>Ga0209577_10004311_pt1 | contig 13375 bp, 10 predicted proteins | sample GraSoiAngelo_109_FD_185874 | JGI IMG/M metagenome (GOLD analysis project Ga0209577, IMG submission 185874) | Grasslands soil microbial communities from the Angelo Coastal Reserve, California, USA - 14_0903_12_20cm (SPAdes) (version 2) | ecosystem: Environmental > Terrestrial > Soil > Grasslands... | reverse complement strand
CGGCGAACGCGCTTTGCTCGATGGACGCCGTTGGATCGAGCTACCCTCAACGGTACCGTCGAAAAATTTGGTCGACGATGTCGGCAGCGACCGCTTTTGGCGAGCAAAAGAATAGGTAATAGATGGGAGCGTTTACGCTGTTTCGCATCGCAACTGGTTCAGGTACGTAGGCAAACCCCGCATCCCTCAACCGCTCACGATACGCCGCGATGACGCGGTCATTGCTAGCCTTGAACTGTGTCTCGGCACCAAACAGGTTCGGTTGTCGGTCGTACGCGGCTTCGCGCCAGCTCTCATCTCCCCATGCCCGCGTCATCATCGCGGCGCGGCGCGGGATACCCGAATGGGCTGCTCTCCACAGTACATTCCGATTCGCACTGACGAGCATGAAGTTGAAGAAAATCTCCACGGTCTTCATCGCGGCAATTTGGGTTAGCAGGGCGTAGTCGACGCTAAGCCCGTACGGATCAAGGAGACACAAACCACGCGCGAAATCCTCGAAGCGGCATCGCGTCAGTAAATGCGGAAGAACATCGCGGTAGTCTCCTACGTGCACTTGTGCCGAAGGTCGCCGGCGAGCGAGCTGATGGAGGATGCCTGCTTTGCCGGCGTCCAATTCGATGAAGTGGTACTCGGAAAATGGCGGCTCGACGTTCAGGGCACGCAGCGCACCCGCCTCCGTTAGAACGTCGGCTTCTGAGTCGAGAGCAACTCCAGCACCAGCGAATGCGTCGATATAAACGTAACGTTGCGCCCATCGTTGCGTTCGCAAAATCCGAGTGTACGCGGATGCGTACTTTTCAATGATTTCATGCTTGATCTGTGACCACGGGTTCAGACGGTCTAGATCGACGTCAGCCGGCACCTCGACGACATCGATCGGCGTCTCCGATATCCGATTATCCTCGCCGCAGAATCGGCAGATCGGCGAATCACGATCGAGCAACTCGCCGCATCCAGCGCAGACGATCGGAAGCATGTTCGACGACGATGATATAATCAGAGCCTCTTTAACGCGCTCCAGCGAGAGCGCGAAGAGGTGTCATGCCAGTCGTCCTCGACGCCGACCGCATCAGTCGAACCCTCACGCGCATCGCCCACGAGATTCTCGAACGCAACCGCGGCGTCGACGAGCTCGCGCTCGTCGGCATCCGGACCCGCGGCGTGCCGATCGCGAAGCGGCTCGCGCGCGCGATCCGCGACATCAACCGGCACGACGTCCCGACCGGCGCCCTCGACATCACCCTGTATCGCGACGATCTGATGCGGCACGCGGTCGGACCGCAGCCGCTCATCCGGAAGACCGAGATCCCCTTCTCGATCGACGACAAGAAGATCCTGCTCGTCGACGACGTGCTGTACACGGGGCGCACGATTCGGGCGGCGCTCGATGCGCTGATCGATTTCGGCCGGCCGAAGGCGATTCAGCTCGTCGTGCTCGTCGACCGCGGTCACCGCGAGCTGCCGATCAAGGCCGACTACGTCGGCAAGAACGTGCCGACGTCGCCGACCCAGAGCGTGCAGGTGCACCTGACCGAGGTGGACGGCCGCGACGAAGTGGAGATCACCGAGTCATGAAGAAGGATCTCCTCGGCATCGGCGACCTCACGGAAGACGAAATCCACCTGGTGCTCGACACCGCCGAAGCGATGCGCGAGATCGCGCAGCGTCCGATCAAGAAAGTCCCGACGCTGCGCGGCAAGACGGTCGTCAATCTGTTCTACGAGCCGAGCACGCGCACGCGGACGTCGTTCGAGATCGCCGAGAAGCGGCTCAGCGCAGACACGCTGAACATCGCCGTTGCCGTCTCGAGCGTCGTGAAAGGCGAGACGCTCGCCGACACTGCGCGCAACATCGAGGCGATGGCGCCCGACATGATCGTCATCCGCCACGCCTCGTCCGGGGCGCCGCACCTGCTGTCGCGGATCTGCCGCTCGCGCATCATCAACGCCGGCGACGGGATGCACGAGCACCCGACGCAGGCGCTGCTCGACGCGTTCACGATTCGTGAGCACAAGAAGAAGATCGACGGCCTGAAAGTGACGATCGTCGGCGACCTCCTGCACAGCCGCGTGCTGCGGTCCAACGTGCTGCTGCTGACGCGCCTTGGCGCGGAGGTGTGGGTGAGCGGACCGCCGACGCTGGTGCCGGTCGGCCTCGAACGGCACGGCGTCCACGTGTCCAGTTCCATCGACGAAGCGGTCGCCGACGCCGACGTCGTCATGATGCTCCGCATTCAGCAGGAGCGGATGCACGGCGCCTTCTTCCCGTCGCTGCGCGAGTACTTCTTCACGTTCGGCATGACCAAGGCGCGCGTCGCGCGCGCGAAGCCCGACGTCATCATCATGCATCCCGGGCCGATGAACCGCGGCGTCGAGATCGACTCCGAAGTCGCCGACGGTCCCTACTCCGTGATACTCGAGCAGGTCGCGAACGGCGTCGCCGTCCGCATGGCGGTGCTGTACTTGCTGGCCGGTGGCAGCGAGGGAGATTAGCGATGGCACGCCGATGATGTTGCTGAAAGGCGGACGCGTCGTGGATCCGGTCAACGGCCGCGACGGTTCGTTCGACGTATTGATCGACGGCGATCGCATCGCGCGCGTCGGCCGCGATCTGGCGGTCGACGGCGCCACCGTCGTCGAGATCCCGAGCGGCCTGGTCGTCTGTCCCGGGCTGATCGACATGCACGTGCATCTGCGCGAGCCGGGCCAGGAACACAAGGAGACGGTCGCCACGGGAACCGCCGCCGCGGTCGCTGGCGGATTCACGGCGGTCGCGTGCATGCCGAACACGAGCCCGGTGAACGACAACGCCGGCGTCACCGAATACATCCTGAAGAAGGCGTCGGAAGCGAACCTCGCGCGCGTGTATCCGATCGGCGCGGTGTCGCGCGGACAGCAGGGCGAGCAGCTCGCCGACATCGCCGAGCTGCGGCAGGCCGGCTGCGTGGCGATCACCGACGACGGCCATCCGGTCGCGACGGCCATGCTGATGCGCCGCGCCCTCGAGTACACGCGCATGTTCGACATACCGGTCATCGAGCACTGCGAGGAACAGACGCTGAAGGTCGACGGCGTCGCCCACGAGGGCTACCACGCGTCGGCGCTCGGCCTGCGCGGCATTCCGGGCGAGGCCGAGTCGATCATGGCGCTGCGAGACATCTCCCTGGCCGAGCTGACGGGGGGCCGCGTCCACGTCGCGCACATGAGCGCGCGCCAGACGCTCGATGCGGTGCGGTTCGGGAAGGCGCGCGGCGTCCGCGTCACCTGCGAAGTGACGCCGCATCACTTCGTGCTCACCGACGCGCTGCTGGCCGCCCCGGTGCCATACGACACCAACGTGAAGATGAATCCGCCGCTGCGCGACGCGGCGGATCGCGACGCGATCGTCGCCGGCATCGCCGACGGCAGCGTCGACGTCATCGCCACCGATCACGCGCCGCACCATTACGACGAGAAGCAGGTGGAATTCGACCGCGCGCCGTTCGGGATCACCGGTCTCGAGACGGCCGTATCGCTCTGCTTCGATCGGCTGGTGCACGCGGGCTGCGTCTCGCTGGCGCGGATGATCGAGCTGCTGTCGGTGAACCCCGCGCGAATTCTCAAGATCCCCGGCGGCGCGCTGAGCGACGGCGCCCCGGCCGACATCTCGATCCTCGCGCCGGACATGAACGTCACGGTCGATGTCGCGCGCATGCGATCGAAATCGAAGAACACGCCGTTCGGCGGCTGGAAACTGCGCGGCGGCGTCGCCGCCACCATCGTCGGCGGCCGCGTGGTGTTCGTGAACGGCGACTCGCGCCTACGCTTGTAGCGCGAGCCTTTCAGGCGAGCGAGAACGCGACGTGAACAGACGCGCGGACATTCGTGAGAAGGCGCTGGCCGACCTGCAGCAGTCCGAGATCCTGATGCTCGACGGCCACTTCGATTACGGCAACGGGTATCACGGCCGCGTGTACGTGAACCCGCATCAGCTGTTCCGGCATCCGTCGACGATCTGGCGCTTCGCGCAGGACCTGATCGACCTGCTGCCGGCCGATCTGGTCCAGAAGACCGAAGTCGTCGCCGGACCCGTGACCGGCGGGGCGCTGCTCGCACACACGATCGCGGGCCTCCTCGACAGCCGCCGCAGCCTCACGCATCCGCCCTGCAGCTTCGCGCCGTTCAACTCCGATCCGACGCGCGGATTCGCCCTGCGCGCGTTCTACCGCGCCGAGCTCAAAGGCAGACGCGTTCTGCTGGCCGACGACGTCCGGAACACCGGCGAGACGTTCGCACGGTGCGCCGCGCTCGTGCAGGAGGCGGGCGGATCGATCGTCGCGACCGCCGAGATCTACGATCGCTGCGAGGCGCTCACCGATCTCGGCGTGCCGAATATCGCGCTCGTGGAATACAAAGCGCCGGTAAATTACAAGTCCAGCGAATGCCCTCTTTGCGCAGCTGGCACGCCGATTACGCGGTTCTGATACGCTGCGGGCTCGCAACAACGGCCCTGAGGGACGCGAAGAACGCATGGCGCTGATCGAAAATCCGATTCTCAACTCGCCGTTCCGCGAGCCGACCCGCCACTTCAAGTTCGACGACGAGGGCATCACCAACGAGATCCTCAACGGCCGTCGGCCCAGCTCCCACTTCGTTCCCATCGCCCGCGCAAAGAAAAGAGGGAAGCAGCTCCAGTTCGAAACCGAATGGACGCGGGATCGTATCGAGCCGAACCCGGTCGTGGATCGGATCAGGGAGCGCGTCGGCGCGTGGCGGACCGGAGGATACGTCGGCGTCACGGCCGCGACTTCACGGCTCCTTTCGTACTGGACGCATGAGGGCCGCGAGAAGCCGCTTTTTTTCTGTCAGCTCGAAGCCGTCGAGACCGCCATTTACATCACCGAGGTTGCGCACAAGTACGGAGATGTGTGGATCGACAACGATCTACGCGCCGCCAACGACACCTCGAACCCCGGCCTTCCGCGCATGGCGGTGAAGATGGCGACCGGCTCGGGCAAGACGGTTGTGATGGCGATGCTCATCGCGTGGCAGGCGCTCAACAAGCTCGACTATCGACAGGATGCCCGTTTCTCGGACGCGTTTCTGATCGTGACGCCGGGCATCACCATCCGCGACCGTTTGAGGGTGCTCCTGCCGACCGATCCGGATAACTACTATCGCCAGCGCGACATCCTGCCGGGCGACTTGCTGGAGCGGCTCGCGCGCGCGAAGATCGTGATCACGAACTATCACGCCTTTCTCGCTCACGAGCGCGGAGACGCGGCGCGCCTGACGAAGTCGATCCTGACGAAGGGCGAGCCGAGCCCGTTTCTCGAGACGCCCGATCAGGTCGTGCGGCGCGTCTGCCGCGATCTGGCCGCCAAGAAGAACGTCGTCATCATCAACGACGAGGCGCATCACTGCTACCGGCACCGTCCCGATCCCGAGGCGGCGACGCTGATTGGCGAGGAGCGAAGGGAAGCCGAGAAACGCGACGAGGAGGCTCGCGTGTGGCTGTCGGGCCTTGAAGCGGTAAAAAACAAGATCGGTGTGAAGGCGATCTACGATCTCTCAGCGACGCCGTTCTTTCTGCAGGGATCCGGGTACCCGGAAGGCACGCTCTTCCCGTGGGTCGTGTCCGACTTCTCCCTCGTCGACGCGATCGAAGCGGGCGTCGTCAAGGTTCCGCGGGTACCCGTGGCCGACAATTCAATGACCGGCGAACAGCCGACGTACCGCGACTTGTGGCTGCGCATCCGCGACGGTCTGCCGAAGAAGGGGCGCAAGACGGACGCAATCGGCGGCGAGCCGAAGCTGCCGGCGGAGCTTCAGGGCGCGCTTCACAGTCTGTACGACAACTACCGCGTGTCGTTCGAGCGATGGCAGGGCAACACGGACGCAAAGGCCCGCGGCCTCACGCCGCCGGTCTTCGTCGTCGTCTGCAACAACACGAACGTCTCCAAGATGGTGTTCGACTACATCGCGGGCTGGACCAAGCCGCTGGCCGACGGCTCCGAGGTGGTCGTGCCCGGCGCGCTGCCGCTCTTCAGCAATGAAGAAGACGGCCGCTGGTCTGAGCGGCCAAACACGATTCTCGTCGATTCCGAGCAGCTCGAATCGGGCGAAGGTATGAGCCCCGAGTTCAAGAAGATTGCCGAGGCAGAGATCGAGGAGTTCAAGGCCGAATACCGCGCGCGGTTCCCCGGGCGCAGCGCGGACGATCTGCGCGACGAGGATCTGCTGCGCGAAGTCATGAACACGGTCGGCAAGGCCGGGAAGCTCGGCGAGCGCATACGCTGCGTCGTGTCGGTGTCAATGCTGACCGAAGGCTGGGACGCGAACACGGTGACGCACATTCTCGGCATGCGAGCCTTCGGCACGCAACTCTTGTGCGAACAGGTTGTCGGCCGCGGGCTCCGCCGCATGAGCTACGCCGTCAACGACGACGGAAAATTCGACGCCGAATACGCGGAGGTGTACGGCGTCCCGTTCTCGTTCATTCCCTGCTCGGGGTCGACGCGCGAACCTCGACCTGGTCCGTTGCCGACCCGGGTGCGGGCGCTCGAGGATCGCATCGCCTGCGAGATCACGTTCCCGCGTCTGGTCGGCTACCGGTACGACGTGCCGAGCGAACGGCTGTCCGCGACGTTCACGGACGACTCGAAGCTGGCGCTGTCCACCGCCGACATTCCCACGCGTACGGAGAACGCGCCCATCGTCGGCGAGCGCAGCATCCACACCCTGGACGATCTGAAGCGACACAGGGAAAATGAGGTGGCATTCCTCCTGGCGAAGCTGACGCTCGAAAAATACTTCCGGCAGGACAACGAACAAAAGATCGAGCGCTCCGCTGTGCATCGCTTCGACGCCGACGTGAAGGGATGGCTGTTTCCGCAGATGCTGGCCATCGCGAAGCGTTGGCTGTCCGAGTGTGTCACCTGCAAGGACAACACATTCCCGCAGCTTCTGCTGCTGGTCGAGTTCGCGCACGATGCCGCCGATCGGATCTACAAGGCGATCGTCGAGAGCGCCGCGGGAACGCCAGCGCTCAAACCCATCCTGCGCCCGTACGACGTCGTCGGATCGACGCGGTATGTGGACTTCGATACAACAAAGGCCGTGTACCCGACAGATCCAGACCAGTGCCACGTCTCGCATGTCGTGGCCGACACCGGATCGTGGGAGCAGAAGATGGCGCAGGCGCTCGAAGAGATGCCCGAGGTGGCGCGCTACGTGAAGAACCAGAGCGTCGGTTTCACCATTCCGTACACCTTGAACGGCGAGGAGAAGCAGTACTATCCAGACTTCATCGCGCAGATTCGAATTGGCTCCAGTGGCGTCCGGCTTCAGCCGGATGTTCTCAACGTGATTGTCGAAGTCTCCGGCGAGGCGCGGAAGGACAAGGCCGCGAAAGTGACGACGGCGCGGACGCTGTGGGTGCCTGCGGTGAACAACCACGGCGGCTTCGGCCGGTGGGCGTTCGTGGAAGTGACCGATCCGTGGGATGCACAGCGGACGATCCGCGCCGCCTTGTCGAAGGCGATGCAGGAAGTGTGACCGTCCTCGTCAGGCTTGATGGTCGCCTGGAACGGGTCTAAGCTTGCGCCATGCTGGATTGGCAGAGTTGTCCCGCGGTTGAACGAGCGCCCGATCGCGTCAGCGGCGCCTGGGTGTTCAAGGGGACGCGCATTCCGGTGCGTGCGCTTTTCGAAAACCTCGAAGAGGGCGCGAGCGTGGATGATTTTCTGAAGTGGTTCCCCGGCGTCACGCGCGACCAGGCGATCGCGGTGCTGGCCCACGCGGAGCGAAGTCTCACGCCTGTCTGACGGCTGCCTTCCGCGCGCATCGATGAAAGTCCTTTTCGACCAAGGCACGCCGGTGCCGTTGCGCACCCTGCTTGCCGGTCATACCGTCGAAACGGTCTACGAACGCGGCTGGTCGAAGTTGAGCAACGGGGATCTGCTGACGGCGGCACAAGCCTCTTCGTTCGACGTGTTCGTCACCACCGATCAGAATCTGCGCAGTCAGCAGAACCTGACGGGCCGGCAGGTTGCCTTGATCGTGTTGCCGACGACGCGGTGGGCGCAGATTCGCCGGCATGCCGAAGATGTCGCCGATGCACTGGCTTCGATTCAGCCTGGCGAATATCGGGAACTGAGCTGGTAGGCCAAGACGATGGCAAAACGCTCACCGAAATCGCCGACCGAGATCACGTCGATTCGCCACAAGAAAGATACGCGCGTCAACATTCCGACCGAGGAGCTGCGCGACTTCGTCGCGGAAGACGAGCAGGCGCCGAAGGCGATGCGCTATCCGCGCGATGCGTCGCTCGATCCGCAGCTCGTGTGGAAAGGGAAGGACGAGCAGGATGCGAGCGCGCTCGAGGTGCCCGTCGTTCCGATCTACATCCAGGAGAAGGTGCATCCGCAGGCGCTCGTCGAGAACCTGCGCCAGACGGCGAAGGCCGGAGAGAAGGAGCCCGAGCTGACGCTGTTCGACGATTTCAACGGCCTCGACGATGCGGCGTTCGACAAGAAGGTGGATTTCTACCACCACGATCAGCACTGGTCGAACCGGATGATCCTCGGCGACTCGCTGCTGGTGATGACGAGCCTCGCGGAGAAGGAAGGGCTGAAGGGCAAGGTCCAGACGATCTATTTCGATCCGCCGTACGGCATCAAGTTCGGATCGAACTGGCAGGTGTCGACGCGGAAGCGCGACGTGAAAGATGGAAAGGTGGAGGACGCGACGCGCCAGCCCGAACAGATCCGCGCGTTCCGCGACACATGGAAGCTCGGCATTCATTCGTACCTCGCGTACCTGCGGGATCGCCTCACTGTCGCCCGCGACTTGCTGACGGAGAGCGGAAGTATCTTCGTGCAAATCGGGGACGAGAATGTGCACCTGGTAAGAAGCGTACTTGATGAAGTGTTTGGCAGTGAGAATTCGGTGTCGCTGATTTCGTACATTAAGACGACAACAACAACGGGTCGCTTTTTGCCAGGCACGAACGATTTTGTTTTGTGGTATGCAAAGGATATCGATCTAGCGAAATATCGTGCGCTGTTCTCTGAAAAAAATGTCGGCGACGCTGGCGCTTCAGCCTACAACCGCATTGAACTGTCAGATGCAACGCGTAGGAGCCTTACGCCGGCCGAGCGAGAGAATCCATCCCTGATTCCTACTGAGGCGAAATGGTTTCGGCTGGACAATCTCACGTCGCCGCGTGTTCGTGAGGCTCGGACTGGTTATTATCCAATTAAACTTGACGGCCAAGAGTTCGTGCCCGCCAAGGGCGAGTGGAAAACTCATCGAGAGGGTATTGAGAAGCTGAGAGCTGCCCACCGTCTTGCTGCTACGGATGCTGGACTCTACTACGTGCGGTTTATCCACGATTTTCCGGCTTACCCACTTAACAACTCTTGGTCTGACACAGTGACGGCAGGATTCGCATCTGACAAGGTGTACGTTGTGGAAACGAATCCGAAGGCAATCGCGCGCTGCGTTCTCATGACGACGGATCCCGGCGATCTCGTTCTCGACCCAACCTGCGGTTCGGGGACGACGTCGTATGTGGCCGAACAGTGGGGTCGGCGTTGGATTACGGTCGACACGAGCCGCGTCGCGCTGGCCCTCGCGCGCACGCGGCTCATGTCGGCACGCTATCCGTACTATCTGCTCGCCGACTCTCCTGAAGGCGTGAAGAAGGAAGCCGACATCACCGGCAAGATTCCGCCCGAGTACAAGACCGACAACGACATCAGAAAAGGTTTCGTCTACAAGCGCGTGCCGCACGTCACGCTGAAGTCGATCGCGAACAACCCGGACATCAAGGAGGGCATGTCGCGCGAGGAGATCGACGCGGCGATTCAGCGTCACGCCGAGACGGAGCTCCTCTATGACAAGCCTTACGAAGACAACAAACGTATTCGCGTCTCGGGACCTTTCACCGTCGAGAGTCTCTCACCTCATCGTGTGCTGGAGACGGACGACGATCGTCCGGCGGCGGAGAAGAACGGCCAGCGCGATTCAGCGGTTCAGTTCGAGCAGATGATTCTCGACAACCTGCGGAAGGCCGGCGTGCAGAACACGGTCAAGAACGAGCGCCTCGTCTTCACGCGCATCGAGTTGCATGCGGGCAAGTGGATCCACGCGACGGGCGAGTACGCCGACGCGGACGGCAAATCCCGCCGCGTCGCCGTCTCAATCGGTCCCGAGCACGGGACGGTCGGCCCTCAGCAGGTGAAGGAAGCGGCGAAAGAAGCCGTTCAGGGCGTTGGCTTCGACGTCCTCGTCGTGTGCGGCTTCGCGTTCGATCCGCACGTGCCCGAGGAAGCGAAGCGCTACGGCACTCTGACCGTCCTCGCTGCCCGGATGAATCCCGATCTCTCGATGGGCGACGAGCTCCTGAAAAAAACCGGCGCCGGCAATCTGTTCATGGTGTTCGGCGAGCCGGACATTCGGATCAGTGCGGCCGATGTGAACGGCGAGCATCAGATGACGGTCGAAGTCAAGGGCGTTGACGTCTACGACCCGACCACGGGGCAAATCCGAAGCAGCTCGACGGACGACATCGCCTGCTGGTTCATCGACACCGACTACAACGGCGAGAGCTTCTTCGTCCGCCACGCCTACTTCACCGGCGGTGACGAACCCTACGAGAAGCTGAAGCGCGCGCTGCGCGCCGAGATCGACGAAGGCGCCTGGGCAACGCTTTACAGTACCGTGAGTCGTCCATTCGCACCGCCCGAGACCGACAAGATCGCCGTCAAGGTGATCAATCACTACGGCGACGAGGTGCTCAAGGTATTTGACATCTGACTACCGACCGAGTTACCTCATCCCGACATTCACGGCCGGTGCCGCTGCCATCCCAGACCAATCGAGACGACCACAGACGGTGTATACCGGCGTTCGGTGCTGACCGTCGGAACGAGATAGCTGCCGTTCGGCAATCGCTGCGGATACGAGTACGTCTGCGAGACGGTGTTGTAAAACGGAAGCGTCGCGTCGCCCTGGACGAACAAGCGGACGTTCGTCGCGCGCGCCAGCTCGTAGCCGGTCGTCAGCTCGCCCTGCAGTCCCTGGCCGTTCCACGATTTCTGTCCTTCGCCGAGATTCGTCCCGCCCCAGCTGAGGCCACCGCCGAAGTACGCCGTGCGGTTGGCGGTTGGACTGGTGAAGTAGAGCCCTTCGAGCTTCAGCAGCGATCCGGCGATGGCGCTGCCGCGTGACGCGTAGTACCCGCTGCCCTGGTCGAAGTGATAGTTGAAGAACGACAGGTCGACGCCGAATCGATCGAACTCGGCGCGATAGCCGAAGCCGAGCGCCGGGACGCCGTGCGTTTGATTGCCGAAGACGCCGCCGTATCCGAGCCGCGCGTGCCAGTACGTGTCGGACTGCACGCGCCGTGCGGGCAGATCCTGCGACGCCGTCACGTTCGTGCGATCCACGATCGCCATGCTGCCCAACGCTTCGCCTGTGACGAGCGATCGCACCATCTGACTGTATACCGCCGGCAGATCGTCGAGCCCGATTGCGGTCGTTTCGCGATGGCCGAGCGGTCCGGCGAGCGTCACGACGATCGTGTTGCCGAGCCGCACGTGCGAGAGCTCGTAAGCCGCCGGGCAGCCGGCCGCCGCGATTCGCCGTCCCGCCAGCTCGAACTGCTTCTCGACGAGGAGGAGCGCCGCGCTCCGTTCGTCGGGCGAGAGCATGTCGCGCGCCTGGTCAATCGAGATGCAGATCTGTGCGCTGGCCGCCGTGGCGACGCCGCACACGAGAACGGCGGTAACGATCGACGTGCGAAGAAGATGACTGCGCATCGAATCCTCCGTGCGGCGGGGAGAGTGCCGCTACCGGGGAATGCGCAGAGGGCGCCCCAACAGGCTCAAATCTCAGAAGTACGAAGTCTGAAGTACGAAGTACGAGGTCTGGAGAGATTTCAGGACTCGATCTTCGTATCCCCTTCGTACTCTCGTGCTTCGAACTTCGTGCTTCGAACTTCAAACTTTTCAGGGCACGAGTCGCAGCCGTCCGATCGCGCCGTTTTCGATGTCGGAACGAATCATCCGCATCTTGCGGTGACGGACGAGACGCCAGTCGGCGAGGAAATCGTCGTAGTGCGGCGACAGCGCGTGGCCGGACTCGCCGATCGCGTCGAGGAAGCGGCTGTCGTTGGCGGGTGAAAGATCGATGATTTCGCGGTAGCCGGGCACGAGATGCTGTTCGTAGCGCAGGTCGGCAGCGACGGTTCCGATGTTGACGGTGCTCCAGTCGCCGGCGGCGGGAACGGATCGACTGAGCAGGGGACGCAGCGCGGCGACGGCGTCGAGTCCCTGATGGGGGAACACGGCGTGGTGCACTGCGTCCCAGCGCCAGCGGACCATCTCGCCGCCCAGGCGCCGCGTCAGATCGACCACCGCCTCGTGCAGCGCCTTCGTCACCGCATCGTCGCACGATTCCACGCGGCTCGTCGTCTTGTCGTCGCACCACGACGTGTCGTTGGTCGTCAGCGTGTTGATGATGAAACGCGTGGTGAACGAGAACTTCGCCTGATACAGGTCGGTGATGAGCGGACCGAGGTCGTCGGCCGCGATCGCGGGCACGAGATGCCAGAACCACGCCTGGAAAATCGCGGTCGCCGCGCTGTCGGCCGTCGCGTCGAAATTCCATGCACGGAGCGTCTCGACGGCTTTCCGATCGGCGTCGGCAGCCGGACGCGCGCGCGCGAGCAGCAGCGGGACGAGCGTCTTCGCGTGAAGCGAGATCGTGTCGGCCTGCATGCGCGCGAAGTCGTCCGGCGTCAGCTTCGTTCGCCCTTTCAGGAGATCGACGATCCGCTGCGCGCGATACGGTTCGTACCAATCGAATCCGAGGTTGTAGGGATAACTGGCCGGCGCCGGACGATGGTTGGCCGTGACGATGATATGCGACGGCGGATCGTACAGATGCGGCAGTTGATCGAACGGTACCCATCCGATCCATTCAGCGTTGCCGCTCCACCCGTCGGCCGGGAGCGTACCGTCGCCGGTCCTGCGAATGGGAATCCGCCCCGGCGCGTAATAACCGATGTGCCCATCGACGTCTGCATACACCCAGTTCTGCGACGGCACGACGAAGTCACGCAGCGCGGTCGTGAAGTCGTCCCAGTTGCGCGCCTCGTTCATCTTCAGAATCGACACGAGCGTCGAGTCGTCCGGATCGAGCGCGGTCCAGCGGAAGGCGAGCGGCTCCATCGGCGGCGGCTTCGGCGTCCGCTTCGACTCCGCGGCGTTCGCGTTGAGCGCGTCCGAGACCAGCGGTCCGTGTCGCGTCACGCGGACGTCGATGTGTACGGGATCCGCCCCCTTGACGGCGATCGTTTCGGGAATCACGGTCACCGGCTCCATCGC
>Ga0209577_10004310_pt1 | contig 13376 bp, 7 predicted proteins | sample GraSoiAngelo_109_FD_185874 | JGI IMG/M metagenome (GOLD analysis project Ga0209577, IMG submission 185874) | Grasslands soil microbial communities from the Angelo Coastal Reserve, California, USA - 14_0903_12_20cm (SPAdes) (version 2) | ecosystem: Environmental > Terrestrial > Soil > Grasslands ... | reverse complement strand
GTTCGTCAGCAGCGTTGCGAAGAACGGCCCCAGCGGCGCCTTGAAGGTCAACGTCGCGAGCACGCCGCCGAAGATGCCGAACAGCAGGGCGTAGATGTTGAACAGCCCGGTGACGACCATCAGCGACAGGAAGCGCGGCACCACCAGGTTCTTGACCGGGTCGACGCCGAGCACCTGCAGCGCGTCGAGCTCCTCGCGGATCTTGCGCGCGCCGAGGTCGGCGGTGATCGCCGTGCCCGCGACGCCGGCCAGGATGATCGCGGTCACGAACGGCGCGAACTCGCGGATCGACGCGAGCACGAAGAACCCGCCAAGGCGATCGATCGCGCCGAACAGGACGAGGAAGTTGCCGGCCTGCAGCCCCGGTGCGCCGTAGCCGAACGCGATGGTCGAAACGAGCAGCGGGAACCAGCACAGCCTGAGTGCGAACAGGAATTGCTGCACGAGCTCGCCCCCGTACGGATAGGGCGGCCTGAGGGCGGACACGACCGTCTTGCCGGTCAGGATCATCATGTCCCCCACCTGCTCGAGCAGGTTCTTGACCGGTAGGAACGCTCGGTCTGCTGTCGCCCGAACCATCTGTTGTCCTCCCTGCTCGGCAGGCGCCGACCCGCGGCGCCTTCGACCGGGCCTGAAATTTACGCCATAAGCCCGACCGGTGCCAACAGGGAACCGTCGCAAGCCCGCATAGCGGTGCGCCTTGGCGCCTCCGGCCCGTGGTATTTTCCGCCGACCTTGGGGAGGATGGGGGCGCATCGATCGGGCGAGGCGCGAGCGTTCGCGGCACTCGGGCTAGCCGCGATCGCGGTCGCCGGCTGCGGCGGGGGCACTCGCCAGGACGCAAACGAGCCGTCGGGGAACTTCCCCGTCGATGTCCTCAGCGCGAGCTTCCCGGACCAGCAGCGGCTCGCGACCACGTCGGACATGATCATCAGCGTCCGCAACGCGGGGACGAAGAAGGTCCCGAACATCTCGGTGACCGTGAAGTGCTACCCCGGCCGCAACGGCAAGCTCTCGCGCGGGTCGCTCGGCACCTACGACCAGGCGGCTGGCGGCGGCTTCGGCTATCGCTCGACCTATCCCCGCAACGCCGATCCGTCGCGCCCGCAGTTCGTGGTCAACACGGTCCCGACCCGCACGCCGCGCAACTACGACCACGGACGCCTCGATCCGCTCGAGCGGTCCTCGGCGTATGTCGACACCTATCCGCTCGGCCCGCTCGCCGCCGGCCGCACGGTGACCTTCCGCTGGAACGTAACGGCGGTCAAGTCCGGCCCCTACCGGGTCTGCTACCGCGTCAACGCGGGGCTGAACGGGAAGGCCAAGGCGGTGCCGGCGCAGCAGGGTGGAGCGATCGACGGCGTGTTCACGGGGCAGGTCGCGGCGAAGCCGCCCCAGGCGCACATCGGCGAGAACGGCCACACCGTGGTCGAGGGACAGGCGCAGAGCGCCAACACGCCGTAGCCTCCGCAGGCGGGCCAGCTACTTGCTGGGATCGGGCTCCGCGCCGTCCGTTCGCTCGTAGCCGCGACAGCTCTTGACCGGCAGTCGCGGGTAGCGCGGGTACTCCGGCTCGCTGCGCGAGCGCTCGCAGAGCGAGAACTCCGACCCGCGCGTGTTGCGCACGATCCGCTGGTGGCGGCAGGTGTCGCAGAGGCCGGCGAGTGCTCGCGGCACGGCTCCAGTATCGCCGGCGACCGTGCAACTCCTCGCGCGCGCGAGAAGAGACGCCGCTTGTAGCCTTGATTCGAGGCAATGCGCGACTACATCGAGGCCATCCGATCCCGCGTCGTGATCTACGACGGCGGCATGGGCGCCACGCTCGAGATGTTCGACCTGACGAGCGAGGACTACGGCGGCCTGCCCGGCAAGTGCCACGAGGCGCTCGTCCTGCACCGCCCCGACGTGATCGAGGGCGTGCACGAGTCGATGCTCGAGGCCGGCGCCGAGGTCGTCGAGACGGACACCTTCCAGGCGAGCCATTTGAAGCTCGACGAGTGGGGCCTGGGCGACCGAACGCTCGAGATCAACACGAAGGCCGCGCAGATCGCCCGCAAGGCCGCGGGCGAGGATCGCTTCGTGGCCGGGTCGATCGGGCCGACCGGCTACCTGCCCGCCTCCGATGACCCGACGCTCGGCCAGATCCGCTTCGGCGAGCTCGTCGAGGTCTTCGCCGAGCAGGCGCGCGGCCTGGTGGAGGGCGGCGCGGATCTGATCATCATCGAGACCGCTCAGGACATCCTGGAGGTCAAGGCCGCCGTCTTCGGCGCCCGCGAGGCGTTCAAGGAGACCGGCCGGACGCTGCCCATCCAGACCTCGGTCTCGCTACTCCCGCAGGGCGGCAAGATGCTGCTGGGCACCGACATCGCGGCGGTCCTCACCACGCTGTCCGCGCTCGACGTGCAGGTGATCGGTCTGAACTGCTCGACCGGGCCCGAGGACATGCGCGACGCGATCCGGTTCCTCGGCGAGAACTCGCCCGTACCGGTCCACTGCATCCCGAACGCCGGCCTGCCGATCCAGGGGCCGAGCGGAGAGACGATCTTCCCCGAGCAGCCCGAGCCGCTCGCCACGACGCTCCAGGAGTTCGTCGAGCGCTACGGCGTGTCGATCGTGGGCGGGTGCTGCGGCACCACCCCGGAGCACATCCGCGCGCTCGCCGAGCGCGTCAAGGGCCGGGACGTCAAGCCGCGCCCGCATGGCGCATGGCCGCCGCACCTCTCGAGCATGATGACCGCGACTCCGCTCGAGCAGGAGCCGCGGCCCGCGATGGTCGGCGAGCGAGTGAACTCGCAGGGCTCCCGGAAGGCGAAGCGGCTCCTGCTGGCCGACGACTACGACGGCATCGTCCAGATCGCCGAGGATCAGGTCGAGGGCGGCGCCCACGTACTCGACGTTTGCGTCGCGCTCACCGAGCGGCAGGACGAGGACGAGCAGATGCGGCAGGTGGTGAAGCGCATCTCGCTCACCCAGCCCGCGCCGATCCAGATCGACTCGACCGAGCCGGACGTGATCCGCGGGGCGCTCGAGCAGATCCCCGGCCGCGCGATCGTCAACTCCATCAACCTCGAGGCCGGCCGCGACAAGGCCGACGAAGTCGTCCCGCTCGCGCGCGCGCACGGCGCGGCGCTCATCGCGCTGACCATCGACGAGGTCGGCATGGCGAAGACGGGCGAGCGCAAGGTGGAGATCGCCCAGCGCATCAAGGAGATCGCCTGCGACGAGCACGGACTCGACCCCGAGCTCCTGATCTTCGACGTGCTCACGTTCACGCTCACGACGGGCGACGACGAGTGGAAGCCGTCCGCGGTCGAGACGATCGAGGGCATCCGCCGCGTGAAGGCAGAGCTGCCGGGTGTGAAGACGTCGCTCGGCGTTTCGAACGTCTCGTTCGGCGTCTCGCCGCCGGCGCGGGCCGTCCTCAACTCGGTCTTCCTCCACCACGCGGTCGAGGCCGGGCTCGACCTCGCCCTGGTCAACCCGAACCACATCACCCCGTACGCCGAGATCCCGGACAACGAGCGCGAGCTCGCCGACGACCTGGTCTTCAACCGGCGCGAGGACGCGCTCGAGCGCTTCATCGCCCACTTCGAGTCGAAGGGAGAGGAGGAGGGCGAGGCGGCCGTCGATCCGACCGCGGAGATGGAGCCGGAGGAAGCCCTCCATTTCCGGATCCTCAAGCGCAAGAAGGACGGCGTCGAGGCGGACATCGACCGGGCGGTGGAGAAGCTCGGCGCGGTCCCCACGCTGAACGACGTCCTGCTGCCCGCGATGAAGGAGGTGGGCGACAAGTTCGGCGCCGGCGAGCTGATCCTGCCCTTCGTCCTGCAGTCGGCCGAGGTGATGAAGCGCGCCGTCGCGCAGCTCGAGAAGTACCTCGACCGCATCGAGGGCTACACGAAGGGCACGGTCGTGCTCGCGACCGTCTTCGGGGACGTGCACGACATCGGCAAGTCGCTCGTCAACACGATCCTGACCAACAACGGCTACTCCGTGGTGGATCTCGGCAAGCAGGTCCCGATCGGCACGATCGTGGACGCGGCGAAGGAGCACGAGGCGACGGCCATCGGCCTGTCCGCGCTGCTCGTCTCGACCTCCAAGCAGATGCCGGCGTGCATCGCGGAGCTGCACGAGCAGGCCCTCGAGTTCCCGGTCCTCGTGGGGGGCGCCGCGATCAACCGCAACTTCGGCCGGCGCATCCTGTACCCGGGCGGCCAGGAATCGGACGAGATCTACTCGCCCGGCGTCTTCTACTGCAAGGACGCCTTCGAGGGGCTGGCCGTAATGGACCAGCTGGTGGACGGCGACGCGCGCGACGCAATCGTGACGAAGATCCACGAGGAGGCGAAGCGCCTGCGCGAGAAGGGCCCCGAGCCCGAGGAGGCGCCGACCGACGACGCCTCGGTCCGCTCCGCGGCGTCCACCGACAACCCCGTGCCTGAACCGCCCTTCTGGGGGGTGCGGGAGGTCCCGGTGGACCTCGACGAGGTCTTCCCCCACCTCGATCTGCACGTGCTGTTCAAGCTCCACTGGGGCGGGCGCGGGGTCAAGGGCGAGGAGTGGGATGAGCTGCTGCGAACGGAGTTCCATCCCACGCTCGAGCGGCTGTGGCGGGAGCAGGACTTCCTCGAGCCGCGCGCGCTGCTCGGCTACTTCCCGGTCGCGTCCGAAGGGAACGACCTGATCGTCTTCGATCCCGACGACCGCGAGCGCGAGCTCGACCGGCTCGTCTTCCCCCGCCAGCCCGGCCACGACCGGATCTGCCTTGCCGATTTCTACCGGCCGCTCGACAGCGGCGAGCGCGACGTGGCGGCGATCCAGGCGGTCACCGCCGGGCCGAAGGTCACCGAGACGATCGGGCGGCTCGAGCGCGACGGCGAGTTCACCGAGCAGCTCTACGTCCACGGGCTGGGCGTGCAGGTCGCCGAGGGGTCGGCCGAGTGGCTGCACGCCGAGGTGCGCTCGGCGCTCGGCATCGGACCCGCACAGGGCCGCCGCTACTCCTGGGGCTACCCCGCCTGCCCGGACCAGTCCGAGCACGAGAAGGTCTTCCGTCTGCTCGACGCGCCGAGCATCGGCCTGTCGCTCTCGGGCGGCTACGCGGTCGAGCCCGAGCAGTCGACGCTCGCGATCGTCGCCCACCATCCGCAGGCGATCTACTTCGGCATGAAGAGCGGACGGCTGTCGGACAAGCCGAGCCCGGACCAGATCATCGCCGACCCCGAGGGCCGCACCGGTCACCGCGTGGTCGACGGCCGAGTCCTGTTCGGCGAGGCGCCGCGCGACGACGAGCCCGAGGAGGGCGACATGGAGCCGATTGACACGCGCGCGGCTCCGCAGCCCTCCGCCGGCGCGTAGGCCGCCTCAACCAAGCGTCCAGGGCCGCGGTCGACAGCCGTCCAGGCCGACGGCGCCGCCCTCAGCGGTCGTCCCGACCGTCCCGAGAACGACCTCCCGTCCTTACCCCTGGAGGTCCCACTTGAAGCGCTCAGCCCTAATCGCCTCGATCGCCGTCGGCGCGCTCGCCGTCCCGGCGGCCGCCGTGGCCAAGCCGGTCAACACGACCGTGCTGAAGCTCGACCGCAAGCACCACCACGTTCGCGTCGTGCTCGCGAGCCACACGGTGCGCTCGTTCCGCTACACGGGCAAGGTCGGGCGCAAGGTTCGAGCCGGCGCACGCATCAAGGCCGACGCGCGGGGCAAGACGCTGCGCCACGTGCGCGCGGCGGGGCACGCCCGGGTCCTGCGCTTCTACGGTCGCGTCGTTCGCGACGGCAAGCGCGGGCTGGTGCTCAGGCTCGGCGACGGGAAGCAGCTCACGGTCGGCCACGGGAAGGGCGGCGTGCGCGCCCGGGTGAGGGCCGCGTCGGCGAGCAACCCGATCTCGATCTCCATCGTTGGCCTCCAGCCCGGCCAGACCGTCCTCGTGACGATCACGTTCGGTTCCGCCGGCCTCGAGAGCATCACGATCCAGCTCGTCTCTCCGCCCGCCGACAGCGGCAGCGGCAGCGGCAGCGGCGACCAGGTCGACAACGGCGATGACGGCTCGATCGACGACAACAACGGCGACGACTACGTCGCCAGGGGCACGGTCACGGCGGTTGACCCCTCGGCGGGCACGCTGGAGATCGACACGGCCGACGGCCACCTGGCCTTCGCGGCCGACCCGGACACGCTCGACGGCCTCGCGGTCGGCGACGTGGTCGAGGTCGCCTACGCGAAGGACACCTCCACGGGTGACCTGCTCGCCGACGACGTCTGGACGGTCGACAACAGCACCGGTGACAACTCGGGCGACGGCTCCGGTTCGGGCTCGGGCGACCAGGGCGGCTCGAGCGACAACTCCGGATCGAGCGACAACTCCGGATCGACCGACAGCTCCGGCTCAGGCTCGGGCACCGGCGATCAGCCGGGCACCGGCGATCAGCCAGCCGGCAACGGGCCCGGCTTCCACGACTAGCGCTTAGGCCTCGAGCTCGACCCGCCCGCTCTCACGCGGGCGGGTGTGGCCGCGCGCGGGGACGCGCAGCTCGACCGGCGAGGCGTGCAGCGCGCGCAGCCGGAGGTCCTTCCACGACATGCCCTCGCCGACCAGCGACGGCATGCCGAGCGCGAAGGCGGTCGCGACCTCCACCGCCTGGAGGATGATTCCGTACGCGAACGCGTCCGTGTGGTTGATGCCGTAGGCGGACAGGACCGCGACGCAGGCGGCCTGGAAGACCCCGATGTTCGACGGAGTGGCCGGGATCACGGCGGTTACGTTGACCGCGAAGAGGACCGCCGCGGCGGCTCCCATCCCCGCCTGGTGGTCGAGCCCGAGCGCGACCAGCAGCGTGTAGCAGGCGAGCCACTGGATCGCCCACGCCAGGAGCTGGGTGAACGCAGCCCAGGCTCCGAGCTTCGGCCGGCGGAAGACCTGCAGCCCGCGGCGCGCGTCGACCATTGCGTTGCGCACCTTCGCGGTCGCCTTCTGGACGCGGCCGAAGCGGGCGGGTGCGATGCGACGGAGGACAGTCGGCGCCAACACCACCAAGAGGACGGCCGCGACCGGCGCAATCGCAACGAGGACGAGCGCGCCCTCGTGACCCTGGAACAGCCCGACCGTCGCGAACATGATCGAGCCGAGGATCGCCAGGGCGACCAGATTGAGCAGGGTCTGGGAGACCAGCGTCCCGAGCACGACGGGCAGCCGCTCGCGCACGCGGCCCAGGCGGCGCGCAACTATCAGCGCGCGCGACGGCTCGCCGAGGCGGGCCGGCAGCGTGGCGGACATCAGGACCCCGATCATCACCCCGCGCACGGCGTGGCGCCGGCGCACGCGTGCGCCCGGAAGGGCGGCGCGCAGGATCGCGTGCCAGGACTCCGCGCGCGCGAGCATGGAGATGCACATGAGGGCGAACGCGACGAGCACCCACCCGGGGATCGCAGCGAGCAGCGCCTGCGCGATCGAGTCGATGCCGATCCGATCGAGCGCGATGGCCGCAAGGCCGATGCCTGCCGCGGCGCCGCCGACGACCCCGACACGTCGAGCGACGCGGGCGGCTCGTCGCCGCGTGGCGCCGGGGAGCTCCGGCTCGATCGAGGGGATGCGGCGCGGCGGACGCCGAGCCTGGCGGTCGGAGGGCGCGAGGCCGGCGCGCAGCGCGACCCGCGCGGCGCGGCCGGCGGGCTCCGCCGCTCGCTCGACCGCCTGCTCGTAGACCTGCTCCACCTCGCTCGCCACGGTCGGCCAGGCGAAGCGCTCGGCGCGCTCCCGCGCCGCGGCGCCCATCGCGCGCCGGCGATCCGGGTCGATGGCCAGCGCATGGAGCGCCTCGCCAAGCTCGGCGGGGCCGCCGGCCGGAACGAGCAGCCCGTCGACCCCGTCGCGCATGACGTCGCGGTAGCCCGCGATGTCCGAGCACACGACCGGGGTGCCGGCGGCGAAGGCCTCCGTCAGGACCATGCCGAAGCTCTCGCCGCCGAGCGACGGAGCGCAGACGAGGTCGGCCTCGTGCAGCAGCCGCCACTTCTCCTCGTCGTCGACGCGACCGCGCACTTCGACGCCCTCGCTCTCGAGCAGGTACGGCTCGACCTCCTCGTCGGTGGCGCCGGCAACCGTCAGGCGGGCCTCCACGCCGGCGCCTCGCAGCGCCTCGAAGGCGCGCAGCAGGACCGGCAGGCCCTTGCGATCGTCGGCCCTGCCCACGAAGAGCAGGCGCAGGTGGTCGGCCTCCGGCTTCGGCCCGGTCGGCGCGGCGGAAAGGTCAACCCCGTTCGGGATCACGTCGTAGTTGCCGCCGTAGTAGCGCTGCGCGGTCCAGCGCGCGGCCTCTGACACCGCGATGCGCGCGTGCAGCTTCTGGTAGACGCGGCGAGCGCCCAGAACGCTCGCCACGGTGCGCTGGACCATGCCGTTCGTCGCGTACGTGTGGAAGGTGCCGACCACGGGCCCGCGGGCGTTCTCGGCGGCGACCCAGCTCACCACGGGAGCGTTCGGCTCGTGGACGTGGACGACGTCGAAGCCGCCGTCCCGAAGCGCGTGGCCGAGCACGGACACCCCGTACGGGGTGAACGAGAGGTTCGATACCGCGCCGTTCGCGGGGATGCCGACCGTCCGACCCAGCGGGACGAGCCACGAAGGCACGGCACGGGGCTCCGGCCGGGCGCCGCGATGGGCGATCCGGGCAAGGCGATCATCCGGGTCGTAGGGGGCGAGCAGTCGAACGTCGTGCCCGCGGCGGAGCAATTCTCCCCCCAGAGACTCGACGTGCCTGCCTACCCCGCCCGGATACGTAAACGAATACGGGGAGACCAGCGCTATGCGCACCGAAGCAATCCTAGCCCACAGGTTGCGCTCTGACAGCTTCGGTTCTTGCCCTATTAGCGAGCGTTTTTCGCGGTTCGTGCGCCGATTTCGGCGCAGCGCGCGCATAGCCCACCGCCAGCAGCAACATGAGGAGCCCGGCCTCCAGGACCAGGGGGCCCGAGTCGTTCGCCAGGGTGCCCGCCACCGTGGCCGCCAGGGCGCCCCAAATCGCCGCCCTGAAGGCGGGTAGGGAGCGAATCGGGGCCAGGACCTCGTCCCGGTGACGGACACCGAGGTAGAGGATCAGGACCCCGATCGCGCATGTGGCTGCTGTTGCGAAGCGCTTCAGGCCATTCGCCGAGATGATCAGGCGGCGCCTGACGATGTCGAGCACCTCCCCCGGTCCGTTGCCGTGGATCACGGTCCGCGTGAGGTGCGCTCCGCCCGACGTCGCCACGTCCACCCCGATCAGCGCGGCGAGCGCTACGAACGGCACCGCGGCCGCCAGGATCACATCGCGCTTGGTCAGCCTCCGGCCCAGCAGCGCCAGGACGGCTCCCGCGGCGCCGGCGCCGAGCGTGATCACGCCACCCACGTCCGCGCCCAGCCGGCCCGCCCCGATGACGAGCGCCGCGATCGCGCAGCCCGCGATGAACCCGCGCCGCGCGTACCGGGGCGAGACGGTCGTCAGCAGCGCCCCGAGCCCGAAGAGCACCTCGAGGCTGAGGATGATCTCGAGCTCGTTGCCGATCCCGAAGAAGCGGGCGCCTCCCTTCGGGTTCGGGCCCGCGAGCGAGGCACCGATCCAGGGCGACCCCCGCGCCAGGTCGACCGTGTGCAGCAAGAAGATGACACCGGCCGGCACGGCCGGCGCGAGCGGCCACGGTACGAACCGATCGGTCAGCGCGCCCAGCGACAGCGAGCCGATCGAGAGGATCAGCACCTCGGCCAGGCGCGTCGGGAGGATCGCGGCGGTGAGCAGCGACAGCCCCGGGAGCCAGAGCGCGCCCAGGAAGCCGATCCGCAGCGCGTGGTCGACGCCGTCGCGCCGCCGCGCCAGCCAGAGCGCGGCTACGAGGGCGCAGAAGGTGAAGAACCCGGTGGTGATCGCCGCCGGACGGCGGCCGAGGATCACGTCGAGCCGCGCCATCCGCTCGCGCACGGTCTCGGCATCGCCGTCGGGGCGGCTCTCGATGATCCGCCCCTCGACCTTCTTCGGGATGTGGATCCCCAGGTGGTGCAGGACGGTCGGAGCGAAGTCGGTCGCGGCCACAAGGCCCAAACGGCGCGTTGTCGGCGAGTAGATGACCTGGCCCTTCGCCCCCGGGCCGAGCATCCCCGTCGGCAGCAGGCGAAGGCGGCCCGCGGGTGGAGCGCGGACCACCAGGATCAGGTCGTCGGGCCGCCGTGCGGCCACGACCTGGTCGAGCGCGGCCAGCCCGCTCGCGTCGTTCGGGAAGCGCGCCACCAACAGGGTCGAGCCGGACCAGAGCTGCACCGCGCGCCGAGCGAATGTCCCGATCGTCCCGAGCGAGATCCTCGGCACGTGCCCGGTCTCGTCCGCGGCCACCACCGCCTCGGTCTGCTGGAACCCGACCACGCCCGCGTAGGCCACGCGTCCCCCAGCCGCCTCCACCGTGGTTCCGAGCAGGCCCGGGACCACATCGCCGGGGGCGTCGTCCGCCCGCTTGGCGGCCAGCCCGAAGCCGTCGAGCCGACCGGAGTCGCCAGCCCCCTGCACCAGGTCGAGCGGCTTGAGCTCGTGCGGATACGCGTTGTTCGCGATGCGCGTTCCCTGGCTCATGTCCAGGAGCATCTGCAGCTTGGTGTAGGCCCCCAGCGTGGGGCTCGTCACCCCGTAGGAGAAGTCCCGCTCCGCCAGGTCGAAGAGCAACGGCATCTTCGGCGCCGGCTGAGTGGGGATGAACGCGATCAGCGCGCGGGGGCGCGCCTGCGCCGGGGCCGCCGCGGCGAGGGCCAGACAGGCGGCCAGCACGCCGAAGAGTGCCCCGAAAGCGGCGATTCGGCGCATTTCTACACTCTATGAAGCGTGGCCGATCGGCATTTCGTCAAGTTCACGTTCCTCAAGCTGGACCCTGCCTGGCGGCGCCTCGACGCCGATGACCGGGCGCGCGACAAGCGCGAGTTCGCGGCGGCGTGCAACGACTTCGCCGAGGACCACTTCCTGCGGAGCTACTCGCTCGTCGGCACGCGCGGCGACGCCGACCTCATGCTACGAGTCGCCTCCCCCCGCCTGGAGCCGATCCACGAGCTGCACGTGCTGCTGAACCAGAGCGGGCTGATGCGCTACGCAGAGATCAGCCACTCCTACCTGGCGATGACGAAGGAGTCGGTCTACTCGGACGAGCCCCAACCCCTCGCTCCGCGCGAGGGATCCGAGCGCCGCTACCTGATCGTGTACCCGATGTGGAAGCGCCGGGACTGGTACGGCCTGCCCGACGAGGAGCGGATGCGGATCATGCGGAGCCACATCGAGGTGGGGCGCCGCTACGGGTCGATCGAGATCAACACCGCTTACTCTTTCGGGCTCGACGACCAGGAGTTCGTCGTGTCGTTCAACGCGGACGATCCCGGCGAGTTCCTCGACCTGGTGCAGGAGCTGAGAGGGACCGAGTCAAGCGCCTACACGCTGTCGGAGACTCCGATCTTCACCTGCATCTCGGCCTCCGTGGAGCGCGCGCTCGACGCCCTCGACGGCGAGGCCGTAGCCGCCTACCCGACAGTCGCCTGACATGGCCACGAACGGAAACCGACTCCCGCTCGGGGACGAGGAGATTCGCGACATCACCGTGATCGGCGCCGGCCCGGTCGGCCTGATCACGTCGTTCTGGGCCGGGATGCGCGAGGCCAGCTCGCGGATAATCGACTCGCTGCCGGAGCTCGGCGGCCAGCTCACGACGCTCTACCCGGAGAAGTGGATCTACGACGTTCCCGGCTTCCCGCGGATCATCGCCAACGAGCTCGTCGACCAGCTGCGCGAGCAGTGCCTCGAGCAGTTCGACGTGCCGGTCCATCTCGAGACGACCGCCGAGCGGGTCGAGTACGAGCCCGACCCCGAGGATCCCGACCGCCAGATCCTGCGCATGGTCACCGACCGCGGCGACCTGCTCACCCGGACGATCGTGATCGCCGGCGGCCACGGCGCGTTCGAGCCCAAGAAGCTCCCCGGCTACGACATGACGCCGTGGGAGGGCAAGGGCGCGCACTACCTGGTCGGCGAGAAGGCCGAGTTCGCCGGCAAGAAGGTGCTGATCGTCGGCGGCGGCGACTCCGCCTGCGACTGGGTGTTGAACCTCCTGGACACCGCGGCCGAGATCACGCTCGTCCACCGGCGCGAGGGCTTCCGGGCCCACGAGGTCACGGTCGGCGAGATCATGCAGGCCGCCGAGGCCGGCAAGGTCGCGGTCCACACGCCGTACCAGATCCGCGAGGTGGCCGGCAACGGCCGGATCGAGCGGGTCACCCTGTTCCACTCCGAGGACGAGTCGCAGGTGGTGGAGCTCGATTGCGACGCCGTCCTGCTGCAGCTCGGCTTCAAGACCGCGCTCGGCCCCCTCAAGGACTGGGACCTCGAGGTCGAGAAGGGCTCGATCAAGGTCGACCAGGTGATGAAGACCTCGATGGAGGCGGTGTGGGCCGCCGGCGACATCACGACCTTCGACGGGAAGCTGAAGCTGATCGCGACCGGCTTCGCGGAGGCCGCGATCGCGGTAGCCCAGGCGGTCCACCACATCCGGCCCGAGATGAAGATCCAGCCGAAGTACTCGACCAACACCGGCGTGCCGGGCGCGGTCGAGGGCCAGCCCTAGCGGACGGCGGTCAGACGAGCGGGGTCTCGAGCCGTCCGAGCTGCGGCGACTCGACCACGCACACGTCGCCCGGCTTCAGCCAGACGTGCGGGTCGCGGACGCTGCCCACGCCCGCCGGAGTGCCGGTCGAGATCAGGTCGCCCGGCTCGAGGGTCATCAGCTTGGAGAGGAACGCCACGAGCGCCGGAATCGAGTGGATCAGGTCGGCGGTCGAGGCGGACTGCATCGTCTCGCCGTTCAGCGTGAGCGAGATCTCGATGGCGTCGTGAGGCCCGGCGTCGCCGGCGGTGACGATCGCCGGGCCGCACGGTGCCGAGCCGTCGAAGGTCTTGCCCGGTCCCCACTGCGGCGTCATGAACTGGTAGTCGCGCGCGGAGAGATCGTTCAGCAGCGTGTAGCCGAGGACGTGCTCGAGCGCCTCCGACTCCGGCACGTCCTTGCAACGGTCCGCGATCACGAACGCGACCTCGGCCTCGTAATCGACCTTCTCGCTGTAGGCGGGCAGCTTCACCTCGGCGCCCGGGGCGGCGAGCGCGTTCGGGAACTTGGCGAAGAAGGTGGGGGCCTCGGGCGGGTCGAGCCCAGCCTCCTCGGCGTGCTGCCGGTAGTTGAGCCCGATGCAGATGATCTTCGAGGGACGGAGGACCGGCGCCAGGAGCTTCACGTCCGCGAGCGCCGCGGTCGGCTCCGCGCCCGCCGTCCGCTCGGCGACCCCTTCGAGCCCGCGCGTGCGCACCAGCGCGACCACTCCCGCCATG
>Ga0209577_10004309_pt1 | contig 13376 bp, 13 predicted proteins | sample GraSoiAngelo_109_FD_185874 | JGI IMG/M metagenome (GOLD analysis project Ga0209577, IMG submission 185874) | Grasslands soil microbial communities from the Angelo Coastal Reserve, California, USA - 14_0903_12_20cm (SPAdes) (version 2) | ecosystem: Environmental > Terrestrial > Soil > Grasslands... | reverse complement strand
AAGCCTGTCTTCAAGATTCGGCAGACGAGACGCGCGACCTTCGTGTTGTCGGCATTTGCAGCGATGCTCTCTGCGCTCGTGTGGTTGCTCGTGCAGAAGTTGGACTGATGCTCTCCGCCTTAGCCTTGGCGAAGGCGGGTCAGCCCATGTAAAAACCGCCGTTCACGTTCAAGACTTGCCCCGTGATATATGACGCCATTGGGGACGCAAGGAAGAGCGCTGCGTTTACAATTTCACTTACGTCACCGAGGCGGCCGAGCGGAATTTGTTTGATAAAATTCTGCGTCACTTCATCGGGCATACCCTTGCTCATGCCGACGTCGATGAAACCCGGAGCGATGGCATTCACCGTGACGCTTTGCCGGGCAAACTCGCGGGCAGAGACTTTGGTAAGCGCAATGATTCCCGCTTTGCTCGAGGAATAATTCGCTTGTCCGAATAACCCCATCTGCCCGCTTACGGACGACATGTTGATGATCCGGCCGCCGCTGCGCAGAATAGTGCCGGCTTTTTGCGTGACCGTGAATGTGCCGATGAGGTTGACGCGAATGACGCTCTCGAATTCATCCATCGACATTTTCTTGATGGTGCGGTCGCTGATGATCCCGGAATTGTTCACGAGAATGTCGAGGCCGCCATGTCGATCTTGTATCCGCTTCATCATGCCTTCGACCTGCGCGGGCTGCGTCACGTCGCACTCAATCACCAGTGGCTCATTCAATTCATTCGCCACATTCATCGCATCGGTCTTGTTTTGCCCTTGCGCGTCGGCGACGTAATTGACCACGCACTGCGCGCCCTGCGCGCCAAAAGCCTTTATCATTTCCGCGCCGATCCCGCGCGAGCTGCCGGTGACCAGCACAACTTTGCCAGCGAAATCCAACGGATCGGCCATATCGAGAAGAAATTTAATCAGGAAACCAGGAAGCCAAGAAATTAGATTCCAATTAGTTTTTCCTGTTTTCTTGGCTTCCAGATTTATTGTTATCTCTTTCAGACAAATGGCTTCGCCTATTCGAATTCTGACCGCTGTCCCGATTTGCGACGGGCATGATAGCGCCATCAATACAATCAACCTGGAATTCATCCGCCACGGCATTGAAGTGATTTATCTCGGTTATCATCGCTCGGTGGGCGACATCGTGCGCGCGGCCATCCAGGAAGACGTTCGCGCCATTGGCATCTCCAGTTATAACGGCGGACACATTGAGTTTTTTGCTGAGGTTGTGAATCTTCTCCGCAAAAAGGGCGCAGACGACATCAAGGTTTTCGGCGGCGGCGGAGGCACCATCACGCATGACGATGCCGCGATCATGAAACGCAAAGGCGTCGAGGAAGTTTTTTTCGCCGGCACGTCGCTTGACGACATGATGAAATTTGTCCATCAACGCTACGGCAAACCGCGAGCGAAACGGTCGCAGGCCAAATCATTCGATCAGGAACTCGCACACAGGCTGACGGAGATTGAAGATGCCGCCGCGGGCCGGAAGAAAATTCGAAATTCGAAATTCGAAATTCGGACTTCACGGCGAAGCCATGTCATCGGTTTCACCGGGCCGGGTGGCGCGGGAAAGACGACACTGATTGATGAGTTGGTGCTTCGTTTTTTGAATCAGAATCCAAAAGGACGGATCGCAATTTTATCGCACGATCCCAGTGTAGTCGGCGAAGGCGCGTTGCTGGGCGATCGGGCCACCATGATCAATTCGCAGGACGACCGCGTATTCATGCGCAGCATGGCCACGCGCGGACAAGCCGGCGGACTGTCGCCCGCAACACACGATTGCCTCGCTTTGCTCGCGCGTTCGGAATTTGATTACGTCATTATCGAAACGGTGGGCACTGGCCAGGAGGCGATGCCGTTTCAGAAAAATGGAATTGTCGATCTAACAGTACTGGTGATGAATCCGGATTACGGCAGCCGCTTGCAGTTGCAAAAAATAGTGATGCTCGATTTGGCCGATATCGTTGTGGTGAACAAAAGTGACCTTCAGCGCGCGCGCACTGCGCACACGGAAATCGAACAACGTCTCGAGCAAAACCGGCCCGCCCGCGGTAGCCTTGGCGAAGGCGGGCGATCACAGCAACTCATCGACACTGTGGCGAAACGCCATCGGGATCCTGGCGTGGATCGGTTGTTCGATTTAATTTCTAGCGGTAATTTGGTCGGGCGTGACCGCCCGGCGCGCCGAACGAAAGGATCGAAATGAGCAAACTCGGACAAGTTGTCGAATCGGTTGAAAATTATGGCAAGTTCGTTCTCGATCAGGTTAAGCGCGCGCGCACCGATGAAAAGTTCGGGCGCGAACTGTTGGGACGCTGGAACGACATCAAGGCGAAAATTCCCATCACGCGTACGCCGACCGGGTTGCCATTGCCGCGGCTTGCATTGCCCGAAATCGATGAAACAGGCGAAATCGCGCGCTATCTCTTTGGCGAAGGATTGCCCGGCGAGTTTCCGTATCTGAATGGCGCCTATCGTGAGATGTATCTCGAGCCAGTTCGCGAGATTGAAAGCTTCGAGAGGAATGATGCTGTAGCGGCGGGCGTGTCGCCCGCGAACCGAATAAAAACGCAGCCGGCACGGCTGCCTCCACAGGAAGAGCCGACGCGTTTGTTTTCAGGTCTAATGCTCGCGGAGGACACGAACGAGCGTTTTCATTATCTCACACGGCATCAGCGCACACATCGGCTCAGCACGGCATTCGATGGCCCAACCCTTTATGGAATCGACAGCGATGCAGATGGCGTCTTTGGAAAGATCGGCGAAGGCGGCGTGGCGATCGATACCGTCGAAGACATGGTGCGGCTTTATGATGGATTCGATCTCGGCTCGCCGAATTTCTCCGCGTCAATGACCATTAGCGGCCCGGCGCCGATCATCATGGCCATGTACATCGCTGCGGCCACGCGCCGGTTCGGCCCGAAAGTTGTTCCAAAATTGCGCGGCACGATTCAGGCCGACATTTTCAAGGAAGTCCAGGCACAGAACGAAACGATCTTCCCGATCGAGCCGTCGCTGCGTTTTCTCACCGACATGGTCGAGTTCACGACGCGTGAAATGCCGCGCTGGTATCCGATCTCGATCAGCGGCTATCACATCGGCGAAGCGGGCTCCACGCCGGTGCAGCAGGCAGCTTACACGTTGTCGAACGGATTCGCGTACGTAGAAATGTTCGCGGCGCGCGGCATTCCGGTCGATCAATTCGGTCCGCGGCTGTCGTTTTTTCTCGATTGCGCTCTCGACGCGGAATACATCGCGCTCGCACGCGTCTCGCGCCGCATCTGGGCGATCGGAATGCGTGACGTGTTCGGCGCGGGGCCAAAAGCGCAGCTTTACAAATTACATACGCAAACCAGCGGGCGCTCGCTGATCGCCGCCGAGTTCAAAAACAATCTCACCCGCACCGCGGCGGAGTTAGTTTTGGCCTACATCAACGCCACAAATTCATGTCATTCAAACAGTGCCGACGAACCGTTCACTACGCCAAGTGAAGAGTGGATCCGTCTCGCCGCGCACGGCCAAGCAATCCTGCTGGAGGAATCCGGCATTTTTAAACATACCATGAACATGCTGAGCGGATCGCCCGGAATGAAAGCCGTCGAGCGCGCAGTTGAAGCAGCGATTCTCGATGAATTCCGCGAGATCGAACGGCTCGGCGGCGTGCTGTCAGCAGTAGAAGAACGCTATCAACGCAGCCAGATACAAAATGCCGCGCACCGCTACGAACAACAGATTTACGATGGCACTCGTCCGATCATCGGATTGAATCGTTACCGCGACGGCGCCGACGACATTCCGGATGTGAAACTTGCGCGCACCCCGCGCAGTAAACAACAGTTGCAAGTCGATCGGCTTGCAAAATTCAAAAAGAAAAATGCCGAGAAAGGCAAACGCGCGCTGGATAAACTGGCAGAGGTCGTCGAGCGCGGTGAAAACTGTTTTCCCAGTTTGCTCGAAGCCGCAGAGGTTTGTTCGTTAGGCCAGATCACCAGTCGTTTGCAGGAAGTTGTCGGGCGCTTTCGCCCAATGGTGTAAAACGTCAGGCGCTGTAGCGTGCGCTGTCCTCAGCGCATTTCCTCTGTTCGTGCTCCTTCTCCGCTAAGGACAGGGGACGCTACAACTACCGCTTCTTTCACACACAAGCGTGTGACGAAGCGCGGCTTCGAATCCTTAATGAGAAATAATGCCAGGGAAAGCACATATCGGCACCAGCGGTTGGAATTACAAAAGCTGGCGCCACGGTTTCTACGGCGATACGCCGCAAAAAGAGTGGCTTCGGTTTTGCGCGGAAAGATTCACCGGCATCGAGGTGAACGGCACATTCTACAAGCTCACCGAGAAAAGCACATTCACGAAGTGGCGCAACACGACACCAGAAGATTTCCCCTTCGCCATCAAAGGTCATCGCTATGTGACGCACAACAAAAAGCTGATCGACATAGAGGAACCTGTGATCCGTTGTCGCGACGCCGCCTCGCCACTGGGCAATCGGCTCGCTGCTGTGGTCTGGCAGCTTCCGGCGTTTTTGAAAAAAGATATTGGGCGGCTGGAGAAGTTTGTAAAAACTCTTCGGCGTTGGAAAAGCACGCGACACGCCATCGAGTTTCGTCATAAATCGTGGTTCGATGACGAAGTAGCCGAATGCTTGAAGGGCCACGCGATCGCAGCCTGCATGTCCGACGCGCCCGACTGGCCAATGTGGGAAGAGGTGACGACCGATCTCGTCTACATCCGCCTACACGGCCATACTCGGAAATACGCATCGAGCTACAGCAAGCCGGCGCTCAGAAAATGGGCAACGCGCATCCGGCGCTGGCTCAAAGAAAACCGCGCCGTGCACATCTATTTCGACAATGACGCTGAAGGCGCGGCCCCACAAAACGCGCTCACGCTTCTCGAAATGTTGCGCTGATCAGGCGATCAGTTAGGCCGAAAGTTCGGTAAGGTCCATTTGCGAGTACGAACGGGGCGAAGCGAAACGGCTGATCGCGGCAGCATAGCTTTGGAGTGCGCGGACACGTCCGCGCTTTGAAAGCGGCAGCATTTTGCCGCCCTCCAAATCATCGCCGCCGTTAACGTGTGCGTTTCTGGCAATGCGGGCAAAACCAGGCGGTGCGTCCGCCGATGGTCGCCGATTTCAATTCGCGTCCGCAGCGCGGGCATTTGCCGCCTTTTCCACGATGCGGCAGCAGCCATGATTTGGGCATACGATCGGCATCGGCCTTTGCCTCGATTGCTTTTTGCAAAATGTAGCACGTTGCACGAAACAACCTGCCAACGGTCGTCTCGCCTACACGACCGCTCTCCGTGGCCGGATGGATGCGCGCGCGGAAAAGAATTTCATCCGCATAAATGTTTCCGATCCCGGCGATCAACTTCTGGTTGAGCAAAATCGCTTTCAGTGCTCCCCGATGATTGACGAAAATTCCTTGGAATTGGGAGAAGCTGATGTCGAGCGCGTCTGGGCCGAGGCCGCGTTTTTTCAAAAACTCATCGACATCCTTGACTAAACCGATCTCGCCGAACTTGCGCTGGTCTTCGAACGCGAGGCGGTGTGCATTGGCAAAAACAAAGAGCACTCGCGCGTGCTTCGGCGCATCCTCCTCGCGCTTAAAGTACTGAAGCGAACCGGTCATGCCGAAATGCAATCGCAGCCAGAGGTCGCCATCAGTGCGGACAAACAGATGTTTGCCGTGGCGGCAACTGGACTCGAAGCGGCGTCCATTCAATCGCCGTGCCAGCTCACGCGCAGAAACGCCTTTCAACACGTACGCGCTCTGCACATCGACGCCGGTGATTCGCTGGTACAACGACGTCGCATCGAGGTAACGCTTGAATGTTTCAACATCGGGCAATTCTGGCATCGCGCTTATGTTGAAGCTTAGTTGCAGCGATGTCAGGCAACGAGCTCAATGAGTTTCTGCGGTTGTTAAGGAAATCGCCGTCCGGCGCGGTCTTCAATCCGTGGTGGAAAGTCGATGAGCACAATGACATCGGCGGGCACGCGCCGGCCATACGGCGCCAACAATTACGCGCTTACCTGCAAGAACGCCGTGGAAGCGCGAAGGTCGCGGTGATCGGCGAGGCGCTTGGTTATCGCGGCGGTCATTTCAGCGGAATCCCGATGACTTCTGAGCGAATTCTGCTCGGACGAAGCAATAAAGTCCGGATGAAATCGGACGCTCTTTTGTCCGACGTTAAGCCGCGGCGCACCAGCAAATCTGAGAAATGGCCGGACGGGTTTTCCGAAGCGACGGCAACAATTGTTTGGGGAGCGCTTTTGCGGCTTGGCTTGAAGCCAGACCAATTCGTGCTGTGGAACGCGTTCCCATGGCATTCGTTCGAACCGGACCGCGGCATATTGAGCAACCGCACGCCTAACAAATCAGAAGGATCTGCCGGCCTGCCAGTGCTCAAGGCTTTTCTCGAATTATTCCCGTGCGAACAAGTCGTCGCCCTCGGAAAAATCGCCGCCACGCAACTGGAAAAACTCGATGTCGATGCGCAGTGCATTCGCCATCCAGCCTCCGGCGGCGCAAAACTTTTTCGCCAGCAAATCGCCGCGCTTGTGCAGAGGCTGAGAGATTAAGAATCAATGCGGCGTCGTCGCACGCCCTACGACTTGGGCGGTTCGCCCTTTTTGATCAGTGCCGTCAACAGATCGATCGGAAGGGGGAAAAAGGTCGTGGTGTTATGTTCGCTGGAAATTTCGCGCATCGTTTGCAGGAAGCGCAGTTGCAGCGCAATCGGTTCTTTACTCATCATTGCCGCAGCCTGCACCATTTTTTCAGCGGCTTGAAATTCACCTTCGGCGTTGACGATCTTTGCGCGACGCTCGCGCTCGGCTTCGGCCTGCTTTGCCATCGCCCGCTTCATGGTGTCGGGCAGCGCAACGTCCTTTACCTCGACCGCCGTGACTTTGACGCCCCACGGTTCGGTTTGCCGGTCGATGATCTCCTGCAACTTCTGGTTGATCGACTCGCGCTGCGAGAGCAGGTCGTCCAAGGGGGCCTGGCCGAGGACGCTGCGCAGCGTCGTCTGCGACATCAGCGAGGTGGCTTTGAGAAAGTTCTCCACTTTCACGACGGCGGCTTGCGGATCGACCACGCGGAAATAAACAACCGCATCGACCGTCACCGGCACGTTGTCACGCGTCATCACCTCCTGCTTCTCGACGCTGATGGTGACGACGCGCAAATCCATCCGCACCATTCGATCGACGATCGGGATGAGAAAAATCAGGCCCGGCCCTTTAGCCCCAAGTAATTTTCCGAGGCGGAAAATCACGCCGCGCTCGTATTCGCGCAGGATGCGGATGGCTTGCGGCAGAATGATGACCGCGAGGATGATGACGGGGATGGCCCAACTGATCAATCGTGGCAATGCTTCAATTAATTCCATGGTAGTTTCTTTCAGTTGTTTCAAGCTTCGATATTCGAATTTCGAATTTCATTTTGGTTTCACTTTCAACGTTAATCCTTGCACGCTGGCGATCTCGACCGGTTGATCTTTTTCGACCGGCATGTCGCTGACCGCGTTCCAATATTCGCCTTCGACGAATATTCGGCCACTGCGTGAATCGATTCGACCCAGTGCGGTCACCGTTTTTCCAATGAGCGTTTCCTTGCCCACCTTCACCGCCAAAAATTGTGCGCGAATTCCTTTGCCGATCACAAAAATGAAAAACGCTGCCGTGACCAGCGTCGCCGGAACAATGTAATGAAGCGAGAGGCGAAACAACGGATCACCGCTGTTGAAGAACAGGAGCAGGCCGAGAAAGAACGAGATGATCCCGCCGACAGTGAGCACGCCGTGCGTCGGGGCATAGATGTCGAAAACGAACAGCGCCAACGCGAGTGCGATGAGGACAAGCCCCGTCACATTCACAGGGAGGATTGACATCATATAAAGCGCGAGCACCAGCGCGATCGCACCGGCGACGCCTGGCAGGATCGCGCCCGGCGTAGTGACTTCAGCAATGATTCCGTAGAACGCGATCAGCATCAGGATCAGCATCACCTCTGGATGCGAAAACGTTTGCAGCACGTGCTCGGATGGCGACATCGCGATTTCTGCCACTTCTGCCCCGGCTGTCTTGAGTGGCTTGCCGTCGACGACGCGCCCGTTCAGTTGCCTTAACAAGTCAGGCATGTCGTTTGCAATAAGATCGACAACCTTCAACTGCAACGCCTTGTCCGCGGTGATCGACGCGCTTTCCTTCACGGCTGACTTGGCCCATTCGATATTGCGTTGGCGCTTGCCAGCAATGGTTTCGATGTAGCTAACAGAAAAATTCTCCAGCTTCTGCTTCATCGTTTCGTCTTGCTTCTGTTCGCCTCCCATCGGTAAACCGCCTATTGAAACCGGATGCGCCGCGCCGATGGTGGTTGCGGGTGCCATCGCGGCGACACTTGCGGCAACGGTGATGAAACAACCTGCGCTGGTCGCGGTCGCACCCGTTGGAGCGACGTAAACGACGACAGGAACCGAAGAACCAAGGAAGCTTTGCACAATCTTTTGCGTCGAATCGAGCAGACCGCCCGGAGTGTTGAGTTGAATGATCAGACATTGGGCATTTTCTGTGCGCGCCTCTTCAAGGCTGCGCGCAATGTAAGTAGCCGTCGCCGGCCCAATCGCTCCATCAATCTTGATAAGCGAAACTTTCTCCGCTGCGAAAGCTGCAGCAGCGCAAACAAGCCATAAAAAGGCAAACGTCCAACATCCAACTTCCTGAATTGAGTGTTGAGCGTTGAGTGTTGAGTGTTGGGCGTTGGAGAATTTCATTAACCTTCCCGGAGCCTTCAGGCGGTGGCGGCGCATTGTGCGGCGGTGCGCAACTCCTACGCTCCTTTCATCGGTTGAAGTTTAACAGCCAGGTCTTCCACCTTCGGCTTCACGATTTTCTCGTAATCTCGGTAGCTCATTTTGATCGCGTCGGTGTGCGTGCCTGCTTCGAACACGATGTAATCCTGCTCGGCCAGATGCCTGTCAACATAGGTCGGCAGGCCATAGAGATTTCCAAGCGGCGGCATCGCGCCGATCGCACAGTCGGCGAAGAGCGACCTGAATTCCTCCTCCTTATCAAGCGAGACAGCTTTGCCGATTGTTTTCTCTACTTTCTCCAAATTGATTTGGTGATCTGCCGGCAGCACCATCATCAAATGCTGCCCTCCCGACTTGATCATGACCACTTTGGCGTGATGCCGGCCTTTGATGTGCTCCGCCTGAGCGCTGCGCTGCGCCGTGACCGCTTCGGGATGGTGCAAAATCTCATAGGTCACGTTGTTTTCATTTAAACAATCGATGAGTCGTTTTGGTATTTCCATAACCGCCTCCGCTGAGAAAGTATCTCATAAGTAAGCGTGTCATGTCGAGCGAAGTCGCCTGCCACGCCGTAGCTGAGCGAGGGCGGGAGATATCCCACGAAAATTGTCGGACACGCTTCAAAGCGGACGGACAAACTTTCTGTTGTGTCCACTGCGCGCTCTCAGCCGGCGAAGGGCAATTGAAAGACCGCATTTAAGCGCACTCAATTATCGTGATGCGGCTGGACTTAGGCGCGATTGCGAAATAGAGATGCTAACATGAAACTATTTCGAGCCTCGTTAATTGGACTGATGCTTTTGTCGTTCGGAGCTTTCACCGCTCAGGCGCAGCCGGAGGAAAAGTCGTCAGCGCCGTTAAAAGCAATTGCGGTGCTTCATCCCACCGGCAGCAACAAGGTGAGCGGCACGGTCACATTTACCGAAGTCGCCGATGGCGTACAGGTGCAAGCAGAGATCACCGGCCTGACACCCGGCAATCATGGTTTTCATGTTCATGAATTCGGCGATTGCAGCGCAACCGACCTGAGTTCTGCCGGCGGCCATTTTAATCCAACCAACAAACCGCATGCCGGGCCGGATGACACCGAGCGACACGTAGGCGACATGGGAAATGTGGAAGCAGACGCTTCCGGGAAGGCGAAGTTGGAGTATCTGGACCATCAAATCTCGCTGACCAATGATCAGAGCTCGGTGATCGGGCGCTCCGTGGTCGTGCATGCAAAAGCGGACGATCTGAAGTCGCAACCGGCGGGCGACTCAGGTGCGCGCATTGCGTGTGGCGTCATCGGCCGAGCAAAAAGCCAGTGACGGTTCGGAGTTCCGCCTTCAGGCGGCTGGTGTGCGGGTGCGAGTGCTTGCCGCGTGAACGCGGAACTCGGAACGTTAATCTCTTTGCTCGACAGGGCGCTTCTCATCTGGTCAACTTAGCGAAAACCATCCGCCTACACGCTTATGCCACGAATATCCAAAATTGAATTATCGCCCGATAACGGGTGCGTCATCGACATGAAATGGAACCTGGGACCATTGAGCTATCACGCTTCTGCCGCCGGGAAGGTCATAGTAGAACCGAACAAGGAAATCGTTCGACTGCCTGAGTTGGTTCTTTACGACCACATCGGCTTTAAAGGGTCCTACGCCCGGACGAATCTAAGCTTTCATTACCTCGGCGATTACTGGAACGACCGGATGAGCTGCGTGATTGTCGAAAGCGGTGTCTGGCGATTTTATCGGGACGAATACTACAAGGGGCCGTCGTGGGACCTTGGCCCCGGCTATTACGAAAGCTTCTTCGCCGAAAAAGGGCCGGACGATGTCGTCAGCTCGTTTCAGTGCATCGCGCTGACGTAAGGCGCGATCCGGATTAGACGAAACTTTTTCGCCTAATTCTCGTTAGGCGCACTTGCAAGTTCCTGTCAGTGCTACCAAGCAACAATGACCAGAACCGCTTCTAAGATCCGTTTCAGTGCGAAACTCTTCCGGCCGGCGGCAACCGCGAAGGCCGGCTCCTGGACCTTTCTTACCCTGCCAAAAAACGCCAGTGCGAAGCTCCCGTCGCGGGGGATGACGACGGTCGAAGGCACGCTCAATGGCTTCCACTTTCGAGCCACGCTCGAGCCAGACGGCCAAAAAAGCCACTGGCTCAAAGTGAACCGGACGATTCGCGAAGCTGCGGGCGCAGACGCAGGCGACGTCGTCACCCTGGAGATCGCACCGGCGAGAGAGGAAGTGGAACCCAAGGTGCCGGCAGATCTGCGGAACGCTCTCGCGGCCGCCCCGAAAGCGCGGGCCTTGTGGTCGGACATCACACTCATTGCGCGCAGAGATTGGATCCACTGGATCGTGTCCGCCAAGCAGCCAGAGACTCGCGCGCGTCGGATCAAAAATGCCTGCGCGATGCTCGCTGCCGGGAAGCGACGTGTTTGCTGCTTCGATCGGTCTGGGTTCTATAGTAAAAGCCTCAGCTCTCCTGAAGCGGCCATCTAGACCGACAGCGGAACTGCGATGAAACGCACGTGGACGATTTCGAGATAGCACTCAAGAGGGCACGCGCTCTCCTCGCCCGGTTCGAAGAGGAGTCCCACGTGAACCCGAACACCCAAACGCGGGAATTTTCACTCCGGGAGCCGGACGGATACTACGTCACGATTAACGAGTCTGCAGAGGATGACGCTTGAATGTCGGCGCTTGACACGAGCGCCGCTACAACGTCGCGAGATCGACAACTTCACGCGCGCAGCCCCAGGAGAGGGTGAAGCCGGCGCCGCCGTGCCCGTAGTTGTGAATGACGGTGTGGCCATCGCGCAAGCGCTCGCGCTCAACGCGCACGCCTGATTTGCGAAATGGGCGCAGGCCGACGCGCTCGGCGAGAACATTCGGTTTCTCAATCTTCAGCACACGGCTGCATTCCTGAATAATTTGCCGTGTTGTTGCACGATCGATGGCGAGGTCGTCGCTAACGTCGTTTGTCCCGCCGAAGACGCAATCGTTCGTGCGCGGGATCGCGTACATGAGCGGCGCATCATCGCAGACGATGGCGCAGGAAAGGTTCTCCATCTTCGGCACAATGGCGACCTGGCCGCGGTGCGGTTCGAGGTCGGCGTCCTGCACAAGGTCGCGTGCGCCAATTCCCGCGCAGTTGATTACAAGATCGAATTTCCGATCGACGTCTTCGAGTTTTTCGAACCACACATTTGTCACGATTGATCCGCCAGCGGCCGCGAAACGATTCGCGAGGTAGTCGAGGTAGATCGTTGTATCCATCAGCGGAACGCGCAGCGAGAAACCGCTTTTGAATACCGGCCACAGGCCGGTCGCCAAAGTGGAAGCGCCGAGGGCAATGGCCCAATTCGGGATTTGAATTTCTTTGCTCCGGGAAAATTGGCGCAATTCAATCATCGAAACGCCGGTTACGGGAACACGAGCCAGATCGGCAAGTACATCAAAGGTTCGGAGCGCCCAGGGAATGACCCTCCCCAGAGGCTCGGCGTCGTAGGGAAACCAAACCGCCGCGGCCACGCTGGACGTTGTTTGCTGTCCGGTTTCTTTCGCGAAAATCGCGGTGCGGTACCCCTGCTCCGCAAAAACGACGCCGCATGTCAAGCCTGACACCCCCGCGCCAATGATTGCGACAGATTGAGGCATGACAGAACGTTTTAGGGCAGGCGCACCGCCTGCCAAACAAAAAACGGCAACCGAAGCGGTCGCCCTACAATTTCCATGCGTGCGAAATTCGCGAGGTGCGTGTAAAATTGCGCCACGATGGTTTCGGTAAATCGAGATGCGCTCACGGAACGAATCCTCGTGGGCGAACGGATTTCGACGGACGACGCGCTGGAATTATACGGCTGGCCGCTGGAAGAACTTGGTGTGCTTGCTAGCGCCAAACGCGATTTAGCTAAGGCGAAAAGTTACGGCGGACGTGGACGCGAGATCGTGACCTACATCGTCGATCGCAACATCAACTACACGAACGTCTGCAACGTTTACTGCAAATTCTGCGCGTTTTATCGGACGGAGCGCGATGAAGATCATTATGTTCTGAGCTTTGAGCAGATCGATCAAAAGCTCGACGAACTTTCTGCCGCGGGCGGAGTTCAGATTCTGATGCAGGGCGGGCATCATCCGAAGTTGCCGTTCCAATGGTATATCGATCTTCTGCATCACATCCGGGAAAAGTTTCCGCACATCAATATTCACGGGTTCAGTCCGCCTGAGTTCCAGCATTTCGCGGAAACTTTCGGGATGCCTTTGCGGGACGTGATTTCCGAATTCAAAAACGCGGGACTTGGTTCGATCCCGGGTGGCGGCGGTGAAATTCTGGTGGATCGCGTGCGACAGAAAATTTCGCCGCTGAAAATCAACAGCGACGAATGGCTGGAAGTGATGCAAGTCGCGCACGAGCTGGGATTGAAATCGAGCGCGACCATGATGTTCGGGCACGTGGAGACGATCGAAGATCGGATCGAGCATTTGCGGCGCATTCGCGAACAACAGGAACGGAGTGGCGGGTTCACGGCATTTATTTGCTGGACGTTTCAACCCCA
>Ga0209577_10004308_pt1 | contig 13378 bp, 12 predicted proteins | sample GraSoiAngelo_109_FD_185874 | JGI IMG/M metagenome (GOLD analysis project Ga0209577, IMG submission 185874) | Grasslands soil microbial communities from the Angelo Coastal Reserve, California, USA - 14_0903_12_20cm (SPAdes) (version 2) | ecosystem: Environmental > Terrestrial > Soil > Grasslands... | reverse complement strand
AGCAGCCGGGCGCGCGCTCGGTCTGACGCCAAAGAGCAACACGGCGAGGAGGGGCGTCATGAAGATCGAAGTGAAGAACCTCGATATCTACGGATCGGAACCGCTCGAATGGTCGCGCGCCGTGCCGCAGCTCGAAGACACGAGCGGTCACCGAACGTGCTGGCTGGCGACGACCGACCCCGATGGGCGCGCGCACATCGCCGGCGTCGGCGCGCTGTGGGTCGGCGACGCGTTCTACTTCACGAGCAGCCCTCGCGCGCGCAAGAGCCGGAACCTCGCGCGCGAACCGCGTTGTGCGATCTCGGTCGCGCTCGCCGACATGGACCTCGTCGTCGAGGGAACGGCGACGAAGATGACCGACGAAGCGACGCTGAACGATCTCGCGCAGCGGTACGCGGCGCAAGGCTGGCCGGCGCGCGCGGAGAACGGCGCGCTCACCGCCGAATACAGCGCGCCGAGCGCAGGACCGGCGCCGTGGGATCTCTACGAGATGCGCCCCTCGGAGGCATACGGGGTCGCGACGGCCGAGCCGTACGGCGCGACACGCTGGCGCTTCGCGTAGCGTAAGGTTCGCTCGTGGCGCACTACTTGCTCATCTACGAACTTGCCGACGATTACTTGGAGCGCCGGCCCGAGTTCCGCGGTTTGCATCTCGAGCATGCCTGGGCTGCCCAAGCGCGCGGCGAGCTCGTGTTGGCCGGCGCGCTCGCCGAGCCCGCGGACCAAGCGGTGCTGTTCTTCCAAGGCGAGACATCCGATGTGGCCGAGCGTTTCGCGAACGAGGATCCGTACGTGAAGAACGGTTTGGTCACGTCGTGGCGTGTGCGCGCGTGGACGACCGTCGTGGGCGACGAGGCCGCGACGCCGGTCCGCCCCTGACTCATAGCCGCCGGGCAGGCTAGTCAACATCGCTTGCCTAAGCGGAAGAGTGGGAACGCCCTGAGCAGCGAGTCTGCGAACGGCGCGCAACCGATGTTGACTATGCACCTCTCCGGCAACATGGCTGGCCGGCCTGCAGCAGGAACCGTCGCTCGCCCGTCGAACCCCAACCCCGTGCGCCGCATCGTCTACGCCTTGATCGCCGTCGCCCTCACGGCCGGCGGTGTCGCCGGCGCCGCGCCCGGTGCGAAGGCCTGGCACGGGCTGCTCGCAGGGGTCGGCGTCGCCGACGCCACCTGGCACGTCGGCGCGGGCGCCGGCCAGTACGCGAGCGACCAGAGCGCCGACCTCAACGGCGAGTGGGACCCCAACCTCCAGCACTTCAAGCAGGCGTCGAGCTACGGCGTCGCCAGCCGGCTCAGCATGCGCGCGATCGTCTTGCAGAGCCCGGGCGCGCTCCCGATCGCGCTCGTGAAGGACGACAACTATCTGGCGCAGGACATGCTCTCGAGGCGCGCGGCGCAGATCCTGCAGCAGGACGGCAGCAAGGTCACCTACGACCACATCCTTCTGAGCGCGTCGCACGACCACAACTCGCCGTACTACTCGACGCCGGCGTGGGGAGTCTGGCTGTTCCAAGACGTGATGGACATCCGCTTCTTCGAGTACCAGGCGCGCGCGACGGCGCACGCGATCGAAGCGGCGGAGCGATCGATGCGGCCTGCGCGCGTCGGCGCTACAACCGTTCAGTTCCGGGACTTCCAAGGCAACATCGCCGGCGCGGACGTTAACGAGGACGGCTCGCCGACCGGCTACCCGTTGATGGACAACGATCACGGGCTCGTCGTCATGCGCTTCGACGACATGAGCAACGCGCATCACCCCACGCCGCTTGCAACGTGGGTGAATTACGCAGAGCACGGCGAGTCGCTCGATGGCTACGACTTGATCAGCGGCGATTGGGTGGCCCCGTTCGAGCGCTATGTCGATCGCGCGACCGGCGTGCCGGTCGTGTTCGCGCAAGGATCGGTCGGCTCGGCGGAAGGTCCGTACGAGCACGCCTACCCGGCGGGCCACGTGCCGACGGCGCTCGATCAAGGGGACGTCGTCAACAAGATCTACGGCCACATGGGCTACGCGCAGGCCGAACGCGGTACCCATCTGTTGGCCGAGCAGGTCGTCAAGGCGTGGCAAGCGATCGGCGGCGCGCACAACGGCATCGACGTGCAAGTGCCGTGGGACGACAACCCGCAAGTCGGCATGCTGACGCACTGGGTGCCCGGTCCCGTCAGCCACCCGTACCCGAGCGTCGGCAACTGCCGCACGCAGCCGACGCTCGACGGCGACCCCGGCGTCCCGGCCGCCGGCCTTCCCGACTGCCAGCGGCTCGGCGACGCGACCGGCCAGACGCCCCCGAACACACAGCTGTACGAATCACTGGTCAAGGCCGGCGTTCCGATCCCCGCCAACTACGACGCGGCGTCGTTCGGTGCCGTCGAGGAGAACCTGCGCATCAAGCTCCAAGCCGTGCGCATCGGCCACATCTTGCTTGCAAGCTGCTCGTGCGAACCGCAGAGCGACCTGATCAAGGCGCTCGAAACGCGAACGGATACAGCGCAGGGCAACAAGTGGAACGGCTTCGACTACGCGAGCGCGGCCGACGTGCAGGAAGGCTGGCCCGACTTCAACGTGGCGCCGTGTCACCTCGTTTCCGGCGCGTACGACTGCCCGGACCCGCGCGACCCGCTCGGCCAGCGACGACTGAAGGTGAGCGTCGACGCCTTCAAGCACATGGAAGCCGAGATCAACAACCCCTCGGACGGGTGGGACGCGCAGTCGTACGCGCTGCAAGCCAACGGCGAGCCGGTCGATCTCAGCACGATCAAGGGCAACTTCACGTCGCACGAGCTGTCGCCGCAGTGCGGGTACGCGATCTCGGTCGGCCTCGGTCACACCGGCGACTACGACGGCTACACCGTCAGCTACCGCGAGTACATGGCGCGCGACGCGTACCGCAAGGCGCTCACGTCGTACGGCGCGCACACCGCGGACTACATGGTGACGCGCCTGATGTCGATGGCGTCGAACCTGATGTGCGGCACACCGATCCCGGCCGAGCCGCTCGATGGTTTGGCTGCCATCGACGAGCAGCGTCAAGAGGCCGAAGCGGTCGCGATCGGCCAAGTCGCGTCGGCCGCGTTCGACCTCTGGACCGCGACGATCCCCGACAGCGCAGGCCCGGCCGGTCCGATCACGCAGCCGAAGAACATCCAGCGCTTCGACGCAGCCGTGTTCCGCTGGACCGGCGGGGACAACTGGACGGACAACCCGACCGTCGTCGTGCAGCGTTTGGTCGACGGTACGTGGCGCCCATATGAGAACCAAAGCGGCGAGGTGCAGACGATCCTCGATCAGCCACCGGACATCGTTTCGGCGTTGCCCGACCGCCTGTCCGGGAAGCAGCGTTGGACCTGGGAAGCGTCGTTCGAAGCGTTCGATTCGTACCCGCGCGCGGACGTGCCCGGCGGGCAGACCCCGAGCGGCACGTACCGCTTCGTGGTCGACGGCTTCATCCACCAGGGCGGCGGCGTGAAGTCGTACGAGCTGATGTCGAACGCGTTCACCGTGTCACCGTGGCTGGGCCTGAGCGCTTCTCACTTGACCGTCGCGCCGGACGGAACGGTGACGTTCACGACCGGGCCGGTCGTCTACCCGCGCACGTACAAGAGCCCGATCAAGTTCGTGCACGACGACCTCGGCGGCAACGGCGTCACCACCGACGGCAACGCGAGCATCATCTGCAAGACGTGCACGTTCCGCCCGTGGGCAACGGGCGGCGAAGTGGTGAGCGCGATCGTCAGCGTCCTCGATTCGAGCGGCCATGTGGTCCAGACGGTGCCGGCGACGTTCGACGGGACCCAGTGGGTGGCACACGTGCCACCGGGCAGCTCGGTCGAGATCGCCCCCGGCGGCCTGCGCGACGCCTACGGTGAAACGAACGGCACCGCCATCAAGAGCTGAACGAACTCGTCCAGCCGGGCAGAGGAAATAGCCCGACGATGTAGAAGAATGCCCGGCAACACGGGCTAACGGGGGGACAACTACGATCTCGCTTCGATCCATATCGCGGCCGCGATCCCTGACGACCATGGGAACGCTCGCGGTTACCTTTGTCTTACTTTCGGCCGCGATCGCGGCTGCAGTCACGACGACGACGGTGCCGCTCACCGCTTCTCCGGGGCCGATGGCGGTCGATTCTTCGCGCGGGCGAGTATACGCACTGATTGGGAGCAATCAGTTGGCCACTATCGACGAAGCGTCGAACAGCCAAGTGGCGACGGTTTCCGTGGGTGCCGACCCCGACGGAGTGGGAGTCGACGAGACACAGAACAAGGTCTTCGTTGCGAATCGGCAAGACAACACCGTCTCGGTTGTCGATGCGTCGACGGAGTCGGTTGTTGCGACCCTGCCGGTTGGTTCTCAGCCGGAGGGCATAGGTGTTGACCCGGGGACGGCCCGGGCGTACGTGGCGAACTGGAACTCCGCCACCGTGAGCATCATCGACACATCCTCCAACGCAATTGTGTCGACTCTGGCCGCTGGCTCGAATCCGGCCAGGATCGTCGTGGATCCAACCATCCATCGAGCCTTTGTCGGCGACGATGGCGACAGAACGATCCTTGTGATAGATACGACCACGGATCAGGCGATCGATCACGTGCAAGTCGCCGATGGTGTCGGTGACATCGCGGTCAATCCACTAAAGAATCGCCTCTACGTCCGCGGCCTTTCGCAGCTCACGATCTTCGATACGACCAACGACGGCATTCTCTCAACGTCTCCGCTTCCATCCTCCGGCTGGAACCTGGTCGACAACCCAACCAGTGGCCGTCTGTGGATGGTGACCGTGAACAATCCAACGCCTTGTTCTGGCGGCCCCGGCCAATGTGTGGCCGCATTCGACGACTCCACCGGGGCACTCGATACTCTGATCAATATCGCCAACGCGGAAGGCCCCATCGCAGTCGATCCGGTTCGGAACACAGTGTGGCAAGGCACCCCGGGTGCTGCACTTGTCGGTTTCCAAGATGTCGGTCCCTTCCCACCGACTCCGCCCCAGAACGTGCAAGCTTCTTTCGATGCGAGCACTTCACAGATCACGATTCATTGGTCGCCCCCAGCAGGAGACGGCGGCGCGCCTATCACTAACTACCAGGTCGGCTTCTACTCGTCGGACCAACCGTCCAAAAGCGTCTCGGTTCCCGCTTCGACGACGACCTATACGGACGCCATCCAAGGGAGTTGTTCGCAGACACATGTTTACGTCGTTGCGGTGAACGCGGGGGGATGGAGTGGTGCATCTTCGTACTCGTTCGCGGCTGCTCAACTTCCATCTCAACCAACGGGACTCCAAGCGTTTCCCCTATCCGGCCGAGTTCGACTGAACTGGACTGCTCCTGCGCAAGCCGGATCGTGCCCGATCATCGGTTACAAGGTTTGGACGGCGACGAACAGTGGACCCAGAACCTTGCTCGCGAACACGGGGTCGACGTCGCCGGGATTCGAGGACACGCGCGCGCACGACTCCGGCACTACCTATGACTACTGGGTAACCGCCACGAACGCCGCCGGGGACGGGCAGCTCTCCGACGAGCTTGCCTTCACCTATCCAAATCGGCCGTCGCCACCTTTGAGCCTGGTTGCTTCGACGGGCCCGGATCGGGGTCAGATATCGCTGAGTTGGACGCCTCCCGTTGATACAGGTGGACTTCCCATCCTCCAATACAACGTCTACCGCGGGACGACGTCGGGCGGAGAAGCGTCTTCCATATATCGGATCGTGCCCTCAGGCACATCGTTCGTCGACTACGGGCTGCCGGACGGTGCCAGCTACTACTACGTCGTTACGGCACTTACCGCAGCGGGCGAAGGAGCTCGCTCGATCGAAGCGAAAGGCACCACGCCCGTCTTGCCGAGCGCGCCCACCAACGTTACGGCGTCACCCGGTCCTAGCGTTGGTCAGATTGCGTTGCACTGGTCACCGCCGGTCAACAACGGAGGAGTCTCGATCAGCGGCTATCGCATCTACCGCAACGGCTCGTTCGTGATCCAGGTCACCGGAACCCAGTGGACCGACTCGAAACTGCAGCTCCTCACGAGCTACCACTACACGATCACGGCGGTGAACGCCGCGGGCGAGGGGCCCGCGTCCGCGCCCGTGTGTGCGCGCGCGTTCCCCTGGAACGGCAAGCTGGGCTGCTAGCGCGCGCAGGGCAAGACAAGCCCGGCAAGGTATCGGGCTTGGCCGCGGCGAAGCCAGCCGCGATGAAGCGAAAGACCTCGCGCCTCGCAGCTGCGCTCGTGGCGCTCGTCGTCGTGATGACGCCCGGCCTCAACGACGCCGCCACCACGAGAGGCCCCAAGGCGCTCACCGTTCTCCCGCCGGGGAACGGCTCGACCATCACGATGCCCGCGTACATCAAGAACCAGATCACCGGTGACTGCGCCGACCTCGGCGCGCACATGTGTGACCAGCTCGAGCTCTACAAGAACTGGGGCTTCAAGAACGGCGATCTCTCACCGGACGCCGACCACGTTGCCGGCGCCGTCTCGGAAGAGGAGCCGATACCGGGCGTTCGCATCGTCCACGACAGCATGGGCGTGCCGCACATCTTCGCGACCGGAAACAACGAGCAGCAGATCGAAGAGCGCCTCGGCTACGGCATCGGGTTCGCGCAAGCCGAGGACCGCCTGTTCCAGATGGAGATCTTCCGGCGCGCTGGTGAAGGTCGGGTCGCGGAGCTGCTCGGCAAGGACTACCTTGAGATGGATACCGTCCTGCGTCGCGACGTCGAGACGGCCGCCGAGCGCGCGCAGCAGATCAAGAAGATGCTGACGCCGGGCGAACAGCTCAGCCTCCAGCGCTACGCCGACGGCATCAACGCCGTGATCCAGCGCGATATGAACGACCCGAGCACGATGCCGGCGGGCTTCCTCCTGACGCAAGACCTGCCGCTCGCGCCGTGGACGGTCGAGGACTCGATCGCGATCCAGATCCTCGAAACGAAGGCGGTCGCCGAGTCGAGCGGCAACGAGCTCGGCTACGGCGGGCTCGCCCAGCTGCTCGCCAAGAGATACGGCGTCGCCAAGGCGGTCGCGATCCTCAACGATGTCCAGCTGACGCACGACCCGCTGACGCCGGTCAGCGTGCCGCACGGTCAGCGCGCGCACATCACGACAGACCGCATGCACTACAGCTTCATCGACTACACCCGCGCTGACACGGCCGCTCTGATCAAAGGATTACCGCCGGGGCTTGCCGCTGCCGATCACGAGGTCTTGACCGGCGACCAAGCGATCGCGGACGCGACGACGTCGCTGGGGCTGCCGCACTTCGGCTCGAACGCGTGGGCGATCGCGCCGTCGAAGTCGGCGAACGGGCACGCGATGCTGTGGGGCGCGCCGCAAGTGAGCTACTACGTTCCGCCGCCGCTGCAAGAGATGGAGATCGTCGGCGGGCTCACCGACGCGCGCGGCGTGGGCGTGCCGGGCGCCGGCCCCGGGTTGGTCATCGGCTACAACCGGCACGTCGCGTGGAGCCTGACGAGCTCGCAAGACGACCAGGTCGACACGTACATCGACCGCGTGCGCCGTTCGGGTACTGGCTATCAATTCTGGTACCGCGGCGCGTGGCGGCCGGTGCAGCAACGCACCGAGCAGATCAGCGTTCGTTCGACGACGCCCGCATCGACGCCTGCGGTGGGCGAAGTGCCGCTGCCGGTCGAGACGACGCACACCGTCACCTTCTACCGGACGATGCACGGTGGGATCCCGTGCATCGTTTCGTCGATCGCAGGCAACGTCGCGTACTGCAAGGTGCGCGCGTTCTGGAACACCGAACTGGGGACGGGGCTCGCGGTGGTCGGCGCGGCCCAAGCAACCGGGCTGCGGCAGTTCGACGCCGCCGTGCGCCACAGTGTTGCCGGCTTCAACTTCATCTACGCGGACGACGCCGGGCACATCGCCTATTGGCACACCGGCACGATCCCGATCCGCGCGCGCGGCCACGACCCGCGGCTCCCGGTACCGGGCGACGGCCGGTTCGACTGGCGCGGGTTCTTGTCGCCACGGCTCTGGCCGAGCGTCGTCGATCCCGCGCAAGGCTGGGTCGCGAACTGGAACAACAAGCCCGCGTTCAACTGGCCGGACGCCGGCGACGGCACGATCTGGGGAACGACGCAGCGAGTCGGCGAGCCGATGATGTTGCTGCGCGCGTCCGGCAAGCTGACGTATGCCGGCCTCTGGCATGTGGCGCGCACGACCGGCCAAACCGACCTGCGCGCGACGCTCGGCTTCAAACGGCTCTTGACGTCGTTGCATGGGTTGACGCCGCTCGAACGAAACGTCGTTGGGATCGTGAACGCCTGGAACGGATCGGCGTTCTACCCCGGCGGGGCGTGCGGCGCGCAGGTTTGCAGCCCCGCGTTCCCGATCATGGAGGCGTGGTTCAAGGCGCTCGAGGCGCGCGCAGGCGCAGCGGTGTTCGGCCCGGCGCTCGGCAACAAACCGGTGGCCGACGCCGTGCGCGCGTTCACGCGCACGCCCGGCACGACCAGCCCCGAGTTCGAGTTCTTCGACGACTACGACCAGTTCCTCTTCGACATGTTGAGCGGGCGCGCGCACGGCGCCGCCTACATTGCGTCGGTGCCGCGCTTGGTCCGAGCAGCCCTCGACGACGCGATCGCGCAACTGACCAAGCAGCAGGGGAGCGACCCGACGAAGTGGCGCGCGCCGATGCCGCAGATCACTTTCCAAGAGCTCGACGTGGGTGCGGTCGGCACGATCCCGTGGGAGAACCGCGGGACCTGGGGGCAAGCGGTCGAGCTGCCCTGACGCGGCCGATCAGTTAGGCGATCGGCACCAGCCGCGAGCGTCGGAGCGCGCGGTCGCGGGTTGCAAGCGGAACGTTCTCGACGAGACTGGTTGCGGCGATCAGCTCGTCCGCCGGATCGCCTTTGATGTCGAGGCGCGTGCTTCGTTTCGCGATCTCGGCGGTGATCGGCCACACGTGAACGGCGCGCAACGCGCGCACAACCTGAACATCGTCGAGGTCGATCTCGATCCGTCCCAGCTGTGCGAGCTTCGCGATCTCCCAGAGGACGATCGCAGAGATGGACCACTGTTCTCTCCGGAGCAGCTTGGCTTCGGCCGGCGTCAGCTCTCCTGCGACCGCGTACAAGAAGATGTGCGTATCAAGATTGAGCATCCCACCGTGCCCCGGTGGAGAGGATGTCTCCCTTGATCTTGATCCTGTCTTTGAGTGAGCCGATCAACGTCGCCGACTCGGCGCCGATAGGGATGAGCTTGGCGACGGGCTTGCCGCGCTTCGTGATGACGATGCCGTCTTCGTCGACGTTGTCGAGGATCGAGAGAACCTGCTCTTTGAACTTGGCGGCGGCGATCTCTCTCATGGACACATAGTAGCACCAGTCATTTTAAGTGACCAGTTCGAGATGAACGGCGCGATCGGATCGATGCGCCTGAAATCCCTGATCAGAAGAGCCTCGTGCCGGGTTTGGGTTGATTTGCCACCAAGCTGGGAATGCTCTCCGCACCTGGCCGGCCACCCGATGAAGGGGGCACCTGACGAGGGGGGAGTGTCATGATCCGCACCGTTGCTCGCGTCGTGGGCATCGCAGTCTTGACCGTGGGGGTTCTCGCGCCCGCCGGTGCCGCACCGCACAAGTCGTTCGGAAGCGGTTCGACGCCGTGCAACGACGGAACCGTCTCCTGGAGCCCGACCACCTTGTGGCCGCCGAACCACAAGATGCAGACCATCACGATCGGTTACACGGACAACGATAACGACGGCGACATGATCGGTGTCATGGTCGGCTCGATCCACGACAACCAGTCCTCGGCGGATGGCTCGAACGAGCTCAACGGGTCCGGTCAGCCGACCGACAAGCAAGGCCTCGACTGGAGCGGCAGCGGCAACATGGGGATGAGCACCGATCCTGGTACCGCGACGACGACCGCACAGGTGCGCGCGGAGCGTTCGGGACGCGACAAGGGCGGTCGCGTGTACACGATCGCGGTCACGTGCAGCGACATGGGCGGCAGCAACATGGAGATGCAGATGCAGACCGTCAACATCACTGTGACCGTGCCGCACGACCAAGGCCACTAGCGCGCGCTACAGCACCGGCTCTCCCGGGCGCGTCCCGGGCTAGCGCCTTTCGAGCACGACCACCGGGATCTCACGCGACGTTCGCTTCTCGTACTCGGCGAAGCCCGGCATCAGCTGCTTCTGCTTCGTCCAGATGCGCTCCCGCTCCGCGCCGGTCGCGACGCGCGCGCGTACGGGGATCGTCTCGGTCCCGAACTCGATCTCGACATCGGGATGGGCCTTGACGTTGTAAAACCAGGAGGGGTTCGTCGGCGCGCCGCTCTTCGACGCGAATACCGCCCACGTGTTTTCATCGAGCGGCTGGGACGCAAGCGGATTCACCCGTGCGACGCCGCTTTTCGCTCCGCTGTGATGAAGCAAGACCATCGGGTGACCTTCGAACGGCCCTCCGATTCGGCCTTCGTTGGCCCTGAACTCGTTGATGATGGGCTCGTTGTAATTCGGCATGTCTCTGGAAACGCCGGCGCCCCGCGCCGCATTCCGGCTGGCAGCGGCTCCCATCACTAGATATTTCTGCTTATCGAAAGAAGGCCCTCCGAGCGCCGATACTCTTACCGTGAGGATCGCCGAGGTCACGTCCCCGCGCGCAGAGCGCGCGCGCCGCCACGAGCGCGCGCTCTGGTGGATCCGCTGGTTCGGCATCGCGCTCGGTACCTACCAGGTCACGAACCCCACCCCGGTCGCAGGCATCCGCACCCCGCGCTCGTCCGAGTGGATCGCCCTCGCCGCCGTCGGGCTGCTCGTCATCAACAACCTCATCGTCGGCGGCGTGCTGTGGCGCAAGCCTTCCGACCGCGGCATCTTGCGGCTCGGCGCGCTGGTGTTCGCGATCGACATCGCCGCGCTCTGGACGATCACGTGGGCGTACAACTTCAACCGGTTCGATCAGACGTGGGTGGTGCTGCTCGTCCTCTGTCTCGAAGGCGCGCAACGTTACCAGCTGCGCGGAGCGATGATCCCCGTTGCGCTCGCGATCCCGCTCGATACGACGCGCGAGTTCATCATGCGCGCGCCGTTCCAGTTCCAGGACCTCAGCTACCGCATCGGCATGATGGCGATCGTCGCAGCCGTCGCCGGCGTGATGGCGCGCAACCTCGAGCGGGAGCGCGCGCAAGCCGAAGAGCACGCCGCGGAATTAACACGCTTGGCCGAGCAGGAGCGCGCGACGATCGCGCGCCTGCAAGAGCTCGACGCGATGAAGTCGGACTTCGTCGCGATCGCATCGCACGAGCTCCGAACGCCGCTCACCGCGATGCAGGGTTCCATCAAGACGTTGAGCCACCGCCACGAGCTCACGCAAGCAGAGCGCGACACGCTGCTCGACATGCTGAACCGTCAGAGCGATCGCCTCGCGCGTTTGGTCGAGGACCTGTTGATGGTGTCGAACATCGAAGGTGACCGCGTTGGCCTGAGGATCGAACCGACCGACTTGCACGCCGTGGTCGACACGTTGCGGGAGGAGCTGGGCGCGCGCGCCGCGCGCGTCTCGTGTGCGATCGGCTCAGACCTGACCGACGTGATGACCGACAAGCAGCGCTTCGGCCAGATCGCGCGCAACCTCGTCGAGAACGCGCTGAAATTCTCACCCGAGGACACCATCGTGCGCGTGAGCATCCATAAGGGCGCAGATGGATTGCTGCTCGAGGTGAGCGACGACGGACGTGGCATCGCCGTCGAAGACGTCCCGCGCCTGTTCGATCGTTTCTACCAAGTCGGAGGCGCGCTGCGACGCGTCGGCGAAGGATTCGGTCTCGGCCTGTACATCACCGATCGACTGGTGCAAGCGCTCGGCGGGCGCATCACCGTCGACTCGGAAGTGGGACGGGGCACCACGTTCCGGATCTGGTTCCCGGACGCGCGCGAAGCGCCGGCCGAGATCGCCTAGCCGCGCGCGCCCAGCACCTTCTCGGGCTTCTCCTCCAGCTCGCACAACTTGTCGAGCAGCTTGTCGAACACGCCGTCGAACTCCTGCGGCTTGCGCGCGCGCTTGAGCGGGTTCGCGTACGAGATGATCTGCGCGCCCACGAACTCGTGCCACATGCCGCGTTCTTTCAAGGCGTCCGAGACAGCCTTCACCAGCTTGTTCGCCTCGACCACCCTGGCCGCGCGCGCCTCGCGCACCGGCAACGCGTCGGCCAACGCCACGTCCAGATAGGAATCGCACCGCTTCAAGATCGGCTCGAACGACGAGCCGGCCAATCGCCCGTACGCCGCGTACGCCAACCCGAGCGTCACGTAGTGCGCGTTCACCACCGCGTCCGCAACCGCCGGATCGTCTTCGTACGTCTTCGGAGAAACCTCGACCATCTCGCGATAGATCGACAGTGCCACCGCCGACCGCTCGCGGATGTTCGGCTCCTTCTCGACGTTCAGCGCGAGCATCCTGCGCGCGATCTCCTCGGGCACGATCACCGCCGGGAGCTGCTTGAGGCCAAGCTCCTGCGCCGCCAAGAACCGATGCTGCCCGTCGATGATCACGTAGCGACCGTCGCGCTCGACCGCCACCACCGGTGCGACGAATCCAACCCGATTTATCGAGTCGACGACGCGCGCAACATGCGGCGCGCTCGCCTTGCGCTGATGCGAGATGACGTCGAGTTTGCCGATCGGCAGCAGCGCGAAACCGAATCCGCGCTTCCCGGCGGGCTCCTTGAAGTCGAGCCGATCAGCCACGGGCCGATGCTACCGCTAGACGAGGTCCACGGGCTCGTCGTCCTTCGTTAGCCGCTTCCACCGCTGTTGCACCGCCTGCCGCGACGCCCCAAGGAGGATCGCGATATCCAACCACCCCCATCCCCCCTGCACCGCGGAAAGGATCAGCTCTTTCTCTCGCTCGGCGACCAGCTGCTTGAAGTGCTTCAGCGCGGCGAACGATGCGATCCCCGGCGGCCCCTTCAACCTCTTGAGCATCGCCTCGTCCGTGTAGATGTGATGCATCGATTCGCGATGATGACACGACGAGCAGCCGTGCGCGTCCTCCGACGGCGGGACGACGTGAAATCTCTCGATTCTCTAGGCGTCGACGGTTCGACGTAGATGTAGAGCGGAGAGGCAGCTAGTCAACGTTCGTTGCTTTCGATCTGCAAGTCAGCAGCTCAGTGCTTCCCGCTTTTCCGGATCGGGCAAGCGATGTTGACTAGCGACCCCACCCGCTCCATATTCCCCGCCGTGTTAACTGTCCCCGGACGTCGGGTCGTGGTCGCGCGCCAAGTACGAGATCATCCAGATCGCCGAGTCCCACGCGTTGTGGATCCCGCACACCAGCAGCGCCACCATCGCGATCCCGACGAGGTTCAACGTCGTCGTCGG
>Ga0209577_10004307_pt1 | contig 13379 bp, 9 predicted proteins | sample GraSoiAngelo_109_FD_185874 | JGI IMG/M metagenome (GOLD analysis project Ga0209577, IMG submission 185874) | Grasslands soil microbial communities from the Angelo Coastal Reserve, California, USA - 14_0903_12_20cm (SPAdes) (version 2) | ecosystem: Environmental > Terrestrial > Soil > Grasslands ... | reverse complement strand
GAGTGACCCGGCGAAGGAGGCCGAGCTGCGCCGCGACTTCAACGAGCTCGAAGGGCGCCTGCTCCTGAGCCGCCGGTGTGACGAGGTTCTTGCTTGCCGCCAGGCGCTGGACCGCGCCCAGGTCATGCAGCAGGCTCGTCGCGCGCTTCACACGCGCAAGATCACCGAGAAGCAGAAGGAGCTGAGCAAGGAGCTCGTCACCGAGCGCCTGCGCAGCAAGCTCCGCGAGGAGCTCGACAAGCTGGACTTCGAGTACATCAAGGTCGAGCTCGATCCACGCGGCGCCCGCGGCGAGACCTGGATGCGCGTGCGGCTTCCGGAGGCGGTGGACTCGTGCGCCCTGGACGAGGTCCTCTCAGTCGGGGAGCGCCGAGCGGTTGCCTTGGCCTTCTTCTTGGCCGAGGTTGGGGTCGCCGAGCACGACGGCGGCATCGTCCTCGACGATCCCGTCTCGTCGCTCGATGGCGAGCGTCGCTCCCATCTGGCCCGCCGCTTGTGCGACGAGGCTCATCGGCGCCAAGTGATCATCTTCACCCACGACATCCAGTTCATGCTTGAGCTGATCGCCGAGGCCGACAAGCAAGGTGTCAAGCGGGCCGAGCGCGGCATCTGGCGCATCGGGGACATCGTCGGCCGTGTCGACGACGAGGCCCCGTTCGAGACCTTGCCGATCAAGGACCGCCTCGCGCGTCTGACGCACCGCGTCGAGCACTGGCCCAGGTCCGACGAGTTCGCGTCCTTCGACGAGGCCTGGCGAGCCGTTTGTGACTTCTATCTCGATTTACGCAAGTCCTGGGAGCGGGCCATTGAGGAGACGCTTTTCCACAAGGCGATCGGGCGCTTCTCGCCCGAGGTTCAGACCGAGCGTTTGCTCGGGGTCGAGGTCCGGCCCGAGCACTACGCGCAGATCGACGCCGGTATGAGCCGCTGCTCCAAGTTCCAGCACGACTCGCCCGCGCCGTCGGAGCCGGCGCTGCCTCGACGCGACGTGCTGGCCGCTGACCTCGAGGAGTTGCGCAACTTCGTCAAGAAGGTCGAGCGCGAGCGGAAGCAGGCGGCGAAGCAGGCCAAGCAGTCGAGGAACGGCCACGAGCCTGAGCCCGTCCAGACATCTTAAGGCCGCCAATCAGCCGGGGACGGGTCTCCGACGATCCGCTACTAGGGCGTGCTGCTTAGCGCTGCATGAGTCCGATCAGCCGCTGCAGCGCCGCGATCTCCGCCCGCACAGAGTTCGAGTACCGTCCCACCAGGGACGCGGAACAGACGCCGCTGCTAGTAGTCGGATAGCAAGCTTTTCGACGAGCTCGTTCCCGAACGCTCAGAGCACCGGCGTGCCGTCGCCCTCGACGACGTATCACGTGCCGCCGTACTCGGTCGCCGCCTGGCATAGGACCTGGCCCGGCTGGCGGTCGCCCATGTAGTAGTAGAGCGGGTGGCCGGCGTAGGTCACCTGCTTCTTGCCGTCGCTGCGTACCACGGTCGCGAGCTTGCCCTGGACGACCTTGCCGCGGGCCTGCGGCGCGCCGCGGCCGACGTACGGCGGCCACGCGGTAGCGCAGGCGCCGTAGCAGCGACTCTTGCCGCGTACCGGATCGTGCGTGAACAGATAGAGCGCGCGACCGCGGCCGTCCACGAGGATCCGGCCGTAGTTCGTCTTGCGGATCGCCACCGGCGGGCCGGTCCTGTGTACCGGCGGCATGGATCGCTGGTGCGTTTGCGCTGACGCCGCCGGGCGCTGCGTCTGCGTCGACGAGGAGCTCCCGCCGCATCCGGCACCGGCGAGGACCAGCGCCGCGAACAGGGCGACCAGCGCTCCACCTGGCCTTCTCATGCACGCGCAGTCCGGACGGACCGCCCGTTCGTTACACGGGCGCTCGCACGGCGTCCCGGCTCGGGCATACATTCGTGGACCCATGCCGCTCAAGCTCGTCACCGGTCCCGCCAACGCCGGCAAGGCAGGCGAGGTCCTGGGCGGGTATCGGGCGCGGCTCGACGACGAGCCGATCCTCGTCGTCCCGGCCTTCCGCGACGTCGAGCACGCCCAGCGCGAGCTCGCCGGCCATGGCGCCGTCTTCGGCACCCGCGTCATGCGCTTTGCGCGGCTGTTCGAGATGGTCGCCGATCGGTGCCGCGCGGAGGTCCGTGGAGCGCGGCGGGTCAGCGCGGTGCAGCGGCAGCTCCTGATCGATCACGCGATCCGCTCGACACGGCTCGACACGCTGGCGACGTCCGCCGCGCGTCCCGGCTTCGCGCGCGCCGCCGGCCGTTTCTTCGCCGAGCTCGGCCGGTCGATGGTCGAGCCCCAGCGGCTGCGACACGCGTTGGGCGTCTGGGCCGGAGAGGGACCGGGTCGCGCCTACGCGGACCAGGTGTCGGCCCTGTACGCGACGTATCGCCGGACACTCGAGGGCGCCGGGCTAGTGGACGACCCGCTGTTCGCGTGGCGCGCGCTCGACGCACTGCGGGCCGAGCCCGACCGTTTCGGCCGCACGCCGGTCTTCATCTACGGCTTCGACGACTTCACGCCGCTGGAGCTCGAGCTCGTGGAGCTGTTGGCGACGGTCGCCGGCACCGAGGTCGTCGTCTCGCTGCCCTACGAGGCCGGGCGCACCGCCTTCGACGCGGTCCTCCCCACCTACGAGCGGCTGTCGGCCGTGGCCACCGAACGCGTCGAGCTTCCCGCCTCTGCCGACCACTACGACCCCAACGCGCGGACGCCGCTCCACCATCTCGAGCGGTGCCTGTTCGAGCCCGTGCGCGATCGCGTGGCACCTGACGCCGCGGTTCGCTTGCTCAGCGCGGGCGGCGACCGTGCGGAGATCGAGCTCGTCGGCGCCGAGGTGCTCGAGCTGCTCCGCACTGGCATGGCCGCCGGCCAGGTGGCGGTCGTGTTCCGCGAGACCGACCGGTGCGCGTCGCTGATCGACCAGGTCTTCACGGCGTACGGGATCCCGTTCTCGCTCGCGCGCTCTCTCCCGCTGAAGCACACGGGGCTGGGGGCCGGCGCGCTCGCGCTTCTGCGGTGTGCGTGCGGGACCGGCTCGGCCGACGACCTGCTCACCTACCTCCGCACCCCCGGAAAGCTCGACCGGCCGGAGCTCGCCGACTGGCTCGAGTCCGACGTCCGGCGCGCCGGAATCCGCCGCGCCGAGGAGGCGCGGGAGCTCTGGGAGGCGAAGCGGTGGACGCTCGACGAGATCGACCGGCTGTCCCGCGCGTCGAGCACGGCCGCGGTTGCCGCGCAGCTCAGCGCGGAAGTGGAGCGCCTGTTCGTACGTCCGTACGAGCGCCGCGCGCGGGTCTTCTCAGAGCCCGAGAGCGAGGACCCACGCGCGCGAGAGACGCTGGGCGCCGCGCTCGATGACGTCGCCGGTCTCGCCGCCGCGGATTCAGCGACCGTCCCCGACCGCCGCGCGTTGCACGACCTGCTGGCCGAGCTCCCGGTCCGGGTCGGAGCCGACCCCGCCCCCGACCGCGTGCAGGTCGCGCGTCCCGAGGCGATCCGCGCACGGCGCTTCTCCGCGGTCTTCGTCTGCGGCCTCCAGGAGGGCGAGTTTCCGCGACCCGCGCGGCCCGAGCCATTCCTCTCCGACGACGAGCGCCGCGCGGTGGCGCGCGCGAGCGGCCTCGTCCTGCCACTCCGGGAGGATCGCGCCGCCCGCGAGCGCTACCTCTTCTACGCGTGCGTATCGCGCGCCGAACGGCTGCTCGCGCTGTCGTGGCGCGAGACCGACGAGGAGGGTGCCCCGCAGGTGCGGTCCTTCCTCGTCGACGACGTGCGCGACGCGCTCGACGCCGACCAGCTCGACCGAGCCCACCGAACGCGCCCGCTCTCGGCGGTCGCGTGGGACGTCGACCACGCACCCACCGCCGCGGAGTGGGAGCGGGCAAGAGCACTTGCCGGGCCGCGTAGCTCGCCGCCGCAACCCGATCGCCTCGAGGGCGAGGAGGTGCTGGCTGAGCTGCGCGCTCGCGACCGCCTCTCCGCCGGCGCCCTCGAGTCGTACGCGGACTGCCCGGTGAAGTGGCTCGTCGAGCGCTGGCTGAGGCCCGACGCGCTCGAGCCCGACCCCGAGCCGATGGTGCGGGGCCGCTACGCGCACGCGGTGCTCGAGCTCACCTACAGGCGGCTGCGCGAGCGGACGGGCTCGCGTCGAGTTACGCCTGGGAACCTCGCCGATGCGGAAGCGCTGCTGCTGGAGGCGCTCCGCGACCGCCAGAGCGAGTTCCAGATCTCCCCGCAGGCGACGCGCGTCCGCACGGCGGTGCGCAGGCTCGAGTTCGATCTGCTCCGGCATCTGCGCGCGGAGGCGGAGGCCGGTGGCTCGTTCGAGCCGGCCGAGCTCGAGCTCGAGTTCGGCGCGGAGGATTCGCTTCAGCCCGCGGTTGGCATCGCCGACGGGCTCAGCGTCCGGGGCCGCATCGACCGGGTGGACACGAGCGACGGCTACGCGCTCGTCCGCGACTACAAGACGGGCAAGACCGCGCACCCGGTCGCCGCTTGGGAGCGGGACCGCCGGCTCCAGGTCGCGCTCTACATGATCGCGGCGCGCGAGCTGCTCGGGGCCGAGCTGGCGGGCGGCGTGTACGTGCCGCTGGCGGGCAAGGACCGCAGGCCCCGCGGCATCGTCCTCGACAGCGCGCGCGACAAGCTGGGTGGCGACTTCGTGCAGAACGACGTGCAGCCCCGTGACGAGATCGAGCGACAGCTCGACCTGGCGCGCCGCCGAGCCGTCGAGCTCGCGGGGCGGATGCGCTCAGGGGACGTGAGGCCGTGCCCCAAGACGTGTGCCTGGAACGACAGCGGTTGCACCTACCCCTCGATCTGCCGGGTGGAGCGGTGACGAGGGAACCGACGCCGCAGCAGCGCGAGGCGATCGAGCGCCGCGACGGTCCTCTGTTCGTGCGGGCCGGCGCCGGCAGCGGCAAGACGCGCGTGCTCGTGGAGCGATTCGTCGCGACGGTCGCCGACGACGGCGTGCCCGTCGACCGCGTGCTCGCGATCACGTTCACCGACAAGGCCGCCGCCGAGATGCGCTCGCGCGTGCGCGCGAGACTGCTCGCGCTGGGCGACCGCGAGCGGGCACGCGCCGCGGAGACCGCGGCGATCTCCACGATCCACGCCTTCTGTGCCCGCCTTCTGCGCGGTAACGCCCTGGCCGCGGGGCTCGACCCGGAGTTCTCGGTCCTGGACGAGCCCGGGGCGGCGCGGCTCGAGATCGACGCGTTCGACCAGACGCTCGACGCGTTCCTCACGGAGGCGAGCGGGACCAACGCGCTCGATCTTGCGGCCGCCTACACCCCGGACAAGCTCCGCCGGATGGTCACGACGGTCTACCGACAGATGCGGAGCCGCGGGGAGCGCGACCCCTCGCTGCCGCCGATCGAGTCGCCGAAGCCGGCCGGTGAGCGCGACCGGCTGGCGCGCGCGCTGTCCGAGACGCTGCGGGAGCTCGGTCCGCGGGCGGGAGAGAGCGCGAGCATCGACAAGGCGCTCGCGTCGCTCGGCGACTGTGAGGGCGCGCTCGCCGGGCTCGGCGCCGTTCCGGATCCGGACGAGGTGGCGGAGCTCAAGGTCAAGCCGGGGCCCGGCAACGCGTTCAAGACGCCGGCTTTCGAAGAGCTTCGCGACGCCCACGCCGCATTCGCGACCTACTGCGCCGCGGCGCGAGCCGCGAGGGACCACCCGCTGCTGGCCCGCCTCCTCGAGTTGTTCGGGGCGCGCTACGCGCAGCTCAAGGACGAGCGCTCCACACTCGACTTCGACGACCTCGAGCTCCGCGCCCGGGATCTGCTCGTCGAGCAGCCGGCGATCCGCGACGAGCTGCGCGAGCGGTTCGCGGCGGTCATGGTCGACGAGTTCCAGGACACAAACAAGCTCCAAAACGAGATCCTCGACCTGATCGGTGACGACCGGCTGTTCGTCGTCGGCGACGAGGACCAGTCGATCTACGGCTTCCGCCACGCCGACGTCAGCCTCTTCCGCGAGCGCCGCGCGCGCGCCGAGGCGGACGATCGCGCGACCGTGCTGCGCGAGAACTTCCGCAGCCGGCCGGAGATCCTGGGCGCGGTCGACCTGGCATTCGGCTCGGTTTGGCCGGAGTTCGAGCCGCTCCTGCCGCCTCCTGGCGCGACTCCTCCTCCGCCGCGCACCTCTCCCTGCGTCGAGCTGCTGCTCGTGGACGCCAACAAGGCGCGCTGGCAGGAGGCGCTCGGGGAGGAGCCGTTCGGGCCGACGCTCGTCGACGTTCCGGTCTGGCGCGCCGCGGAGGCGCGCCTCCTGGCCCGGCGCATCTCCGACCTGGCTGGTCCCGGGCGCCCGTTCGATTGGAGCGAGACCGCGGTGCTCATCCGCGCGGGTACCGACATGCACGCATACGAGCGCGCGCTCGCGGAGCTCGGAATCCCGACGTACGCCCACGGCGGCCGGGGCTTCGGCGAGGCGCAGCAGGTGGCCGACCTGCGCGCGTACCTCGCGACCCTGGCTAATCCGCTCGACGAGCTCTCGCTTTTGTCGCTGCTCGCGTCGCCTCTGGGTGGCGCGTCGCTCGGGGCGATCGCCTCCCTGAGACTGCGATCGCGCAGACTCGGCCGCGGGCTGTGGTGGGCGCTCGAGCAGGCTTTCCTTCCCGGCGGAGACGGGTCCGACGGCCTGGCGGACGCGCTCCCCGACGGCGACCGCGAGCGACTCGCCGCGTTCACCGAACGGTTCGCGCGCGAGCGGGGGACGGCGCCTCGCCTGTCGCTCGAGGCGCTGATCGACCGCGCCGTTACCGAGTTGGGCTATGACCGGGTCATCCTCGCCATGCCGGCCGGAGATCGTCGCCTGGCGAACCTTCGCAAGCTGATGCGCGTCGCGCGGCGCTTCGAGGCGGATGCGGGGCGCGACGTGCGCCGCTTCATCGACCACCTCGACGAGCGTGACCTAGTCGGAGCGCGCGAGGGGGAGGCGCCGGTCGAGGGCGAGTCGCGCGAGCCCGCGGTGCGGCTGATGACCGTCCACGCCGCAAAGGGGCTCGAGTTCCCGCTCGTCTGCGTCGCCGACCTGGGACGGCACGCCCGCGGCGACTCGGGCGGGGGGCTCGAGGTCTCCGAGGACGGCCGCGTCGGGCTGCGACTGGCCTCGTTGTCCGGAGAGAGCCGCGGCGCTCTCGAGTGGGACCGCATCAAGGAGGAACACGCGAAGCTGGCCGAGGGGGAGGAGAAGCGCATCTTCTACGTCGCGATGACGCGAGCTCAGGAGCACCTGGTGCTCAGCGGAGCCCTCGACTCCCGGCGCTGGCCGGAGGCGAAGCCCCTAGGGGAGCCGATCGACTGGATCTGGCGCGCGGTCGCGCCGGGGGCGAACGATCTTCTCGCCGGCGCTTCCGTGGTGGAGATGGATCGTGTGGCGGAAGGGATTGGAGAGTTCGGCGTGCGCTGCGCGCTGTGTACGCCGGCAGCAGTCGACGATCTGCTTCCGGAGGCGGCGCGCGTGCCCGGGTCGGTGGCCGGCGGCCCCGAGGCGGCGCTGGGGCCCGACGGCGGCGAGCCGGCCTTCACGGCGCCGCCGGCGCCGCGCTCGCTCCCGGTCGCGCGGCTCAGCTACTCGGCGCTCGAGAGCTACCACCGCTGCGGCTACCGCTTCTACCTGGAGCGCGTGGCGCGCCTCAGCGGACCGACAGCCCCGCTGGCGGCGCCGGCCGCGATGTCGACGAACGGGCAGCTCGCGCTCGACCTGACCGAGCAGGCTGAGCCTCCGCCGCCGGAGCCGGTCGGCGTGTCCGCGCTCCTGCGCGGCTCGATCGTGCACGAGCTCCTCGAGCACATCGACTTCGAGCATCCGGCCGCTCCCGAGGCGACCGAGGTGGAGGCGCGCCTGCGCGCGCACCGCGTCCCGGCCGACCCCGCCGAGGTCGAGCGGATCCGTGACCTCATCCAGGGCTTCGCGGAGTCCGCGCTCTGCGATCGCGTGGCGGCGGGATCGCGGGCGCGGCGCGAGCTCGCGTTCTCGTTCGAGCTCGCCGCCGACACGGGCGCCGCGCGCTCGCTGCTCGTGAACGGCGTGGTCGACGTGCACGTGGAGGAGCCGGAGGGAACGCTCGTCGTCGACTACAAGACCGATCCGCTCGAGGGAGAGGACCCGGACGCGATCGTCGCCGAGCGCTACGCGACGCAGCGGCTCGTGTACGGGCTGGCCGCGCTCCGCTCCGGCGCGCCTCGCGTGGAGGTCGCCTATTCGTTCCTCGAGGCGCCGGACGCGCCGGTGACCGCGACCTTCGAGGCGGCCGACGTCGCCGCGCTCGAGGGGAGCCTGCGCGAGCTGGCGGCGGGCGTGCTCGCCGGTCGATTCGAGCCGACCGACTCGCCGCACCGGGAGCTGTGTCTCACGTGTCCCGGCCGGCAGGCGCTCTGCAGCTGGGGCCCGGACCACACGCTCCGGGAGCGTCCGGCGCCCGCTTTACGCTCGTGACATGAATGGCGTAGTGCGCTCTCAGACAGGCGAGGCGGGTGCGCCCACCACGGTCGGGGTGCCCGGGTTCCCCGGCCCGTTCGCGGTCGGTCGGTACGCCGCGCGGCTGCGCGAGCACATGCGAGGCATCGCGCGCGTGTGTCTGATCGGCGAGGTCACCGGGGTGAAGATCGGCGCCGGCCCCAACGTCTACTTCGAGCTGCGCGACGCCGATGGCGCCATCCCGTGCGCGATGTGGCGGACCGACTTCGACCGGCTCGGCCTGCGCGCCGACGAGCTGCGCGACGGGTCGGAGGTCGTGGTGGCCGGCGGGTGCGATTTCTACCCGGGCAGCGCGAGCGCGTCGCCCCGGTTCGCGTTCCGGGTGCAGGACCTCAGGCTGGCGGGCGAGGGCGATCTGCTCGCGCGTCTCGCACGACTGCGGCGCCAGCTCGCCTCGGAGGGGCTGTTCGAGCCGCAGAAGCGACTCGCGCGCCCGCGCCTGCCGAGGCGGATCGGCGTCGTCACCGCCGAGGGGAGCGCCGCCCGGCGCGACCTCCTGGCCGGGCTCGAGCGCCGCGGCTGGCGGGGCACGATCGTGTGGGGCTACGCCCCCGTGCAGGATCGCCGCGCGGCGCCTGCGATCGCCGCGGCGATCCGCGATCTGGCGGCGCTCGCGCGCGTCGACGTGATCGTGGTCACCCGTGGCGGCGGGAGCATCGCCGACCTCTGGGCGTTCTGCGACGAGACGCTCTGCCGCACGGTCGCCCTCACGCCGGTGCCGGTGGTGAGCGCCGTTGGGCACGACGTCGACCGCACGCTGATCGACGACGTCGCCGGGGTCTGCTGCTCAACACCGACGCATGCGGCCGAGACCGCGGTGCCGGTCGATTGCCTGGCGGCGGTCGCGGCGCTCGCGGACGCGGCGCGGCGGGTGGACGTCTGCGGTCGTGCGGCGGTCCTGTCGCGTGCGCGTGAGCTCGCCGGTCGTTCCCGCGCACCCCGCGAGCACCTCGCCCGCCACCGGGCCCACCTGCACCAGCTCGCCCGCGAGCTTCGTGCCGCCACCTCGCGTGGGCGCGCCGACAGGCTCGATTTCCAACGCCGGATCGCCTTCACCGTCATGGGCCGAAAGGTCGGCGCCGCCCGGCGCCAGACCGACGAACAGCGCACGGCGCTCGGCGGCCGTGCCGCGGGGCTCGAGCGGGCCGTACAGGCGGACGCGGGGCGACGCGCGAAGTCGATCGCCGCGCACGCCGCGGCGCTGCGTGCCCACGACCCGGAGCGAACGCTGGAACGCGGCTACGCGCTCGCGCTCGGTGAGGACGGCCAGCCGCTCACGAACGCGGCGGCGGTCCGCGGGGCGCACGACTTCAACCTGCGGATGACGGGCGGCACCGTCGGAGCGCAGGTCACGGACTTGGAAAAGGAGGAGACGAAATGACGACTGAGACCACGACCTACGAGTCGGCGGTCGAGCGGATCGAGGAGATCATCGCCCGCCTGGACTCGAATCAGGCCGGGCTGCGCGAGACGCTCGAGCTGTGCCGCGAGGGACGCGGCCTGATCGAGTTCGCCGCTGGAGAGCTGGACGCCGTCGGTCACGGGCTGGAGGAGCTGCGGCTGGACGAGCTGATCCAGCGGCTTGAAACAGACGCTCCCGCCGTACAGACCTAGAGCCTGACCGCGGAGCGCCGTTCCGTCGGGGGCTCGTCTTACCTTGGAGCCGACTCGACCCCTCGAACCAAGGGAGACCTCAAACCCCATGCCACTCTGCTTCATCGAGCCCCAGGAGGCGATCCGCGTGGTGGCGGAGTCGGTAGGCCGCGAGGCGCGGCGCCAGCTTCTCGGAGAGGTGGTCCGTGCGTGGGTCGACGAGATCCCGGAAGACGAGCTGGAGGTCCACTACGCGAAGGCGGTCGACGACCTGGACGACGACGACCTGTCGATGCTCGCCGCGTGGCACGCGGCGCTCGAGGTGGGCCACGCGGTGGCCAACAAGGACTTCCTGCTGAAGGCGTTCTCGGGGCTGGGCGAGCACCGGCGCGAGGCGCTGCGCATCGCCGCCGGCTTCAGGGGGGACGAGGCGTTCGACTCTGGGGCCAGCGAGGAGCAGGCGCTCCGGACCGTGCTGCCGTGGCTGTCGGACGAGCGCGCGATGGACCTCGCCGCCGAGGCGGTCGAGATCTACTGTTGGGACCGCCTGGGCTCGGACAACTAGCCCGCGGGGGCGAGCTTCCGCCGCCCCGTCCTTAACCGAGCATGACCCGTAGCCGCAGTCGGGCCCTCGCGCCGTGGATCGTCGCGGCGGCGCTTGTCCTCTTCTTCGCGCTCGGCCGTGGCCACGACGGGGGCGAGCCGGGCGGCGCACCCGAGCTGGCGGGCGCACCCGGCGCGCGCGTGCAGCGGGTCGTCGACGGCGACACGGTCCGGCTCGTCGGGCTCGGCAGCGTCAGGCTGATCGGGATCAACACGCCCGAGGTCTACGGGCACGTGCAGTGCTTCGGGCCGGAGGCGTCGGCGTTCGCGAAGTCCGTGCTGCAGGGCGGGCTCGCCGTGCACTACCGGGTTGGGACCGAACCCCGCGACCGCTACGGCCGCCTGCTGGCGTACGTGTGGCTTCCCGACGGTCGCCTCTTCAATGAGATGCTCGCCGCGCGGGGCTACGCAGAGCCGCTCACGATCCCGCCGAACGATCAACTCGCGCCGAGGTTCGCCGCGGCAGCGGAGCGGGCACGCCGCGCACACGCGGGCATGTGGGCGCGCCCGGGCTGCGCCCCCTAGAGCTCGCGGCCGAATTTTCTTAGACTCGCGCGAGATGACCAGCTCGCTTCCGCAGGACGTGCAGGAGGTCTTCGACCGCTTCATCACCACGGAGTACACGACCGTCGACAAGCGCGGCCAGCCGATCACCTGGCCCGTCACGCCCTACTACCGCCCGGGCGACGCCACGATCGACGTGACGACCGGCCTCGGCTATCCGAAGAAAGCCGACGACGCCGCGGCGAATCCGAAGGTGGCGCTGCTCTTCTCCGACCCGACGGGCTGCGGCATGAACGATCCGCCGAGCGTGCTGGTCCAGGGCACTGCCGACGTCAACGACCGCGACCTCGACGCCAACCGCGAGCGCTACGGCCGCGAGTCCGACGAGAAGCTCCCGGGCGCGCGAAGCGCCGCCCCGCCCGACGCGCTGAAGCGCTTCTTCGGCTGGTACTACGACCGCATCTACGTGCACGTCCGCCCGGAGCGGGTCTGGATCTGGCGCGGCGACTCGGGTGACGCGCCCGAGCTGCTCGACACGCATCTGGAGGAGGTCCAATCCGGCCACGCTGAGGAGCCGGCCGCTCCCCACGCCGACCCGCGCGAGCGCGAGCCGGCTTGGGACAGCCGCATCGACGAGCTCGGCGAGCGCTACGACAGCGCGGTCCTCTCCCTCGTCGCCCCCGACGGCTTCCCCTTCTCGTCCCGTGTGCCGGTGGCCGTCGACCGGCAGGCCAATCGGATCCGCATCGAGCGGACGCCGTCGGGCGGGCCGATGCAGCCCGGCCTGGCCTGCCTCACCGCGCACGACCACGCACCCGACTTCGCCTGGCAGCGCAACTTCCAGGTGCGCGGCGACCTGATCGAGGACGAGCACGGCTGGGCGCTCGTTCCCGCCAAGCTGGTCGGGGGCTTTGAGCTCCCGCCCACGTCCACGCTCGCGCGCTACCGGCTGAACCTGAAGAAGGTCATGCGCTTCCGCAAGATCGCGAAGAAGGAGCTCGCGAAGCGGACCTGGGTCCGCGACCTGGGGCCGTAGCGCTTAGCGCTCGACCTCCACGACCAGGCCGTCGTACGCGCATTCGAGCTCCGCCTCGTCCTGGCGGGCCAGCATGTCGGGGCTCATGTGCGTCAGCACGATCCGCCGGCATTCCAGGCTGTCCGCCCGCGCTCGCAGCGTCGCGTAATCGAGGTGGTACGGCACCTGGCGCTCGAAGAAATAGGCCTCGGCCACGAAGAGGTCGGCTCCGCGGACCAGCTCGACCAGGTCGTCCGTCCACGCGGTGTCCCCGGAGTACGCGACGACCGCGCCGCCGTATTCGACGCGCAACGCGGACGCCGGCGTGTCGGGTTGCTCGACGGCGACGGCCGTCACGACAACGGGGCCGACCGCGGTGCGCTTCCAGGGCTCCAGCTCCACGAACCGCGTCTCGAAGCGCCGCCGTCCAGCCACGGAGCCGGGGAAGAGGATCTCCATCGCCGCCTCGACCCGCGCGCGCGTGCTGGGAGGACCGGACACGACCAGCGGCAGTTCCCTCCTTCGGAACTGACCATCCAGTATGAGGAAGGGCAGCCCACCGAAATGATCGCCGTGCAGATGGCTCAGGAATACCCAGCCGATCTCGTTGGGCTCGACGCCCGCGCGCTTCAGCGCAGTGAGCGACGTGGCGCCGCAGTCGATCAGCACGTCGCCTCCCGGGCCCTCCAGCCGGAAGCACGTTTGATGGCGACCTCCATTTCCGAACGCGTCGCCCGAGCCCACGAAGTGAAGACGCACCCCGGCCACCGGGGCGAACCTACCAGGAGCCGACCGCGGCCTCAGGCGGCCTGCGGAGCTAGCGCCCGCTCGAGGCGGAGCCGCCGCGCCACTGCCTCGGCGCGCCCGGGCGCGAGCACACACACCGCGAGGACAACCGCCAATGGCACGGCCCAGCAGAGATAGAACACGTTGACGAGCACCGCGTCATTCAGCGGCGCGATCACGTGGGTCATCGTGAGGATCGCGGCGAAGGCGAACCCGGTCAGGACGGGAACGCGCCGGCGCAAGCCCTCGTAGGCGGTCAGCGCGACGAGGAACGGCGCGTGGTGGTAGCTGTAGGTCAGCGGGTCGAGGAGGCAGCGCACCAGGAAGACGAGCGCGAGCAGCTGGAGCGCCTCCTCGGGGGCAGCGCCGCGGCGGCGCAGCGCG
>Ga0209577_10004306_pt1 | contig 13381 bp, 7 predicted proteins | sample GraSoiAngelo_109_FD_185874 | JGI IMG/M metagenome (GOLD analysis project Ga0209577, IMG submission 185874) | Grasslands soil microbial communities from the Angelo Coastal Reserve, California, USA - 14_0903_12_20cm (SPAdes) (version 2) | ecosystem: Environmental > Terrestrial > Soil > Grasslands ... | reverse complement strand
CTGTGCCTGCACCGCGGCTCCGTGATCCACAAGATGTGGGACGAAGTGACGCCGATGTGCCAACCGTGTGAATGCTTCCAGCGTTGCAAGTGCCCCTTCGTAATCGCCTCGCGCCTGCATCAGCCGGGCCAGCGCCACATAGCCCTGCGTGACAATATTGGCATCCACTGTCAATGTTCCCTTGACCAACTCCATGCCTTGTGCCAGAGAGCGTGAGGCTTCGTCCAGGTCGTTCCACTCGCGAAGTAGATCACCCAGGCCGAAGTAGTAGCCTGCACTACCGACGAGAACGTGGAGCATCTCCTGCTCCGGTACCACTCGCACCACTTGCTCGTAAGTAGCGGCCGCCTGGCTGAGTCGCCCTTGCAAAGCATGGAGCCGGGCCAGCAGGGTCATGCTTGTCAGGAGCGCAAACAGGTCACCTGTGCTACGAACGGGTGCCGACGCAGCCGTGACCAGGTCTTCACTGGAAGCCGTCACATCCCCGCTCACCAGGTAATCGTGAGCCGGACCCACCATGGCAGAAGCCCGCATGAGTACCTCCGTCTCTGGCAGGAGGCTCAGTGTCTGACGCGAGAACGCCACACAGTGCGCAAGGTCGCCAGAGAAGAGAGCGAGATTCGCGCGGACGCCAGCGACCCACCCCCGGATGATCCGTGCCTGATCCGCCGGCATGCCTGCCTGGACACACGCCTCAGCGTCATGCAGGCGAAGCTCAGCCGCCTCCAATTGATTGGTGAACATCAGCATGAGTGCAGAGCAGAGACTGAGTCTTGCACGTGAGCGCACCAGCGCATCAGGCAGCGCGTTCAACCAGCCAAGCACCAGGTGAACCTGCCCCCGGATTGCGATCGATATCCCGTTCTGTTCGATCAGGCGGGCAGCCCGCTCAACATCAGGGGCGGCCAGCGCATGCTGCACTGCTTCGACAAGCATTTCGTGCTGCTCGTACCACGCGCTGGCGCGACGATGCAGTTCGGGCAATAGTGTAGGACGGGTCTGCTTCAGGCGGCTGCGCAGCGTATCGGCGAACAGGTGGTGGTAGCGATACCAGTGCTGCTCGTCATCCAGTGGGAGCAGAAAAAGATTGGCCCGTTCCAGGTACTCCAGCTGGAGATGAGCGGGCTGAGACTGGCCAGGCTCAGCCCTCCCTGGCTCCCCGCTCAACAGGGCTTCGCACAGCGGTGCGCACAGCCGGTCGAGTATGGAGGTGTGCAGCAGAAAGGTTTGCATCTCCTCTGCTTGCCGCCCCAATACTTCTTCGGTCAGATACTCTAGCACGAAGCGGTTGCTGCCGGTGAAGTCCTCGATGAAGTGCGCCAGTTGCTCCATCGATCGTCCCTGGGCCGAGAGCGCGGCTAAGTGCAGCCCCGCAATCCAGCCTTCGGTATGCGCCTCCAGTGCAGTGATCTGGCCAGCAGAAAGTGGTAAGTCCATCACCTCAGTCAGAAACGCGGCGGCTTCCTCTGAATTAAAGCGTAGATCAGCAGCACGTACTTCAGCCAGGGCGCCTCGGACGCGCAGGCGTGCTAGAGGAAACGGCGGGTCGAGACGGGTAGCAATGACCAGGTGCAGCCAGGGTGGCAGATGCTCCAGCAGAAAGACGAGAGCGGCATGGATCGGCTGGGATTCGATGACATGGTAGTCATCCAGCACCAGCAAGCCATCCACAGGTAGAGCGGCCAGGTCATTGAGCAAGGTCGTGAGCACAGACTCCATCGGTGGTGGCTGAGGAGAGCGCAGCAGCGCCAGAGGGGTCTCACCTACCCCGGCGTATAGGGTATTCAGGGCCGTGATGACATAGGTCCAGAAGCGTACTGGGTCATTATCGCCTGCATCCAGTGAGACCCAGGCAACCAGAAAGTCACTGCTCCCTGGATCAGTTTGCCACGCGCTCAGCAGCGTGGTTTTACCCCACCCGGCTGGTGCCGTTACCAGGGTGAGGGAACGCCGCGTCCCTGCTGTGAGCCGAGCGATCAAGCGTGGACGAGCTACCAGCGTCGGAGCAGGCCGTGGAATGAACAATTTGGTGGCCAGCAGCGTCTCGCCATGCCGCTTCGTTTTAGTATCCACAGGCGGCTGAGTTGGCGGCTCAGCCGAAATAAATGCTGGAGGTGCGATGTTTGCATTCGGCTCCTGTCGATGAGGCTGCGTATTTACAACCAGCGTGGCAGCCACGTCGTGAAGTCGCTCAGGTGTCAGTTCTTCGAGCTTGCCGAGGTAGGCTTTGTGGAGTTTGCCTCGCTGGGTGCGATAGGCATACCAGTACCAATTGCCATGAGACTGTTCCCGCCGTACCGTCAAGGCTCCCTGGGCACTACGGAAGGCAAACGACTGCGCGGCCTCCTCCTTGAGCCAGGTATACCAGGCGGGAGAGCCGAGCAGGATTGGCGACCGGAAGCCATCGGTGCCATCAAGCACCTGGAGATGGCCATCGAGCACCTGGGGAATGCGATGACGTGCCATAAATATACGCCCCACGCAGGTAACCAGAACTACCTAACTGGTGATTACCCTCTAGTCTGCCAGATAACAGACAAAGTGCCACGTTTAGATTCAGCATACAGCTACAGTTTACGCTGACTGTATGAATTGATCCTGTGAAAATGCTGAGATGAAACTGAGAAAGGCAGGCTTGTGGGTAATCCCCAGCTACCTAAAAAATTACCTACAGAATTACCTACACAACATCCGGCGTAATCGGCGCCGCTGGGACGTGCATCTTTGCACCTGCTTGGCCGCTATCGGTTCGATCTGGCCGGCCATTCGTCTAACAAGAGGTCCTGGTCATCGAGGTAAACATGCGAAAAAACTGCTAACTCATCCAAATACAGTATAAGGAGTATATCTTGCTGTGTCAAGCGTCCAAAATACTGAAAATCTGGATACTACTCAAGTAGCATGACATCTCAGCAAATTGACTGTAATCTGTACACTAAGTACGTATTTGTCAGAATTTGCAGAGGCGAAGCTCATTGAAAGGGCAATCTATCATGCCAGGCTTTGAAAAACGCTCAGTACCCGGCGAGAAGGCAGTCATCGGCGAGCCGAACCGCCGGGTTGATGATCTCTTGGGTGTGAGGATGGACCTCACCTGGTTCATCCTTGTGGTAGGCGCGAATATTGCGTTGCTCTCTGTAGTAGTGCGACAACTTTCGAAAAGAACTTCTGCGCGGTGATAGAGATTGCCAATGTAACGTCACGGCAAAGGAGATCGAGTATGTCTTGGAAGCCACTAGCAGAGCGATTTGCTGCATTGCCGCTGATTCTGGCAGGCCCAATCCTGCGGCGTACGGAGCCTCAAGCAGTCACTGTCTGGCTCGCCTTGAAAGCGTCCCAGACGGTCACCTTGCGCATCTATGCTAAAGATGGTACAGGAAATCTTATTTCCCAGTTCGAGGGGACGCGCCGCACGATACGTCTTGGTGACCACCTGCATATCGTCGCTGTTACGGCTCGCAGCGCGACCGCCGCTGAACAATTAACCTGGGGCGGACTGTACTACTACGATCTGTTCTTTCAGGCTGACTGCCCATCCGGCGATCACGAACAGGTGACAGCCGCCCACCTCGGTACACCCGGGATCCTCAACAACGACCCGGCTCTAGCTGACTCGCTGAGGCAATTGGTGTACCCAGGACATCCCCTTCCCAGCTTCGTCCTCCCACCTGAAGATTTGAACCAGCTCAGAATCATTCATGGCTCCTGTCGCAAACCGCACGGCATTGGCAAAGAAATGCTCTCTGCGCTAGACACCATTCTCGAAGATGCTGCCCAAAATCCGTTGCAACGCCCCCAACAGCTTTTCCTCACGGGCGATCAAATTTATGCTGATGATGTGGCAGAATCCCTCTTGTACGTTTTAACCGATGCCAGTAATTTTTTATTCGGGGGGAACAAAGAAGAAGTTCTCCCGTTGGTCAATGAACCGGCTCGCACGTTATCACCGGGAGAACGCACGGATGCGGTACGAAACAAGGCCATGTTTAGCACTGATAAGCCTGAAAATCATTTGCTAGCGCTGGCTGAATTCTCTGCTATGTATCTCTTTGCCTGGTCGGATGTCCTATGGCCCGGCGACTTACCTCTTCCAGAGGATAGCCCCGCCCACTCGAAAGCCCCGCACCCCTCCGAGCACCAAACGGAGAAGAAGGAGCAGTATACCCGCAAAATGGAGCAGTTGCAAGACTTTTGCTCGACACTTCCCCAGGTGCGCCGAGCATTGGCGAACATTGCTACCTACATGATTTGCGACGATCATGATATAACCGATGACTGGTATCTTGATGGAGTATGGTGCCAGCGTGTCTTGGGAAACGAACTGGGACGACGTATCGTGCGCAATGGTCTGCTCGCCTATGCCCTCTTTCAGGCCTGGGGGAACACCCCCGATCAGTTTGAGGAGCCACATGGTACCGCCCTACTCGAGGCGATGGATACCTGGCGTGGAGACGAATTGGATCGGCAACCTGCTCTCATTGCGCAGAGCATTGGCTTGCCCGATGCTTTCAATGGAAGTGGCGAACTTCAACGTTCCGAGCAGGCGCTACACTGGCACTATACGTTTTCTGCTCCTCGCTACCACCTGATCGTGCTGGACACGCGCACCCAGCGTACCTACCAGGAACCCCATGCATTTCCGGGGCTACTCTCCCCCGATGCGCTGGCCACACAAGTCGTCGCTCATGCCCATGAGAATGCAGAAGTTACACTGATCGTCTCAGCCACTCCCGTCATCGGTATGGGTCTCGTTGAAGCAATCCAATACTGGAGCCGGATACTCAACAAAGAGAACTACGATTGCGATCCCGAGTCCTGGACGCTAGAGCGATCCACGTTTCAAAGTTTCCTCAAGGCCATCAGCGCCATGAAGCGAGTTGTGATCCTCTCGGGAGATGTCCACTATGCTTTTGGCTCGAGTTTAACGTACTGGGATAATCATACCAGGGGGACGGCCAAGATCGTCAATTACATATCCAGCCCACTGCGCAACGAAGGGACAGCTTCTCAAATAGCTGCCCTGGCTATGGGGTATCCAGAACTCTTTCGCTCCGTACTCCGGGGAGAGGCGCCCAGGAGAGACCTGTTTGCCTGGGATATTCTCGATGGTAGTTCCAGGGAACTGTATCAAATGCTGCAGACAATCAGGTGGCATTTCTGCAAACTGTGGTGGTCGGTACCGAGGTTGGTGGATATGTGGAGATCCCCACACTCGGTCATGCTCCCTGCCCACGGATGGCAGCGAGGAGCATTCGCTGCCATCCCGCCTGATCGCAGCTATCGGTTGTGCTATCTGCCTGATATGCGGTACCGCTGGGCCAAAGCTCATAAACCGCGTATATCCACCGAGCAGGCGCAGGGTGTTGAAGCCAGGGATCAGCTGGTGAAGGAGGTGCTAGCATTTCAACCACCAGTATCCCACGCCAGGAGGCCATACTCACTAGCTCACAGGGTGGAACACGACATACAACTCCTGGAGCACAGCGTGGCAACGGACGTAAAACGAGTGGAACACGAACTGGAAAGGGATGAAACGATCCTGGCGGAAACAGTACTACACCCTGACGAGATGCTGAGCCATTGGAAGGATGGCATGCTAATCGTTGGATATGCCAATATCGGCGAAATCAGCTTTCAATGGACGCCGAAGGAAAAGAACGCGATACAGCGCTTGTGGTGGTGCCATCCCGCTCAACCTGAGCAGCCTGTACTGGCCACCGAGTACCGTGACACGCTCGAACTTCCGCAGTTCGATGAAGCCCCTCAGTTCCCTTAACGGAAGCTGGCACTTTGTCCAGGCCAATTGTCGGGGCAAAAAGGAGCAGTAGACATGACAACGCAAGAACACCAACCAACTCGAGAAACGATGCAGGAGAAAACCCTGGAGGTAGTGCATATCATTGAAGAGAAATCCGTGGAGACGGTACTCATTGTTGAAAAGGACGTGAAACCCTACGAGCAGCTGCTGATCAAATGCAAGGATGATTGGATTCACCATCTGGCACAAGCGCTCTCATTTAGTCTGCTCACAAATCTCGTGGCCATTGCTATCCTGCTCCTGGCGATTGTTCATGTGATCCAGGTTAATCTGGATAAGCAGGCGCAGCAGATGCTCACCGGGGGCCTTGAAAGCATCATCCCTCAACCACTCTCATTACCGGTTGGAGACGTAGTCAACAAAGCTTTCGATACGCTTTCCCACGCCTCAGCTATAGCGGTGTTTTTTATTATTCTACCAGCCATCCTGTTTGGTTCGTTTCTCTTTTCCCTGATGGAATCGTGTTTTGATGTGATCTATCACCTGCCCCCACGCCCATTTGTACGCCGGCATCTTGTAGCGATTGTTATGCTCTTGCTGTTTGCCGTCCTCACGCCGATCATCATCCTGGCTTCGGCCGCGCCTTCGTTTATTCTCTCTCTTCTGAACGTCGTGCCACCAGGCCATGTGGTCTTTCGACTTGCGAGCATCGCAGGCAGTACGATCTTCTCCTTGATTTTGTTCCAGACCATCTACGTGCTGGTCCCGTATCGCCATGTCACGTTTCAAACACTCGGCCGTCATATTCACAATAGCTGGCGTGGGACACTCGTTTCAACCGTAGCCATGCAACTGGGTCTGCAGCTCTTTCCCATCTATGCGAACAGCTTTCTGAACAGCTATATTGGGCAGGTCGGGTTTGTAGTGATTATGCTGCTATTCTTCTACCTCTTCGCACTCGTTCTGTTGTTGGGTGCCGAGGTCAACGCCTTCTATGCCGAAGGGATACATGTCCCTAAAAGCGATCTCATCACGCAGGCGAGTAATGGTGGTTACGAATAAAGAGAAAGGAAATACGCATGTCTACCATTTCTTCTCATCAACATTTCCGCTGGCTCAACCTGCTGACGCGGCACTTAGCCACCTCTGCCGGAAACTCCGCACCGGTAGCACAAGCGGGCGCGAACGGCCAGAGCAAGCCCTACGAAGCCCCTGCTCTAGCTCAAGCTGCCCAGGCGTCAACTATTGTCCAGCTTGAAGCGCCAGGTCAACCGGTAGGACCCACCATGATCCAGGTCGAAGCAGCGGAGCTGGCTACAAAGACTTCATCTGCAGAGACACAGGTAGCACATGAAGCCCTTACCAAAGATACCCATATGAGTGTGCAGGAGCGGTCTCCTGGCCGATCAGTGGTAAGGAATCGTATGCGCTGCAAGAAAGTGCGCCTGATCATTAATCCGAGAGCGGGGCACAACTTTACGAGAATCAGCGAGGTGCTGGCTGTGTTTTCGGCCGCCGGGTGGAGAACTGATATGGCAGTAAAACTATATGGTGGGCACACGATGGAACTGGCGACCAGAACTGCCGAAGAAGGGTATGACCTGGTCATTGCTTACGGCGGCGATGGCACGGTCAATCAAGTGGTCAATGGTGTAATGGCTGCCAATGGCAAGCGACAACCAGGCATCGTCGGTGTGCTTCCTGGGGGAACCGCTAATCAATGGGTGACTGAGACAAGCGAGCCCATCGATCCCGTCAAGGCAGCACTCTCGCTCATCGACAGCGATGTTGGCATGGTGGATCTCGGGCGTATCCAGGTGCAAGAACTCAAGTTCCCCAACACAAATCAAGAGGGCCAGAGGCAACAGAAAAAGGACCGGAAGGCACAGAAGAGAAAAGTAAAACAACCATCGCGCGTTGAAAACTACTTCTTGTTGACAGCGGGCCTGGGTATCGACGCCGCGGTAATAAGCCATACTTCTAAAACCATGAAGCAACGCGTTGGTCGCCTCGCGTTTGATCTCGCCGCTGCCGAAGTATTGCCGGAGAAGCATGCTTTCCCCATTGAGATAGCTTCAATTGAAGCAGATGGGGCAACCGTCCTATGGAGCGGAGAAGCTTTCCAGGTCATCTTGGGCAATACGCGCCGCTACGCAGATGTGGTAGAGATGACCCCTGATGCATACATCGATGACGGAAAGCTCGATCTCTGCGTGATTACAGAAGGCAATACGCTTGCGACGCTCGAACAAATACTATCTTTCTTGTTTCGCCGCAGGCCCGATAGCAACACCTGCAGGAACTTTCAGTGTGCGCATTTCTTGATTACGGTGCCAGCCTCCATTCACCTGCAGCTTGATGGGAGTTCTGTACAACTTGAAGACTACCTGAGCAAGGCAGACCGGGAAGCACTTCAAAGGGTGCCAGACAGAGCGCAGGTCATGGTGAGCTATCGCTTTGACGCGATGCCACATGCACTGTGGGTAGCTCTTCCAGAGACATACGACAATACGTTGTTTGAGCATAGTAGGGGCGACCCTCGCGGTCGCCCTGGCAATAATTCACAGGTTGATGAACAGCGGCCTGGTGTAGGGGCCCGATTTATCGCGCCCGAACCACATGATGGACGGCATGAGGAGATACAACGCGAGGCTTCTGATGATCTTGTCAATACGCTTCTAGAGAACGGATACAAGGTCACAATCACTGGTGTCGTAATGGCCCCAGGGAAGAGACAGAGGTACGTCATCGCAGGCCATACAGCAAAGCGGCAGACGGGTGAAACGAAGTCTGTAGCTATACGCATTGACGAGGATGCTACCGTTCTCTCGCGGACAGGCGAGCATGTTCCTCACGGAGATGTCCTGAGGGTGCAGGGCGGTGCGGAGGTTATTGTGGTCGGCAAGAAGAATAAGCGCGGTGTCATCAAGGCGAAGTACGTGATGTTACCGAGCTTTTAAGACGGCGCTGAGATGAGCATGATAGCCTGGCAAAGAGGAGAACGGGACTATGGTTGTACTGGCAGAGATTGAACTTCCCCCGATTGCATTTGATACTTTCATCATCGTGAGTGTTCTCTTCGCGGTTGTAGGAACACTCTACCTGGCCTATGATCTGCTAGGACGTCAGCATGGACCTTTGCAGTGGTTGACGTTAATCATTACCTGTGGGCTTGTCAGTGCCTTTGTCCTCGGATCATTTGGCACGATCCTCTCCCTTCTCTTAAGTCACTATTTCAATCTCGACATTACGTTGCAAGCCATGGCGGTCGGAGGGTTGATGGGCGTATTCACGGTCGTCTTAGTAGACTTCCCCAAATCTCAGGGCAAGCCACGGATCGTTTCCCCCAAAGGAAGCGCTATTGGACTTGCATTTGGGCTTCTCTTCTTCCTCACCGTCTTGTTTGTCCTTCGCAGAGATGTACGTAGTGCACTGGAAGTACGTACTGCACTGAGCATGGGAGTCACATGCGCTGTCCTCGCAAGCCTCTGGCCATACCTCACCTGGGATTCATCTCCCTCTCGGCCCCACGTTTTTTCGCGTAAAGGGTTTGTGATTGGAGCGCTGCTGGGACTTCTGTTTGGGTCCGTCTTCTTCTTCTTCGCTAGTAAAGATGTGCTCACTTCATTGTTAGCAAGTATTCCAATTGCCTTAGTCTGTGGAGTTCTCATTAGCCTCTGGCGGTTCATCCATTGGGAAACATCCACTCCTCAACACCACATCTTTTCGCGCAAGGGGTTTCTGGTCGGTTTCGTAATCGGATTCATCCCCTGGCTCATGTTTGTAATTACACAGCTTTATGATCGATTTGTCGGGCAACATGTGACCGGCCTGCTAGACGGCTTGCTGGTAATGACGCTAATACTCTTACAAGTAATCTTCGTGGGGGCTTTGTCGTTAGCGAGTGCAGCTGCTGGGAGTATCTCACGGTATATCTTATGGAAGGCAGATTTGTTGCCTCTGCGTGTATTAGGAGTCGTTGGACTGGTGCTTATCCTGCTCGCTACTAGCTTACAAGCGGTGCCAGCCATCATTAATCTCATCAGCATCTTAGAAACGCCAAAGTAACAGAGCTTGAAGCGAGGTTTTTGGCGAAGCAGGTCATGTTACCGAGTTTGTAAAGCCGGTACTGACAGGAGAAAGGGATAATGATTATACTGGCGCAACTTACTTTTCCGCCGACGGCAATAGATTATTTTGTCATCGCCAGCGTGCTGTTTGCAATCATAGGCACACTCTTCCTGGCGTATGATCTGCTCGGACGTGAGAATGGACCGCTCCGCTGGTTCACGCTAGTCATTAGCTGTGCGCTGGTAAGCGCGTTTGTACTTGCAACAATAGGCGGGCTACTTCGAAGACTAACCAACAACGCTTTCGATCTGAATACTACCTTGCAGTTCATGGTTCTCGGCGGATTGATGGGGTTTTTCACGGTCATCCTGGTAGAATTACCCGCATCGCAAGCCAGGCCGCCGATCTTTTCGCGCTGGGGGAGTTCGATGGGAGTTGCCCTTGGGCTCACGTTCGCGCTCGTTATCGTCTATATCTTGAGCGGCCCCCTGGAAGCAGCGTTGGAAATTGCAATACCATGCGCGGTCATCACCAGTGTCTGGCAACATATCACCTGGGAACCATCTCAGGCAGTTTCTAAACCGCGTGGGATTTGGCGGTTCGTGGCATGGGAAGAGCCATCTCCCTCCAATCCTAACCCGCTGGGCAGCTGGAAATTCGTAGACTGGGAACCCCCTCATCCCAGGCCACACATCTTTTCTCGGAAAAGGTTTTTGCTTGGACTGGCGCTTGGATTCGTGTGCTGGTTCGTCGTCTTCTTCATAGCTAGTAGAGATATTACCGTTGCATTACTTGAAAGTGTGCCATTGGCGTTGGTCTGTGGAGGCATCAGCAGCACCTGGCGGTTCATCAACTGGGAACCCCCTCATCGCAAGCCCCACCTCTTTTCGCGGAAAGGGTTTTGGACCGGACTCGTGGCTGGATCCGTGCCCTGGCTCATATTTCAAATTCAGTGGAGCGAGCTTCTCTTACAACAGGGTTCGGGACCTGTAGCAGGCTTGCTAGATATGCTCACTTTATGGATAATCTTACTCGTCGTAGGGGCACTTGCGCTAGCGACTGCGGCTGCAGGGAGCATCGCGCAGTACATCTTGTGGAGGGCAAACAGGTTGCCCCATCGGACATTAGGAGTTTTTGGGCTGGTACTCATCCTGCTGGCCACTAGCTTACAAGGGGTACCAGCCGTGATTGATCTCATGGGCGGAACGCCAAAATAACAGAGAGCGAGGTTTTTATGGCAACTGCCCACGCATCACATGCATACTCGTCGCTCGAACGAGATTCTCAAATCACGCTGGTACTGAGATGAGAAAGATAGCAGGAAGCCTCGAAATTTCGAGTTCCTATTCATCCCACTGAAAGAGGCGAACCGGATTATGGTTGTACTTACAGAGATTGCGCTTCCTCTGGTTGCGCTTGATAGTATCACCGTCGCAAGTATTCTCTTAGCAATCGTAGGGACGCTCTACCTGGCCTATGATCTGCTCGGGCGTCAGCATGGGCCCTTGCAGTGGTTGACGTTAATCATTACCTGCGGGCTCGTCAGTGCTCTTGTCCTCGGCTTCGTGGGCACGATCGTCTACCTTCTCTTTATGCACGCTTTCAATCTTAACTTTACGGTACAAGCCCTGTTGATCGGAGTATTGATGGGCGTATTCACGGTCATCTTAGTAGACTTCCCCAAATCTCAGGCCAGGCCACGAGTCGTTTCCCCCAAAGGAAGCGCCATTGGACTTGCGCTTGGGCTTCTCTTCTTCTTCACCGTTTTGTTTGTCCTCCGCAGCGATGTACATCAAGCGCTGGATGTGCGTACGGCATTGACTATGGGAGTCACATGCGCTGTCCTCGCAAGCCTCTGGCCATACCTCACCTGGGACCCGTCCCCCTTTCGGCCCCATATTTTTTCGCGCAAAGGGTTTGTAATTGGAGCGCTGCTGGGACTTCTGATTGAGTTTATCTTCTTCTTCTTCGCTTGTAAAGATGTGGTTACTTCATTGTCAGCAAGTATTCCAATTGCCTTAGTCTGTGCAGTTCTTATTAGCCTCTGGCGATTTATCCATTGGGAAACATCCACTCCCCAACACCACATCTTTTCGCGCAAGGGGTTTCTGGTCGGCTTCGTGATCGGATTCATCCCCTGGCTCATGTTTCAAGTTACGCAGAGTTATGATGATTTTGCAGGGATACGTGTGACTGGAGCGCTAGATGGCTTGGTGGTTGTGGAGTTTGTACTCTATTCTGTAGCCTATGTAGGGGCCCTGTCGTTAGCGAGTGCAGCTGCCGGGAGCATCTCCCGGTATATCTTATGGAGGGCAAATGCCTTACCTCTGCGTGTATTAGGAGTCGTTGGACTGGTGCTCATCCTGTTTGGCTTCTGCTTACAAGCAGTAACACCTGTGATCGAACTCATCAACATTTTAGGGACGTGAAAGTAACCGAGAAGGTCGGCCCTCACACCGGCTTGCTGTACTCTTGTGAGAAGCGAGGTTTTCATGGCAACTGCCCACTCGTCACACGCGCACTCGTCGCTCGAACGAGCCTCTCAAATCGCCCTGGTGCTGGCTCATCACGAGCTCTGGTCTCTCGTCGAGATCCTGGACCTGGGACGCTTTGTTCCCTTTCACCTTCGACGCAGCCCCCCTCCTCAAGGAGGCAACCCTGAGCTTCACACGCCACCAGAACACCTGTGCGCGGCGCTTGAGGAACTCGGACCTACCTTCATGAAACTGGGCCAGATGCTCTCCACGCGAGACGATCTGTTGCCCCCCTCGTACCAACGCGAGCTGGCCACACTGCAGGATGCCGCCCCAACGATCCCCTTCGAGACCGTGCGCGAGACGATTGCTGCAGAACTGGGTCAGCCGCTTGAACACGCCTTCGCTACCTTTGATTGCGTGCCTCTGGCAGCCGCTTCCATTGGACAGGCCCACCTGGCCACCTTACAGGATGGGACCGCCGTCGTCGTCAAGGTCCGCCGGCCAGGAGCGGTCGAACAGGTTGACGAGGACCTGAAGTTACTGCATAGCCTGGCAACAGTAGCCAGCCATCACTCGGAACTCGCCAAACAGTATGATGTCGTCGGGCTTGTACAGGAGTTCGACCAGAGCCTGCGGGCGGAACTGGACTATCTGCGTGAAGGACATAATGCTGAGCGCTTCGCCAGGAACTTTGCAGGCGAGAAAATGGTCCAGATCCCGCGGGTGTTCTGGGAGACGACCACCTCTCGCGTGCTCACGCAGGAACGGATTCATGGCATCAAGGTGACGGATCTAGCCGCCCTCCAAGCAGCAGGCATCGACCGCGTGGCACTCAGTAAGCGTGGTGCCCAGATCTTCCTCAAAATGGTCTTCGAGGATGGCTTTTTCCACGCGGACCTGCACCCGGGCAATCTCTTCATTGAGGAAGGGGGGCACATTGGGCTGATTGACTTTGGCATGGTCGGGAGCGTGGATAAACAGACCCGGGAGGAACTGGGACTCCTGCTGTCTGGCGTAACCAGCCAGAACACCGACCGGTTGGTCGATGCGTTGCTTGAACTTGGGGCGACCCAGC
>Ga0209577_10004305_pt1 | contig 13382 bp, 13 predicted proteins | sample GraSoiAngelo_109_FD_185874 | JGI IMG/M metagenome (GOLD analysis project Ga0209577, IMG submission 185874) | Grasslands soil microbial communities from the Angelo Coastal Reserve, California, USA - 14_0903_12_20cm (SPAdes) (version 2) | ecosystem: Environmental > Terrestrial > Soil > Grasslands... | reverse complement strand
CCATGGTCCGGATGCTGGGCATGCGGCGGACGATGTTCGTGGTCCCCCTCGATCTGGCGCCGGTGGTGCAGGCGGCCTGCACCCGGGCGATCGCCCTGCGGCAGCGGCGTCTCCTCATCCGCCAGCTCGAGGCGGCCTCCATCGCCGGGAACGCCGGCCGCTGGCTGCGCCAGGTCGAGCAGTCGACGCTGCGGGCGCTGGCCGCGCGCGGCGCAGCGACGGCCATCGAGCTGAGCCGGGACGAGCCGCGCCTGCGCCGGCAGATCACGCTGGCCGCGGGCAAGTCCTACGGCGGTCCGGCCAACATCTCGACCAGGGTGCTCTTCCTGCTCGCGGCCGACGGCCGGATCATGAGGGGACGGCCTCGCGGATCCTGGATCAGCAGCCAGTACCGGTGGACGCCCACCGACTCCTGGCTGAAGGGAGGATTGCCGGCCATCCCGGTCGAGAGCGCCCGCGTGGAGCTGGTCCGGCGATGGCTCCGCTGTTTCGGACCGGGAACGGCCGCCGACGTCCGCTGGTGGACGGGCTGGACCATGGGCGAGGTGAGGCGGGCGCTGGGCGACCTTCGGGCGGTGGAGGTGGACCTGGACGGGGCCGCCGGCTACCTTTTGCCCGACGACCTCGCCCCGGTGCGACCGCCGAAGCCGGGGATCGCCCTGCTGCCCGCGCTCGACTCCACGGTGATGGGATGGGCGGAACGGGACTGGTACCTGGGCCCGCACCGCGCGGCGCTGTTCGACCGCTCGGGGAATCCCGGCCCGACCATCTGGTGGGACGGCCGGGTCATCGGCGGATGGGCGCAGCGGCCGGAGGGCGAGATCGTGTACCGGGTCCTGGAGGATGTGGGGCGTGAGGTGGCCGCCGGCGTGGAAGCCGAGGCGGACCGCCTGCGCGACTTCATGGGGCCGGTGCGCGTGACGCCGCGATTCCGGACGCCGCTGGAGCGGCAGTTGAGCGGTTGAGGCTCTCGGGGGCACCCCTCCCGACCCTCCCCCGTAGGGGAGGGCGAAGAGTTTGGCAGGCGGGGCGGAAGGCGGCGAACCTGGCGTCGAGTGGCGGAGCGGCCGGACTAGACAAGGCCGTGATCAACGGCGTAGCGGGTGGCGGCGCTGCGGGAGCGGACCTCGAGCTTGGCGTAGATGGAGCGGAGGTGGGCGTCGACGGTCCTGGGGCTCACCCGAATCCGGTCGGCGATCTCGCGGTTCGTCAGACCCAGGGCGATCAACTTCAAGACCTCCAGCTCGCGGCGGGTGAGCTGGCTCATCCCCGACGGCGCGGGCGCCCCGCTTCCGCGAGGAGGACCTGCTCCGATCCCTGCGCCGGGACGAACCTGCCCACTCGACCCGGTCCTCTGACAGGGGCGCGGCCACCCGGGTTCAGGAGATGACCACCCCGGCCGGCGAGCACCTTGCCATGCTATACAGGCTGGTGCTTCCGCCGCTGGACCCGAGGAGGGCGCAGGACTGCCTGGCGGCCCTGGAGCCCGCTTGCACGGCTGGCGCCCAGGCCCGGGCCGGTCCCTGTTCCGGCATCCGGTCGGCTACTTCCTCTGACCTAGACGAGCCCGTGCTGCACGGCCCAGCGGGTGGCGGCACTCCGGTGTGAGACCTTGAGCTTGCGGAAGATGTCGCGGAGGTGGGCGTGGACCGTGCGCCGGCTGAGGAACAGCTCGTCGGCGACCTGAGCGTTGGTCATCCCCCGGGCAACCAGGCGCAGGACCTCCACCTGCCGGGGCGTGAGACGCTCGAGTCCGATGGCTGAGTCGACCCCCGGGTCGACCGATGTGACCGACGGAACACGGCTCCCCATTGCCCCACCCTGCCCAGCCCGATCCAGATAAGGCTGAGGCACCTCTTCTGATTTAACCCCCAGCCCACAAAGGTACGCAGCCCGCCGTATGCGGTGCATCGGCAGGATTGCCTAATTTGCCCGCCATAACCCGGTAGAACGGCCTGAGTTCAGCCCGGCTGCAAGGCTGAGGAGTCAGCTGGACGGGACGGGGGGGCAGGGGGTGGGGCAGACCTGGGCGTAGGGCATGGGAAGGGTGATCGCGTTCCAGGCGATCAGCGGCAGGAAGGCTGCCGCCACCACGCCCGCACGCCAGCCAGGACCTGGAGCGGCCGCGGTGGGACCACCAGGTGATACCGATCAAGCTGCGGAGCACGAGGTAGGTCGTGGCCGCGCCCAGGACGGCCGCCAGGGCGGCGATCAGCGGCCCGCGAGCACCGTCCCTCCCAGGAAGTAGATCACCGAGGCCAGCCCGACCAGGGCCGCGAAGGCCCTGCTGACGAGGTCGTAAAGGTCCTGCCAGTTCTGCCAGCGGGCTCCCCCCTCCGGCGCCGGAAGCGCCGCCGGCGCGGGCCTCCGCTCCTTGGTGGCTATGGCTCAGTCGATCCAGACGCGGTCCTGGTTCTCCGGGTCGTCGATGGGCGAGGAGATGAACAGGACGTCGCAGGGATCCCCGAACTCGGCGCCGTGCGGGGTGTTGGCCGGAATGATCCAGACGTCGCCCGGGTGGACGGGACGGGTGGTCTCGCCCACCGTGACGCTGCCCGTACCGGCGAGCACGTAGCCGACCTCGTCATGGGTGACGTGCTTGTGCTTCTTGAACGGGCCCGCGTGTCCTCGGAAGACGAAGACCGAGGACTGGCGTCCGTGGCCGAAGTAGATGCGCTTGAACGGCTCCTTCTCGGTCAGCTTCTCGTCGTCGAGCCGTTTGCGGACGTCGATCACGTCGACCTTGGTCATCGGCTGTGGCTGCTGACAGCACGGACAGACGTACATCATGCCCTCCTCGCCTTCACGGCTTCGAACAGAAAGTGGTAGACCTCGGTGTGTCGCTTCGCCTCCCAGACGTCGATCCCCCAGATGTAGGCGCCGTGGTCGGAGACCAGGATGGCGCCGGTCGCTTCGAAGCGTGGATCGGCGAGCGCGGCTTCGACCTGCTCCACCAGCTCCGACTCGCGCGGAGTGTTGACGATCACCGGAACCAGGTGCGCGTCCGCGGAGGCGGCGCCGCGAACGCCCTTCAGCATCTCGAGCCCGTGGATCAGGAGCGCGCCCTCGTCCGCCAGGTCGGCCGCCAGCACGGCCGAAAGCGCATGCGAGTGGACCACCGAACCCGCGCCGCGGGCGCGGATCACGGCCCGGAAGATGGGTGTGCACTCACTGGGACGCAGGCTCTGGAGCGCCGGCGGGCGGACGATCGTCCCCTCGACCGGCTCGACCAGGAAGAGGTCGTCCGGCTGGACGCGCTCCTTGTGCACGCCCGTCGGAGCCACCAGCAGCCGGCCGTCGTCGAGCCTGGCGCAAAGACCGCCGCCGGTGCCGGAGACCCAGCCCTTGTCGTAGAAGAGGCGCAGCATCTCGCAGAGCAGCTCGCGCTGTTCCAGCTCGCGGCGCTCCCCGGTCAGGGGCTGGAGCATGTCAGTCATTATGCGGCACCCCACCCCGCCCCTCGCCCGTCCAGGGGGAGGGAGAACGTGCGGCAGGAGATCAGCGCAGGCCGAGGCGCTGCGCCTGGTCGATGGCGCGTGCAATCGACTGCGCAAATGGTGGCCTGAGCACCCCCACGTCGGTGATGAAGGCGGTGATCAGGTCCGGCGGGGTGACGTCGAAGGCCGGGTTCCAGACCTCCACCTCGGGCGCCAGCACCGTCGCCCCCACGCGGCGCAGCTCGGCCGCCGGGCGCTGCTCGATCGGGATCCGGCTCCCGTCCTCCAGCTGCGGGTCGAAGGAGGTCATCGGCCCGGCGACGTAGAAGGGGATGCCGTTGGCGCGGGCCACCGTGGCCAGGTTGTAGGTCCCGATCTTGTTGGCGGTCGCGCCGCTGAGCGCCACCCGGTCGCAGCCCACGATGACCACCTCGGCGCGTCCCGCCGCCAGCGCCGGGCCGGTCGCCGAGTCGGGGACCAGGGTGACCGGGATGCCCGCGTCCATCAGCTCCCAGGCGGTGAGGCGAGACCCCTGGAGCAGGGGCCTGGTCTCGGTGGCGATCACCTCCACCGGCTCGCCGGCCTCCGCCTTGGCATAGACGATTCCGAGCGCGGTCCCGATGCCGGAGGTCGCCAGCCGCCCGGTGTTGCAGTGGGTCATGACCCGGGAGACGCGGGCCAGCTCGGCCCGCCCGAAGTCCGCGATCCGGCGGCAGGACTCGCGGTCCTCCTCCTGGATGCGGAGCGCCTGGGCCAGGGCGAGGCGCCTGACCTCCTCGACGGTACCTCCCCGCGCGGCGGCCTCCGCCACCCGGCGGACGGCCCAGCTGAGGTTGACGGCGGTGGGGCGGGCGGCCCCGATCTCAGCGCTGAGGAGCTCCAGCTCACGGTGGGCGCCGGCGGCTGTGGCCGGCTTGCGCTCGCCCAGGCCCAGCACCATGGCGAAGGCGCCGCAGACGCCGATCACCGGGGCGCCCCGCACCACCATCTCGCGGATGGCGGCGACCACGCCGGCGACCGTCTCCAGCCGGCGCACCTCGAGGCGGGCCGGGAGCGCGGTCTGGTCGATCACCTCCAGGTGGCCGTCGCGCCACTCGACCGAGGCCCGCAGCTCCTTCATGGAGGTCAGGATGCCACACCCCACCGTCTCCCTCCCCGTCAAGGGGGAGGGACATCATCGGGCCGCGTCAGGAAGCTGCTTGCGGCTCTCCGGTCGAGACGCCGGCGGGGACACCCACCTCGCTGCGCACGCGCGACTTGAAGACCAGGCGACGGTGGCTCATGATCTCGCGCTTCATGCACTCCTTCATGTAGCCGCCGCGCAGGGTCTGCAGCCGGTAGCGGAAGTCGGGGTCGCGGATGAAGTAGGGCGCCAGCTTGAGCGCGGCCAGCAGCTTGCGCGGCGTCATCTTCCAGACCACGCTCCACTCCTCGGTGGTCTTGATGTAGTCCTTGCGGCCGTCCTTGAAATCGACCAGGTCGAAGTAGGGCTCCGCCGTCCTGGCCAGGCTCTCCATGGAATGGGGCAGGTAGGACCCGGGATAGAACTTGCCCAGCACGGCCAGGATGTACTCGTCCGAGCCCTTGGGCGAATCGAGCGAGACCCGCTCCACGCCGGGGAAGTTGCGCCCCCAGATCATGGTCTGGAGGTAGAGCCGGCCGCCGTCGCCGACCAGGTCGTGGCAGAGGCGGAAGAACCGGTCGTAGATGGCATCCTGGCGCCCCGCCTGGTAATCCTCGGGCGTGCAGAAGTGCTCGAAGGCGCCGATCGAGACGACGCCGTCGAATCTGCCGAAGGTGTCGACCGTGATGTCCTGCCAGTCCATGACATGGGCTTCGAGGCCGTTCCGACGGCAGGACTCGGCATGCTTGCGGGAGAGGGTGACGCCCACCCCCGAGCCGCCGCGGTCGCGCGCCGCCCTCAGGACCGGACCCCAGCCGCAGCCGATGTCCAGGAGCCGGGAGCCGGGCTTGAACCCGATCGAATCGAGCACGTAGCGATGCTTGTCGGCCTGCGCCTGCTCCAGGGTCTTGGAGTAATCGCCGTCGTACAGGGCGCAGGTGATGTCCGCCGTCTCGCCCAGGCTGAGGCGGAAGATCTCGTCCATGTAGTTGTAGGTAGCGTCCATCTCGTCGCGTGTGGCCATTGGCTAAGCCCTCCCTTCAGATGTCCGTGCCAGCGTGCGGCCGACCCTGGTCAGATGGCCGAGGACCTCTTTATAGGCCTCGACCGGCGTCGTCTCGTGATAGTCGAGCCCCCGCTGCTCGCAGAAGGGCCGGACGATCCGCTGCACCTGGCGGAGCCGGTTGCGGGGGATGGTGGGAAATAGATGATGCTCGATCTGGCAGACCAGCGGCCCGAAGACGAAGTCGGTCACCGGATGGCGGGCCAGGTTGCGCGAGGTCTCGACCTGCTGCCAGAGGAAGTCGTGTGGAGCGGGACTCTCCAGCACCGGCCTTCCCTTGTGGTTGGTGGCGAAGCTGGAGCCGAGGTAGACGCCGACCGCGGCCTGGTGCACCAGGATGAAGAGCAGCCCCAGTCCGGGCCCCAGGAAGAAGATGATCGCGCCCAGGTAGGCGGTGAGGTGGATCGCGATCAGGGCCAGCTCGGCGGAGCGGTAGCGGTCGCGCCGGGTCAGCACGTAGCGGGTGCTGTGATAGCGGAGGTTGAACGCCTCGAGCAGCAGGAGCGGGAAGAAGAGGTAGCCCTGGTAGCGGACGATCAGGCGCGAGATGCCAGACTTGGTCCTGGCCTGCGACTCGGCGAAGGCGATCACCGGGAAGTCGATGTCGGGGTCGAGGTCCAGCTGATTGGGGTTGCCGTGGTGCAGGTTGTGCTTGTCGACCCACCAGGCCCGGCTCGCTCCCAGCAGGAGGTCGATCAGAAAGAGGCCCAGCAGATCGTTGCCGCGCGAGGTGCGCAGGACCTGCCCGTGCCCCGCGTCGTGGCCGAGGAAGGTGATCTGACCGAAGGTGAAGGCCAGGAGGACGGCGTTGAGCGCCTGCGCCCAGGGTGACCGGGTGGCCGCAAGGCAGGCGACGCTGACGGCGCAGAGGACCAGGACCAGGGCGATCTGGCGTGCGTAGTAGGCGGGTTGCTTATCGAAGAGCCCCTGGGCGCGGACCCTCCGCTTGAGCTCGACGTAATCGTTTTCGACTGTGGTCCAGGCCCTGGCTTCGACGGCGCCCTCCGGTGGAACGGCCGACCCGACGTGTGCCCACAACGTTAACGCTTTTGGACCGGCCGCAGCATCTGGAACCAGGCGAGGCCACTCAGGATCACGGCCGCCCCCAGGAGCTCTAGCCAACCGAGCCGCTGGCCGAGTATGAGCCAGCCGAGCACGACGCTGACCACCGGGCGGAGCAGGGAGGAGATCGAGGCCAGGGTCGCCTGAACCGTGCGCAGGGCGTAGGCCATCAGGCCGTGGCCCAGCAGCTGACTGACCGTGGCGAGGCAGAAGATGATCAGGTAGCCCCGGAGGCTGTAGGGAAGCAGGCGGGGACTGGTCGCGATCGCCACCGGGAGCAGGATGGTGGCGATCACGATCGAGTTGGAAAGCATCACCACCACGGACGCCACCCTTGCCCGCAGGTCCCGGGTGATCAAAAGGTAAACGGCGTAGAGAACCGCTGAGGTGAGAGCGAGCAGGTCGCCCGCCAGATGGCTCGCCGCGAGCGAGGGCACCTCGCCGCCGCCGAGGATGACGAGGACCGCGCCCAGCAGTATGAGGGCCAGGGCGAGGTAGCGCAGAGCGGGCACCCGTTCGCGGAAGAGGACGACGGAGAACAGAAGGACGAACACCGGCGTGGTGTTGATCAGCAGCGCGACGTTGGCCACGGTCGTGAAGAAGACCGCCCAGTGGTTGGAGAGCAGGTCGAAGCAGGAGACGACGCTGGAGATCAGGAGCAGGCGCCAGTCACCCGCCGAGACGTCCCGCAGCCGAACCCGGGAGCGGGGGAGCACCAGTCCGCCGGCCAGCACGGTGGCGGCCGCCATCCGCAGCATCAAGGTCGCGGTGGCGTTGACGTCGCTGAGGCGCACGAAGACGACGGCGGCCCCGATTCCGATCACACTGATGCCGAGCGCGGTGTAGCTGAGCACCCGCTGCCGGGCGTCCACCTCGGCGGCCGGCGCCGTCACGATGCTCACGGATTCCCCCTCGGGTCCAGCCTCAGGAAGTTGGTCGCGCAATGGATGCCCCCGCGCTGTCGCTGGTGCTCGCTGAAGGGCACTGTCACCGTCTCGAAGCCCAGCCCCTCCAGCGTACGCCGCATGCTCGAGGCAGTGGAGTCGGGGAGCACGACGGCTGACGAGCCGGGCAGGAAGAGGGCGTTACCGATGAACCCCTCGAGATCGTCCGGGTCGAGGGGAACGATCCGCAGGTCGAGGGATCGGAGGGTATCGCGCAGCGTCCTCTGCTGGCTGCCGTTTCCGCCTGGCTCCAGGTCGATGTCCACCGTATGGCAGCTAACCATCTCGACGGCGTCGAGACGGTCGCACGCGGCCAGCGCGACCGACGGCCCGAGCGCCAGCCAGTGGTCGAGGTGGAACTGGTCCGGCCGGCGAAACCGGTCCTGGAGGAGGACGACGTGGTCGAATCGCCGCCGGAGGGGGTCGAGAAGGAGCGCGGCCGCGGCCGAGGTGGTGCGGAAACCGGCGCTGACCACCGCCACCGATCCATAGGCGACGACGTCGCCGCCTTCGAGGTAATCGGGCGCATCGATCGCGACCTCGGCGGGAGACTCGCGCAGCCGCTCGACCACGGCCCGCATCACGGCGACCTCGCGGCGGCGATCCTCCCGGCGGAGGCGTCCGATGACCAGGAAGCCGTCGAGGTCGACGTAGTGGTCACGAGGGAATGCCAGGCCGAACAGGGGAGCAAGCGCATAGGCCTCGTAGCTCGAGTCGGGGCTGATCGCGGCCAGCGCCGGATCGGGACGGAGCAGGAGCCGCGGCCGACGCACCACCAGCTCGACCAGGTCCTCGGGCGTCCAACCAGACAGCGCCTTGTGGGCCAGAAGCCGGCGCTCCTCGTCCTCGGCGTCGATGGCGCCGGCGGCGAGAGAGACCAGGGCCGCCCGGTCGAGGCTTCGGAGTACCTCGGTCGGCTGAACCACCCGCAGCCCGAAGTCCTCGAGCGTCCGGCGCAGGCGGGCCGATTCGTCGGCGGCACGCGAGGGATCGTAGGAGGGCACGGCCTCGGCGAACACGGCCATCTCGGGCGGGTGGACCTGGCGCGGGTTCTGGACCAGGGCGACGATGGGGCCGCTCATGCCGCGCGGGGTACGTAGTCGAGCCGGTAGGTCTCCATGGCGAGGCGGACGTCCCGTTCCACCGCTGACGAGGTTGGGCCGCGGAACCGGAACCGCCCGCTGATGCGATCGTAACCCCCGTGACCATCGAGGCGGTCGCCCTTCGAAGGCAGGACCTCAGCGTAGAGCGTCGGCAGCTTCCCCAGCAGTGAGGTGGCTCCGACGACCTCGCAGGGCACCTCGCGCGGCTCGGGAATCATGGCAAAGCCGGCCACCTCCGGGCTCATGCGCAGGCTGGCCGGCTGTCCGAGCAGCAGCCGGATCCAGGAGCCGACCAGGTCGATGCCATAGACGTCGTTCCAGATGAACGGAATCTCGCCGCCGCCGACGCGCCCCCCGATCTCGAGGAAGACCCACTCCGGGCCCGGCTGCTCGGCCCGGATGACCTCCAGGTGGTAGGCGCCGGTCTCCAGCCGCAACGCCGCCAGCACCCGATGTGTGAGCCGGTCGAGCTCACGGGTAAGGTGCGGATCGTCGACCGCCACCGAGCCCAGCGGGAGCCCGTTTTCGAAATCGAGACAGGTGTTGAGATACCGGGCGGAGCGGTTGGCCTGGAGGATCCCGCCGGCGACCAGGCCGTCGATGTGATAGATGTCGCCGCTCACGTACTCCTCGACCTCGTAAGCGCCTGGATCGATCGACCGCAGCAGGGTCTCAAGCTGCTCCGGCGTATCGGCCCGATGCACGCCGTGGCTGGCGGCGCCGGTGCGTGGCTTGAGGATCAGGGGCAGGCCGGTCCGGCGGGCGAAGTCGTGCACGGCCGCGCGGTCGAGCGCGGTCGAGAAGCGAGGCACGCGCATGCCGGCGGCTGACACCGCACGTTTCATCGCCACCTTGTCTCGCACGAGCCGGGTCGCCAGCGACGTCGGGCCGCGAGCTCCCAGTGTCTCGCGGAGGCTGGCCCCCAGGTCGAGGTCGAACTCTGAGAGCGCGATCACCCGGTCGATCGGCCCGTGCCGTGCCGCGAGCTGTCGAGCCAGGGCGGCGACCTCTGCCCAATCCTCGAGCGTGGGAAGCACGTGCACCTCGCAGGCCAGGTCGGCGTGGATCGCGGGGCGGGCCGAGGCCGTCGTCACGTAGCTGACCAGGTTTCCACTGTGATCGATGTACTCGTGGTAGCGGGCGAACTCGTCGTCCCAGCGGTTCAGGACCAGGATGTGCGGCCGGGCGCCGGCCGCGGGGTGGTCCGTCATCGCCCGGCCACCGCGGCCAGCTCGTCGAGCCGGCTCAGGGTCTCGGCGTAGGACGAGCCGGTCGCGATGGCGTAGCTGCCGCGATCGGCGAAGCTGTGCGCCTCGCTGGGCAGGAAGTAGCGGATCCCGGCCCAGCGGGCTTCGGCCGGGCACCCCACGTCGCCGGCGGACAGCCCGAGGTGGCTCAAGAGCGCGATCCGGTAGAGGTCGACGCCGAGCGCAAGCTGGACCAGGTCGGGAATCCGGTCGCCGCCCAACCGGGCCGCGATCTCCATCAGCATGGGCCCCCTGAGGGTGCAGCGCAGCTCCGCGTGGAAAGGGCCCCGATCGAGTCGGAGTGCGGCCGCGACTCGATCGACGTAGGCGAGGGCGATCCGGCGGTCCGGCTCGGTGATGCTTCCGGGCACGATGTGTCCAGCCTCGACGAAGTAGGGTTCCGGCCCCAGGAACTTGCTGGTAATGCAGACCACGCGCATACGGCCGGCCTCGACGAAGCCCTCAACGCTGTACTCAGGCCCTTCCACGTATTCCTCGATGAGCGCATCGCCCGAGACCGGGCGCTCCAGGTCGGCCGTGCGCATGCGTCGGATCTCCCGAACGGCGCGCAGCGCCTCCGCCGGTTCGCGGACTTTGCGCACCATCAGGCTGCCCGCGAGGTCGACCGGCTTGACGACGCAGGGCAGTCCGGTTCGGTCCAGCGCGGGTAAGACGTCCTCCTCGGCGGCTACCCAGTGAAAACGAGGCTGAGGAATGCCCTGCCGCTGCAGGGCCTGGCGCATCCGGTGCTTGAAGCGCAGGTCGAGCGCCGCCTCGGGATCGAGTGAGGGAAGCGCGAGCCGCGAGCCCAAGCGCGCCGCGAGGGGCACGTAATACTCGAATCCCGGCAGCACAGCGGCCAGTGGACGCCGATCGTGCAGCCCGCACACGAGTCGGGCTACCTGGTCGTCGTCGTTGGTGTCGACGAGGTGTACCTCGGCCGCATAGCGAAGGTGCTCAGCCGGCACCGTCCGCTCGCCGCGTCCCGCCGTGACCACGATCACGTGTAGACCGAGCTCGTGGCCCGCCCTGATCATCCGCCAGCCCGACGAGACAGGCTCGATCAGGACTACCCGTCCTGGCCCCCCAGCCGGCATCAGGCGGTCACAGGCGCGGGCGTTCGCTGCTCGGCGTAGACGTGAAGCTCCTGGAAGTAGTCCCCGACCAGCCGGACGAAGTGGGTGAGATATCGCTTGGCTCGCTCCCCATCCTCGGAAGAGCGCATGGCCTGCTCGATGGTCTTGAACATCAGGCCGACGTGGTCCTCATTGTCGTCGACCCCGATGTGGCGCATCGACCCGCGGACCATCTCCTCCCCGAACCGCTTCGCCGCCGACCTGGTGATGACCAGGTTGTACCTGTCGGAGTACCACTCGACGAACCAGTTCCAGACCATGGTCGCCAGTGGGCCCTCGTGGTCGATGGCGTAGTACATGTAGCCGATCAGCAGCTCGGTCGAGTGGAAGGGGCGAGCCCGCTCCACCTCCGGGGCGCTGATCCCGAAACGCCGCAGGTCGGCCAGGAACATGTCGTCGTGGCCGAACTCCTCGGCCAGGTAGGTTGCCAGCGTGGCGGCCAGCTTGTTCTGGCCGATGCTGATCCGGTGCAGGCAGTAGGTGTCGACCTCGTTGTTGAGCCGGATGCGCACGATGGTCTCCAGCAGGTGGCGGGCATAGTACTCTCGCTCCATGAAGGTGCCATCGTGGAAGGCACGAGCTTTGGGAACCCGCTCGAAGAGCTTCTCCATCTCGGCGGCAGCATGCCGTTCGGCCTCCTCTCTCGACAACCGCGACGATGTGTCGACGTGCTCGGTTGTGGTCCGTGCCATAGCAAACCTCCTCAAGACAAGCCAAAGGCTCTTGCGCGCGAGTGCCTCTGTAGCATCGTAGATGCTCGGTCCTGTCTTGTCCACGGGCGCAGGTCGGCGGTGCCTGTCCGTTATAAAGCTGGCAACGGCGCGTGAACCGTTTGCGCTTAGGGTTGCGCTTGTGACGCCAAGCGGTGCGCGAGGCCGTCGAGGAGGATCTGCACGCCGAAGGCGAAGCGCTCATCCATCGATGTCGTCAGCAGCGGCCGCGGTCGAGGCCGGGCCGGCGGCGCTGGAGGTGAGGTCGGCGTGAGCGGCGAACCGGAGGTCGTTGCGCGCAGCGACGGACGGTAATCAGCCGGCGCGGCGGCGGCTCAGCCCACCGAGTGGATTAGGTCGCCGCCATAGACCAGCGGCCCCTCCGGCTGGAAGCGGTCGGCGAGCCGGTCGAACTCCTGGAAGTCGGCGTCGTGGTCGTGCTCCGAGTGCTCGGCCATGCTCGGGACCTCGACCACGATCACGTACTTGAGGACCTTCTCGCGCTCTTCGCTGCCGAACTGGGAGCGGAAGAAGCGCGCGCTGAGGAACTTGCCGCGCGCCTGGTAGTCGCGCCAGCGCGGGAGCTGGCGCTGGACGAAGAGCTCCTCGTATTCCCTGGCCTGATCCGCGCGGACGTGGACGACGATGACGTTGACCTGGCTCATGTCAGAAGCCTACAGCGCTCAGCCGGCCGCTCTCATCTCGTTATGAGGCTGGGGCAAGCGGTCCCAGGGGCGCCATTGGGACCAAGCCGCGGATGGCGGTGACCGTGCCGTCGGGTCTGCAGGCCAGCTCCCGGCCCGCCTTCGTGGACCATCCAGTGGTGCCGGTTGCATAAGAGGACCAGGTTGGAGAGGTCGGTCCGGCCGTCGTCGATCACCGCGGAGTCGGGGCCGAGGAGGCTGCGGGCGGCGAGGCCTAACGCAGGCTGGTAGGCAGCACCCAGTTCGACCAGTGCGTGTTCTTCGCCCCTTCCTCGCAGCTGTATACGGCTGCATTACCGGCGGCGATCGCATGCGCAAGGCTGCGAAGGCATGGACTGGAGCTGGGTAGCTCGTTCTCACTTCGATCCGGATGGTGCCAATCGTCGAGTTGGAGGAACCTGATCAGACCGGCGTCGCGCCGGTCACAGACCTCAGGTAACTGCTCGTCCGTGAGGAAAAGCTCGGTCGGCACGAGGTAGACGAGGAAGCGCAAGATCCGGAGCACAGGCGACATCCGGGCGTCGGCGCGGATGCCTGCTCTTGCGTAATCCTGGGGCGAGGGCGTGAAGCGACGAGGGTTGCCCTGGACCTCGAGCTCGAAGTCCGAAGGGTCGAGCAGGAACTTGCCCTCCCTGGTCCAGATGGGTTGGTCATTTGCCGGTCCGACGGTAGGGATCGCCGCAATCCACCCCGGTCTCGAGAGCTTGTTGCCGAAGGCGTGAACCACGTCGAGGAAGCTCCTCTCCTTGGTCCCGTAGGTGACCGTCTCAAAGACCAGGAGCCATTCGGATGGGTTTCGAAAAGTGGTGAGACGGACCTTGCCGAGCAGGTAATTGGCGTTTTGGAGGACGGG
>Ga0209577_10004304_pt1 | contig 13382 bp, 12 predicted proteins | sample GraSoiAngelo_109_FD_185874 | JGI IMG/M metagenome (GOLD analysis project Ga0209577, IMG submission 185874) | Grasslands soil microbial communities from the Angelo Coastal Reserve, California, USA - 14_0903_12_20cm (SPAdes) (version 2) | ecosystem: Environmental > Terrestrial > Soil > Grasslands... | reverse complement strand
GAGAGCTTCCGTGTCCGCGGATCCTGCAACAGCGGCCGCACCAGCGCGCCGGGGCTCGAGGTGGTGACCAGGTTGAGCACTCCGGCGGGCAGGCCCGCCTCCTCGAGGACACGGGCGAGCTCGAGCATCGAGAGGGGGGTCTGCTGCGCGGGCTTCACCACCATCGTGCAGCCGGCGGCGATCGCCGGGGCGACCTTGCGCGTGCCCATCGCCATGGGGAAGTTCCACGGCGTCACCAGCACGCACGGCCCCACCGGCTGGTGCATGACCACCAGGCGTCCGGCGCCCGACGGAGCGACCGTCCAGCTCCCGTCGATGCGCACCGCCTCCTCGGAGAACCAGCGCAGGAAGTCGGCGGCGTAGAGGATCTCGGCCCTCGACTCGGCGACCGCCTTGCCCATCTCCATGGTCATGAGCAGGGCGAGGTCGTCGGCGCGGCGGATCAGGGTCTCGTGGGCGCGGCGGAGGATCTCGCCGCGCTCGCGCGGAGGATGCGCGGCCCAGGCGTCCTGCGCTGCGGAGGCGGCGGCGAGCGCCTCGAGGCCGTCCTCGGGGCCGGCGTCCGCGGCCTCGCAGAGGGGCCGTCCCGTCGACGGATCCTCCACCGCGAAGGTTGCGCCCGAGGCGGGGTCCCGCCAGCGGCCGCCGATCAGCAGCTGCTTGGGTGCGGCCTCGACGATCGCCCGCTCGCGGTCGGTGAGCGCGCTGCCGGTGAGCACGGTCAGACCGGGAGGTTGCCGGTGAGCAGCCAGGGGAGCGCCTCGGCCATCGGCCGCAGCAGCGTCTCCCGGTGGGGGCGGTCGAGGTCCGGGCCGGCGACGATCGCGAGGGCTGCGCCGTGCTCGAGCCTCCAGGCGATCAGCGGGGTGCCCCGCTCGGTGAGCCCGAGCAGGCGGTCACGCAGCTCGTCCCATCGCGGGCTGCGCCCCTCCTGCTCGAGGAGCCGCAGGGCGGCGCGCTCCGCGGCGACATAGCCGGCGTGCCGGTCGCCCTCGGCGAGCGCCAGCCAGCCGTGGGCGATGCGCTCGATGCCCGCCGGCGAGAGGGTCCGGCAGTCCTCCAGCAGGCGGTCGACGGGGGTCTGCCCCTCGCGCGCCCCGTATCCATCGCGGTCCATCGCGTTCTCCCAACCCAGGCGTCCGGCAGCCGCTCCCCGAGCAGACTACCCGCCCGGGGAGGACCCGTGTCCGGGGGAGGGTTGGTCCCCTGGCGGGATGGGTACGTACCTCGCGTAAGCTCCTGACCCGAGGCAACAGGGCCCCGTGTCGGAGCTCAAGGTGGATACAGAAGATACGAGATGACCGAGCTGAACTCCGAACTCCTCCCCGTGCTGCCGCTCGACGACGTCGTGGTGCTGCCGCACATGACCGTCACGCTGGCGCTTGCCGACGACGCCCAGAAGGCCGCCGTCGATGCCGCGGGGCGGGGCAACCGCCTGGTGCTCCTGGTGCCTCGCGTCGAGGGTCGCTTCGCCCGCATGGGCACGGTGGCCCGGGTCGAGAGCTCCGGCCGCCTGCCGACCGGTGCGGACGTCGCCATCCTCAAGGGTGAGCGCCGCGGCCGCCCCGGTGGTGGCCAGGCCGACATCGACGGCGCCCTCTGGGTGCAGGTCGAGCCCGTCGAGGACCCCGAGGGCTCGGAGCGGGTGCGCGAGCTCGCCCGCGAGTACCGCGCGCTGCTCGAGAACGTGCTCGAGTCGCGGGGCGCCCCCGGCGCCGTCCAGTTCGTGCGCAACGCGCGCACCGCGAGCCACCTCGCCGACCTCGCGGGCTACTCGCCCGAGCTGAGCGTCGAGCAGAAGATCGAGGTGCTCGAGACCGTCGACGTCGAGGAGCGGCTGACCCGCCTCATCGAGTGGACGAAGCAGAACCTCGCCGACGCGTCGCTGAAGGAGCAGATCCGCAGCGAGGTCACCGAGGGGATGGAGAAGACCCAGCGCGAGTTCCTCCTGCGCCAGCAGATGGAGGCGATCCGCAAGCAGCTCGGCGAGGGCAGCGGCGACGTCGTCTCCGGCTATCGCACCCGCGTCGAGGAGGCGGGGATGCCCGACGGTGTGCGCACCGAGGTGGAGCGCGAGCTCGACCGGCTGGAGCGCACCAGCGAGCAGAACCCGGAGTACGGCTGGATCCGCACCTATCTCGACTGGATGCTCGAGCTCCCGTGGAACGTCCGCTCCGAGGACAACTACGACCTCCACGAGGCGCGGCGCATCCTCGACGAGGACCACACCGGTCTCGACGACGTGAAGGACCGCATCCTCGAGTTCCTCGCGGTGCGCAAGCTGCGCGAGGAGCGTGGGCTCGAGGTGATCGGCGGACGCGGCTCGGGCGCGATCATCACCCTCGTCGGACCTCCCGGCGTCGGCAAGACGTCCCTTGGAGAGTCGGTCGCGCGTGCGCTCGGACGCAAGTTCGCCCGGGTGTCGCTCGGTGGCGTCCACGACGAGGCGGAGATCCGGGGTCACCGGCGCACCTACATCGGCGCCCTCCCCGGCCGGATCGTCCGCGCCCTCAAGGAGGCCGGCACCAAGAACCCGGTGATCATGCTCGACGAGATCGACAAGGTCGGCGCCGACTGGCGGGGCGATCCCTCGGCGGCGCTCCTCGAGGTGCTCGACCCGGCGCAGAACCACAGCTTCCGCGACCACTACCTCGAGGTCGACCTCGATCTGTCGGAGGTGCTCTTCATCCCGACGGCGAACGTGTGGGAGACCATCCCCGCGCCGCTGCTCGACCGCATGGAGCTGATCCGGCTCGACGGCTACACCGAGCAGGAGAAGGTGGCGATCGCCCGTGATCACCTGCTGCCGCGCCAGGTGGAGCGTGCCGGCCTGCGCCCTGAGGAGGTCGCCGTCAGCGATGACGCGATCCTTCGGGTGATGACCGAGCACACCCGCGAGGCGGGCGTCCGCAACCTCGAGCGCGAGCTCGGCAAGCTCGCCCGCAAGGTGGCGACCGGCTTCGCCACCGGGAGGCTCACGCCCCCGGTGCGGGTCGATGCCGACCAGGTGCGGGAGTTCCTCGGCAAGCCGAAGTTCGACAACGAGGTCGCCGAGCGCACCTCGGTCCCCGGCGTGGCCACCGGGCTCGCCGTGACCGGGACGGGTGGCGACGTGCTCTTCGTCGAGGCCACCAGCACCCCGGGACGCGGTCTGACCCTGACCGGACAGCTGGGCGACGTCATGAAGGAGTCGGCGCAGATCGCGCTCTCCTACGTGCGCTCGCATGCCGAGGAGCTCGGCGTCGATCCCGCGGCGGCCGCGAAGGCGTTCCACATCCACGTTCCCGCGGGCGCCATCCCCAAGGACGGCCCGTCCGCCGGCGTCACCATGACCACCGCGATCGTCAGCCTGCTCAGCGGGCGGCCGGTGCGGAGCACCGTCGGGATGACCGGCGAGGTGACCCTGCAGGGGCTCGTGCTGCCGATCGGCGGGGTGAAGCAGAAGGTGCTGGCCGCGCATCGCATGGGCCTGCGTGAGGTGATCCTCCCGCGGCGCAACGAGAAGGACATCGACGACGTGCCCGAGAGCGTGCGCAAGGACATGACCTTCCACCTGGCGACCCGGGTGGAGGACGTCCTCGCCGTCGCGCTCGAGAGCGCGGAGGCGGCGGCGTCGCTCCAGGCGGCCTGACCGCATGAGCGGCCGGCCGGGGTCCCGCCCCGGCCGGTCGCCCGCGTCAGCGGCCCTGCACCCCCCGGCCGCCGGGGTGCGGCGACCACCCCGCTCCGTCCCACACCCACAGGTCCGGTTGACCGCCGGTCCGCCCGTCGCTGACGAAGACCGGACGGGTCACGCCGTCGGAGACGAGGCGGCCGGTCTCCGCCGGCGCCGTTGAGCTCGGGACCCTCGACCAGCCGTCCGCGGCCTGGCGCCACGTCACCACCGGCCCGGATCGTCGGCCACGGCGAACTGCCCCTGCGGCGGCGGCGGGGCGGGGGCGGCGACCCTGGCCCACGTCCGCCCGTCCCAGCTCCAGGTCTCGACGTCAGGGCCGGGCGTCGTGGTGAGGAGGACGAGCACGCGGCCCGCGGAGGAGTAGGTCATCACCGCCGGACCCGGCGGCGGCGACGCGGGGGGATGCAGTGGCGTCCAGTCCCGGCCGTCCCACGACCACGTCTCCGACGAGCCGTCGCCGCCCTGGAGCAGGAAGGTTGCGGTCGCCGGGTCGAACGCCAGCCCCGCCCCGGGGTGATACGGGGGCGCGGTCGCCGGGGCGAGGTGCGTCCAGCCGGTCCCGATCCGCTCCCACGTCGACGCCGGCTCGGAGCCGCTGACGCCCGGATCACAGCAGCCGACCAGGAGGAGCGTCCCGTTCCGGGGATCGGACGCGACCATCGACTTGGAGACGATCGGGAGCTCGTCGATCGGAGCCGACGTGGCGCTCGGGCGCGGGGCCGGCGGCCGGTCGCCGTGTCCACGCGACGAGAGCAGCGCCACGATCGCCACCGCGAGGATCGGCGCGGCGACGCTCGCGAGGGTGCGCCCGCGCCGGGGCCGGGGATGCTCGACGTCGGCCATCCGGTCCATTCTGGAGCCCGGCGGTCGCGCAGCCCGACGCCGCTACCATCCCCGCCGTGACCCGTCCGCGTGTCGGCCTGGTGCTGTCCGGCGGCGGCGCTCGCGGCGCCTACGAGGTCGGCGTGCTCTCCGTCCTCGCCCCACTGCTCGAGTCCCGTGGCGAGCGGCCGGAGGTCCTCGTCGGGACCAGCGCGGGCGCGATCAACGCCGTCCTCCTCGCCGCCCACGCCGACCTGCCCTTCCCCGCGGCGGTCGAGGCGGTCGCGACCATGTGGAGGACGACGCGCTACGAGGACGTCCTCGGCCCGCTCATCTCCCCCGCCGAGCTGCGGCGGGTCCTCCTCTATGGCCTCGAGCTGATCGGCCTCCCCGGGGCGAGCGTCCCCAGCCTGCTCGACGCATCACCCCAGGCCCGCACCCTCCGCGAGGTGGTCGACTTCGACCGCCTCGCCCGCAACGTCTCCTCGCGGAGGGTCGCCACCGTGGCGGTGGTCGCCACCGCCTATCACAGCGGTCGCAGCGTCGTCTTCCAGCACGGCGGCCCGGCCCCACCGAACGACGAGGTCCGGGCGATCGACTACGTGCCCACCCGCATCGGCGAGGCGCACGTCCTCGCCTCGGCGGCGATCCCGGTGCTCTTCCCCGCCGTCGAGGTCTCCCGGCCGGCTCGGGCCGCGGGCTGGTACGGCGACGGCGGCACCCGGCTCAACACCCCGCTCAAGCCCGCGCTCGCGCTCGGCGCCGACCGCCTGGTCGTCATCGGCCTCAACGCGATCACCGGCCGGGGGCGCGACGGGGGCCGGGCGCGCCCCGACATCTTCGCCGGGGCGGCGCAGATGCTCCAGTCCGGGCTCGCCGACCAGCTCGCCAACGACGTGGCCACGCTGGTGACGGTCAACCGATTGCTGGACGGACGGGCGACGAACGGGCCGTACCGCCGCATCCCCTACATGTTCGTCGCGCCGCAGGGCGTCGACAGCGTCGGCCGGCTCGCCGTCGAGATCCACGCGCGCCACTTCTCCGGGGTCGGCGGGCTGCTCCGCTGCCGCGACCTCAACCTGCTCGGCCGCGTCCTCGACGTGGGCCGCAACCCGCAGCGTGGCGAGCTGCTCAGCTACCTGCTCTTCGCCCGCGAGTTCTTCGACGCGATGATCGAGCGCGGTCGCGCCGACGCCCGGCGATGGCTCGACGGGACGCCGGACGGCGACCCCTGGAGGTGCGACGACCTTCCGGACGCGGCTCCCGCTACTCGTCGCTCTCGTACTTGAAGGAGACGTTGAGCCGGGTCCGGAAGCGGGTGACCTTCCCGTCGTCGATGGTGCAGTCGAGCTTCACCACCTCGGCGACGCGGAGGTCGCGCAGCGACTTGGCGGCGGTCATGACGGCGGCCTGCGCCGCGGCCTCCCACGAATCCGCGCTGACGCCCACGATGTCGGTGACGCGGTAGACGCTGTCCGCCATTCCCGGTCCTCCAGTGGCCGCCGTCATGCCGCGGCGGAAGCGGCCATTGTGCGCCGCCCGCACCCGCGGAGTCAGGCCCTCTGGACCTCCACGACGACCTGCCCGAAGGAGCCCGCCTCGACCGCCTCGTGGGCGGCGACGATGTCCTCCAGCGCGAAGCGGGCGCCGATGAGCGGCGCGAGGCTGCCGTCCCCGAGCGCCGCGGCCACCTCCCGGTTCGCGGCGGCGCGCTGCTCCGCCGAGAGCAGGTAGACGAGCACGAAGCGGAGCACCACGCCCTTGCCGAGCAGCGGGTACACGGGGAGGATCGGCTCCGGCGCGAGCGCGGACCCGAAGGCGCAGATCACCCCGCCGGCGCGCACCGCAGCGGCGTCACCGGCGAGGTTGACCCCCAGCTCGGCGTCGATCACCCGGTCGACCCCGGCGCCCCCGGTGAGCTCGCGGGCCCAGGCGCCGACGTCGGTCTCGGCGTAGAGCACCCCCTCGGAGAAGCCGCGCGCCTCGAGGGCGGCGAGCTTGTCGCGCGACCCGGCGGTCACCAGCACCCGGGCGCCGGCGCGCCGCGCGAGCTGCGCCGCGGCGAGGCCGACGGCCCCGGTCGCCCCCTGCACGAGCACGGTCGTGCCCGCGACCGGCCCGTCCGCGTGGACGCAGCGGTGCGCGGTCACCGCCGGCACCCCCAGGCAGGCCCCGACGTCGAAGCCGGTCCCGGCGGGCAGCGGGACCGCCTGGGCCACGGGCACCGCCACCGCCTCGGCGGCGGTCCCGAAGGCGCCGCGGAGCTGGGCGTCGTAGACCCAGACCCGCTCTCCGATGCGCGAGGTGGGCACACCCTCCCCGACCGCGTCGATCACCCCGGCCCCGTCGTCGTGGGGAACGACGAGCGGAAAGGGCAGCTCGCCGCGCATCCCGGCGCGACGCTTGACGTCCGCCGGGTTGATGCCCGAGGCGGTGATCAGCACCCGCACCTGGCCCGGGCCGGCGACGGCGTCCGGCACGTCGCCGACCTCGAGCACCTCGCGGGCGGGCCCCACCCGGGTGATGTACGCCGCCCTCACCGGATCACCTCACACCATGCGCTCCCGCCCCGCCCAGTGGGGCGCGCGGAGCGCCTTCTTGTCGATCTTCCCGTAGGTCGTCTTCGGCAGCGCGGCGACGAACTCGAAGGCGCGCGGCTTCTTGTACGGGGCGAGGTGCTCGGTGGCGAACTCCTTCAGCTCCGCCTCGGTCACCTTCGCGCCGTCGGCAGCCACCACGACCGCCATGGCGGTCTCGCCCCACTGCTCGTTGGGGACGCCGATGACCGCGACCTCCGAGACCGCGGGGTGGCGCAGCAGCACCTCCTCGATCTCCCGCGGGTAGACGTTCAGCCCGCCGGAGATGAGCATGTCCTTGGACCGGTCCATGATGTACAGGTAGCCGTTGTCGTCGAGCCGCCCGATGTCCCCGGTGTGCAGCCAGCCGTTGCGCAGGGTCTCGGCGGTCGCCTCGGGACGCTGCCAGTAGCCCTTCATCAGCGCCGGGCCGCGCACGCAGATCTCGCCGATCCCGCCGGCGCCGAGGGGACGGTCCTCGGCGTCGAGGATCGCCACCTCCATCCCCGAGCGCACGTGTCCGCACGAGGCCAGCCGCTCGCTGTCGGGCCCGTCGACGACGTGCTCCTCGCGGCGCAGATAGGTCGCCGTCATCGGCGACTCGGTCTGGGCGAAGAGCTGCACGAACACCGGGCCGATGCGGCGGATCGCCTCCTTGAGGTGCTCGACGTGCATCGGGGCGCCGCCGTAGACGATGGTCCGCAGCGTCGACAGGTCCGCGTCGTCGAGCCCGGGATGGTCGAGCACCATCTTGATCTGGGTCGGCACCAGCCAGGTGTGGGTGACCCGCTCGCGGGCGATCGTCGCCAGGAAGCGGGCGGCGTCGAAGCCGGTCGGCTGGAGCAGCACCTGGGTGCAGGCCTTCATCGTGAAGGCGAGCGCCATGATCCCGGCGCCGTGGGTCAGCGGGGCGGCGTAGAGACCGATGTCCTCGGGCTCGAGGCGCTGGAGGTCGGCCAGCCAGCACACCGCCACGAAGGTCAGCGCACCGTGGGTGAGCATCGCGCCCTTGGGCCGGCCGGTGGTGCCCGACGTGTAGGCGATCCAGGCGACGTCGTCGTCGGTCACCGCGACCACCGGAGCGGGACGGCCGGCGTGCTCGGCGGCGATGCCGCCGAGGTCGAGGGCGCCGTCGCCACCACCCTCGAGCACCAACGTCTCCGCCTCGATGCGCCCGCGCATGCCCGTCAGGGTCGCGGCGAAGTCGCGGCCCGCGATCAGCACCTTCGCGCCGGAGTCGGCGACGTGGTACGCGATCTCGTCGGGGGTGAAGCGGGCGTTGAGCGGCACCACCGTCGCCCCCGCCTTCCACGCCCCGAACATCGCCTCGAGGAGCGTCGGGCCGTTGTACATCATCAGGGCGACGCGGTCGCCCCGCTGGAGGCCGAGGCCGGAGGCGAGCGCGCTCGCCAGGGCGTCGGCGCGAAGGTTCAGCTCGCGATACGTCCTCCGGCCACCGCCCTCGTCCCAGACGAGGGCGGTGGTGTCCGGATGCACGCGAGCCGACCCGGTGAGGATGTCACCGAGGTTCATCGGCGACGGCTCAGCGCACGGCCTGGAGAACGCCCGCCGGTACCCCGGCGCCGTTGAGGCGGCCCAGCGTGCTCGCCGGCACCGGCGACGGCACCGCGCTCACGTCACCGCTCAGCACGGGCTCGCCGAGAAGGCCGAAGTACTGCTGGGCGGCGAGCGCCTCGCGATGGCCGAACGCCTGGCACACCGAGGCGAAGCCGACGGCCCGCGGCCGGCCGTGCACGAGCTGGTGGGCGCTGAAGGCCTGGTAGAGCCCGGTCTGCTTGTAGTTGCAGGCGCCCCGGATGACGACCGACACCGACTTGTGCGCGCCGGTCGCGTACACGGAGTCGAGCGACCGGTTGATCCGCTGGTTCTCACGCGGGGGCATCCCCGCCTGGACCTGGGAGGCCACCTCGGCGAGGGCCTTGCGCTGGTCGTCCGGAGAGAGCGGCTTGATCTTCTCCTCGACCATCTGGGCCATGCCGACGACCTGCTCCATCACCGCGCGGTTGAAGACGCCGCCGAGCACCTTGCAGTTGGCGACGCGCGGGTTGCGCTTGTGCCAGACGGGGTGCGGCGAGGACCAGTTCGACATCACCAGCGAGGTCTGGTGCTGGCCGGGGAGGACCACCTCGAAGTGCGCCGCCGGCGGGTACTTCACGTACTGGTTCTGCTCGAGGTAGTGGTGGTCGGCCATGAGGATGGTGAAGATCGTCGCCGTCGACGCCTTGGTGGGCATGCCGCCCCAGATCGAGATGACATCGAGGCTGTCGACCCCCGGGGTCTCCAGCGCGAGGTGCACGGCGACGTCGCTGGTGCTGAACTGGTGCGCGGCCGAGGGGGAGATCAGCAGCCCCTTCGCCGCGTAGCGCTCGCCGAACTGCTCGTCGGCGACCATGCACCAGTCCTGCTCCCCGGTGGTGTCGAGGTAGTGGCAGCCCGCGGCCAGCGCCGCCTCGGCGCAGGTGGGGCCGTAGGTGATGAACGGGCCCACCATGTTGCAGACGACCTTGGCGCCCTTGAAGAGCTCGGTGAGCGCGCCGACGTTGTGCTCGACCTGCCGGACCTCGTAGTCGGCGGTCTCGATCCCCGGCACCCTCTCCATCACCTGGCGGACGAGGTTCGCGTCGCGACCGGCGGCGATGAAGGGGACGTTGTACTCGCGGAGGTACTCGCAGACGAGCCTGCCCGTGTACCCGCTTGCGCCATAGACGACGACCGGCTTGGTGCTGCTCACTGAACGCCTCCTCCTACTGCCTTCACCCGGTCCGGGTCCTCCACTCCTCGGCCGGTCGGTTGCGGGCCTTCCCAATGGCCCCCACGGGGCTGGTAGTATCTATCGGACGTTCGATAGTCGTCAATGTTAGGGGGAGATGAGCCAGCAGCCGGTCTCTGCGGACGGCGCCCCTCGCCCCGGCCGGCGCCCCGGCGCCCCGGCCCGGCGCTCCGCGCCGCAGCAGCGCAAGCCCACCGACGTCCGCACCCGCGAGATCCTCGACGTCGCCGCCCGGCTCTTCGCCGAGCGAGGATACGCCGAGACCACGATGCGGAACATCTGTTCCGCGGTGGGCCTCACCCTCGGCTCGCTCTACTACCACGTCGAGAGCAAGGAGGCGGTGCTGGTCCACATCGTGACCGACACCGGCGGCCCCTTCGTCGAGGACATGCGCAGGCTCTGCCGGCAGGAGGACGTGCCCGTCGTCGAGTGCGCCTATTTGGTGGCCCGCCGCTGGATGTACGAGGTCCACCACTTCCGCGACCAGTGGCGGGTTCTCATGCGCGAGCAGTGGCGCATCCGCGGTCCCCGGTACCGCGAGGTCTTCGACCTGCGCCGCGAGACCGAGGTGCTCATCGAGCGCCTGCTCGAGCGCGGCGTCCGCGAGGGCACCGTCCGTCCCCACGACGTGCGGCTCACGAGCATGGCGATCGCGGGGCTGATGAACTCGACGCTCCAGTGGTACAAGCCGGGCGCGCGGCTCGACCCCGACGCCATCGCCGACCACTACATGACCCTGGTCCTCAGGGGGATCGTCACCCAGGAGGTGCACGCTCGCCTGCCGCTCGGCACGCGGGCGCTCAGCGCAGGCGGACAGCACGCAGAAAGGAGACAGGATGGCTGAGCTTCAGGGGAAGCGGACCCTGGTCACCGGCGCCGCATCGGGGATCGGTCGGCAGATCGCCGAGCTCTTCGTCGAGGAGGGGGCCCAGGTCCTGCTCCAGGACATCAGCGCCGGGGTGAAGGAGATCGCCGACAGCCTCGGATGCCCCTCGATCACCGGTGACGTGTCCAAGGGCGCGGACGTCCAGGCTGCGCTGGACGCGACCTCCAAGGCGTTCGGCGGCATCGACGTGCTGGTGAGCAACGCCGGCATCGAGCAGGTGGTCAGCCTTCTCGAGCACGAGGAGGCCGACTTCGACCGGATCCTCGACGTCAACGTCAAGAGCGTGTGGTTCGGGATCAAGTACGGCGCGCCGGCGATCATCGCGTCCGGCGGCGGCAACATCGTGAACATGGCCTCGGTGGCCGGGATCGGCGGCTGCCCGATGTTCGGCGCCTACGCGGCCACCAAGGCGGCGGTGGTCTCGCTCACCCGCACCGCGGCGGCCGAGCTGCGCGACGCCGGGGTCCGGGTCAACTGCGTCTGCCCCGCCTTCCTCGACACCCCGATGGTCACCGACCGGGCCTTCGGCAAGCTCTCGGCCGTGTTCGGCGACCTGGCGCCGATCCTGCAGGCGAAGCAGGGACGGCTGGGCACCCCGCGCGAGGCGGCCCAGGCGTGCCTCTTCCTCGCCAGCGACCGCGCTTCGTTCGTCAACGGCCACCACCTCGTCGTCGACAACGTCCTGAGCGCGCGGCTGCTCTGACGACAGGGAGGGATGTGATTGGGTCACACCCGCATGGGCGGCGCCCGGCCTCGCGCCGGGCGCGGCCCGACCGCGGCACCGCGGCGCACCGGCAGCGGCGACGACAGCGCGGCGAGCGCCGCGGTCGCCGACCTGCAGCGGATGCAGGAGGCGTCGCGCCGTCTGATCGGGCTGCTCGACGCCTCGGTCGTCGCCCGGCGCGCCGCGTCGGTCTTCGGCCCCATCGTGGGCACCGACGCGACCGGGGTGAGCCTCCGCGAGGGCCCCCGGCTCATGGTCACCCGCGGCTCCTGGCGGGTGCGCACCCCCGGGGTGCGCAGCGGGCTCCAGATCCCCTACGGCGACGGCGTGGGCGGCAAGGTGCTGCAGCACCGCCGGCCGGTGTCGGTCGCCGACTTCGAGACCGCGCCCGAGACCTCTCCCCGGCTGGTCGAGCAGCTGGTGCATCAGGAGGGGATCCACGCCATCCTCGGGGTGCCGATCATGCACCGCGGCCGGGTGATCGGGGTCCTCTACGCCCTGAACCGCTCCGCCGGCGAGATCGGCGACCGCGCCCGCCGGCTCGCCGAGGAGTTCGCGAGCTCGCTCGGACCGGCGCTCGGCGGGGCGATGCACGCCCAGCGCGCGTCCGGCCTCAGCGCCATGGAGGAGCGGCAGCGCATCTCCCGCGACCTCCACGACACCCTGAGCCCGCTCCTCTTCGGCATCGGCAGCGCCGCCCAGCGGGCGAGCAGCACCCTCGGCGCCACCGCCCCCGACGTCGTCGAGCAGATCCGCGCCATCGAGGCGCAGGCGGCGCAGGCGGCCTCCTCGCTGCGGGACATCCTCCGCGCGCTGGCGCCGTCGGCGGCCGACGAGGGCCTGCCCGCGGTCATCGGCATGGACGTCCGCGGCTTCGCGACCGTCACCGGGACGGCGTCAGACTTCGCCGTCATCGGCGAGCCGTACTCGCTGAGCGGCGAGCAGGAGGCGGTGCTCATCGCGGTGGTGCGCGAGGGGCTTCACAACGTCGGCAAGCACGCCCAGGCGTCGTCGGTGCTCGTGACCCTCCACTACGGCGAGGAGAGCACCGAGATCATCGTCCAGGACGACGGTCGCGGCCTCCCCGAGGGCTTCGAGGTCGCGCAGGTGCCCCGCGACGGCGAGCACTACGGCCTGGCGTCGCTCAGCCAGCGGCTCGCCCGGGTCGGCGGCGAGATCGCCCTCCAGCGCAACGACGACGGCGGGATGACCCTCTGCGGAAGCGTGCCCACCTGCGCGGCCTGACCCCGGGTCCTCGGCGGTGGCCGATCCCCCACCCACTACGCCCCCCACCCACTACGCCCCCCACCCCCCGCCCTCTCAGACGAAGGTCTGGGCCCTCGCGCGAGGCCGATCCCGTAGAGTCAGTGCCGCCATGGAACGGACGCTGAGCCGGGCTCTTCATCGCGCGGCCCAGGGAAAGACCCTGTCGGCGGCCGAGGTGTCCGCGCTCCTGGGGGCGCGTGGCGACGCCCTCGACGAGCTCTGCTCGGTGGCCGGCCGGCTGCGCGAGCTCGGGCACGGCGACGTGATCACCTATTCGCGCAAGGTGTTCGTGCCGCTCACCATGCTCTGCCGCGACCGCTGCCACTACTGCACGTTCGCGAAACCCCCCGCACGGGTGACCGCCCCCTTCCTCTCCCCCGACGAGGTGCTCGACATCGTCCGCGCCGGGCAGCGCGCGGGCTGCAAGGAGGCGCTGCTCACCCTCGGAGACAAGCCCGAGGAGCGGTATCCGACGGCGCGTCGGTGGCTCGAGGAGCGCGGCTACCGCACCACCCTCGAGTACCTCCGCGCGGTCTCCATCCTGATCATCGAGGAGACCGGTCTCCTCCCCCATCTCAATCCCGGGGTGATGTCGTGGGAGGACATGGCGCGGCTCAAGCAGGTGAGCGCCTCGATGGGGA
>Ga0209577_10004303_pt1 | contig 13383 bp, 13 predicted proteins | sample GraSoiAngelo_109_FD_185874 | JGI IMG/M metagenome (GOLD analysis project Ga0209577, IMG submission 185874) | Grasslands soil microbial communities from the Angelo Coastal Reserve, California, USA - 14_0903_12_20cm (SPAdes) (version 2) | ecosystem: Environmental > Terrestrial > Soil > Grasslands... | reverse complement strand
CCGCAACTCCCAGGTTCCCAACAAGCAGCCCGCGTCGCTCTACACCCGCCGGGGCTGGGAGCTCGCAGGCCCCCTCGACGAGGAGGCCTGGTACTACCTCGACTTCCAGTTCACCGTCCGGCTCGCCGGCGTCGGCGAGGGCGTGCACATCTCCGAGCCGCTGGCGACCTATCGGATCCACAACGAGGGCAAATCGACGGGGAAGCCGGCGCAGAAGGCCGCGGACGCGATCCGCTGCGCCGAACGCTTCATGCGGAGCGACGAGGTCCCGGAAGAGCTGCGGCCCTTCACGCGCGAGGGGCGTGCGTCGCTGTACCGGATCGCGGGCGCGAGCTACTACGCGGCGCTCGAGCTCGGACGTGCGCGCCGGGCCTACCTCCGCGCCGTCGCGCTCGCCCCGCGGGCCGTGGTGCTCCGGCGGGTAGGCAAGAGCTTTCTGCCGCGGCCGCTCGTCCGCCGGCTCCGCGCGCGCCGGGTCGCGTCAGAGCTCGTCGGCGGGGGCTAGCCTCAGGCCGCCGTCTCCGCGACCAGCGCCCGGTCCTCCGCGCCCAGGCGAACGCCGGCCAACCGGCGGTAGTGCGCACGGCAGAGGCGCGCGGTGCGCTCCCACGAGAACTCGCGGTTCCGCGCTCGGCCGCGCTCGACGAGCTCGCGGCGCAGACCTTCGTCCTCCCAGACCCGGCGCAGTTGCCGGGCGAGCTCCTCGGGGCTATCTGGGTCGAAGGTCGCGGCGCCGTCGCCGACGACCTCCCGCGTCGAGGGAATGTCCGAGCAGACCAGCGGCACGCCCAGCGAAAAGGCCTCGAGGATCGGGAAGCCCCAGCCCTCGAAGAGCGAGGGAAACACCATTGCCCGCGCGAGCCGGTAGAGCGCGCCCATGTCCTCGCCGGGCACCTGGCGCAGGAAGACGACGTGATCTCCGACGCCGGCCTCCCGGACGCGCCGCTCGATCGTCGGAAAGAAGTCGTTCAGCCAGCCTGCGCAGACGACTGGGATTCGCACGCCCTCGTGGGCGAGCAGGGCGACGGCGTCGACGAGCGCGAGGTGGTTCTTGTGCGGCCAGCTCTGGGCGGGGTAGAGGACGAACGCCTCGTGCAGGTCGTAGGCCTCGCGTACGCGCTCCAGGTCGGCGCGTGTCGGCTCCCCGTAGGCGGTCAGAGGCGACGCCGCGGGGATCACGGCGACCTTCCGCCGCGGTACGCCCAGGTTCGCGACCACGTCGTCCGCGGCCCAGCGCGTCGCGGTCACGACCACCCGCGCCTGGCGGCTGAGCGCCCGGTAGATAAGGTCGCGATTGCGGCGGTCGTCCGCTTCGAAGAACTGCGGGAAGTGGACATGCTGGAGATCCCACGGGTGGTACATCGTCGGGATCGCCGTCGTGAACCCTTGCTGGGAGGGGAGGTGGACGGCGTCGGCCCCGAACGCCTCCGCGACTCCCTTCGTCGGCGGCACGAGCTCCTCGCTCACCTCCAGCGGGGGCGCCAGGCGCCTCCGTACCGCGTCGGCCAGCCGCCGTCGGAACGGCGGGGGCGGCAGCGGCGCCTCGGGTCGCACAGCCTCGAGCAGACGCAGACCGCCCGCGAGATGCGGCTCGAGCCAGCCTCCGTGTCCAGGCCGGACGAGGAAGCGGTACTGGTCTCCGCCGTCGAGTCCGGCGAGGCCTTGGGCGAGGCCGAGCACGAGCTGGACGACGCCGCCGGCCTTTCCGGGCTCGAGGCGAGCGTCGATGACGATGCGTAGGTCTCTCGGCACAGCGACAGCATCGCCTAGATTGGGCGCCATGGCGCGGCTCGCGGTTGACGCAACGGCGGTCGCGCCCGGTGCGAAGGGGATCGGCCGCGTCGCGCGCGGAACGGTCGAGGCTCTGGCCGCGCGCGGGGTAGACGTGGTCGCGCTGGTGCAGGACGGAGTGGAGCTCGCGGCGCCGACGCAGGTCGTGCGCGCCCGCCCGGCGGTGCTGTGGGAGCAGGCTGGGCTGCGGCGCGCCGGGCGCGAGCACGGAGCGGTCCTCACGTTCACGGAGCGCCTGCCAGTCGCGGCGCGCGGTCGCTTCGTCGTCTGGCTCTACGAGCTGCCGCACCGGCGACTTGCACGCAGCCGAGGCCTGTACCAGCTTGGCTCGGACCTCGTCACCCGTGCGCTCTGGAAGCGCAGTCTGCGCGAGGCCTGGCGGGTCGCCGCGGGCTCGAAGGCGACCGCGGCGGAGCTCGAGGCGGCGCTGCCCGAGCTCGGAGGTCGCGTGACGATCGTCTATCCGGGCCTAGGCGCGGAGTTCACGCCGGGTGAGGGCCCCGGAGGCGCGCGCTACGTCCTCCACCTGGGGTCGACCGATCCGCGCGACAACACCGAGACGGCGCTGGCGGCTTTCGCACAGGCCAGGACTCGCACGGCCGGGGCGGTGCGGCTCGTCGTCGCGGGGGGAGCGCGCGGGCCGGCACAGGACGGCGTCGAGTTCCGCGGCCGGGTCTCCGACGACGAGCTCGTGCGCCTCTACCGGGGCGCCGCCGCGTATCTCGACGCGAGCCTGTTCGAAGGCTTCGGCTACCAGGCGCTGGAGGCGCTCGCGTGCGGTGCGCCGTACGTCGGCTCGAACGCGACCTCGCTGCCGGAGATCGTCGGGGACGCGGGGCTGCTCGTCGACGCACTCGACGCGGAGGCGATGGCAGCCGCGCTCGTGCGGGTTCTCGAGGAGCCCGGCCTCGCCGAGGAGCTCCGACACCGCGGCCTCGAGCGGGCTCGGCAGTTCACCTGGGAGCGGACGGCCGCCGCGCTCCTCCCACTCCTGGACGAGCCGTCGTGATCGTCTTCCTCCACGGCGCTCGGGCGTACGGAGCGGTGGAGCGCTACGTCGAGGCGGTCGCCCGCGGCGTCCGCGAGGAGGCCGTGCTCGTCCATCCCGGGATCCCGCAGCTCGAGCGCCTGCCGACACGAAGCCTCGTGCTCACCGACCCGCCGGTCACCGCGCTCGTCCGCCTGCTCCGTGGCCTCCGGCCGCGGCTCGTCCACGTGACGGACGTCTGGCCGCAGGCACTCGTCGCCGCCCGGCTCGCCCGCGTCCCGCGCGTGCTCGTCACCCACCACACGCCCGACCTTCCACGGCGGGACAACCTCGCGGGTCGCGCCTGGTGGCGGCTCGGCTGGGCGGCACGGCCCGAGGTGATCTACACGTCGGAGACGGATCGCCGGAGCGACGGGCGTCGGCCGAGCCACGTCGTCCCGCTCGGGATCGATCTCGAGCGGTTCGCGCACGGGCGGGCCGCGCTGGAGAAGGACGGCCCGCTCGTCGGCAACGTCGCGCGCCTTGCCGAGCAGAAAGGGCAGCGGACGCTGGTGGAGGCGGCGCGGATCCTCGGTGACGTCAGGGTCGCGATCGCGGGTGATGGAGAGCTGCGCGCGGACCTGCAGGGGCTGGCCTCGGGGCTGCCGGTCGAGCTGCTCGGCGAGCGCACGGACATACCGGACCTGCTCGCCTCCTTCGACGTCTTCGCCTTCCCGTCGCGGTTCGAGGGCCTCTGCCTGGCGGTGATCGAGGCGCAGGCGGCAGGAGTCCCGGTCGTGGCGACACCGGTCGGCGGGATCCGCGAGACCGTCGTCGACGGCGAGACCGGGCTGCTCGTCCCGGTCGACGACGCGCCGGGGCTGGCGCGGGCGATCCGAAGGCTCCTCGACGACCCGGGCCTCGCGCGCCGCTTGGCGGACGAGGCGCAAAGGCGGGTCCGCGAACGTTTCTCCGAGCAGCGGATGGTGGACGAGACCCTGCGGCTCTACGGGGCGACGCCGACCGCCAGCACGTGATCCGCGAGCGCCGGCGCTGTGTCGGCCGCCCGGTCGAGCGCCTCGGCGACCGCGGCCGGGCCGGACGTGAGGCTCGAGATCGGCCCGAGCCGCTTGCCGACCACGCGCACGCGCTCGAAGCCTGTCTCCTCGAGGAGGCCGCGGAGCAGGGCGGGCGTGAAGATCCGGACGTGACCGAAGTCGTCGCCGTAACGGGTCCGGTAGTCGAGCGCGTCCGGATAGCGGCCCCCGAGCAGCGCGAGCCGGTGCTTCCACCAGAGGATGTTCGGCGTCGACAAGGCCACGGCACCCCCAGGGCGAAGCACGCGCCGGATCTCCCGCACGAACCCCTCCGTGTCGACGATGTGCTCGACGATCTCTCCCGCGAGCACGACGTCGGCGTAGGAGTCCTCCCACGGCAGCCGAGCCACCATCCGGTTGCCGTCGAACACGTTGATGAAGTGTCGCTCGGGCTCGAGCCCGCGCTCGCGGGCACGTGCGATCTCCTCCGGGTCGATCTCGATCCCGCCGAGCTGGACCCCCTCGTAGCGTCGAAAGCGCTCGAGGAAGAGCCCGCGCGAGAGGCCGAGGTCGAGGATTCGCTTCCCCGTCAGGTCGCCGACGCTCTCCCGCACGAGGCGGTGCATCTTCGTGTAGCGGTGCTCGACGTCGAGGAAGAAGCGCTCGTCGTACCCCCAGGCGGGGTCGTACGGGAGCTCGAAGAGCCGGGGCGAGCGCACGTGCGGATAATGCCGTGATGGACGAGGTGACCTTCTCCGTCATCGTCCCGACGCGGGGCCGGACGACGCTCCGCGGCACCCTGCGGAGCATTGCGCCGCAGCTCGAGCCGGGCGACGAGGTAATCGTCCGGTGCACGCGCGACGAGGACTTCGGCAACGCCGCCCGCCAATCGATGGTCGAGCGCGCAAAGGGGACGCACCTCATCTTCATGGACGACGACGACCAGTTCGCGGAGGGCGCGCTCACCACGATGCGCCGGTTCGCGCGCGAGCACCCCGGCCGGATCGGCATCTTCCGCATGCGCTACCTCGACGGCAGCGTGCTCTGGAGCGAGCCCGTCCTGCGTCTGCGCAACGTGAGCTCTCAGATGCTCTGTGTCCCGAACGTCCCCGGGAAGCTCGGGCGGTGGGAGAGCCCCGAGTACCCGCGCGTCGCGGATTACGAGTTCGTCAAGGCGACCGCCGAGCTCCAGGGCGAGCCGATCTTCCGAGAGGAGATCGTCGCGCACATCCGCTCCGACCGGCGCCCGCTCGGGCGCGCGCTGAAGCGCGTCACGACCCCGATCGCCGAGGCGCGGTATCGCACGGCGCCGCGGACGCGCCTGCGGCGGCTGCTCTCCCGGTAGTGGAGATCGGCTGGCTCGAGCCCGAGCGGCTGCCCGAGCTGCGGCGGCTCGTCGACGAGCACTGGCGACCGGGTCACATCCTCGCCCGCGACGAGGAGCTGCTGCGCTGGCAGCACCCACCGCGGGAGGACGGCCGGCTGTCCGTGCTCGCCGCGGACGAGGACGGCCGGCTCGTCGCGATGCTCGGCTTCGTCCCGTTCCGTGCGTGCGTGCGGGATCTGCGGGGGCGCGGGGGCTGGATGACGAACTGGCTCGTCGTGCCGGAGGCGCGCGGCCGGAAGCTCGGGCACGCGCTCGTTCAGCACGCCCTCGACGCCGATTTCGACCTGGTCGGCGCGCTCGGGGCGAACTCGGCGACGCGGACGGTGCTCGGGCGCGCGGGCTTCGTGGAGGCCGGCATGCACCGATGGGTGCAGGTGTTCGATCCGGATGCGCTCGCCGACCTCCTGCGTGGCCGGAGGTACCCGGAGGAGGCCTGGGCGGCCTGGCGGGCGGAGCCGAAGGCGCGGTCTGGGACGGGCCGGCACGAGTCCTTCGTCGGCGCCTGCCGAGACGAGCCCTTCCGGGCGTGGCGCTACCGCGGCCATCCCGGCTTCCGCTACGAGTGCCTGGACGGCGACGACGGCTTCGCGGCCTACCGCGTTGAGCAGGTGAAGGGCTCCGCCTCCCGTGTCGTGCGGATCGTCGACTTCCTCGGCGGTGCGACGCTGGCGAACGAGGTGGGGGAGGCCGCTCGCGCGGAGGACGCCGTCTTCGCCGACTTCTGGTGCACGTCCACTGCATTCGGGGTCCCGCTCGAGGCCGCCGGATTCCAGCGGGAGGACACGCTGCCGGCCGAGCTTCCGGGTCGGTTCCAGCCGCTCGACTTCTCCGACCGGCCGCTCGTCTCGTGCTTCTGGGCCGCCGACCGCCTCGGCGGAAACAGAGTCTTCGCGAGCGAGGATCTCTACGTGACACGGGCGGACAGCGATCTCGACCGGCCGAGCTGAGATGAAGCGCCGTCGAAACGGGGTCGCGTTCCTCTCCTGCGTCGACGACGATCGCAAGGTCGAGCGGCTCGAGAGCTCGATTCGGGCGCTCGAGCCGCTCGAAGGAATCGACGTCGGGATGTTCACGGTTCGCGGCGAAGCGAGCCTTGCTCGCGCGTACAACCGCCTGCTTCGGGACGCCGCGGACTGGCGGTACAAGGTCTACGTCCACCAGGACGTCGTGCTGCTGAATCGGCGGCTCGTTGAGGATCTCGTCCGGTTGTTCCGACACCGGACGATCGGCCTCGTCGGGGTGGCCGGCTGCCGCTTCCTGCCTCCCTCGGGGGTGTGGTGGAACGGCAGCGGGCTGTACGGCCGGGTGGTGGAGGACCGCGGCAGCGGTCCGCAGCTCCTCGACTTCGGCGACCCGCCGGACGAGTACGCGCCTGCAGAGTGCGTCGACGGGCTCTTCCTCGCGACGCAGTACGACCTGCCCTGGGACGAGCGGATCCCCGGGTTTCACTTCTACGACGTCGCGCAGTCGACGCGGTTCCTCCTCGACGGCTACAAGGTCGTCGTCCCGCGCCAGGGCGAGGCCTGGGTGAGGCACGACATGGGCGTCCGGGACCAGGCGCACCTCCCGGCTTACGCCGCCGCGCAGGACACGTTCCTGGCGCTCTACGGTCGCAGGCGCGACCGCTTCGTCCGCTCCCGCGTCCGCCGGCGGGCGCGCCGCCTGGCCACACGGGCAATTGTCTCGTGGCGAGCGCTTCAGCCGGCGAGCGACAATAGGTAGCCGCAACGGGCGATGAACTTCTTCCGCCACCGGCGCGCCGCTCGGAGAGGGACGTCGGCGCCCTCCACCTGATTGCTCTTGACCACCGTCGATCCGCGGACGAGCAGCGGATGCAGATCGGACACGAGTCGCTCGTAGACCGGTCGGGGGAGCCGGTGGCCGTTGCACTGGAGCCGGATGTCGCCGAGCGCGGGCTGAAAGGCGCGGTCGCCCTCGTAGCCGTAGGTCACGAACGTGACGCGCTCGAGCTCGGAGGCGAGGATGCGGCAGAGGGCCAGCTCGCGCTCGAGGAACCCGTCGGAGTTCCACGACTGAAGCGACGCTCTCCGGCAGAAGAACAGGGTCAAGCCAACCCCGTCCCGGCCCGTCACGCAGCGCCTACCAAGCTCAGTCGTCGGCGGGTACGAAGTGCGGGTCGGCGGTCGGGGGCTCGAAGGATCGTGTCAGCGGGTTGCGGGGGACAGGCGCTCTATCATCGGGCCTCATCCTCCTCGCCGTCGGTTATCACTACGTCTCCGCCGACCTGCCGCCGGAGCCGCGAGCGATCTTCCCGGTCGCGCTCGACGGCCTCGCCACGCAGCTCGAGCTGCTCGGACGCTCCTTCGAGTTCGTCTCGCGCGACGAGCTCCTCGCCGCGGTCGCGGGCGAGGCGTCGCTGCCCGAGCGCGCCTGTGTCGTCACCTTCGACGACGGCCTGCGCTGCCAGGCCGAGCTCGCGCTGCCGGTCCTCGAGGAGCTCGGCGTGCCGGCGATCTTCTTCGTCCCCGGAAGACCGCTCGCCGAGGGACGTGTCCTCTACGTGCACAAGGTGCACGCCCTCCGGGAGCGGGTCGACGACGCCGAGCTCCTCGAGCTCGTCGGGGCGGACGACGTCCCGGAGGACGTCGCGCAGGAGCACTACCGCTACGACGAGCCGGACGCCGCGCGCCTCAAGTACCTCCTCAACATGACCCTGCCGCTGCGCGAGCGCGAGCGTATGATCGGCGCCGCCTTCGCCGACATCGTCCCGGACGAGCGTGCCTTCGCGGCAGAGCTCTACATGTCGCGGGAGCAGGTGCGCGCCCTGGCGGGAAGCCTCGGGGCCCACTCATACGCGCACGAGCCGCTGGCGCTGATGGAGCCTGACGAGCTGGAGCGAGACCTCGAGCGAGTCTCGACGCTTCTGGAGGAGATGACCGGTGCGCGACCGCGGGCGTTCAGCTATCCCCACGGCACGCCTGAGACGGTCGACGTTCCGACCGCACGCCGGCTCGCGGCCGCCGGCTACCAGGCGGCTTTCACGATGGAACGCGCCCTCAACCGCAGCCTCGAGGAGCCGCTGCTCCTCGGGAGGCTCGACGCGAACGACGCCCCCGGCGGGAAGCGCCCGCGGCTCCGGCTCGTCGGCGGCGAGCTCGTGACCGACGGCGTCTCCGCCGCCCGCGGGCGCTACTTCGAGGAGCACGCGTGAGCGCGCTCGCGGAGCGGATCCGGCGCAAGCGGGCGTGGATGCGCCACCAGCGGCACGGCGTCCTCCCGTACGACAGCGAGTACCTGAAGTGGATGTCGTTCGCGAACGCCGGGATGTTTCACTCGGGGCACCGCCATCTGATCGACCTCGCCGTCTCCCAGCTGCCGACGGACGATCCCGTGTTCGAGATCGGCGTCTTCGCCGGTCTCTCGACGAACGTGCTGACGCACTTCCTCGTCCGGCACGGGCGATCGAACGAGCTCGTCTGCACCGACCCTTGGATTTTCGAGGGCGAGGAGCCGGAGACGATTCCAGACTCGTCGATCACCTTCATCGAGTATCGGGCGCGCATCCGGACGCAGTTCGAGGAGAACGTCCGCTTTTGGAGCGGCGGTCGGTTGCCCTACGCGTTCTCGCTCGCCTCGGACGACTTCTTCGCCGCCTGGCGCGGGGGCGAGACGCGCGTCGACGTCTTCGGGCGGGAACGGGCTCTCGGCGGGCCGATCGCCTTCGCCTTCGTCGACGGCGACCATCGATACGACCAGGCACGGCGGGACTTCGAGAACGTTGATGCATTCCTCGTCCCCGGGGGTTTCGTCCTCTTCGACGACTCGGACGAGTTCGGCGCGTTCCCGGAGGTCTACGGGGTCGTGCAGGAGGCCCTCCGCGACCACGGCTACGAGCTCGCGGCCGAGAACCCGCACCACCTGCTGCGGAAGCGCGGATGACGGTCAAGGACAGGGTCCGCCGGCGCATCGTCCTGGAGCGGGACGTCGCGCGGTTACGCCGCCGCGTCGGCCCCGCGTTCGGCTCGATCTGCGACGCCGACGGGCCGACGGCGCTCTTCGTCAGCCTGACCGAGTTCATCTTCCAGCTGAAGCTCGAGGGGATGCTGGCAAAGGGGCTGCAGCTCGAAGGCTGGCGGCCTGCCGTGCTGATCCAGGCGGGGTCGTGGGTGCCCGAGCGTTATCTGCGGACGTTCGGCGTCGAGCGCCTCGTGACGCTGCCGCCGTACGTCGACGATGCCGCGCGGGCGGAGGCCGACGCCGCGGCGCGCGAGATCCTCGCGGAACGGTCCTCGCTCACCGATGTCCGCGACCTGACCTTCCACGGCGCGCCGATCGGTCGCAACGTGCTCGCCACCGTCTCGCGCGCGCTCCACGAGGGGGCGGTCGACCTTCGCGACGGGCGCGTCCGGGAGAAGCTCGCCGAGCTCCTGCCCCGGACGCTCGAGGCGACGATCGCGGCCGAGCGCCTGCTGGACGACGTGCAGCCCGAGCTCGTGCTCTTCCTGGAGCGGAACTACGCCGCCGAGGCGCCGCTCTCTGACGTCGCGCTCGTGCGGGGGATCAACGTCGTGCAGTACGTCTCCGGGCCGCAGGACGACACGCTCGTCTTCAAGCGCTTCACCCGCGAGACGCGTCGTGAGCACCCGCGCTCGCTCTCCGACGAGTCGTGGAAAGCCGTGCGCGCGATGCCCTGGACGCCGGAGCGCGAGGCCGAGCTCGACGAGGAGTTCGCGAAGCGCTACGGCAACGCCTGGGCGCTCACGCGCCGCATGCAGAGCTGGACGAGCGACCGCTCGCGCGACGAGGTGATGGCGGCGCTCGGGCTCGACCCGTCAAAGAAGACCGCCGTCCTCTACTCCCACATCCTCTGGGACGCGAACATGTTCTACGGCGAGGATCTCTTCGCCGACCAGGAGGAGTGGTTCGTCGAGACGATCCGCGCCACCGCCGCGAACCCGCACGTCAACTGGATCGTCAAGCTCCACCCGGCGAACGTCTGGAAGCTCAAGCGCGAAGGGATCGAGGCGGCCCGCGACGAGGAGACGGCGATTCGCGAAGCGGTCGGCGAGCTGCCCCCGCATGTCGCGGTCGTCCGGCCGGACAGCGAGCTCTCGACCCGCTCGATCTTCGGCGTCACCGACTACGGGATCACGATCCGCGGGTCGGTCGGCTTCGAGCTGCCCTGCTTCGGCGTGCCGGTCGTGACGGCCGGGACCGGCTTCTACTCGGGCCGCGGCTTCACGATCGACTCGGCGAGCGCCGACGAATACCTCGCGCGACTGCGGACGATCGAGGAGATCCCGCCGCTCTCGCCGGAGCAGGTCGAGCTCGCACGGCGGCACGCCTGGGCGCTATTCCGCGCCCGGCCGCTCCGCTTCACGAGCTTCCTGGCAACGATCAGGCCGCTTTCGGAGATGGGCCATCCGCTCGACCACGACGTCGAGATCCGGGTGCGGACGCGCGAGGAGCTGGAGCGGGCGGAAGATCTCCGCCGCTTCGCCGAGTGGGCGACGGAGTCGCGCGAGCTCGACTACCTCGAGCTCGCGCCGGACTAGCATCCGGCTCGTGAGCGTCTACGTCATCGCCGAGGCGGGCATGAACCACGACGGCAGCCTCGGGAACGCGATCCGGATGGTCGAGGTGGCCGCCGAGGCAGGCGCCGACGCGGTCAAGTTCCAGCTCCACGACGCGGAGGCGGAGTCGACGCGCGACGCGCCCTCGCCGCCCTACTTCCAGCACGAGAGCCGCTGGGACTACTTCCGGCGGACGGCGTTCACCGACGAGCAGTGGGGCGCTCTCCGCGAGGCCTGCGACGGCGCCGGGATCGAGTTCGTCTGCGCGCCCTTCTCGCTCGAGGCGCTCGAGCGGCTGGAACGGATCGGCGTCGCGCGCTGGAAGATCGGCTCCGGCGAGGTGACGAATCTCGACCTGATCCGGGCCGTCGCTACGACCGGGAAGCCGGTGCTCGTCTCGTCGGGGATGAGCTCGTGGGCCGAGCTCGACGCCGCCGTCGAGGCGGCCGGCGAGAACGTGACGGTGCTCCAGTGCACCTCCGAGTACCCGACGCCGCCCGAGCGGGTGGGCCTCAACCTCCTCGCCGAACTCCGCGAGCGCTACGGCAAGCCGGTCGGCCTGTCCGACCACTCCCTCGGCCCGTACGCATGCTTCGCCGCCGTCGCGCTCGGAGCCACCGTCGTCGAGAAGCACTTCACGCTCTCCAAGGAGATGTACGGGCCCGACGCGGCGCTCGCGCTCGAGCCGCACGAGCTCGAGGCGTTCGTCGACGGCATCCGCGAGATCGAGGAGATCCTCGCCTCGCCGGTCGACAAGGACGCCGAGGCGCGCGAGCTTGCCGAGATGAAGCGCGTCTTCGAGAAAAGCGTCGTGGCGACGACCGACATCCCGGCCGGCGCGCCGATCGAGCGCCAGATGCTCGCCGCGAAGAAGCCGGGCACGGGCATCCCGGCCGCGAGGCTCGACGACGTCGTCGGTCGGCGCGCGGCTGTGACGATCGCTGCCGACACGGTCCTGACCGAGGAGCTGCTCGCGTGAGGAAGGTCTGCGTCGTCGTCGGGTCGCGGGCCAACTACTCGTCGATCAAGTCGGCGATGCGGGCCGTCCGAGACCATCCGGAGCTGCAGCTCCAGCTCGTCGTCGGCGCGTCCGCGCTCCTCGACCGCTACGGCACCGTCGTCGACGTCATCGAGCGGGACGGCTTCGAGCCCGACGAGAAGGTCTTCATGCTCATCGAGGGCGAGACCCCCGGCACGATGGCCAAGTCGACGGGCCTCGGCCTGCTCGAGCTGCCGACGGCTTTCGAACGGCTCGAGCCCGACGTCGTGATCACGGTCGGCGACCGCTTCGAGACGATGTCGACGGCCCTCGCCGCGACGTACATGAACATCCCTCTCGCCCACACGATGGGCGGCGAGGTCTCGGGCAACATCGACGAGTCGATCCGCCACGCGGTCACGAAGTTCGCGCACCTGCACTTCCCGGCGTGCACCGACGCGGGCGACCGGATCGTCCGCATGGGCGAGCCGCCCGAGACAGTGCACGTCGTCGGCTGCCCGAGGATGGACCTCGTCGCGGAGGTGCTCGCGGACGGCGAGGACGGCCTCAGCGACCTCTTCGACGTCGGCGTCGGCGGCGAGTTCGACCTCGACCGGCCGTTCCTGATCGTCTCCCAGCACCCCGTGACGACCGAGTACGGCGACGGCGAGCGGCAGATCACCGAGACGCTCAAGGCCGTGCAAGAGGTCGGCTTGCCGGCCGTCGTCCTGTGGCCGAACGCCGACGCCGGCTCGGAGGACATCGCCCGCGGGCTCCGCAAGTTCCGCGAGCACGAGGACGACTCGAGGCTCCACTTCTTCAAGAACCTCGCCACCGACGACTACGTGAAGCTGATGGCGCGCACCTCCTGTCTCGTCGGAAACTCGAGCTCGGCGATCCGCGAGGGCTCGTTCATCGGCACGCCGGCCGTGAACGTCGGCTCGCGACAGGAGGGCCGCCAGCGCGGGTCGAACGTCGCCGACGTCAGCTACGACCGCTCGCAGATCGTGGACGCTCTGCGCGCCCAGATCGGCCACGGCCGCTACGAGCACGAGCCGATCTACGGCGACGGGCGAGCCGGGGAGCGAATCGCGGACGTCCTGTCGCGCGTCGAGCTCCGCCTCGACAAGCGCCTCACGTACTGACGGGCACGCGTGTGGAAACCTAGGGCCGTGGAGGTCACGGCGCTCATCCCGGCTCGCGGCGGCTCGAAGGGCATTCCGCGCAAGAACCTCGCTCTCGTGGCCGGGCGGCCGCTGCTCGCGTGGACGATCGATGCGGGCCTTGGGAGCCGCTTCGTCTCGCGCACGATCGTCTCGACCGAGGACGAGGAGATCGCCGCGGCGGCGCGCTCGCTCGGCGCGGAGGCGCTCGCCCGCCCCCCGGAGCTCGCCGCCGACGGGACGCCGATGCGAGACGTGATCGTCCACGCCCTCGAGGAGCTCGGCTCGCCCGATGTGCTCGTCCTCCTCCAGCCGACCTCGCCGCTTCGCCGCGCGCAGCACGTCGACGAGGCGGTGGAGCTGCTGCTCGCGAGCGACGCCGACTCCGTCGTCAGCGTCGTGGAGGTTCCGCACCGCTACCGTCCGGGATCGCTGATGGCGCTCGACGGCGACCGGCTCGTTCGGCTCGCGGACGACCACGCGGCAACGCGGCAGGAGAAGCCGGTCGTGTACGCGCGGAACGGG
>Ga0209577_10004302_pt1 | contig 13388 bp, 10 predicted proteins | sample GraSoiAngelo_109_FD_185874 | JGI IMG/M metagenome (GOLD analysis project Ga0209577, IMG submission 185874) | Grasslands soil microbial communities from the Angelo Coastal Reserve, California, USA - 14_0903_12_20cm (SPAdes) (version 2) | ecosystem: Environmental > Terrestrial > Soil > Grasslands... | reverse complement strand
CCTCTGGCGCGTTCCGGCAGTCGGCTTCGAGCCGGGTGGCGAGATCGTCGAGCCCTTTGCGGAGAGCGATGTTCAGCGTCGACGCGCCGAGCGGCGCCGAGTCGTTCGAGACCTCGACGCTGAGCTGATAGCCGCCGTCGGCGACATCATGCACATCGAGCTCGAAGGGGAACGGCGATTCGCGAAGGTCGCGCGCGACACCGTCGAACGTACCCAGATCCTTCACGACGTCGCCGGGCTGAGGCGGTGTGCTCGAGCCGGGCACCGGCGGCGCCGGACGCGCACGCAGGAGAACGTGCGCCGTCAGCGTTCGCTCGAACGCGATCGATGGCGAGTAGATCTGCTCGAGCCTGACCGGATATGGCTTCGACGAGTCGGCGACGACTCGATCGGTCCGCACCACCAGCGAGTTGGCGTAGTCGATCTCGTCGGTCCACTGACGGCCGGCGAGCAGCACGTTGCCTTTCGCGAAGAGCCGCCGGAGCTCGCCGGTCCTGCCAAGGCGCGTGGCGTCGGCAATCTGCTGATCGAGCGCGTCGATCTGGGCCTTCAGCTCGCCCTGCGGCTTCGCCGTGTTCTTGCGCGTGTTGTATCCGACGCGCAGCGACGCCAGGCTCGTGAGCGCCTGTGGAAAGGCAGTCGCCGGAACGATCGCGCAGACGATGATTGCGGTCGCGCAGCCCTTCAGGGCGGCTCCGAGCAGCACGCGAATCTTCATGGTCGACTCCGAGGGTTGACGGACTTCGGGCCGCCGCGCGGGTCGGGCACGAAGCGATCGCGGGCGGGCATGACCACCTTCGGCAGCGATGTCGCATCCATCACCGCGTCGGCCGGGATGAGATCGTTCAGGAACAGGAGATACGCGACCAGACCGTAGATCTCGCCGCTCTGCAGCGATCCAGGCGCGTTCGGCGGCATCGCGCGGCGAATGTAGTCGAACACCGTCGTCGCGTACGGCCAGTAGCTGCCGATCGTCTTCGGCCGCTGCGGATCGCGGCCGAACGGAAACGCGTCGCCCGGTTCGCGTCCGACGAGCCGGTCGTTGGGACCTTCTTTTCCCGTCTTGCCGTGACACGACGCGCAGCGCGCGGCGTAGATCGTTTCACCCTCCGTCACCGCACCGCGGCCGGGTGGAAGTCCGACGCCGTCCGGTCGGACGTCGATATCCCACGCCGAGATCTCGGCCGGCGTGGCTGGCCGTCCGATGCCGAGCGTCGCGGGCATCTGCGGTGTCTGCGCCGCGAATGCGGCGATCGCGCAGGCGACGATGGCGATCATCCCCACGCCTCCTGCTTGTACACGACCGCGCCGTCCGATCGCACGAGCCAGCCGGTGACGGGATTGAGGTGATAGTTCGCGGCGCCCGGTCCTCTGGTCTTCAGGAGCTCGGCTCTCGGCGGCTGAACGTAACCGGTCTCGTCGACCGCGCGGCTCAGGACGATCGCTTCGCCGCCGTCCCATTTCCACAAGTGACGGAAACGCGTATGCGCCTTCGGCAGCACGGGCTCCTGCAGCTTCGCGGACGCCCACGACTTGCCGGCGTCGGTGCTCACGTCGACGCGCTGAATCTTTCCGTATCCGCTCCACGCGATGCCGTTGATTTCCACCCAGCCGCGAGTCAACGTGACCGGATAGGCCGGATACGTGATCAGCGAGCGCGCGTCCATGACGAAGCTGAAGATGCGCGCCGTGTCGTTGGCGAGTGGATCGGTGTACTTGGAGGTTTCTTCGCGCGTCATGAACGGACGGTCCGACAGCTCGATGCGCCGGATCCACTTGACGTTCGAGTTGCCTTCCCATCCGGGCAGCAGCAGGCGCGCGGGATAGCCTTGTTCGGGACGGATCGCCTCTCCGTTCTGCGCGTACGCGATCATCGCGTCGTCGAACGCCTTCTCGACCGGGATGCTGCGCGCCAGGAGGGCGGCATCGTGGCCTTCGGCGAGGAACCACGTCGCCTGCGGACGCGCGCCGACCTCACGGAAGAGGGTCGAAAGCATCACACCGGTCCACTCGCTCTGGCTGGTCATGCCGGCGAGCTGCTGCGGCGTGGTCTCAGGGGGCGCGGCGCGGTTGAAATTGCCGGAGCATTCGAGGAAACAGACGCGCGAGACGGAGGGGAACCGTTTGAGATCGGCGAGCGTGAACATCATCGGCCGCTCGACCATCCCGTGGATGAGCAGCGAGTAGCTCCGCGGATCGATCTCGGGAACGCCTGCGTGATGGCGTTCGAAATGCAGGTCGGCCGGCGTGATGGTGCCGTACAGATCCTGATGCGGCGTCTGCGACCCTGTCGCGCCCCGCGTGATGCGCTGCGGTTTCTCGAACGCCGCGCGTTGTCCGAGCGTCCGCGCCGGGCGTCCCGGCGCCTTGCTCGGATCGGAAGCCGCGGGTGCCGGCGCCGGCGATTGCATGGCCGCGGTCCTGCCGAGCGCCACGGCCCCTGCCGCCGTCGCGAGAACTCTCCGTCGCGAGACTTTCATGGTGCACCTTCGATGAACGGAATCTGGCGCACGGATTATACGACGCGCGAGACTGCAGCGGCGCGAGGCCCTTGGCCGAGCGCGACTCGCCGCCGGCGTTTCGCGTCAACGCGACGCGAGCGCCGCGGCGTGCCGCGCCAGGTACGCGACGCGCGTGTCGAACGTCGCGAAGCGGCGATCGGTCGTCTGTCCCTGGACGTAGCGGAAATAAATCTGCTGAATGACCACGGCGATCTTGAACAGCGCGAAAACCTCGTAGAAACGGATGTTCGACAGATTGCGTCCCGACCGCAGCGCGTACCGCTCCACGATTTCATCGCGCGTGAAGTAGCCGGGCCGATCGGTGACGGTCGTCAGCGCGTCACGCTGGCCCGGCGGCGCCGTCGGCGCCCAGTAGGCGAGGAGAATCCCGAGGTCGACGAGCGGATCGCCGAGCGCGCTCATTTCCCAGTCGAACACGGCGACGATGCGACTGAGGTCGTGCGGATCGAGCATCACGTTGTCGATCTTGAAATCGCCGTGAACGATCGACGGCCGCGGCGGATCGGGCGGGAGCTGGTCGCGCAGCCACGTCGCCAGCGCGGCCATCTCGGCGAGCGCGGTCGTCTGCGAGCGGTGCCATCGCTCGGTCCATCCACGCACCTGGCGTTCGACGAAACCGGCCGGCCTTCCGAGGCCGCCGAGTCCGCGCGCGTCGACGTCGATGGCATGCAGATCGGACAGCGTGTCGACCAGCGACCCGCTCAGGCGACCCCGCGCGTCGGGGGTGCCGAGCATCGGGGGCTCTTCGGTGCGCACGACGACGCCGCGGCGACGCTCCATCGCGTAGAAGACCGCGCCGATGACGTCGCGGTCCTCGCAGAGCAGATACGGACGCGGCGCGAGCTCGAACACGCGGTTCATGGCGGTCAACCACCGGAACTCGCGCGCGACGTCGTGCGCGGTCGGCGCGACCGGTCCGAACGGCGGACGCCGGATCACGATCTCGGCGTCGCCGAAGCGGACCAGATAAGTCAGATTCGAGTGGCCGCCCGGGAACTGCGCGATTGCCGGATCGCGCGAGACGTCCAGCCCGGGAATGTTGCTTGCCGGCAGGCGGTCGCGGAGCCATGCGGTGAGCCGCCGCCAATCGAGCTCTTCGCCGCGGCGGACGGCGAGCGCGTCGGTTTCCATCGGTGAAGCTAAGCTATTATCGCTGGTCGCTCGGCTGAAAGCCTCGCGCAACAGAACGTGCACCGGGACGTGCGCTCCGACTGTGTGGCGCGAGCCTTTCAGGCGAGCGATCGCGGCACTGACCATATGCATTTCGAGCACTCGCCGAAGGTGAAGGAGCTCCAGCGTCGCTTCGTCGCGTTCATGCGCGAGCACATCTACCCGAACGAAGCGACGTTCCACCGCCAGATCGCCGAGGGCGATCGCTGGCAGCCGACGGCGATCGTCGAGGAGCTGAAGCCGAAGGCGCGCGCCGCCGGCTTGTGGAATCTGTTCCTGCCCGACAGCGAGTACGGCGCCGGACTCACCAACGTCGAGTACGCGCCGCTCTGCGAGATCATGGGACGCGTGTCGCCGTTCGCGCCGGAGGTGTTCAACTGCTCGGCGCCGGACACCGGGAACATGGAAGTGCTCGTCCGCTACGGCACCGAGACGCAGCGCAAGCAGTGGCTCGAGCCGCTGCTCGCCGGCACGATCCGCTCGTGTTTCGCGATGACCGAGCCCGACGTCGCTTCGTCCGACGCGACGAACATCAAATCGAGCATCGTCCGCGACGGCGGCGAGTACGTGATCAACGGTCGGAAGTGGTGGATCTCCGGCGCCGGCGATCCGCGATGCCGCATCGCCATTTTCATGGGGAAGTCCGATCCGCAGAACCCCGAGCGGCACAAACAGCAGTCGATGATCCTCGTCCCGATGGACGGGCCGGGCGTGACGATCCGCCGCATGCTGCCGGTGTTCGGGTACGACGATGCGCCGCACGGCCACGCCGAGATCGCGTTCGAGAACGTCCGCGTGCCGGCGTCGAACATGCTGCTCGGCGAAGGACGCGGCTTCGAGATCGCGCAGGGGCGCCTCGGCCCCGGGCGCATTCACCACTGCATGCGGCTCATCGGCGTCGCGGAGCGCGCGCTCGAGGCGATGTGCGCTCGCGTCCAGCGCCGCGTGGCGTTCGGCAAGCCGCTGGCGGAGCAGGGCACGATTCGCGCCGACATCGCCGAATCGCGGATGGACATCGAGCAGGCGCGGCTGCTGACGATGAAGGCCGCGTACATGATGGATACCGTCGGCAACAAGACGGCGCGCGGCGATCTGGCGATGGTGAAGATCGTCGTGCCGCGCATGGCGCTGCGCGTCCTCGATCGCGCCATTCAGGCGCATGGCGCCGCCGGCGTATCAGCCGACCTCCCGCTCGCGGCCGCGTGGGCGCACGCACGGACGATACGGCTCGCTGATGGTCCCGACGAGGTCCACCGTGAGGCGATCGCCAAACTCGAGCTGAAGAAATCTGCAGCGCCCTAAGACGGCGATAACTCATCCATTCGCGGTGACAGCCGCACGGTTGCGCGAGGCCGATCATCCGGAGATCGTGCGATCTCTGTTGGTACTCCATTTGCGGTTGGCAGTTGCGCTATTCAACAGACAACCAATTCCAATTACGTAGGAAGGTGCCGTTGTGCGTTCCAGAAGGGCTGTTGCCCGTGTCCACTTTGCTGCGGCCGTCGCCGCGCTGTTGCTCGCGAGCGCGGGCGCCGCGTATGCGAATGTCGCGATCGACAACTTCGGCCGGGTCAACGACCGGTATTACAGAGGCGCGCAGCCGGAAAGAGGCGACTACGGCGATCTCGCGGCGCTCGGTGTGAAAACCGTCGTCGATCTGACTGAGGACGGCGACGCGAACGAAGCCGGTCTGGTCGCCAGGGCGGGGATGAAGTTCTTCCGGATTCCGCTGACGACGCACGCGCAGCCGTCAGCGCAGGCCGTCTCTCAGTTTCTCGCGCTCGTCAACGACCCCGCGAATCAGCCGGTCTACGTGCACTGCCAGGGTGGCCGGCATCGCACCGGCGTGATGACGGCGGTCTATCGCATGTCGCACGACGGCTGGACCGCCGATCGCGCGTTCGCTGAGATGCAGAACTACAAATTCGGACCTGTGTTCCTGCACTCCGCGCTGCGGGATTTCGTGTACGACTACTACGAGCATCTCGATCGCAGGACGGTCGACGCTAGCGCAGGCTCTCGATGAAGAATTCCATCATGCGGTCCTGGTTGACGGCGCTGTGCCCTCGATCCGGACCGACCTGCAGCTCGAAGCTCTTGTCCGCGTCCTGCAGCGCTTTGATCAGCTGCAGCGAGTTCGACGGGTGGACGTTGTTGTCGGCCGTCCCGTAGTAGAGCAGCAGCCGTCCCTTCAGCGTCTTCGCCAGGCCGATCGCGCTTCCCGCGTCGTATCCGGCGGCGTTGTCCTGCGGCAGGCCCATGTAGCGTTCGGTGTAAATCGTGTCGTAGTTGCGCCAGTCGGTCGGCGGCGACGAAGCCGACGCCGCGGCGAACACCTCGGGATGCCGCAGCAGCTCCATCAGCGCGACGTAGCCGCCGTACGACGTCCCGAAAACTCCGACGCGCGTTCTGTCGACGTACGGCCGGGTTCCCACCGCCTTGACGCCTTCGGCGATGTCGTCGACCTCTGCCTGACCGAGCTTCAGATAAACCGAATCCAGCGTCCGCTTCCCGAGTCCGGGTACGCCACGCGAGTCGACGTTCACGATCAGGAAGCCGAACTCGGCCAGCGCGCTCGGCGTGACGAACGTTTCGCGCGCGCTGGCATTCGCGAACTCGGGCCCGCCGTACACACCGACGAGCACCGGATATTTTTTCGCCGGCGTGAACGTCGACGGAAACTGGATCACGCCGCGCAGCGTCGTCGCGTGGTCGGCCGCCGTGAACGTGAAGAGCTCCGCTTTCTTCAGACCAAGCGCGTCGAACTTCGACGTGTCGCTGCGAGCCAGTTCTGCGATCACGTGGCCGGTCGCGGCGTCGAGAACGCGCGTCGCCGCCGGTCGGTCGTGCGTCTGATAGACGTCGACGAGGTACGCGCTGTCGGGCGAGATGCCGCACGGTCCCGGGACGAGCGGCTGCGTCGCGCGCGAGCCGATCGACGTCAGACAGTTCCCGATTCTGTGATGGAACTCACGGTCGGTCAGGCGGACGTCGTGAGCGCCATCGAGGCCCACGCGGTGCAGCTGCTGCTTGAGCGGATTGTCGCCGTCGCGCGCCATGTAGAAGAGAGCGCCCGCGCGCTCGTCCAGCTTCACGAGCGACGACGCTTCGTACTCAACCGCGGTCGTGATCGGCGCCACGGTCGATCCGGATGAGTCGTACAGGTAAAAATTGTTCCAGCCGTTTCGCTGCGACTCCCAGATGAATCGGCGACCGTCCTCCAGAAACACCATGCGCGGATCTTCGTTGACCCAGCCGGTCGGCCACGCTTCGCGCACGACGACGCGGCAAGCGCCCGTGTCCGGATCCGCGGCCGCGACCTCCATGACGTTCTGGCGCCGGTTCGTGCGGAAGAAGATCAGCTCATCGCCCTTCGGCGTCCACACCACGTGATACACGTAATGGCCCACGACATCGTCGTCGAACGGCTTGCCGCTCCGAACGTCGACCTTCGTGGCGCGGCGCGAATCGACGTCATAGATGAACAGATCGACGGTCGCGTTCGCCGAGCCGGTTTTGGGGTACGCTTCGAGCTCGAGCGTCGACTGCACACGCGTCAGATTCGTCGCCAGGAAGTAATCGGGAACCTGAGACTCGTCGAAGCGGTAGTACGCGAGCTTGCGGCTGTCGGGCGACCACCACATCGCGGTTTTCTGCTCGAGCTCTTCGCCGTACGCCCAGCTGGCCGTTCCGTACTTCACACGCGTCTCGGCGGAACCATCCGTCGTGACGGCGGTCTCGCGCCCGCTTCCCACGTCGATCAGCCACACATTGCGGTTGCGATAGACCGCTTTCATCCTGCCGTCCGGCGACAGCGCCGACTCGAACTGGCGTCCGCGTTCCGGTTCCTCGTCCTGCGGCGGCCTTCGATTGCGAGCAGCGGTTCCGCTCAGCTCGGATGAGCGGCGCGCCGTCACCTCGAAGCGATACTGTTTTCCCCCCTGCATGTACTCAAAGGTCGTGTTGCCGGTCCACGTGACCGACAACGCACCGCTCTTGATCGCCGAAGGAATCTCTCGCGCCATCCGCTCGTACTGCTGATGCCCCGGCATCGTCTGCAGCCGGTCCTGAACGATCAGGGCCACCGGTAGCAGCGAGATTGCGAACCATCTCATGTGAATAGTGTGTCACACGGAACCCAGCTGTTCATCGAAGCGGTGAAGCGCGAGGCCGACGTGGACCGACGCTGGCGGACCCGCACAAGCGGCAAGCGGATTGCTGTGTCGATGTGCGAAGGAGAAGTGTTCCTATGAGATTGAGCCTCGTCTGTTTCGTCGCGCTGTTACTGGGCGCACCAGTCGCCAACGCTCAGGTCGGAACGACCGGCGACACCGACAAAGCGACGGCGACACGCATCGAGAAGCGGATAGCAGCCGATCCGATGCTGAAAAAGTACGACATCAAGGTGGTCGTCGACGGCGGCGTCGCGACGCTCAGCGGATCGGTCGCCACAGAAGCCGACCGCACAAAGGCCGCCGCTGACGCGAAGATGGCCGGCATCACGCGCGTCGACAACCAGCTCCTCGTCGAGCCCGACGCCGGCACGCGCGGCGTGAAAGGCACCGCCGGCAAAGTCGGGGAGAAGACGAAGGAAGGCGCCGGGAAGACCAAGGAAGGCGCCGGGAAGGTCTACGACAAGACGAAGGAAGGCAGCGGGAAGGTCTACGACAAGACGAAGGAGGGCGGCGGGAAGGTCTACGACAAGACAAAGGAAGGCGCGCAGAAGGCCGGCGAGGAAATCACCGACGGCTGGATTACCACGCGTATCAAGACCAAGTTCGTCGGCGAGGACGCGCTGAAGGACAGCGATGTTCACGTGTCGACCGATAACCACGTCGTCACGCTGACCGGCACGGTCATGTCGGCGGCGGGCCGAGCGAAGGCGGTCGCGCTCGCGAAGGAAGTGGAAGGAGTGCGCCGCGTCGAAGATCGGTTGACCGTAGGACCGAAGAAACCGTAACTGCGAAGTCGGAAGTACGAAGTACGAAGTACGAAGTGGACTTCGAACTTCGTACTTCAAGCTTCAAACTTACTCAGAACGAGACATTTCCATCGACATGAACGCGTGTCGATGAACCCCGACCGTGCGCCACGGCGATGTTGAGATGAAACATGGCGGCAGTGAACCACACGCTGCCCCCATATCCCTGCTTCCACGGCTGATCGTCGATCGTTCCGCGATCGGCAAAGGCGCTCACGCCCATTCTCACGATCCGCAGCGGTGAGGTGAGGGGCAGGATCAATTCCGTCGACGCTGCGACCAGCGTATCGCCGACCATGGTGCCGGCGGAGAATCCGCGTACGTTCGCGGCGCCCCCGAAGATCGGTTTCAGGTACACGGGCAGCGACGGATCCGCTGCAATGCGCTGCGCGCGCACACCGAAAATCAGCTGGCCGATCAGCCCGACATATCCCCGGCCGTCGAGCTCGGTCTGAGCGCCGCCGGCCAGATGCGTCCACGCGGCGCGCGCGAAGACGGCGTTGCGCGGCAGCGCCGGGTCGACGCGTGTGTCGACGACGACGTCGGCGCCGAGGCGCGCGAAGGAGTCGTCGGCGCCGCCGAACGATTCGTGCTCCCAGCCGGTCGACACGCCGACGCGGAACTGCGGCCGGAACCAGTGCTCGCCGCGCAACGATAGTTGCTCGCGATCCTCGTCCTCCTGGAACACCGGATGCGTCCGTCGCAGCCACGATCCGCCGGCGCGGACGCGGTTGAGCAGACCCGCGTCGTTCGTCTTGTCGTACTCCACGCCCGCCTGCTTCTCGCCGCCCCACGCGAAGGGGAAGATCAACCGGCTGTTGCTGCCGAACGTTTCCGGAATCGCGACGCGCACGCCGTACGTCGACCCGTAGCGATCGTCGCGGCGCAGAATCGGTTGGTACATGAGCCGCGGCCACCGGTTGCGGACCGCGCGAAACGGATGCTCCGGGTCGCCGGTGCGCGCGATACGCACGCGTCCTTCGTCGACGATGATCACGATCACGATCTGCGATGGATCGGCGATAGACGCGAAGCGCTTCAGCACGTCGACGCGCTCGAACCGCTTCGCCGCGCGCAGCCGCTCGGCCACGGCGTCGATCAGCGACGGCTCGAACGGTGTACCGACGTCGACACCCGCGAGCCGCTTCAGTTCTTCGTCGGTCGTGACGAGATTTCCGTGCACCTGGACGTCGGCGATGATCTCGCTCGCCTGAAACGCTCGCGCTACCGGTAGCACGAGGCTTTCAGCCGAGCGCGGCGACCCGGCCACGCCGAACAGCATCAGGGCCACGACGATCCACATGGCTAGGGGATCTTGATCTTCGACGTGACGTCCGCCTGGCGGTAGTCGTGGTACTCGAGGCCGTAGTGGAGATAGAACTGTCCGGACACGACCGATATCGCCGCGTCGATCTGGACGTCGCGCGGCAGCCACACGTCCGGGAAGGGCTGACCCATGTTCATCGACGCGGTCACTTCGTCGACGTGCATCAGCCACTGCACGGGCAGGAAGTCGAGCGCGACGTTGTTGAAGGTGTACTTGACGATCTGGTGCGCGTTCGGCTCGACCCACAACGTCACGAGCGCGACCTTGTTCATCAGGCGCCGGAACTCCTGATCGTACGCGCGGTCCTCGTCCGAGGTCGCGCGGCCGCGCCGCCGATCGGTGCCGCTGAACAGGCGCTCGGGGTAGTACTCGATGCGCAGCGTTTCGCGGCCGTCGAGCGTTTCGCGGCCGACCAGCGCGTACTTTCCTTCTTCGAACTTGAAGCGCAGGAAGTAGGAGAGCGAGATGAACAGCGGCTGCCGCGTCTGCTTCAGGACCGCATCGGCGTCGGCCGCCTCGCCCGAGTCGCCCGGATTGACGTCGACGCCGGACGGAGAAATCGCGATCTGGGCGTCGCGCCGTTCGCGGTCCTGCTGCCGCTTCAGGTAGTCGGCTTCGTACTTCCGGCGATCCGCTTCCGGAACGGCCGCGCCGTTCGCTTTCACCGGGCTGCGGACGAAGAGGCCGTTGCGGATGTACCACGTGTACTCGCGATGTTCGCCCCAGATGGGCCGCTGGCTCGGGCCGCGTACCTCCATCGCCTCCCGCTCGTCGAGCACGTACTGCTGCAGCTTCTTCCAGTTCTCGTCGCGCGTGCTCAGCACCTGCCGCATGAGCGCGTCGAGATCGCTTGAAACCCGTTGAGCGGCATCGGCAGGCCGAGTCGCTTGGGATGCGGCGGCGACGATCGCAAGAGCCATCGCAGATGACACCAGGAGACGCATCGTTTGAAGATACCAGATTGTTCAGGTGGCGATGGTCCGGCGTTTGCTCCTCAGTTTCACCAGCTCAGGAGGTCCGCAAATGCACGCGATCCTGTGGATGGCGGCGGCGCTGCCCGTGGTCGTCGGCCAACTGTCGACCGGGCCGCAGGCGCACATGACGGTCACCAACACGGCGAGCCAGCCCGTTTCCGCGTGGGCCTTCGCCGTCGTCACGCACCCGGAAGCCGGCCGCACGCATCGAGAGGTCGAGACAATCGACGGATACCTGAGCGAAGCGACGCACGGCATCCAGGGAACGGCCGAGCGGCTCGCGTGTGATCCAGCTCGACCCGCTGCCGCAGGACGCGACGGTCGAAATCGTTGCCGTGGTCCTCGACGATGGAACCGCGATCGGCGAGGAATCGGCGATCGCGCCGATCTTCGAGCGCCGCGCGCGAGAGCGCGATGCGCTCACCGCGGTCGCCGCGGTATTCAGCGACGTCTTGTCGTCGCAACACGGTACGGCGGCGCTCGACAGCCTGAAGCAGCGGCTGGTGGCGCTGCCCGCGCGCGACGAAGTGCCGTGCCGCGCCGCGATCGACGCCGTCGACACATATCGTCAGCGCGGCGGCGCGCCGACGCCCGATCAGATCGACGAATCGCTGCGGACGTATGCCGCGTTCGTCAGCCGCGAGGCCGAGCTGGCGAAGCAGCACGCACAGCGGAAGGACCGATAGGGCAGGCGGCAGGACCGGCGGGACAATTATTTCGATTACGTACTATTCGAAATCGGACATAACCTTACACGATTTGCGTCTCCGCGTTCTGCGCTTCTTCGCCATCCGGCGGGCTTGCCGTCGAGTTGCGCATCCAGCCATTTCGACAGCGGCGCGAAGTAATCGAGGATCGCCGTTGCGTCCATCTGCCTGGTGCCGGTCAGCGCGTCCAGCGCGTCGGGCCACGGGCGCGACAGCCCCATCGACAGCATCGCGTTGAGCCGCTGGCCCGCCGCCGTGCTCCCGTGGATCGAGCAGCGATTGAGCGGCAGCTGGCAGCCGGCAATCCGCGACAGCGCGCGATGAAACTGGAACTGGAGGATGTCGGCCAGGAAGTAGCGCGTGTACGGCGTGTTGTCGGGCACGTGGTACTTCGCGCCCGGATCGAAGAACTGTTCGTCGCGCGCTGACGGTGGCGCCACGCCCTGATACTTCAGTCGCAGATCCCACCACGCTTTGTTGTAAGCCGCCGGCGCGATCTCGCCGGAGAACACCTTCCACCGCCACTGATCGATCAGCAGACCGAACGGCAGGAACGAGATCTTGTCGAGCGCGCGCGTCATCAGCAGGCCGATGTCGCGCGACGTGTCGGGCGCCTTGTCGAGCAGCCCGATCCGCACGAGGTACTCCGGCGTGACCGACAGCGCGATGGTGTCGCCGATCGCTTCGTGGAAGCCGTCGTTCGCGCTGTCGCGGAAGAGCACCGGCAGATCCTTGTAGGCGCGCTGATAGAAGTTGTGCCCGAGCTCGTGGTGGATCGTCGTGAAGTCGTCGGCCGTCTGCTCGATGCACATCTTGATGCGCAGGTCGCTCTCGAGGTCGACGTCCCACGCGCTCGCGTGGCAGACGACGTCGCGATCGCGCGGGCGGACGAAGAGCGATCGCTCCCAGAACGTGTTCGGCAGCGCGGCGAATCCGAGCGACGTGTAGAAGCGCTCGCCCGTTCGCACCATGTCGAGCGCCGGCATGTTGCGCTTCTTCAGGATGTCGGTGAGCGAGAACCCCGGGTCGGCGTTCGGCGGCGCCACGAGCGGATACACGTTGGTCCAGTCCTGCGCCCAGATGTTGCCGAGCAGGTGCGCCGGAATCGGACCGTTCGCCGGCACGACCTCGCCGTACTTCTCGCGCAGCTTCAGCCGCGCGTACGCGTGGAGCTTCACGTACAGCGGCCGCACCTGATCCCAGAGCCGATCGAGCTCGCTGGTGAACGCGTCGGGCGCCATGTCGTACTTCGCGCGCCACATCGCCCCCGTGTCGGCGAACCCGAGCTCTTTCGCTCCCTTGTTCGAGAGCTCGACGAACCGCTCGTAGTCCTTCCGCATCGGCGGCGCGACGGTGTGCCACCCTTCCCATGCCGTCCGCAGCTCGCGTTCGTTCCTCGACGTCGCCATGATCCGCGTCACGTCGTCGATCGTTCTGCACGATTCCGGCTTGGACGGCTCGGGACACCACTTGCCCTTGCCGTACATCGACTCGAGCCGCGCCATGATCTTCGACAGCTCGTCCGACTCCTTCGGATCGGACGGCGACGCGAGCACGAGCGACGTCTTCAACACGGTCAGCTCGCGGCGTTCGCCCGGCGCCACGTCGACGTGGTCGTACTTCGTCGCCTCCTTCGCGAAGCGTGCGCCGGCATCGTTGGCCGCCTGGTTGGCGCGCGCGGCGAGCGCTTCGGTGTCGTCGGTGATG
>Ga0209577_10004300_pt1 | contig 13389 bp, 5 predicted proteins | sample GraSoiAngelo_109_FD_185874 | JGI IMG/M metagenome (GOLD analysis project Ga0209577, IMG submission 185874) | Grasslands soil microbial communities from the Angelo Coastal Reserve, California, USA - 14_0903_12_20cm (SPAdes) (version 2) | ecosystem: Environmental > Terrestrial > Soil > Grasslands ... | reverse complement strand
ATCGATCCGGTCGGACGCACCCTTGCGCCGGGCGCGGCGCAACTTCATCATCTCGGTGACGATGATGTCGGTAGCGGCGTCGGAGGAATCGAGCAGTCCGTTCAGCGTCGAGTCGAACAGATAGTCTCCGACCACGACCAGGCCGGGATGCTGCTTCGGTTCGGGCCGGTGGTTGGTCATGACGTCGCGCGCCGGCAAGCCGCCGGGCAGCGCATTCACCGACGAGAGCCAGCGACAGGTCTTGCCCTCCAGGAAATGCGCGCGCGCATCGCCGAGCGAAGCCGGGAGAGACTTCAAGGCGGCGTCGATCAGTTCCTGATCGTCGAGATTGGCGAAAGCCAGCGCGTCGGAACCGGCGATCAGCCAGTTCAACACGCCGTGCTTGCCGACGTCGTGGCGCGCGCCTTCGTTGTAAACGCAGCATCCGCCGAACGCTTCCGACATGAACCAGGCGCCGGGGATTTTCTCTCCCCAAAACGGCTCATCGAACAGGATCGATACGCGCAAATAATGCGCGGGACGATCGAAATAGGCGATGTGCTTGACCATCGACTTGCGCAGTTGCTCGCCGTCCCATCCCATCGTGGCGAGCCAGGAGTGGGGCAGACACATCAGAACCAGGTCGAAGTCCTTGGTCTCCGGTCCCCTGCCGTTCATCATGTTGAGTCGATAGCGGCCGGCCGCGGTCTTGCCGACCTTGAGCACCCGGTGATTGAGATGGATATCGGCATTGACCTCGGACTGAAGGCAGTCGATCAACTGCTCATTGCCGTTCTGGATCGAATACAGACCGATGTAGCCCTCGACATCCATCACGAAGTTCTTCAGCGCATTCAGCCCGTTGGTATTGTGGCTCTCGGTGGCGAGATCGGACCGCGCCATCACCTTGAAGAAGCGTTTGGCGATCGGATCGTCCACTTCCTTGTCGAGCAGCTGTTCGCAGCTGATGTACGCCCACGGATGCTCGTTGTCGTGGGCGCCGACGCCTTCGTAGTATTCGGCCGGAGACATTATCTCCGCACAGCGCTTGCGGAACGCCTCGATCGCGTCCGCAGTCCTGGCGCCGTATTTGCGACGCATGTCCGGCACGTCGTTCAAGAGCTCGCCATCGAACTGGACCTGCTCGGCATCCATCGGAATGGTCTGCAGGCCGAAATGCTGGATCAGCTCGCGCAACGGATCGGGGCCGGTCATCGAGTAATCGTAAATCTCGGCGACGCCGGCTTCGTACATGGCCGGCGCTGAATCGAATTTACGCGTCAGGATCTTGCCGCCCACGCGGTCGGACGCCTCGTAAATGGTGATGCGGCAAAGCTCGCCCAGCTTCTTCTTGAGGTACCAAGCGCTCATCAGGCCGCCCGGCCCACCGCCCACGATTGCAAGATCCAACATGTGTTTCCCGTGATGCCCCCGCAGCCCCCCTCAGGGACGCCCGGTCTAAGCCACCCTAGCAAAAGCGCTTTTCACCCTGAAGGAGAGATGAACAAAGCCGGTTTGGGGCCGGACGGGCCAAAAATCCGAAAAAAAGCCGGCTTTCGCCGGCCTTTTTCCTAAACATCGTGAATCCGCGCGGGGTTTATTCCGCCGGCGGCAGCGCCAGGGGTTCGACTTCCGGAGCCGCCGGCACGATCGTCGCCTGTTTCTCGCGCTCGTCGAGGATCAGCTTGTCGCGCTTGACGGCGACTTCGCGGATCTTGGCCATCGAGGCGCCGGTGCCGGCCGGGATCAGCCGGCCGACAATGACGTTCTCCTTGAGGCCCTCCAGCGGGTCCACCTTGCCGTTGACGGCGGCTTCGGTGAGCACGCGGGTGGTCTCCTGGAACGAGGCCGCCGAGAAGAACGAGCGGGTCTGCAAGCTCGCCTTGGTAATGCCGAGCAGCACCGGCGTTCCCGTGGCGGGTTTCTTGCCCTCTTCCTTGGCCTTGGCGTTGACCTGGTCGAACTCGATCTTGTCGATCTGTTCGCCCGGGATCATGTCGGTATCGCCCTGATCGGTGATCTCCACCTTCTGCAGCATCTGACGGACAATCACTTCGATGTGCTTGTCGTTGATCAGCACGCCCTGCAACCGGTAGACCTCCTGGATTTCGTTGACCAGATAGGCAGCGAGTTCCTCGATGCCCTTGATCGCCAGAATGTCGTGCGGCGCCGGATTGCCCTCGACGATGAAGTCGCCTTTTTCGACGATGTCGCCGTCCTGCAGATGGATGTGCTTGCCCTTCGGGATCAGGTACTCGCGGATCTCCTCGTTCTTGTCCATCGGCTCGATCGAGATGCGGCGCTTGTTCTTGTAGTCGCGGCCGAAGCGGATGGTGCCCGCGATTTCCGCGATAATCGCCGCGTCCTTCGGCTTGCGAGCCTCGAACAGTTCCGCAACCCGCGGCAGACCGCCGGTGATGTCGCGGGTCTTGGCGCTCTCGGTGGAGATACGCGCGAGGATGTCGCCGGTCTTGACCTTGGCGCCGACATCGACCGACAGAATGGCGTCAACCGAAAGCATGTAGCGGGCCTCGCCGCCACGCGGCAGCTTGAGGACCTTGCCATCCTTGCCCTTGATGACGATCGCCGGACGCAAATCCGCTCCGCCGCGCGACGTGCGCCAGTCGATGACGACGCGCTTGGCGATACCGGTGGATTCGTCGAGCGTCTCCGAGATCGACTGTCCCTCGACCAGGTCCTCGAACCCGATGGTGCCCTCGACTTCGGTCAGAACCGGCCGGGTGTAGGGATCCCATTCGGCGATGCGCTGGCCGCGCTTGACCATATCGCCTTCGTCGACCCGCATCCGCGCGCCGTACTGAATGCGATGGGTCGCCCGCTCGGTGCCGTCGGCATCGGTCACCGCTACCACCATGTTACGCACCATGGCAATCAGATGGCCTTCGCCGTTCTTGGCGATCGCCTTGTTCTTGATCGTCACCTTGCCGTCGAAGTTCGACTCGATGAACGACTGCTCGTTGATCTGCGCCGCGCCACCGATGTGGAAGGTCCGCATCGTCAACTGGGTGCCGGGTTCGCCGATCGACTGGGCGGCGATGACGCCGACCGCTTCACCATGGTTGACCGGCGTGCCGCGGGCGAGATCGCGGCCATAGCACTTGCCGCAGATGCCGTTGACGAGTTCGCAGGTCAGTGCCGAGCGGATCTTCACTTCCTGGATGCCGGCCTGCTGAATGGCCTCGACATGGCTCTCTTCCATCAGCGTGCCGCGCTTGACCACGACCTTGTTGGTCGCGGGATCGCGCAGATCCTCGCCGGCGGTGCGGCCGAGAATGCGAGACGCCAGCGACGCAACCACGGTGCCGGCATCGATGATGGCGCGCATCTTGATGCCGAGCTTGGTGCCGCAGTCATCGGCGGTGATGATGCAGTCCTGCGCCACGTCGACCAGACGACGCGTCAGGTATCCGGAGTTTGCCGTCTTCAACGCGGTATCCGCGAGACCCTTGCGGGCGCCGTGGGTCGAGTTGAAGTATTCCAGCACCGACAGGCCTTCCTTGAAGTTGGAAATGATCGGCGTCTCGATGATCTCGCCCGACGGCTTCGCCATCAGGCCGCGCATGCCGGCAAGCTGACGCATCTGATCCTGCGAGCCGCGGGCGCCGGAGTTCGACATCATGAAGATCGAGTTGATCTGGGGCTCGCCGCCCTTCGGATTCTTCTTCACGGCGGAAATTTCCGCCATCATGTCTTCCGAGATCTTCTTGGTGCACTTCGACCAGGCGTCCACGACCTTGTTGTATTTCTCGCCGTGGGTGATCAGGCCGTCATTGTACTGCTGCTCGAATTCCTTGGCGAGCGCGCGGGTTTCCTCGACGATCTTCCACTTCGACGCCGGCACCACCATGTCGTCCTTGCCGAAGGAAATGCCGGCCTTGAAGGCATTGTAGAAGCCGAGCGCCATGATGCGGTCGCAGAAGATCACCGTCTCCTTCTGGCCGCAGTGGCGATAGACCTGGTCGATGACGCCGGAGATTTCCTTCTTGGTCATCAGCTTGTTGATGATGTCGAACGGCACCTTCGGCGATTTCGGCAGCACCTGGCCGAGCATGGCGCGGCCTGCCGTGGTTTCATACCAGCGGTAGACCGGCTTGCCGCTCTCGTCGATGCCCTGCCAGCGGTACTTGATCTTGGTGTGGAGGTGGATCACCTTGGAGTGCAAGGCGTGCTCGATCTCGGCCATTTCGCCATAGAGCTTGCCTTCGCCCGGCAGGCCTTCGCGCAGCACCGACAGATAGTACAGGCCGAGCACGATATCCTGCGACGGCACGATGATCGGCTGACCATTGGCCGGATGCAGGATATTGTTGGTCGACATCATCAGCACGCGCGCTTCCAGCTGCGCTTCCAGCGACAGCGGAACGTGCACAGCCATCTGGTCACCGTCGAAGTCGGCGTTGAAGGCCGCGCATACCAGCGGATGCAGCTGGATCGCCTTGCCTTCGATCAGCACCGGCTCGAACGCCTGAATGCCGAGGCGATGCAGCGTCGGGGCGCGGTTCAAGAGCACGGGATGCTCGCGGATCACCTCGTCGAGAATATCCCAGACCTCGGGACGCTCTTTTTCGACCAGCTTCTTCGCCTGCTTCACCGTGGTGGACAGACCTTTGGCGTCGAGCCGCGAATAGATGAACGGCTTGAACAGCTCCAGCGCCATCTTCTTCGGCAGGCCGCACTGATGCAGTCGCAGTTCGGGACCGACCACGATCACCGAACGGCCGGAATAGTCGACGCGCTTGCCGAGCAGGTTCTGCCGGAAACGGCCCTGCTTGCCCTTGAGCATGTCGGCCAGCGACTTCAGCGGGCGCTTGTTGGCGCCGGTGATGACGCGGCCGCGGCGGCCGTTGTCGAACAAGGCGTCGACGGCCTCCTGCAGCATGCGCTTTTCGTTGCGGATGATGATGTCGGGCGCGCGCAACTCCATCAGCCGCTTCAAGCGGTTGTTGCGGTTGATGACGCGGCGGTAGAGATCGTTGAGATCCGAGGTCGCAAAGCGGCCGCCATCGAGCGGCACCAGCGGACGCAGGTCCGGCGGAATCACCGGAACCACCGTGAGGATCATCCACTCCGGCTTGTTGCCGGAATAGCGGAACGCCTCGACGATCTTCAGACGCTTGGCGAGCTTCTTGTGCTTGATGTCGGATTCGGTCTCCTGCATCTCGGCGCGCAGGGAGGACTCGAGCTTTTCGAGATCGAGTCCCTTCAAGAGTTCGCGGATCGCCTCGGCGCCGATCATGGCGGTGAAGCTGTCCTGGCCGTATTCGTCCTGCGCCTTCAGATACTCGTCTTCCGACAACAGCTGACGATCCTTGAGCGCGGTCAGCCCGGGCTCGAGAACGACGTAGTATTCGAAATACAGAATCCGCTCGAGATCCTTCAGCGTCATGTCGAGCAGAAGGCCGATGCGCGACGGCAGTGACTTCAAGAACCAGATGTGCGCCACCGGCGCGGCCAGTTCGATATGGCCCATGCGCTCGCGCCGGACCCGCGACAGCGTGACTTCGACGGAGCATTTTTCGCAGATGATGCCCTTGTATTTCATCCGCTTGTACTTGCCGCACAGGCACTCGTAGTCCTTGATCGGCCCAAAGATGCGCGCGCAGAACAAGCCGTCGCGCTCGGGCTTGAAGGTGCGGTAATTGATGGTCTCCGGCTTCTTGATTTCGCCGTATGACCACGACAGAATCTTCTCCGGGGACGCGATTGAAATCCGGATCTGGTCGAAGACCTGAGCCGGCGTCGTCGGATTGAAAAGATTCATCACTTCTTGATTCATGGTCTTCTCCTCGCGTGCCGATCGTCACCGGCAGCAAATTCGAAATTCTTAGTAGCCGCGCGCCCTGCTCAACGTCCGAGCCGAGCGCGGATACCCGGCACGAGGCCGGGCATGCGCCTGTTGGTTACTCCGCCGCTTCCGATGTCGCCGCGCCGCCCAGCTTGGAGTTGTGCAGGTCGACGTTGAGGCCCAGCGAACGCATTTCCTTGACCAGCACGTTGAAGGATTCCGGTATACCCGCTTCGAACGTGTCGTCGCCGCGCACGATCGCCTCGTACACCTTGGTACGGCCGGCGACGTCGTCCGACTTCACGGTCAGCATTTCCTGGAGCGTGTACGCCGCGCCGTAAGCCTCGAGCGCCCACACTTCCATTTCGCCAAAACGCTGGCCGCCGAACTGCGCCTTGCCGCCCAGCGGCTGCTGGGTCACGAGCGAGTACGGTCCGATCGAACGCGCGTGGATCTTGTCGTCCACGAGATGATGCAGCTTGAGCATATAGATATACCCAACCGTCACCTTGCGATCGAACGCGTCACCGGTCCGGCCGTCATAGACGGTCGATTGTCCGGAGGCATCGAGGCCGGCAAGCTTCAGCATCTCCTCGATATCGGCTTCCTTGGCGCCGTCGAACACCGGGGTTGCGATCGGCACGCCGTGGCTCAGATTGCGTCCAAGCTCCATCAATTCGCTGTCGCTGAGCGACTTGATGGTTTCATCGTCGCCGTAGATCTTCTTCAAGGTCTCCTTCAGCGGCCGGGTGTCCTGCTTCGCGGTCGCAAGATAGGCATCCACGGTCTGGCCGATGCGCTTGCCAAGGCCCGCGCAGGCCCAGCCCAGATGCGTTTCCAGAATCTGGCCGACGTTCATCCGGCTCGGCACGCCCAACGGATTGAGCACGATGTCGGCATGCGTCCCGTCCTCGAGGAAGGGCATGTCCTCGACCGGAACGATCTTCGATACCACGCCCTTGTTGCCGTGACGGCCCGCCATCTTGTCGCCGGGCTGAATCTTGCGCTTCACCGCGACGAAGACCTTGACCATCTTCATCACGCCGGGCGGCAATTCGTCGCCACGCTGCAGTTTCTCGACCTTGTCGAGGAAGCGCTGTTCAAGGCCCTTCTTTGATTCGTCGTACTGCTTCCGCATCGCCTCGATTTCAGCCATCAGCTTGTCGTTCGGCGATGCAAACATCCACCATTGCGACCGCGGATGCTCGTCGAGCACCGCGCGCGTGATCTTGGTGTCCTTTTTAAAACCCTTCGGGCCAGCGATGCCCTGGCGGTTTTCCAGAAGCTCGGCGAGGCGGCTGTAGACGTTACGGTCCAAAATCGCCTGCTCGTCGTCGCGGTCCTTGGCCAGACGCTCGATCTCTTCCCGTTCGATCGCCAAAGCGCGCTCGTCCTTGTCGACGCCGTGCCGGTTGAAGACGCGGACTTCGACGATGGTGCCCTGCACGCCCGGAGGCACGCGGAGCGAGGTGTCGCGAACGTCGGACGCCTTTTCGCCGAAGATGGCGCGCAGAAGCTTCTCTTCCGGCGTCATCGGGCTCTCGCCCTTCGGCGTGATCTTGCCGACCAGGATATCGCCGGCACGCACTTCGGCGCCGATGTAGACGATGCCGGCTTCGTCGAGGTTCTTCAGCGCTTCTTCCGAAACGTTCGGAATGTCGCGGGTGATTTCCTCAGGACCAAGCTTGGTATCGCGGGCCATCACTTCGAACTCCTCGATGTGGATCGAGGTGAAGACGTCGTCCTTCACGATCCGCTCGGAGAGCAGGATCGAGTCTTCGAAGTTGTAGCCATTCCACGGCATGAACGCGACCAGCACGTTGCGCCCCAACGCGAGCTCGCCGAGATCGGTCGAGGGACCGTCGGCGATGATGTCGCCCTTGCGCACGAGGTCGCCGACCTTCACCAGCGGACGCTGGTTGATGCAGGTCGACTGGTTGGAGCGCTGGTACTTCATCAGCCGGTAGATATCGACGCCCGACTTGGTGGGATCGAGGTCTTCGGTGGCGCGGATAACGATACGGGTGGCGTCGATCTGGTCGACCACGCCCGACCTTCGCGCCGCGATCGCGGCGCCTGAATCGCGCGCGACCACGCCTTCCATGCCGGTGCCGACAAACGGCGCTTCGGCGCGCACCAGCGGCACCGCCTGGCGTTGCATGTTCGAGCCCATCAGCGCGCGGTTGGCGTCGTCGTTCTCGAGAAACGGAATCAACGCCGCGGCCACCGAAACCAGCTGCTTCGGCGACACGTCCATGTAGTCGACCTTGTCCGGCGTGATCATCACGACGTCGCCGGCATGCCGGCAGACCACGAGGTCGTCGGTGAAGCGGCCGCGATTATCGAGCGCGACGTTGGCCTGGGCGACGTGATAGCGGCCCTCCTCCATCGCCGAGAGGTAGACCACCTCGTCGGTGACGCGGCCGTCCTTGACCTTGCGGTAGGGCGTTTCGACGAAGCCGTATTTATTGACGCGCGCAAAGGTGGCGAGCGAGTTGATCAGGCCGATGTTCGGGCCTTCCGGCGTCTCGATCGGGCAGATCCGGCCGTAATGCGTCGGATGCACGTCGCGCACCTCGAAGCCGGCGCGCTCGCGGGTCAGGCCGCCGGGGCCAAGCGCCGAGAGACGGCGCTTGTGGGTGATTTCCGACAACGGATTGGTCTGATCCATGAACTGCGACAGCTGCGACGAGCCGAAGAACTCGCGCACCGCGGCGGCCGCCGGTTTGGCGTTGATCAGGTCCTGCGGCATCACGGTGTCGATATCGACACTGGACATGCGCTCCTTGATCGCACGCTCCATGCGCAACAGGCCGATGCGATACTGGTTTTCCATCAATTCGCCGACCGAGCGCACGCGCCGGTTGCCCAGATGGTCGATGTCGTCGATCTCGCCCTTGCCGTCGCGCAGGTCGACCAGCGTCTTGATGACGGCGAGAATGTCTTCCTTGCGCAGCGTGCGATGGGTATCGGGCGCATCGAGTTCGAGGCGCATGTTCATCTTCACGCGGCCGACCGCGGAAAGGTCGTAGCGCTCGGAATCGAAGAACAGTGACTGGAACATGGCCTGCGCCGAGTCGATGGTCGGCGGCTCGCCGGGGCGCATCACCCGGTAAATGTCGAACAGCGCGTCTTCGCGCGTCATGTTCTTGTCGGCATGCAGCGTATTGCGGATGTAAGCGCCGACATTGACATGGTCGATGTCGAGCAGCGGCAACTCCTTGTAGCCGTGCTCGTTGAGCGTCTTCAGCAATTTCTCGGTGATTTCCTCGCCGGCCTCGGCATAGATCTCACCGGTTTTCGGATTGACGAGGTCCTCGGCAAGGTAATTGCCGACCAGTTCCCCGTCCGACAGGCGCAGCGCCTTGAGGCCCTTCTCCTGGAGCTGACGCGCGGCGCGCACGGTGAGCTTCTTGCCGGCCTCCAGCACAACCTTGCCGCTGTCGGCATCGACCAGGTCGTTGATGGTGCTGTAGCCGCGGAAACGGTTGGCGTCGAACGGCACCCGCCAGCCATCCTTGGCGCGCTTGTAGATGATCTTCTTGTAGAACGTCGAGAGGATCTGCTCGCCGTCGAGACCGAGCGCGAACATCAGCGACGTCACCGGAATCTTGCGGCGGCGGTCGATGCGCGCGAACACGATGTCCTTGGCGTCGAACTCGATATCGAGCCAGGAACCGCGATAAGGGATGACGCGCGCGGCAAACAGCAGCTTGCCCGACGAATGGGTCTTGCCCTTGTCGTGATCGAAGAACACGCCGGGCGAGCGATGCATCTGCGAGACGATGACGCGTTCGGTGCCGTTGACGACGAAGGTGCCGTTCATGGTCATGAGCGGGATATCGCCCATGTAGACGTCCTGCTCCTTGATGTCCTTCACCGACTTCGCGCCGGTTTCTTCGTCGATATCGAATACGATCAGGCGCAGCGTCACCTTCAAGGGCGCAGCATAAGTCATGCCGCGCTGGCGGCACTCGTCCACATCGTATTTCGGCGGCTCGAACTCGTAGCGGACGAATTCCAGCATCGAGGTGAAATCCGAAATCGGAAACACCGAGCGGAACACCGCCTGCAAGCCTTCATCCAGCCGCCCGCCCGGAGGCTCGTAGACCATCAGGAATTGGTCATAGGACGCCTTCTGAACCTCGATCAGGTTCGGCATCTCCGCGACTTCCTTGATATGTCCGAAGAACTTGCGAACGCGTTTGCGACCGGTGAATGTCTGCTGCGCCATCGTGGCCTCTCATTTCGTCGCCCGTCAGAGGCGAACCTTCCGAAGCGCGATTGGCATCGCCCCCGGGTTGAATTTCGATTCGTTCCTAGGCCGGGACCACAAATATCAGGATTTAAATCCTGAACCCGCGCGCCGAAATTTCAGAACGCAAAACGACGCGCGGGGCGCATGACTGCACCCGCCCGTCATAACCATGTGTTTCACGGACTGAAAAAGCCCGAAATTGCTTATCTCCCAACGGCTTGCGCAGAAACGCTGCCGTTCCCGCCGCCAACCGTGCTTTCGTGCTACCGCCCCTATATGGGATGGCAATCGTGGAGATTCGAGGGACAAACGTTCGAATCCCCACACATTCTTGTGTACGACTTGGTCCCAAGGGAACCCTTGGCCCACATCCTCTTTCGCCCACCTACCCCTTCATGGCGGGCTTGACCCGGCCATCCACGTCTTGGGTGGACAATCCCCGGATCGCGCTCGGCTTGCGCCTCGCTTGTCTGGGGATGGAATTGAAGCAAGCTTCGCTTACTTCAATTCCACCTTGGCGCCAGCCTTCTCGAGCTGAGCCTTGACCTTCTCGGCTTCGTCCTTGTTGACGCCTTCCTTGACCGGCTTGGGCGCGCCCTCGACGAGGTCCTTGGCTTCCTTGAGGCCGAGGCCGGTGATGGCGCGGACTTCCTTGATGACTTCGATCTTCTTCTCGCCGGCGGCGGCGAGCACGACCGTGAACTCGGTCTTTTCCTCAACCGGAGCGGCGGCAGCCGCGGCGGGACCGGCGACCGCAACCGCGGCAGCGGCGGACACGCCCCATTTTTCTTCAAGCAACTTTGCAAGCTCGGCAGCTTCGAGCACGGTGAGGCTCGAGAGGTCGTCAACAATCTTCTGTAAGTCAGCCATTGATCTGTTTCCTTAAGCGTATCGGTTCGAACCAGGTTTTACGTTGTGCGAAGGGCGTCAGGCCGCTTCGCTCTTTGAGGCATAGGCCTGAACCACGCGCGCAAGCTTGGCCGCGGGCGCAGTGGTGAGCTGGGCGATCTTGGTCGCCGGCGCCACCAGGAGGCCGACGATCTTTCCGCGCAGCTCATCGAGCGACGGCAGGGCGGCAAGTGCCTTCACGCCGTCGACATTCAGGACGGTTTTACCCATCGATCCGCCGAGGATGACGAACCGCTCGTTCGTCCTGGCGAATTCGATGGCAACCTTCGGCGCCGCCACCGGATCGTTTGAAGTCGCGATCACGGTCGGCCCCTTCAAAAGGGAACCAATGGCAACGACGTCCGTGCCTTCAAGAGCAATTTTGGCGAGACGGTTCTTCGAGACCTTCACCGAGGCGCCCGCCTGCTTCATCTGCGTGCGCAGTTTCTGCATCTGGGCCACGGTGAGGCCGGAATAGTGAGCCACGACCGCGACGCTGGTGGTCTTGAACAAACCGTTCAGTGTCTCAACCGCGTGCTTTTTTGCCGCTCTTTCCACAGCAAGCTCTCTCCGGTTGGCGGCCTTTGCCCAAAAGCAGGACCGCCGGGTTACACCCACCGTCCTGCCCAAACCTGACCTCGAGACGTCTTTAAGTCTCGGGACACGCGGGGCAGAACGACATTTGAAAAGCCTGCCCTCCCGAGCCCAGGGGGCCACGGGGTGTCGAGGTTCGAACCATATCCGCTGACCGTCGCGTGAAAACGCGACGTAAAGCGAAATCCGGTCTTCACCCGTCTATGCAGGCCATGCGATTAAGCCATTGAGGAAACCAGAAGTTTCGCCGCGGGCGCCTGCAGTCTTGGACAGGATCGAGGCCATCCGGCAAGCCGAAAGACCTCTGCCCGCATTCCTTCCAACGCGACGGGTTCCCTTCCCTTTCGAGCAATCCATGTGGACGGATCGGAAAGGAATGATCTCCTATAGTGTCGGGTTTTCGGAATGCGCGCACAGACGTGCCAGCAAACGGCCAGCACGTCCGGAACAGATTATTTACCGAGTCTTTTCCAGTTTGCCAAGCACAAATTCACGCCAATCCAACCGACTGGTATTTCTAACAATTGGTCGAAATAGGCCGATTCAGGTGCCCCGAACCGTATGGGGAAGCGGTTTTCCGGCGAAAAACGCCTCGAGATTGGCGATCACGCAGTTCTGCATCGCCACATGCGACTCGAGCGTATGGCCGCCGACATGCGGGGTCAGCACCACATTTGGGAAGGCGGTCAGCGCGTCCGGCGGGTGCGGCTCCATCTCGTAGACGTCGAGACCGGCGCCTGCGATCGACTCCTCCGCCAGCGCTGCGACCAGCGCCTGCTGGTCGATCACCGAGCCGCGCGAGATATTGACGACATAGCCGTCCTTGCCGAGCTTCCGCAGGATCGATGCATCGACGGCGTGATGGGTATCGGCGCCGGCGCGCACCGCAATCATCAGAACGCCGCACCATTCGGCCAGCGCCTCGAGGCTCGGCAGATATTGATAGGGCACGTCATGCCTGCTGCGGCTGAAATAGCCAACCTCGGTCTCGAACGCGGCGGCGCGGCTCGCGATCTTGCGGCCGATCTCGCCCATGCCGTAGACGCCGACGCGGCGGCCGGGATTGCCCGGCTGCGGACGCATCAGCGGCGACGGTTTTGCCGCCGACCAGTTGCCGCTCCGCACATATTGGTCCGCCGGCAGCAGGCGGCGCGTGACCGCCAGCATCAGCGTGACTGCGAGATCGGCAACCGCGGCCGCATTGGCAGCCGGACTGTGCCCGACCTCGATCTTGCGCTGCGCCGCCGCTGCAAGGTCGACCCCGTCATAGCCGGTGCCGTAGCAGACGATCGCTCGCAACGCGGGCATCTTGTCCATCATGGCTCCGCCCAGCGGGGTGCTGCCTGCGGTGATCATCGCCCTGACGCCGGAGAGCTGTTCCGCCGTGAACACTTCATGCGGCGGCTTGCCCGCGGCGTCCATCAGCTCGAAACGCTGCCCGATGCGCGCCATCATCGCCTTGGGGAAGCGTGAGTAGATCAGGACCTTGTCCGGCATCGCCGCTTCCTCAGGTCAAAGACAAGGGACGGAATCGGTTGCCCAATTCCGTCCCTGGTTCGTCTCACGCAGTTCTCAATGCAGGCTTCCGGGCTCAACCTTCACGCCCGGCCCCATGGTGGAGGAAACCGCCACGCGCTGGATGTAGGTACCCTTGGCGCCGGCAGGCTTCGCCTTGGCGACCGCATCCGCGAGCGCCTTGACGTTCTCGACCAGCTTCTCTTCCGAGAACGACGCCTTGCCGATGCCGGCCTGCACGATGCCGGCCTTCTCGACCCGGAACTCGACCGAACCGCCCTTGGCGCCCTTCACGGCGTTGGCGACATCCATGGTGACGGTACCGATCTTCGGATTAGGCATCATGCCG
>Ga0209577_10004299_pt1 | contig 13390 bp, 11 predicted proteins | sample GraSoiAngelo_109_FD_185874 | JGI IMG/M metagenome (GOLD analysis project Ga0209577, IMG submission 185874) | Grasslands soil microbial communities from the Angelo Coastal Reserve, California, USA - 14_0903_12_20cm (SPAdes) (version 2) | ecosystem: Environmental > Terrestrial > Soil > Grasslands... | reverse complement strand
GACGGATGCCCCGGCGATGCCACTCACTGATTGGGGATTAATCAGCGGCGCGCGAAAACGAGGTTTGGCCGTGCGCGAGATTCTCGTTGGACAGAAACTCGACGCTGATCTCTACGTCGGCCTGGAAGGCGGTTTTCATTCCATTTCAATTGACGGCGAGTGGCACACTTTTCTGCGCGGCTGGGCTTTTGTGACCGACGGCGAGCGCGACAGCTTTGGAATGTCGCCATCGATTAGTGTGCCCGAGGCAATCGTAAAGAGTGTTATCGGAGGCAAGCGTGAGCTTGGAATCGTTATTGACGCGCTTGCCGGCGCGCGGGACGTGAGAAGCCGACAAGGCGCCTGGGGTGTGCTCTCGCGCGATCTGCTGACACGCGCAATGAGTTTCGAAGCCGCGCTGATTGCCGCGTTCGCGCCTTTTTATAATTCGGCGTTGTATAGCCCCGTTGCAGATTCATCGCCAGCCTAATTATCTGGAAGCTCACCTTTATTGGTTCTCTTCTATTTTTGCGCTCTAGCTTCTTAAGCAACTAACTCAATGAAGGAGAAAACTATGTCCGTCTCTCGAGACGTGCTGAGCCATTCTATGGTTGCGCTCACCAAAAGGCTTTTCAATATCAAGAAGTTGGCGCCCATCAGTCTGGGAATACTTTTGATTGTACTTGCTGCTGCGTCAGCGAACGCTGATACGATAACTTTTGAGGATGGAACTCCCGGAAACGCCATCGGATCCTTTTATTCAGGGCTCGCAATAACCTTCTCGAATGCTCAGTTTGTTAGTTCGGCGGGTTGGTTTGGGTCCTCAAGTATATCCTTTAATGCTTTGAATGGTCCGACTTCCTCCAATCCCATCGTTATAAGTTTTGCGCACTTGCAACGCGAAGTGACATTGTCAGCCGTAGACCTCAGTGGTGAAGGGTATCTGATGAGGATATTCGATCTTAGCGGCAACTTCTTGGGTCAAGTAGGAGTTGCAGGTAGCGATCACCAGGGATTTGTTGACACCTTCTCCGCCAGCTTCTCGCTTCCAACTATCAGCCGCGTTGAACTTTTTCAGCCCCTAAACATTTCTGGTCGTTCAGGTGGAGTGCTCTTCGACAATCTTACAATCGATAATCCTTTGGGAACTCCAGAACCATCATCATTGATTTTGCTCGGTACAGGGCTCGCTGGTGTTATGGAGGCGGTGCGTCGTCGCTGGAAAATCCGACGAAGAGATTAGGCTCTTAATGAAAAGAATTAGAATGCGAAGTCCAAGGCCTCTCAGTGTTGCTCGTTAACACTCGCGGTTGTGGTAACAGCCGCAACTCAACCTCAGAAGTTTACCGCCCGCGGCGATCACATTAGCGTTCGATTCCACCAACCCGTTCCCGATCAATGCTTGTACGGACCCCGGCCCTTTTTGATGACCGTCCATCCCCGTTCATCGTTGGTAACAACACCCACTGATAGGTGCTAAAATCCTCTCAGATGCGGGTAACCATCGGGCAAATCAATACGACCAACGGAGATTATGAAGGCAATGTTGCGCGGATCCTGGACGCGATTGAAAAGGCTAAGAAAGATGCTTCGGACCTAATCGTTTTTCCGGAAGTCACCATTCAAGGTTACACGTCACTCGATTGGTTTCTCGATCCGGATGTGGTTCGATCAGCTCTGCAGCCGCTCGATAAAATCATCGATGCTACCGAAGGATTGACGGCGATTGTCGGCACGGTGCGGCCCAGCGATCAGGCGACGGGCCGCGCGCTTTACAACTCAGCGGCCGTGATTCGAGACCGAATGCTGCTGGGATTTGCCGACAAGACGCTGCTACCGGAATACGACGTGTTCGACGATCCGCGCTACTTCGAGCCGGCGCGCGAACGGCGCTTGTTCCCTTTGGACGAAACACGTTTGGGGATCGCCGTCTGCGAAGATTTCTGGAACGACAAGACTTTTTGGAAACAACGGCTCTACGCAAACGATCCCGCGGAAGAATTAATCCAGATGGGCGCGAACCTGTTGGTTTCAATCAATGCGTCGCCCTTTAATAAAGGCAAGCTCGGCATGCGTTGTGAAATGGTTTCGCACCGGGCTAAGACCGCCGGCCTGCCAATCGTTTTCGTAAACCTGATCGGTGGAAATGACGGAGTGATCTTTGATGGCACCAGCCTCGTGGCTGATGGCGAGGGCAGAATCATCTTGCAGGCTCCTCCGTTCGAAGAATTCATTGGTACAATCGATCTCGATTGCCGCCTGACTGACACTCGTTGTTTGCCCGGCGATGACATTGAGACCGTGCGCCAAGCCCTGGTTCTCGGCATTCGCGACTATGCGCGCAAAAACCGTTTCACCACGGCAGTTTTCGGTTTGTCCGGCGGGATTGACTCCGCCGTGGTGGCGGTGTTGGCGTGCGAAGCTTTGGGAGCTGACAACGTGCTCGCAGTGATGATGCCTTCGCCCTACACCTCGCGCGCCAGCGTCGAAGACTCGATCGAGTTGGGCCGTCGGCTTGGCATGAAGGTAATCGAAAGACCGATCAGCGAGGCGTTTCAATTGCTGAGACGTGAACTCGAGTTGCCTGAGCCAAAGGCGGGAGGCAGCGCTCACGCCGTCGAGAATTTGCAGTCGCGTCTGCGCGGCAACATCCTCATGACGATCTCGAATGCCGAAGGCCGCCTGCTCCTTTCAACCGGAAACAAGTCAGAACTGGCGCTCGGTTACTGCACGCTTTACGGCGATACCAACGGTGGCCTCGCGGTGATTGGCGATGTTTTGAAAACGGAAGTGTACGAACTTGCGCGCCTTTACAATCGGGAGCGCGAGATCATTCCGCAATCGATCATTGACAAGCGTCCCTCGGCGGAACTTGCGCCCGGACAGTTTGACGATCAATCTTTGCCGGCTTATGACCAGCTTGATCCGATCCTGGAACTCTATTTCGAGCAGAAAGAATCGCCGGAAGAGATTATCGCCGCAGGTAACGACCCGCGTTTGGTTTACGACATTCTGAATCGCGTCGAATCGCCCGCGAATGAATTCAAGCGCCGCCAGTTGCCGCCAACTCTGATCATTTCGCGTAACGCGATCGGTATTGGCCGGCGGCGACCCGTGACGCATCGTTATCGGAGGCAGCCCAATTCCTCGTCTGTCGGTCATGGCGCGTAAGAATGAAAGCGCGTGACACTCTGCTTGCGAAGAAGCCGGTTTAACTTGCTCCTATCGATATTGCTGTCGCAATATTGTCTGGTTTCGACTACTCGCAGTTTTTGCAAAGGTGAAAGCATGAAAATCAAATCTTCAGTCACTTCAGTCCTAATCATGTCGGCGATCATATTAATCAGCGGTCTCGTGTCCTCAGGCAACATGACCTTTTCAGCCTGCGCTCAGGGCCGAGGCGAAGGACGACCCGGTGGGCAAAACCTTTCGCCTGAGGAACAAAACCTCGCCAAGGGGATCATGACCGCAGCCGATCCCGCGGCTAAACTAAAAGCGGCGGCAGAACTGATCAGGAAATATCCAAAGACCTCGGCGAGGCCGCGCGTCGCTCAAGCGCTCTTGGACCAGATTCGAGGGGTGACGGACGCGTCGCAAAAAGCGAACCTGGCACAGGAGTATCAAAAGATTTTCGATCAACCGTCCGAACAGGAATTGATCGTGCCCGTGCTGATTGATGCTTACGCCGCCGCGAATCAACCGGATGCAGCGTTTGCGAAAGGCTCTGAGTTTCTTTCGCATAATCCCGATTCGCTGAACGTTCTGGTCGATCTGATGTCGCTCGGCACCGAACAAGCGAAGAAGCAGAATCCTAAGTTCGTAGCGCAGAGTCTTCAATACGGCGCGCACGCGATTGAGTTAATCGAGGCTGACAAAAAACCTGCCAACATGGATGACGCCGCCTGGAAGCAATACAAGACAACGCTTTTACCGAGTGTGTATCAGTCGATGGGACTCCTCAATCTCGTTAAGGGCGACCAAGCCGCAGCCAAAGCTCAATTCGTAAAAGCTTCGGAGCTTGCGCCTTCAGATGCATTCAACTTTCTGATGCTGGCGGGCATGCTCAACGATGAATACCAGAATGAGGCCAAGCATTATCAGAGCCTGCCGGCGGGCCCGGCAAAGACCGACGAGCTTAAGAAAGCCCAGGCGATGCTCGACGCCGTCATTGATGCATATGCTCACGCGATTGCACTCGCGGAGGGTAATGCAAACATGCAACAGGCGCGAACGCAATACCTGCACGATCTGGAAGCCTACTACCGCTATCGCCACAACAATTCGACCGAAGGCATGCAGCAACTCATCGATAAGTACAAGACTCCGGCAAAACCCTGACCGGGAGTCACGACCATGACGTCGTCCAGCCTTATGAACGTCGAACTCAGCGACGAAACCATTTCGATCAGGACTTATCGTGAGGGAGACGCTGATGTGTTGTACGAAGCAGTGCGTGAGTCGATCGCCGAGGTCTCACCTTGGCTGCCCTGGTGTCATGAAGACTATTCGATCGAGGAGAGTCGCGAATTTGTCAGCACCAGAGGAAAATCAGCGGCGGATGGTGAATGGTACAGCTTTGGAGTTTTTGAAAAGGACAGCGGTAAATTTCTGGGCGGGGTCGGCCTGAACTTTATCAATCGCGTGCACCTGATGGCGAATCTCGGCTATTGGGTGCGCAGCAGCTCCGTCGGTCGCGGAGTTGCCACCTCGGCGACGAGGTTGGCGGCCAGATTCGGTTTTGAAGAACTCGGTCTGCATCGCATTGAGATTGTTGCTGCAGTAAACAACATCGCCAGCCAACGGGTTGCAGAAAAGGCCAGTGCCGTCCGCGAAGGCATGGTCCGAAAACGCCTCTTGATTCGCGGCGAGTCGCAGGACGCGGTGCTGTTCTCGCTGCTACCGGAGGACTTGGCAAAGTAGCGCAAGCTTTAGCCTGTGGATGTTTTCAAGTAGGAGAATCACAGACTGAAGGACTCTGATCAAGCCCTGTTGACGCGTAGCGTCGTCCTGAATTTAGCCCGGCGTTTCAAGGCCGGGTTAGGATCGACGGAACATCCGTCGCGTCGCGACGGCTGAAACCAATTTGAGATATCGAGGAGATCAGTCGTCGCTAGGCGACGAAAACAACCCACCACTCGCTCCCCGGCGTTGAAAACGCCGGGCTAAAGTCAGGCCGACGCTACGCGTCGAGGATACCTGATCAGAGTTCCCTGAAGTCTATGCTACCATCTTCGCGATGAGCGAGCGGATTCATCAACGCGATTTCGTCCGCGAATTTCTTAGTTATATTCAAGTGGAGAAAGGTCTCTCCGCAAACACCCTGGAAAGCTACGCGCGCGACATTGCGAAGCTGCAGAGTTGGGCGGATAAAAATCGCAAACAGATCGAAAAGCTCGAACGCAAGGACCTGCGTGAGTGGATTGCCGGCATGTCGCGCGCAGGTCTGGCGCCGTCGTCCATTTCGCGCGCAGTGAGCGCGGCGCGTGGCTTCTTTCGGTTCCTGATGCTCGATGGCCACATTAAGCGTCATCCCGCGGAAGACCTTAACACGCCGCAGCGACTCTCCTATTTGCCAAGATTTCTAACTGAAGAAGAGATGGAGCGGCTGCTGTTGACTCCCGACATCGGGACGGATTCGGGAGTGCGTGATCGCGCGATCTTGGAAGTGATGTATGCTGCGGGCCTGCGCGTTTCGGAGTTGTGCGTGCTCAAGACAGGCGACATCGATATTGATGCGGCGCTGGTCACTTGTCACGGCAAAGGCAGCAAGCAAAGACGAATTCCGATCGGGAAGAGCGCGGTACATTGGCTGCAAAGGTATCTCGGTGTGCGCAAGCAACTCGGGAATGAAGCGCGGCCAGATCTGTTTTTCGGACCCAGGGCGAGACCGCTGACGCGGCAAGCAGCGTGGTCCATCATTAAGACCCATGCGGTGTGCGCGGGCGTTCCCGATATTTCGCCCCACACCTTGCGCCACAGCTTCGCAACTCATCTAATGCAACACGGCGCCGACTCGCGCTCAGTGCAAGCGATGCTCGGCCATGCTGATATTTCGACGACGGAAATCTACACGCATATCACCGACCTGCATATGCGCAAAGCTTATGATCGGTTCCATCCGCGGGCGCGTTTACAGAACCGCGAGCGGTAGCGACCGGGTTTGTTTGGGGAACTTAAATGCCGCCGATCGCCGATATAGAGAGACAATCGATCGAAGTCAGTTACCAAATCAGCGGGGGCAAGCCGCCCTTCCTGACCTGTGAGGATGCTGACGGATCAATTCAGGCTGAGCTAAGCCATCTCATAGGTCTGGAAGGGTGGCTTGCCCCCGCTTCCTATTATCATCTTGATGTCCTTCATTGAAATGCAGTTTTGATGAGCGCCCCAGCAACCATCGAAGTCACGCGCACCTATCTTGAAATGCGAGATCATTCCGAGTTGCAGGCTGCCCGCTCTGACGATCCGCGAATTCGCATTGAGCAATTGCCAGATTGCTCACCTTCCTTCTACCGCCATCTCTACGTTGAGGTGGGCAAGAACTATCACTGGATCGATCGCCTGCCGTGGACAGATAAAGAAATCGTTGCATATCTTAACCGGCCGGAGATTTCTTTATGGCTGATGACTTGTGACGAGGTTCGGGCAGGCTATTTCGAGTTGCGACGCTGCGAAGATGGTTCGACAGAGATTGCCTACTTCGGTTTGTTGCCGGAATTCATCGGCCGGGGTTTCGGCAAGCACTTGCTGACGTGTGCGACTGAACAAGCTTGGGCCGATGGCGCTAATCGAGTCTGGCTGCATACCTGCACGCTGGACGATCAGGCCGCAATGCCTAATTACCTGAGCCGCGGATTTCAACCCTTTAAGACTGAAAAGTACATTGCAGAATTGACGGGACGATTCGCAACTTGAGCGCGCACAGGTCTGTTAGTGCGCCTGGGAGTTACGACTATCGGACGACGCCCTCCCTAACGGTCGGGCTTCTGCCCCGATCGATAAAAGTGAATTTGCGCTTTCTCAAGCGTCGCCATGCCTTCTTCGATTTCGTTGTCGATCAATGACAGAAACTTCTCGAGCTTCTCGCGCGTGTCTACGATCTCGATGATGATTGGAAGGTCTTGTGACAGTCGCTCGATCTTGAAAGTATGCAGGCGGCTGTGTGCGCCAAAGCCCATCATGCCACGCATCACGGTCGCCCCGGCCAGTCCTTCTTCACGCGCTTTAAGCACAATCCATTCGTACAAAAGCTTGCCGTCGTGGCGATCGCTCTCGCCGATGAAAATGCGTAGCAGATAACCTTCCGCGGGCAGCATCATGATTAGTCGTCACCTCCAATCTCAGTAACGCAAGCTGTCAGCTTGCGCTACATCTTATCGCCAAATTTCATAAGCAAGTGTTCGGCTCAGCCATACCGCGCCGAGGCAGAGTACGAGATGCGCGGCTACATTAGTAATTGCGAGGGCATTCTCGCCATCCCGCCACAGGTTCAAAGTCTCGTTGCCAAAGGCTGAAAAAGTTGTGAATCCGCCCAGGATGCCGATGAAGATCAGCGTGCGCGCTTCAGCTGTGAAGACGCCACGGGTTTCGGAAAGTTGTGAGAGAAATCCGATTACAAAACAACCGATTAGATTTACGGCCAGCGTGCCGTAGGGAAAGTAAATGCTGCGGCTGCGATATTGGACGTATCCCCCGACGGCATAGCGCAGAGCCGAACCGATGAATCCGCCCAGTCCAGCCAAAAGTAATTTGCCCACGTCGATGAACTCCTAACCAGAGATTTGGTAGGAGTCATCAGCACGCAGGCATTTGATGGCGGACTCCATCGCCGCTCAGAACTTGTACCATAAGACGGGGGCTCGTGACGATGGCTGAACAGTCGCTTTCCACAAAAAGGCGGTTAAGAGGTTCCAGCAATCATTGATCGTTGAGATCAATTCAGGTTGGTTTAAGTCGGCGCAGCCGACGATTTGAAAATAGCCCAGCACTTTAGTGCTGGGTAAGCGATTAATTAAGAATTCAAAGCCCGCTTCAGCGGGCGACAGAAATCCTCTTCGGCAGCATGACGCAAAGCTTTGTCGTCCGCTTCGCGGACTCACGAATTTACGCGGCGTTGTTCCCAGCGATGAATCGCTGGGCTATTGTCAGTCGTCCGCTGCGCGGACGAAATCCGGAAAACAAGAATAGCATGCGTGGAAAGTGCGGAAATCAATAGTGAAACTTGTATTTTACTTCGACGTAAACCTGTCGCGGTTCGACGAAGTGAGTGCCGCCAAACGTGTTGCTGTTGTCGAGCAGAAAACGACGATTTGCAACGTTCACTGATTGAATTGCGATCAGCCAATCCTCGCCGAAGCTCTTGCCGAAAGATAAATCAAAAAGCGTGTGACCAGCTAGATGGTTAGGAGAATTGTCGCCATCGAGAAATCCTGAGCCGTAACGAATCGTCGCGGAGGCAAACGCGCGACTCGGCAGATCGATCACGAAACCGGTACTGAGTGTGTGTCGCTGATCGTGATCGAGCAGAAAGAAATCAGCCGGCGGCGCGAAGGCTGTCAGGCCCCCGGTGACCGCGCCCTGCCCTTCGATTTTTTGCCGCGAATAAGCCAGATGAAATCGGCCCCGACCAAACAAGAGAGGCGAGCGCGCCGTAACTTCGAAGGCTCGAATGCGCGCCCTGGCAATAGTCAGGGGAAAGAAAATATTCGAGTTGCCGAGCGGGTTGTGATCGAAAAAATTCTTTACGCCGGTGCGGAAGTAATCTGATTCAATTATCCATCCCCGGACAGGAATCGAAATTCCAAACTGATGCTCTTCGTCGCGTTCGCCGCGCAGCGGCGTGAAACCAAAACCCTGCCTGATTGCCAATTCCAGCAGCGGTCCCGAAACTGTCGCCAGCGGCGGCGCCTGATAGTAACGTCCATAGAATCCGTGCAGAACCCAATTCAAACGCGGAATGCGAATAGCAGCGCCGGCGCGCGGGCTGGCCGCGGTTTCAGTTAGCGCACCGTGAAATCTCGTGAACCGCACGCCCCCAGTTAGGGTCAGCCAGTCCAGCGGCTTGAATTGATCTTCGGCAAAGACGGCTTCCAGATTGCCCCTTGGTTTCTGTGTCTGCGTCAGGCTAATCGGCGCGCCGTTAGCGTCCTCGCCCTGAATGGCGAACAGATTCGCATCACGCTGAGAAAATCCGAAGAAGCCTGCTTTGACGTTGTGTTGGCGCGTCAGAATGCTGAGCGTCACCTGCGCTCCGGCATAATTCGAGGCTCGCCGATTCCTCGCCCTTACGGGCGTATCGAATGGCCCACCAATAAAGTCCGCCCGATTGAAGTGATAAAACGGAGAGACAGTCAGCAAGGCTTTGGCGTTAAAGGTATGCACCCAGGAAAAATTTGCGAACGCATCGGCCTCACGCTGCACGTCGCGAACGCCGGTGTCCTGCGCGTCGCGATCGTTCGGCACTTGAAAGAAATCTCTTCGGGCGCCGGTCACCAATCGTAACTGATCTTTCGGGTTCAGATTGAAAATCAGTGAGGTAAAGCCGCCCAGACCGTTGGTCTGATCGTGGAGCACCAGAACGGTCGGCGTCTGCAGGCCGTAATCACTTCGACTGAAATTTACGCTGCTATAGTAAGCGAAGCGCTTTGTGTGGCTGCCGAAGCTCAATTGATTGTTCGTCTGGTGAAAATTTCCATACGTCAGCAACAATTCCCCTTCGCGCTTGCGCTCGAAACCGCTGCGCGGCACCACATTCAAGATCGCGTAAGTGCGATCGCCGAGTTCCGAAGAATAACTGCCACGTTGAATTTCGAGATAATCGATGTCCTTCGGATCGAACTGCGCGCCCACCGTGTCGGCGATGTTCGTATTTGGCACCGGCACACCATCGATGAGCCACGTCACCTGATGCCCGCCGCGAACGTGCAGTTGATTGTGCGTCAGATAAGAACCGGGAACGAAGTTCGTGATGAATGCGAGGCTGTTAGTGCGATCCGATCCGGGAGTCTGCGAGATTTCCTGCCGGCGAATCAGAGTGGTTGGCGTAGGCGAGTCGGTGCGGGGTGCTTCGGGGTTTTCTACGACGTCTACGCGCTGTGACACCGGCGCGATGGTCATAAAGAAATGAAGCACGGGGGCATTTCCGGAGACGACCATCAGCGACTGCTCGATCGATTTAAAACCTTTGGCTTCGATCGTAAGCGTATATTCCCCAATCGGAATCGCGCGAAAAAGGAAATCACCCGTGGGCGCGCTCTGCATGTCTTGCGCGAAATCGGAAGACTTCGAGCGCAGTCGAAGGTTTGCTCCCGCAATTGCCCGGTGCTGTGGATCGAATACAATCCCGCGCACATCGCCGAAGACTGAGGCGCGAGATTGACTGGCACAGAGAAGAACAAGCATCGCGCATATCGACAGGCGTAACGCGCGCGCACAATAATCGATAGTTGTTTTGTGCTTCATGTGGATTCTTCTTTCTCCTAAAACTCTGGTAGTGCCGATCAAATAAAAATCAAGCCGCCGCACCGGACGTCAACAGCCATCCCACAATCGGGCGACGGCACGAAGCCACGCCTAATCGGACAGCACATTCAAATCTTTTTAGGTTGAAATCAGGAGAAGAAGACTGGAGGTCCGCGGGGCGCATAGCGCCGGGCCAACGCATCGCGCGCGCGCGCGAAATCTTCACGAAGGTTTCCAAAACAGATGTTGGTAGAAAGCAGCAGGTGTTCCGCGGCAGTCACCGAAGCCGAATTGCGTTGCCGGTTGAGATTGGCGCAACCTGAAACACAATGGCTGCAATCCGTCGCACCTTGACCGATCAAAGCCGCGGCCGATCCTTTCGTTCGAGCGGACTCGTTCCGTGACGTGGTGCTTATGACTTTCGCGATCTTCGAAGCCGCAATCAAACTTCCTCGACGGGACAGACCGCAGAATGCTTCTGATCTTGGCGTGAAGCTGTGGGGAGTGTAGGCTGCTTTCCTGCGATGAACCGCCGCATGACACGAACCATTCATGCAGGAACCGGCGGCATGCGCTGCGTGCCCCGCACAACAGGGGCGCGTGCACATCGGTCCCGCGGATACTGATGCGACGGGAACGCTTACCAAAAAGAGCGCGCACAGAAGCGCCACCGCCAGAATTGTTCTGGCAAACCTTGGCGAAAACGAGTCCATGAGTCCGCGCATTGTCGGGTGAATCCTGCCTGCTTTTAGGAGCGGCGACTATATCACGCGCGCCGCACTGCGCCAAGAAATTGTAGAATCCCTTTTATTGACGAGAGCGTGTTCTATAGACATTTGGCCGCTCTCCGGCCACCCGAATTGTGATTAGAACTTCCGAGACAGGGGACCAGGAGTTTGTCGAAAACGAATTTCCCGGTGCGAACTCTGTGATGCTCTGTGTCTCTGTGGTGAAATTACCTGGAAAAAGATTCACCACAGAGGCACAGAGCTTTCACAGAGACACACAGAGAATGGGCGCTACGCCGAATCACACAAAAGCAAAATCGAACTGCTCCTGATGCACGCCCGAGTCGCTGTTAACATCGACTGAGCCAAGATAATCCTCGATCTCGTTCAGCACGTCGCGCTCTGAGCTGCGCAGAGCTTTGGCCACTTCCGGATTCACGCGCAGCATCGCTTGCCGCGAGCCTTCGCCCTCGCCTTCACGGGACAGCCGGCGAGCTTGCTCCAGAATCTCGTAACAGATCGTCTGCGGCGATTTCAACAAACCGGCGCCCTGACAATACTGGCAGGGCGTGCACAGCGTGCGTTCGAGCGATTGCTTGACCCGCTTACGCGTCATGATCACCAAACCAAAATCGTTGAATGAAAGCACCTTCGTGGGCGACTTGTCGCGCCGCAGGGAATCCTGTAGCGCAGTCATCACGCGCTGGCGATTGCGGCGCTCTTCCATGTCGATCAGATCGAGCACGATAATGCCGCCGAGATCGCGCAGCCGAATCTGACGTGCGATCTCTTCGACGGCTTCCATGTTCGTGCGCGTGATCGTGTCTTCAAGACGAGTGGCGCCGCGCCCGACGAATTTCCCGGTGTTCACATCGATCGACACCAGCGCTTCGGTTTGATTGATCACCAGATAACCGCCGGATTTCAACCAGACGCGCGGCTTAATCGCTTTATCAATCTCGACCTGCACTCCAAATGCTTCCAGGATTGGCTCGTCGCGCGTGTAGAGCTTGACGCGCTTGACCATGCGCGGCTGCATCCGATTCACAAACTCGACGATGCGCTGGTACTCGTCTTCCGAGAGTTGATCTCTCAGAATTCTTTGCACCAGATCCAAATCACGATGGACCAGCGCCGGCGCCTTTCTCTTCTCGGCGTCTTTGCGAACGTCCTGCCACGTGCGCAACAAATAGCGAGCATCGGCGCGCAAATCAGCCTCGCTGGCGCCCACGCCGGCCGTGCGGACGATAAAACCGCCCACCGGCGTTCCTTCTTCAACATGAATTTTTTGAATCAGCTTGCGCAGTCGCGCGCGTTCGCTGTCGGAATCGATTTTGCGCGACACGCCGAGATGTTCGACTGTCGGCATGTAAACCAGATAACGGCCCGGCAAAGCGATGTGCGAAGTAATGCGGGCGCCTTTCTTGGCGATTGGCTCTTTGGCAATCTGCACCAGAATCTCCTGGCCCTCGCGCAAGAGATCGGTAATTGCCGGTTGCGTGCGTTCGCGCCGCGCGGGGCGGCGGCCACGGCTGGGCGGAGCGCGACGACCATCGCGCGGAGCTGCTTTCGCGATTTCACTCGTTTGGGGCGTCTCCTCGGGCTCTTCGACCGCAACCTGGGTTTCTTCAACCTCAAACGGGTCGTCGGTAATCTCAGGCGATTGAGCCTCGAGCGGCTCGCCCGCCGTTTCTATGTCGTCACCGGAATCGTTTTCCCCTTTCCCTTCGTTGCCCACGACCCCAGCCGGCGATTGTTTCGGGCGACGGCGTCGCCGTCCACCGCGTCTGGTGGCGAACTCTTCATGCGAGCGTCCGCTGGTAACGCTCGCTTCAGCGTCGGGAAAGACTTCTGCTTCCGAGGTTTCAGGCCCGGTCGTTTCGGTCTCTGCTTCGATGGCCTCTTCTTCCTTCTTGGCTTTGAAGAGGCGGCTGATTACGCCGGCCTTTTTGCGGCGTCGACTGCCTAACGATTCTTTTTTCGTCGCTGTTGGCGAAGCCGCGGGTTTCGAACTCTCTTTGCTTTCAACATGCGACTCCTCTTCGTCGCTGACTCGTTGAAAAGAAAATCCGCGCGAGCTTTCATCCACGACTTCATCCACAAAGTCCCGCACATGGGCGGCTGCGATTTCGCGCGTGGGAGCACGTGGCGGCGGCGCGGCTTCTTCTTCATCGGCGATGCGTTGAAAATCGCTCGCCTCAGTCGTGCTGCCGGTCAGGAGCGAT
>Ga0209577_10004298_pt1 | contig 13391 bp, 14 predicted proteins | sample GraSoiAngelo_109_FD_185874 | JGI IMG/M metagenome (GOLD analysis project Ga0209577, IMG submission 185874) | Grasslands soil microbial communities from the Angelo Coastal Reserve, California, USA - 14_0903_12_20cm (SPAdes) (version 2) | ecosystem: Environmental > Terrestrial > Soil > Grasslands... | reverse complement strand
ACGGTCGCGGTCGGCGTCGCGGACTAGACTCCCGCCGATGTCCCAGGCGCCGCCGTCCGAGAGCCGCATGGAGAAGGCGGCCCGTTGCGGAGAGCCCTCGTACGTCTGGAGGGCGGGGCAGGAGCGGCGGCTGGCGATGATCCGCGACGCCGTGCCCTTCCTCACGACCGCGCGGGTGCTCGAGATCGGCTGCGGGGTGGGCCGCTACGTCGAGCGGCTGAGCGCGCTCGCGCCGGTCGTCGTCGGCCTCGAATACGACCGCGAGCGCGCCGTCGAGGCGGCGGGGCGGCTCGACCCTCCACTGGTGGTGAACGCCGCCAACGAGCACCTGCCCTTCGACGACGGCAGCTTCGACGTCGTGCTCACCAACGAGGTGATCGAGCACGTCGCCGACGACCGCGCCTCCGCCGCCGAGATGGTCCGGGTGCTGAGCCGGGGCGGCCGGCTGGTGCTCTTCTGCCCCAACCGCTGGTACCCGGTCGAGCAGCACGGGGTGTACTGGCGGGGCGAGTACCGCTTCGGCAACAAGCCCCTGGTCAACTACCTCCCCGACCCGCTCCGCGACCGGCTCGCCCCCCACGTCCGCGCCTACACCCGGCGCGGATTGCTCCGGCTCTTCGCCGGCCGGCCGGTGCAGATCGTCCACCACGGCCGGATCTTCGGGGGCTACGACAACCTCGTCGTCCGCCTCGGCGGGGCCGGGCGGCTGCTCCGCGGCGCCCTGCAGGGGGCGGAGGGGACGCCGTTCGATGTCGTCGGCCTCTCCCACTTCCTCGTGCTGGAGCGCTACTGAAACCTGTCAATACCGTTCCTTGCCATGTGGAGCGCCACTGTGCACGATATGGAGGCAGTGGCCTCAGCCCTCGATCCCCGTTCCCGCGCGCGACGCAATTGACCGGATTGAGGCTTATGGCTGAGACTGGTCGACCTGGTGGGTCGAGGGAGAAACGACTGGACATGGCCGCGACCGTCCCACTCGATCGAGGTCGCACGCCGGTCGCCCCGGCTGTCGACCGACGCGACCCCACCACCCGCGCCCTGCGGAACGCCGTGGCGGCGTGGTTCCGGATCCACCCCGCGACCCTGGCGGCGCTCGACCCCGAGACGGTGGAGCGGATGGCCGAGCGCCTGGAGGGACGGCGGCCGCACCGGGCGCTCGACGCGCTCGGGGTCTGCCCGGTTCCCGAGGGGAGGCATCCCTGGGCGGGGTGACCGCGCTCCCGCTGTCGGTGAGGGTCGGCCTCTTCGCCGCCCTCGCCGTCCTCGCGGTGGGAACGCTGATCATCGGGGCGCGGGAGCAGTGGCGGGAGGGCGACATCCCGGGGCCCCAGGACGCCCGGAGCTGGTGGCGGATGGCCAGGCTGCTGCTGCCCCTCGAGGCGGCGGTCGGGCTCGTGGCGCTCGTCTCCGCGGCCGCCCTCGGCGGCGGCGGTGGCGCCACGCCCCGCACCGAGCCGGTCGCGGCCGCCACGCCGGGGTCGCCGCTGCTGATGACCGGCGGCGGCCCGCACCTCGTGCCGATCGCGATCGCCCCCGGCCTCCCCGGCGCCAACCGGGTCGTGGTCGGGGTGGAGGACCGCGACGCCGACGGGGTGCTCCAGCCGGCGGCAGGGGTGACCGGGGTGCTCCTCCGCCTCGCCTGCGACGCCTGCGGGACGGCGCCCTCGACGGTGCGCCTCCCCGCGGTCGTCGGCGGCCCCTGGTTCGCGGGCACGGTGACCCTCGCCGCCGGGAGCTGGTCGATCTCGCCGGTGGTCGAGGCGGCGTCGGCGGTCGCGATCGGGTCGGTGACCGCGAGCATCGACGCCGCCCGCCCCGACGACCTCCTCGTCGGCGTCCCCGCCGACCTCTCCGGGCCCTTCGGCTCCGCCTGCCAGAACCACGCCGCCGGGGTGGAGCTGGCGCTCGCCGCCGCCGGCGCCGGCTCCTCCGGCCGACGTCCCCGTGTCGTTCTCGACGACATCGCGCCCGGGGGCGCGGTCGCCGCCATCGACCGGCTCGCCGGCGTCGGGGTGCGGCTGCTCGCCGCCCCCTGCGGCGAGGCGGGGACCCTCGGCGCCGTCGCCGGCGCGGCGACCCGGCTGCGCCTCCCACTGGTGGGAGGGCTGCGTTCCGAGGGTCCCTCGCCGTACGTATGGCGGACCGGGATCGACCAGGCCGCGGAGGGCGCCGCCCTCGCGGCGCAGGTCCGCTCCCTCGGGGCCGCGAGCGCGCTGGTGGTCTCCGGCCCGCGGCCGGAGCAGGCGGCCGAGGCGGGGGCGGTCGAGGCCGCGCTCGGCCGCGAGGGGGTGGCCCACGAGGGCCTCGCGATCGCCCCCGGCGACGGCCCGGCGCAGCTCGCCGCGCGGCTGCGAGCGAGCAACCCCGCGGTCCTGGTGCTGGTCGCGACCCCGCGACGCGCGCTGCCGCTGGTGGAGGCGTCGACGCGGGCCGGCTGGCGGCCGGCGCGCGGCATCGTCGCCTCCTCCGACCTGATGTCGGTCTCCTTCGCCGAGGACGCCGCCCCCTACCTGGACGGTACCCCGCTGCTCGTCGCCAGCGAGCTCGATCCCGCCGACGCCGCGGCGCGCGACTACGCCGTCGCACTCCGCCGCCTCAGCCCGCTGCGACCGCCCGGCATCGAGGGCGCTCGCGGCTACTACACCGGGCTGGTCGTGGACCGCGCGGTCGCGGCGAGCGGCCCCGACCCCTCCTCGGAGAGGCTCGAGCACGCGCTCCAGACCGACTTCATGGGCTGGGACCTCGGCCTCTTCCGGCTCGACTGGGGCGCCACCGGCGGCGGCCCCGACCGGCTCGCGTTCTTCACCCCGGCGGGCGGCGGCCGCTTCGTCCGGGACGGGGCTCCGGTGGCGGTGGGATGAGCCCCGAGACCGGCTGGCGGCGGCGCCTCGAGATCGCCCTCGGCTCCGGACCCGTGCCCGCCGACGCCGGGCGCGGTGCCGGGGAGGGGGTGCGCACCCGCGACCATCTCGCCAACACCCGGACCTTCCTCTCCTGGATGCGGCTCGCCCTCACCCTGGTCGCGGTCGGCTACGCGGTCGACAAGCTCGGGGTGGTGACCGCACGCGTCCAGGACCGCCCACCGAGCGGAGAGGAGGGGGACCGGACGACCGCGCTCGCGCTCGTGCTCTCCGGGGGCGTCCTCGCCAACCTCTCCTTCGCCCGCTTCGTCCTCCAGCGCCGGGTCATCGAGGGGCCGGCGCTGCGCTCGCGGGCGCTCCTCGACGTCACCCTCATGGGGATCGCGGGGGTGATCGGCGTCATCGTCCTCCTCTTCCTCCTCCGCACCGGCTGACCGAGCACAATCGCGGCATGACGGTGGAGCCGCAGTCGCCGCCGCGGCCGGACGAGACCCGTCCGCGTGAGCACCTCGCCAACGAGCGGACCCTGCTCGCCTGGGCGCGCACCGCGATCACCTTCATCGCCCTGGGTTTCGGGGTCTCGCGCTTCGACGTCTTCCTCCGCCAGCTCCGCAAGGTCGACAACGGCGGTGGGGGTGGCGCCGGCGCCGGCTTCTCGGCGGCGATCGGCATCGTCTTCGTGCTCGCCGGCCTGCTCACCGCGACCGCCGGGGTGACCCGCTATCTCGAGGCGCGCGGGCAGATCGAGGACGGGCGCTACGAGCCCCGGGCGTGGCCGCTCGTCGTCCTGACCTGCGTCATGTGTGCGGTCGGCCTCGCCCTGATGGCCTACCTCGTCGTCGACGTCGCCCGCTCCTGACCGAGGTCCACGAGCTCGGCGCGGGGGTGCCCCGCCTCGAGGTGGAGCACCGCGACGGTGAAGCTCGGCATCCGCCGGCGGTCGGTCGGCGAGCCGGGGTTGAGGAGGAGCAGGTCGCCGTCGTCCTCGAGCACGGGGACGTGGCTGTGCCCGAAGACCACCACCCGTGCGGCCGGGAACCAGCGTCGCAGCCGCGCCCGCCGCCCCTGGGCGGGCCCGGAGTCGTGGACCATCGCCACCGTCACCCCGTCGAGGTCGAGCTCGAGCCGCTCCGGGAGCACCCCGCGCAGGGCCCTGTCGTTGTTGCCGAGGACGGCCCATACTCGCCCGCCGCGGCGGCGCAGCTCGTCGAGCAGCGCCGGCTCGACGACGTCGCCGGCGTGGAGCACCGCATCCGCCGCCTCCACCACCCGCCACGCCCGCGGGGGCAGGTCGCGGGCGCGCCGCGGGACATGGGTGTCGGCGAGCACCGCGAGGCGCATCGCCGAAGGATCTCAGAACCAGAGCTCGTCGTAGACCGAGCGGCGGTGCGGCTGCCGGCGGGTGCGCTCGAGCAGGCGGCGGCGCCGCGCCAGCCGCCGGCGGCGACGGAAGAGCGCCTGCTCGACCCGCCCGACGGGGCGCAGCGAGAGCAGCGGCGCCATCGCGACGCCGGCGGTGTGCAGGGCGACCCGGGCGGCGTGGACGCTGAGCGGGCGGAGCCGGCGCCGGACGAGCCAGAGCGCCCAGAGCACACCGGCGAGGAGCAGCAGCCGGCCGTGGGGGATGGCGAACGCCGCGGTGAGCGGCGAGGCGCCGTGCCCGCCGGCCGCCTGCTCGCCGTTGGGATGGGCGGCGAGCCAGGCGTCGATCTGGCGCTTGCGGAGCAGCACCGCGGGATCCTGCCCCTCGATGGCGTCGCGCACCGCGGCGGCGATGGCGTCGCGCACGTCGGGGCGCACGAGCAGGTCCGCCTCGTGCCCGTTGCTCAGGTACATCGGCTCGATGGTCACCGAGGGCATGGTCGCGTGCACCCAGAGGTTGTCGCGGAGGATGGTGCCGTCGTTCGGCACCGTGTACGGCTTGAGCCGCTGCTCGAGCGCCGCGCTCATCCGGTCCGCGAAGGGATGGCTGTCCTCGTTCGGGTACAGCACCACCGATCCGTTCGCCGACGGGTCGGTCCAGGAGTTGCCGTGGATGCTGATGAAGAGCCGGGCGTGGGCGGCGATCGCCGTCTCCATCCGCGGGCTGATGTCGAGGTACTCGTCGCGGTCGCGGGTCATCACCACCTGGACCCGATCGCGCTGGAGCAGGGTGCGGACCCTGCGCGCGGTGTCGAGCGCGTAGTCCTTCTCGAGCAGCCCGTTCTGGGCCACCGAGCCGGGGTCGAAGAGCTGGTCGGGATGGTCGTTGTCGGGGCTGCCCCCGTGGCCGGGGTCGATGGCGACCACGTACGGCGTGGGCCGGGTGGAGGGAACCGGGGCGGCCGCCGCGCGGGCGTGCGCCGACGGCGCGAGGGAGGCCGTCAGCAGGACGGCGACCGGGGCGCAGGCGAGGACGTGGAGAAAACGTGTGGCCCGGTGGCGCATCGCCGACTGAGGAGTATATACGCGCCCGCTAACCCTTGGATGACACCGCGGTGATCAGCCCGAGTCCGGCGCCGCCCATGTAGAGGGTCGCGCTCACCAGCAGGGCGTTGAAGATGAGCCGCAGCCGGGCCTGGGAGAAGATCACGCAGGCACGTGCCCCGAGCTGGGAGCCCACCAGACCGCCGGCGATCAGTGGGGTCGCCATCCGGAGGATGGCGGTCACGTGGATGTCGCCGGCGAGGACGTGCCCGATCGTGCCCGACATCGCGTTGCCGGTGATCGCCAACAGGTCGGTGCCCACCGCGACCTGCATCGGAGCGTGGATGAAGCCGACCAGCAGGGGCACGAGGATGAACCCGCCGCCCACCCCGAAGAGGCCGGAGACGAAACCCACCGAGCCCCCGATCACCGCCGCCCGGGGGACCCGGACGGTGTAGTGGTAGACGCGGCCGCGGACGCTGCGGACCCGCGCGAACCGGAGCGACCGCCGTCCGCCGAGGGCCCGCTCCGCCCCCGGCCCCTCGGGGAGGGCTGCGGCCGTCTGCGTCTCGTGCGCGGGGGCCCGCACCGTCGAGAAGAAGACGAGGACGGCGACGAGCAGGAGGGAGACCATCAGCTCCAGCGCCTTGCTCGGCAACCGGTGGCTGAGCTGGCTCCCCAGCTGGGCGGCGAGGATGCCCGGGACCATCAGAATCACGCCGAGGGGGACGTCGATGGTGCCCTGGCGGAGGTGCCGGAGCACCCCGGCCGCCGCCACCCAGACGTAGTAGGCGAGGCTCAGGGAGACGGCGATATGGACGTTGAGGCCGATGGCGACGAGCAGGGGGAGTGACGAAGCCGCCGCCGGCGCCGAGCATCCCGGCCAGGCTGCCGGTGATCAGGCCGATGGTGACGAGCTCGACCGCCAGCTCGGTGCTCACGTGCCTCCCCTGACCCCTGCCGCGCGTCTCCCCACTCTGGGGGCTGGGACGCCGCCCGCCTATCCCCCGCCCACCCCCGGAGTGGGTGATTTTTCGGTCGGGGATCAGGGGGTGACGGCCGCGCGCTACGATCCGCTGACCCTCGCCGTTCGTGTCAAGCCGGTCGAAGCCCGGCACCGGTCAGAGATGGGATGAGCGCCAGGAACGGCCGCCTCGCCATCGTCGGGCTCGGCCCCGGCGACCCCGCCTACCTCTGCGAGCGCGCCCGCCCGGCGCTCGCCGCGGTCGAGGTGGTGATCGCCTATGCGCCGTACTGCGACCGGGTCGCCGCGCTGCTCCCCGGGATCCCGGTCGAGCCCTGGCCGATCGGCGCCGAGGCGGAGCGCGCCGCCGACGCCGCCGCCCGGGCCCGCGCCGGCGCCTCGGTCGCGGTGGTGAGCAGCGGTGACCCCGGCGTCTACGGGATGGCCGGGCTCTGCCTCGAGGCGCTCTACGAGCTCGGCTGGGACGGGCGCGACGACCCCGAGGTGGAGATCGTCCCCGGGGTGACCGCGGCGCTCGCGGCGGCGTCCCGGCTGGGGGCGCCGCTCGCCGTCGACTTCGCCTGCCTCAGCCTCTCCGACCTGCTCGTCCCCTGGGAGCTCATCGAGCGCCGGCTCGAGGCGATCGGCGCCGGCGACCTCGCCGTCGCCCTGTACAACCCCCGGAGCCGGGCCCGGCCCCACGCCCTCGACCGGGCTGTGACCGTGCTCCGGGCCCACCGCGACCCGGCCACGCCGGCGGCCCTGGTCCACGACGCCTGCCGGCCCGGCGAGCGGGTCGAGATCTGCGAGCTGGGCTGCCTGCGCGCCGAGGAGGCCTCCATGGACACCCTGGTTGTGATCGGCTGCTCCTCCACCCGCCGGCTGGGCCGGCACCTCGTCACCCTGCGGCCGCGGCGCCGGCGGGAGGAGGCGTCGTGAGCGTCCTCCAGGACGCCGTCGGCCGGATCGCACCGCCCGACGCCGGCGCCGCCGAGGCGGCACGGCGGCACCAGGACGACCTCACCAAGCCCCCCGGCAGCCTGGGCCGGCTCGAGGAGCTCGCCGTCCGCCTCGCCGCGGTGCGCGGCCGCGATGCCGTCCCCCTCGGCGCCTGCGCGGTGCTCGTCTGCGCCGGCGACCACGGGGTCGCCGCCCGCGGGGTGAGCGCCTACCCCGCCGAGGTGACCCCGCAGATGGTCGCCAACTTCCTCGCCGGCGGGGCGGCGATCAACGTCATCGCCCGGGCCACCGGCGCCCGGGTGGCGGTGCTCGACGCCGGGGTCGCCGCCGACCTCCCCGAGCATCCCGGCCTGCTCGCCCGCAAGGTGCGCCGCGGCAGCGGGGACATCGTCGACGGCCCGGCGATGAGCCGGGAGGAGGCCCGGGCCGCGGTCGAGGCGGGGATCGAGGCGGCCTGGAGCCTCGCCGGCGAGGGGGTGGAGGCGCTCGCCGTCGGCGACATGGGGATCGGCAACACCACCGCCGCGAGCGCCGTGGTGGCGGCGATCACCGGCCGGCCCGCCGCCGAGGTGGTGGGGCGGGGTACCGGCGTCGACGAGGCCGGCCTCGCCCGCAAGCGCGAGGCGGTGGCGGCGGCGGTGGCGCGCGCCGCCGCCGATCCCGCCGACGGCCTGGGGGTCCTCGCCGAGGTCGGCGGCCTGGAGATCGCCGCCATCGCCGGGGCGGTGATCGGCGCGGCGTCACGCCGGATGCTCTGCGTCCTCGACGGCCACCCCGCGACCGCCGCCGCGCTCGCCGCCTGCCTCATCGCCCCCGGCGCCGTCGAGTACTGCGTCGCCGGTCACCGCTCCGCCGAGCGCGGCCACGCCGTCGCCCTCGAGCACCTCGGGCTGCGCCCCCTGCTCGACCTCGAGCTCCGGCTCGGCGAGGGGAGCGGCGCCGCCCTGGCGCTCCACCTCGTGCGGGTGGCGGCGGCGCTGAGCGCGGAGATGGCCACCTTCTCGTCGGCGAGGGTGAGCGGCCCGGCGGGGAGTGGGGCCGCGAACCCCGAAGAGCCCGTCCCCACCCCATGACCGCCGGGCTGCCCGCCGGACCCGGCACCGCGGCCCGCCCGCCGCTGACCCGCCGGGTCGGGGGGGCCGCCGCCGGGGCGCTCGCTGCGCTCGGCCTGCTCACCGCGCTCCCCCTGCCTCGGCCGGCCCACCGCGCCCCCTCGGCGGCGACCCTCGCCGGCTTCGCCGGCGCCGGCCTGGTCCTCGGCGGGACGCTCGCCGGGCTCGAGGCGGCGCTCGCTCCGGTGCTTCCCGCCGGCCCGCGCTCCGCCGTCCTCCTCGCCGCCCTCGCCCTGCTCAGCGGCGGCATCCACCTCGACGGCCTCGCCGACTCCGCCGACGGGCTGCTCGGAGGCCGCACCCCCGAGGAGCGGCTGGCGATCATGCGCGACAGCCGGGTCGGCGGCTTCGGCGTCGCCGCGGTGGTGGCGGTCGTGCTCTGCGAGTACGCCGCGCTGAGCGCCCTCGGCGGCCCCCGCCTCCAGGGGCTGGTGGTCGCGGTCACCGCCTCGCGGGTGGCCACCGCGCTCGCCCTCGGCATCTCCACCCCGGCCCGCGCCGACGGCCTCGGCCACGCCTACGCGGTTCCCCACCGGGGCGCGGGGGCGGCGGTCGCGGTGGCGGTGGCCGCGGCGGCGGGGTGGTGGCTGCTCGGCGCCCGGGGGCTGGCGACGGTGGGCGCGGCCCTGCTCGTGGCCCCGGCGGTCGCCTGGCTGGCGCGCCGGCGGGTCGGCGGCATGACCGGGGACGGCTTCGGCGCGGTCGCCGAGCTCGGCCTCGCGGTGGCGCTGCTGTGCCTGTGCGCCCGCCGCTGAGCCGCCCGGCGGGCTGTGGGGCGGGAGTGCTCGGCCTCGCCCTCGCCGTCGACGCCGCCCTCGGCGAGCCCCCCGAGCGGCTCCACCCGGTGGTGTGGATGGGGCGTGGGGTGAGCCTCCTCGTCCCCGAGGACGGCCCGGCTCCGGCGCGCGGCCGGCTGCTCCGCGGTGCCGCGGTGACCGCCGCAGGGGGTGCGCTCGCCGCCGGCGCGGGGGTGCTCCTCACCCGGGCGGCGGGGCGGCTCGGCCCGGCCGGCGCCGCCGTCGAGGCGGTCGCGCTCTCCTCGCTCCTCGCCCTGCGCAGCCTGGTCGAGGCGGCCCGGCAGGTGGCGGCGGCGCTCGAGGCGGACGACCGCGACGCCGCCCGGCGCCACCTCCGCTGGCTGGTGGGTCGCGACCTCGACGGGCTCGAGCCGCCCCTGCTCGCCTCGGCGGCGGTGGAGTCGCTCGCCGAGAACCTGTCGGACTCGGTGGTGGCGCCGCTCCTCCACGCCCGCGTCGGCGGGCTCCCCGCGGCGGCGCTGTACCGCTTCGCGAACACCGCCGACGCGAGCGTGGGATACCGCGACCGCTTCCTCCTCGGCGGCCGGGCTGCGGCCCGCCTCGACGACCTGCTCGGGCTGCTCCCGGCGCGGCTGAGCGCGGTGCTCATCGCCGCCGCCGTCCCCGCGGGACGGGGGTCGCCGCGGGCGGCGCTGCGCTGCTGGCGGGAGGACCACCGGGCCACCGCCAGCCCCAACGCCGGCCACCCGATGGCGGCGATGGCGGGCGGGCTGGGGGTGCGCCTCGAGAAGCGCGGGCATCACGTCCTCAACCCCGGCGGCCGCCCCTGCCTGCCCGGCGACGTCCACCGCGCCGTCGCCGCGGCGCGCGCCGCCGCGGTCGCCGCCGTCGGCGTCTGCGCGCTCCTGCCCGCCCCGGGCCCGCGGCGGTGACCCCCCGGCGGCGGGGTCCCCACCCCTGGCTGGACGGGGTCGCCCGGGTGGGCCACGGCGGCGCCGCCGCCGCGGGGATGCTCGATCTCAGCGCCTCGCTCGCCCCCCTCGGCCCCTCCCCGGCCGCGCTGGCGGCGGCGCGCGACTCCGACCCGATCCGCTACCCCGCGGCCGATGCGGCGCCGCTCGTGGCCGCCGCCGCGGCGTTGCTCGGGGTCGGAGGCGAGCGCCTGGCGCCCGGCGCGGGCGCCGCCGAGCTCCTGCTCCGGGCCGCCCTCGCCCACCTCGGCCCCGGCGACACCGCCCTCGTCGTCGGCCCCTGCTTCGGGGAGTACCGGCGCGCCGCCGCCGCCTGTGGCGCTCGCACGGTGCGCTGGGAGGCCTGCGCGGGCGACGGCTTCGCCCTCGATCCGGCGGCGGTCGCCGCCGCCGCCCGGCGGACGGGCGCGGCCCTCGGGATCCTGGCCCGGCCCCAGAACCCGACCGGGGTCCTCACCCCGGTCGAGGCCGTGGCCGAGCTGGCGTCGACGACGCCGGCCGTGACCTGGGTGGTCGACGAGGCGTTCATCGGCCTCTGCGACGACCCCCGCTCGACCGCGGGCACCGAGGTGGTGACCGTCCGCTCGCTGACCAAGGAGCTCGGCCTCGCCGGGCTGCGGGTCGGGATCGCCGACGCGCCACCGCCGGTGGCCCGCGCGCTGAGGGCGCTGGCGCCACCGTGGTGCGTCTCCGCCCCGGCGATCGCCGCGGCGGTCGCCGGGCTCGCCGACGGGGCCCACCGCGCCTCCACCCTCGAGGCGGTGCGCCGGGGACGCGCGGCGCTCACCACCGCGCTCCGCGACCTCGGCCTCGAGGTCGCCGAGGCGGCGGCGAACTACGTCTGCGCGGAGGTCCGCTGCGCGAGCCGCTTCACCGCGCTCATGGCCGCGCAGGGGATCGCGGTGCGCGACTGCGCCGACCTCGGGCTGACCGGCTGGGTGCGGCTCGCGGTGCCGCCGCCGGCGGAGCTCGGGCGGGTGGTCGAGGCGCTGCGCAGGGTGGCGTACGCGTGACCGGAACACGGGCGCGGACGCTGATGGTGCAGGGCACCGCATCGGGCGTCGGCAAGAGCCTGCTCGTCGCCGCGCTCTGCCGGCTGCTCCGCCGCGAGGGCCTCGAGGTGCGGCCCTTCAAGGCGCAGAACATGGCGCTCAACGCCGCGGTCACCGCCGACGGCGGCGAGGTCGGCCGCGCCCAGGCGCTCCAGGCGCTCGCCTGCGGGACCGACGTGACCCGGGCGATGAACCCGATCCTGCTCAAGCCCGAGGGCGACCGCTGCGCCCAGGTCGTGGTCGACGGCGAGGTCCGCGGGCGGATGGACGCCGCCGCCTACCACGCGCTCAAGCCCCGCCTCTGGCCGGTGGTGACGGCGGCGCTCGACCGCCTGCGCGCCGAGTGCGACGTCGTCGTCATCGAGGGCGCGGGCAGCCCCGCCGAGGTCAACCTCCGCGACCGCGACATCGTGAACATGCGCGTCGCCGCCCACGCCGGCGCGCCGGTGCTGCTCGCCGGCGACATCGACCGCGGCGGCGTCTTCGCCGCGCTGCTCGGGACCCTGGCGCTGCTCCGCCCCGCCGAGCGCCGCCGGGTTGCGGGCATGATCGTCAACAACTTCCGCGGCGACCCCCGGCTCTTCGAGGACGGCGCCGCCTTCCTGGAGCGGCGGGCGCGGATCCCCGTCCTCGGCGTCGTCCCCCATCTCGAGGGGCTGCGCCTCGCCCAGGAGGACTCGCTCGGGCTGCACGCGATGAACGGCGCCGGCCCCGGCGACGACCGGGTGATCGACGTCGCCCTCGTCGGCCTGCCCCGCATCAGCAACTTCGACGACTGCGATCCGCTCCTCCGCGAGCCCGGCGTCGGCGTCCGCCTCGTCGACCGCGGCGAGCTGCTCGGCGACCCCGACCTGGTCGTGCTCCCCGGGACGAAGACGAGCCGCACCGACCTCGAGGCCGCCCGCGGGTGCGGCCTCGCCACCGCGCTGCGCGCGGCGCGGCGGCGGGGAACCGCGGTGCTCGGCGTCTGCGGCGGGATGCAGCTGCTCGGCCGCGCCATCGACGACCCCGACGGCGCCGACGCCGCCCCGGGGAGCACGGCGGGGATCGGTCTGCTCCCCACCGCGACCCGGATGGACGGCGCCAAGGTGGTCCGCCGGGTCCGCGGCGAGGTGCTCGCCGTGCCCGGGCTGCTCGAGGGCGCGGGCGGGCTGGCGGTGCGCGGCTACGAGATCCATGCGGGCCGGACCCCGCCGCGACGGCCGCCGCTCCGGCTGTGGCCGGAGGCGGGGGGCGCCCCCTGGGACGACGGTGCCACCAGCGCCGACGGCTGGGTGGTCGGCACCCACCTCCACGGGCTGCTCGACGAGCCCGGCCTGCGCCGCGCTCTCCTCGGCGCCGTCGCCCGGCGGCGGGGACGCCGCTGGCGGCCGGGACCACCGCGTCCCGGGCCCGAGGCGGAGCTCGACCGCCTCGCCGACGCCGTCGCCGCGGCCATCGACATGGGCCGTGTCCGCGCCATCATCGACCGATGAGGGAGCGAGCCCGCACCCCGCTGCTGCTCGTCCTCGGCGGCGCCCGGAGCGGCAAGAGCGCCTACGCCGAGGCCCGTCTCCTCCACGGGTGCGGCGAGGACGTGCTCTACGTCGCCACCCTGCTGCCGTCGGGGGGAGGCTCCGACCCGCGGATCGCCGCCCACCGCCGCCGCCGGCCATCCGGCTGGGCCACCACGACGATCGACGCCCGCGGGAACATCGTCACCGCGGTCTGCGAGCGCGCCCGGCGCGGCGGCCTTCTCGTGGACGGCTTCGAGCTCGCCGTCGCCCTCGCGCGCCCGGCGAGCGACGCGGCGGCCCGCGCCTACGCCACCCGGTCCGCCTCCGCCTGCCGGGCCACCACCGCCGGCCTCGTCGTCGTGGTGGGGAGCGAGGTCGGGCTCGGCGTCCACCCCGAGACCGAGGCGGGCATCGTCTTCCGCGACCGCGTCGGCGCCGCCAACCAGGCGCTCGCGGCCGTCGCCGACGAGGTGATCCTGATGGTCGCCGGGCTGCCGCTCTGGGTGAAGGGCGGACTCGGGTGAGGGGGCGGGCGCGGGTCCCCGCCACCTGCGGGGAGCTGCTCCAGGGCGTCGATCCCCGAGGCCCGGTGCTGGTCTCGCTCCCGGTCGACCGCTGGGGCAGCGTCGAGGTGGCGCTCATCGACGCGCCGGACACGAGCGTCGAGCCCCACCGCCCCCGCGCCGCCACGGCGCTGCGCCTCGCCGTCGAGGCCTGCGGCTGGGACGGCGGCGCCCGGGCGCGGCTGGGGGGCGAGGTGCCGCCGGGGCACGGCCTGGGGTCGAGCACCGTCGACGTCGCCGGGGTGCTC
>Ga0209577_10004297_pt1 | contig 13391 bp, 13 predicted proteins | sample GraSoiAngelo_109_FD_185874 | JGI IMG/M metagenome (GOLD analysis project Ga0209577, IMG submission 185874) | Grasslands soil microbial communities from the Angelo Coastal Reserve, California, USA - 14_0903_12_20cm (SPAdes) (version 2) | ecosystem: Environmental > Terrestrial > Soil > Grasslands... | reverse complement strand
TGCCTCCGTCGAGCACGCTGCCCTCGACCGTCTTTCCCTCGATCACCTGGTCGTCTCCCACCAGCGAATCGCGCACCGCGCTTCGCACCACGCGGACGTTCTTCCCGAGGATCGAGTTCGCGATCGCGCTCTCCGTGACGTAGCTCCCCGCCTCGAGCGAGACGTTGGGACCGACCGTGGCGTCGTGGATCGTCACGCCGTCCTCGATGTAGACCGGCGGCACGATCGTACAACGGGGGCACGGCCCCTGGGGAATGCGGGCCCGTCCCTGCTCGAGCAGGTGCCGATTGGTCTCGAGCAGCGTCTCCACCTTGCCGCAGTCGTACCACCCCCCCACCGGTGCGGTGTAGAGCCGTCGCCCGCGGTCGACCATGTACTGGAACGCGTCGGTGAGATAGTACTCGCCGCCCTTCCCGGGTGGCTGCCCCAGCACGTGCGCGATACCGTCGAACAAGGTCTTCCAGTCCTTGACGTAGTACAGCCCGATGTTGGCGAGCTTCGACACCGGTGTACTGGGTTTCTCGACGATCGTCTTCATGTAGCCGTGCCGGTCGGTGACGATCACGCCGAACCGCTGGTAGTCCTCGACCTCCTTCGCCCAGAGAATGCCGTCGGCGTCGCTCGTCTGGGTGAGCGACAAGTCGGCGTCGAACAGCGTATCGACGAAGATGATGAGCACCGGTCCGTGGACGTACGGGCGGGCCAAGTTGATGGCCCCGGCCGTGCCGTCCAACGTCTTCTGCTCCACGAATTTCGCCTTGACGCGGTAATGCTCGACGATGTATCGCTCGACGGTTTCTTTCAGATGTCCGGTAATGACAATCAACTCGTCGACGCTCAGGCCTTTGACCGTGTCCATGACGTAGTCCATGACCGGCCGCCCCGCCACGCGGACCAGGGGTTTGGGCACGCGCTTGGTGAGCGGCAGCAGCCGGGTCCCTTTTCCCGCGAGCGGCACGATGATCTGCACTTACACCCTCCCGTAGCGGTCCTTGAGCCGCACCACGTCGTCGATCTCGGGCGTCGAGGCTTCGAGCAGGTCGGTCGCCACGACGGCCTCGAACTGGTGGATGGTCTTGGGTGTGATGTGAAACGTCTCCCCTTCCCGCAGCGGCCGCTCGATCAGCGTCTCCCCCTGCTGGATACGCAGCACGATCTCGCCCGACAGCACGTAGATCGACTCGTCCTTCTTGTTGTGATACTGCAGCGACAGGACGTGCCCGGGCTCGATGTGCAGGATCTTCCCGACGTAGCGGCTGGTCTTCGCCCAGATGAGCTCGTGGCCCCAGGGCTTGTCGACGCGATAGGGGAGGTCGGTCACGGGAGACCAGAAACGCGGAACGCGGAAGTGGGAACGCGGAACAGCAATGCGAGGTCGCTCGCCACGACCCCCACCCGGCTGTTCCGCGTTCCGCGTTTCGCGTTCCGCGTTCTCACGAAATCAGGCTCAGTCTCAACGAGGACGGTGACGTGACGCAAGCGGTGACGCACACCCCACACCCCACGCACCCCTCGGGCTTGAGGATGGGATGGCCGCCGGCGTCGAGGGCGAGCGCCCGCTCCCCCACCGGACAGGCGCGAGCACACACGCCGCACGGGACGCCGTGGAACGTGATGCAGCGCTCCGGCTCGAGCTCGAGGATCCCCAGGTGCACGCCCGCCCAGCCGTCGGCGGGTGGGACGAGCGCGCCCGTCTCACAGGCGCGGGCGCACGGCATGTCGGCGCACGCGACGCACGCCTGGATGCCAGGATCGATCATCGGCGTTCCGGCGGCGAGCCCGGCGCCGGCCGGCGCCTTGACGATCGCGTGCACCGGACAGACGTCGATGCAGTCGCCGCACCGGGTGCAGGACGCGAGGAAGGCGAGCTCGTCCGCCGCGCCGGGCGGGCGGAAGTAGCGGCGGGGCGCCACGCGCTGCTCCGTGCGCACCCTCACCTCCTGCAGCAGCCGGCCGAACGTCTCGCGGAAGAAGCCGCGCCGGTCGCTGGCCCGCGTATCCATCAGAAGCTCGATCCGAGGCTGACCTGCCACCGGAACGCGAAGCGTTTGTCTCCCGCCGCGAAATCGCGGGCGTTGTCCCAGCGGTTCACGGCCAGCGGCACCTCGAAACGCATCGTCCAGGCCAGCTCTTTCACCTGATGGCGCGTCATCACCCCCACCCCGATGTCGTACAGCGTCGTGTACCACTTACCCGGGGGCGACGACGGGATCGCCGTCGTGTCCACGACACCGGCATCCGCGAACGCCTCCAGTCCGAGCCCCCGCAAGATACCCCGATCGCGCCGCAGCACCCACGGCGTAGCTTCGAGGTTGAGCCCCACCGCCCAGCGACCACCCAGGTCGGGCCGGAAACCCCGGAGGTTGGCCCCGCCGGGCGCTTGATAATGAAAGTCGGGGCGCACCAGCCACGCGCCCTGGCTCCGCAGGAAGGGGTTGGTGAACGTCTCATAGGGATCGGCGCCCGCGATAGAGATTTGCCGCTGCCGCACCGGATGGGACCCGCCAAGGTAGGCCCCTGCGAACAGGCGCGCGCCCCACGACCGGCTACGCACGCTCGCTTCACCCATGACACGGCCGAACGCCTCGAAATCGTAACGGTTGTTGGCGACGAGACCGGGCCCCGGGTTCCAGTACACGACGCCTACATGGCCGCCGAGCCGCGCCCGCAGCACCGTATTGCCCCGGGTCCGAGTGGTGCCGAACCACGGCCCAGCCTCCACCGTGCCCGCGTCGTCCCACAGCCGGCGATCGAGGTATCCCAGGTCGGTGGTCGCCATCCACATGGCATCGAACCCCACGTGCGGGTCGGCGGCGTCCACGAGACGCTGCCGCAGCGCATGGTCCACCTGGATCTTGCCCCCCGCGCGGCCTTCGACGAACCACGCCGCCACGCTGGTCTCGGTGCGCGGCTGGAGCTGGCCGATCGGATTGCTCCAGCGGCCGTACAACCCGAGCACCTGGCTGGCGCCGCCCCGCGTCGCGACCGTGCCGAGCAGTAGCCCGCGGTTATAGGTGCCGAGGTAGTTGGCCCGCGCCCGCAGGCCGATCGTGACGCCGCCGAAGTCGTTGGACCAGATAGCGGGGAGCAAGCCGCGCACGCCGCGATCGCGGCGCACCCTCTCCTGAAACGGATCGTCGATCCGCAGCGTCCATGCGCCCCCCCCAAACAGGCCGTGCGGTTCCCGGTTGTTCAGCATGTCGTAGTCGTGGGCGCGCACGCGCGGATCGAGCATCACGGGGCCCGGTCGCTGGGCGGTGGTGAACTCGACGCGCTCGCGCGCCGGCTGGCCGGTGGCGCGGGCGTAAATCGTGTCGCCCGCTCCTCGTCTGCCCTGCGTGCCGATCTCGACCGGCATGAAGCCGTCACCCTTCCGCTCGATCGTCACCGCCGTCAGCCAACGGCCGTCGGCCTGCCGCGTTCGCTGCACGTGTTTCAGGGCGTAATCGATCAACACCGTCCCATGCAACCATTGGCCGAACAGCCACTTCAAGTCCTGCCGCGAGACCTGCTCGGCCACTTCCCGGAACGCCTCCTCGTCCACGTGCTTGAGCTTCCAGCGGGCGTAATAGGCCCGCAGGATACGGCGCATCGTTTCGTCGCCCACGACGTACCGCAGCTGCTCGTAGAACAGCTGCGCCTTGGCGTACACCATCTGGTTGTAGGTGAAGAAGTCGCGGAACCGCTCGCTCGGCAGGGAGACGGGCTCGCTCCAGCGACCGAGGTCCAGCATCAGCACGTCCGCTTCGAGAGCCGGGTAGGCCGAGCGTCCCCCGTGTCGCTCGAAGAACCATCCCGTCTGGAAGCTCGTGAACCCCTCGTCGAGAAAGGCCTCGCGCCATTCGTTGTTGGCGAGGATTCCCATGGTGTAGTTGTGGCCGACTTCATGGACGATGAGGCCCAGCCCGGCCGAGCCGTCCATCACCATCATCGGGAACTCGGTGCCGCCGCCCTCGATGCGGTGCACGTTGGTGAGCGTGGGCCAGGCAAATTTCCCGTACAGCGAGTCGAGCCACGCGAGCGCCGCTTCCGTGTTGCGTGCCGCGATCCCCCTGCCCCACGTCGCGCTGTCCTCCGGCAGGTACAGCACCCGCACCACGACGTCGCCGTAGCGCCCTTCGTCGTACACGTAGCGCGGGTTGAGCGAGAAGGCGAAATGATGGACCTGCTCGGCGTGGAAATGGACGCACTTGCGTCCGGTCGCCACCGGGCCGCACCCCGGCCCGGAGGCGCGCGGCCCGTACCAGCCGCGCTGGTAATCGATCCGCAGCCGGGGATCGGCCTTAGCGTGCTCCCATCCCGGGTCGCCTTCGACGACCACACCGGTGGCCCCGATGACCTGGTCCTGGGGCAGGTCGAGCAGCACGTCGTACGTGGCGAACTCGCCGTAGAACTCGCCGGCGGGATAGAGCGGGTGGTCCTGCCATCCCCCCCGGTCGTACACCACGACCTTGGGATACCACTGCGCGAAATCGAGGCGCCGTCCCTCGCGCCCCTGACGCCGCGGGAGGGTCGAGGGACGCGCCCGCCAGTCGATCTCCACTAGCCCCGAGTCCCCCGGGGCGAGCGGCCGCGGCAGCGCCCAGTGCGCGATGGTCGAATCGGGCGCGTACGGATAGTCCGGCCTGGCCCGCTCTCCCATCACCGTCGCATCGGTGATGCGCTCGAACGCGTAGTCGGGGTCTCGCAGCCGCTGGAATCGCACGCGTCCTTCGGCGGCGTCCGCCGCGGCCCAGCGCGAGCCCGGCCGAAAGGCGTTCAAGTACTGATGCACGAAGAAGTCACGCAGCGTGTCCGGGGAGCGGTTCACGTAGGTGATGCGCGCGTGACCGAGCAACACGCCCGCCGGCTCGTCCAGCGCCGCCGTGATGTGGTAGGCAGCCCGCTGCTGCCAGTAACCCGCCGTGTCGGGGGCCATCAGTAAGAGAAGGATCGGGATCATTGGGGTCATGGGGATGGGGAAGCTACACGCCCCGCGTTCGGACGGGGAGGCGTGCCGCGTGATTTCGACCGGCGAAGCATGAATCGGGCGCCGGTGTTCGACGACTGACTCCTCATCTTGGGCGTGTAACCCTCGACAACAGGAGCCAGTTATGACGCATAAATCGCGCTATCTCCCGATCTGTGGGACCCTTCCGGTCGTGGCGGCCCTCGCAACCCTGGTGGCGTGCAGCGACCGTCCGGCCGCGACGGGCCCAGCCCCTGGCAGACCCGAACCGGCGGCCAGTCCTCTCACCGCCGAACTGCAAACGACATCCGAGGCATTGGCGCAACACCTGGCGCGCGCGCTCGCGCACCCAGCCTTCCGCGCGTACGTCAAGGCGCAGCTCGATTCGTCGCCGTTCCGCGAGCACAAGCTCCACTTCCAGCGCTTTCTCAAGGCGTACGGGGGCCAAGCCCGCGACGAGGTCGCGCGGCTCGCCGGCGTAACGGCAGGCCAGATCGACCGCGAGGCTGTGGCGGCAATGCCGCTCGAGTTCTACTTCCCCGTGCCGGCGCACCGGCGGGCGTGGACCGGCGACGCGCACGTGCTCGTTGCCACCGCCCTGCGCGACCACGACATCCCGGTGGCATTCGACCCGCAGGGGCACCGCATCCTGCTCGACCCGGACCGGCCGCCCACGACCCCGGTCATCGCGCTCGTCCCGGTCGAGACCGACTTCACGCCGCGACCCTCGATGATGCTTTGCATGGAGGACTGCGGCGGCGGTGGCGGCTCGCCGCCCCCTCCCCCTCCGCCCCCGGCGGGGCTCTACATGACGCAAGCCCATTTCGTGGACGATTTTGAAGGTTGGTTGAAAGGTGCCCCCGAATTTGAGGTGCACGTGCTCGGCCAGAAGGGGCAGACCGACTCGCTCACCGACTACCAGTGTGCCGGTGAGAAGCAGCCGGCACCGTATTACTTCGACCAGAACGACCTCGACTGGAGCGGCAGCGTCATGGTGTTCAGCAAGAGCCAGATGGACGCCTACAACGCCGCCCACCCCGGCCAGAACGTGCGGGTCTACGTCGTGGAGGACGACGACACGGCGTGCCAGATCAAGACGAGCAGCGACGCCTGGAATAAGGCGCTCGAGGCCGTGGACGCGGCGAACAAGGCGCGGACGGCCGGTAAGGACACGACATCGAGCACCGGCGAGACGCTGTGGAAGTTCGCACAGGCGTTTCAGAAGCTCTTGAGCGCGCTCGCGTCGGTCATCAACACCAACGACGAGCTGGTGGGCGACGCCGTCCAGGACAGCGTGTCCGGCGAGTATCACGCGGGATTCAACTGGATCGTCAAGGGTGAGAACAACGTCACCAACGGCTGGGTCCGGTTGGAGATGAAGTGAACGGCTCACATAGGAGAGCAGCAATGCGCACGCTCATCGGATTGCTCGCCGCGGTCGCTCTGGCCGTTCCCGGTCAGGCCGGCGCAGCGCAGTGGGGCCTCTCGGCGGAGGTCGGGGTGGCGCGTTTCGGAGGCACGTCGCGGGACAGCTCGGGCGCCACGCTCGGCCCCTACCGCCCCACGACCTTCGGGGTGCGGGTCGACCGCGAGCTGGGCGCGCTGCGCGTCGGCATTGGGGTGCTGTACGCCCGCACCGGCCTCGCGGGGGAGCAGGACCAAACGGCGGTCGTCTTCTACGACCGCGCGTCGCTGGTCGAAGCCGCTCCGGAGATCTCGATCACGGTGGCGCGCTTCGGTGCCGGCGTGGTGACTCGCGTCGAAGCCGGTCCCAGCCTCGCCATCTGGGACGTGGACGGCGTCTCGCGCACTCGCGTCGGGGCGCAGGGAGCGGTCGCGTTCGAGTGGCCACTCTCGGGACGGTGCACCGGGTCGCTCCGCGCGACCGCGCTCCTGAGCGGATCGGTGATGAACCGCGACGAGACCCCAGCGGGAGTGGAGCGGCGGGCCACGCGACGCGGCGGCGTTTCGATCGGGCTGCGCTATCGGTTGTAGTGTAGGAGCGAGCGGCCCGGGCAAACCTGGTTGACCCCGGGCCGCTACTCCCCCGTCAGCATCCTGCGCCGCAGAACCGCGAGCTTGCGCTTGAGCGAGCCGTCGTAAATCCGGTCGCCGATGCGGACCACGATGCCCCCCAGGATCCCACCGTCGGTGCGGAAATGCGTCCGGACCTCCTTGTGAAGCACCGCCGAAAGGCGCTCAGCGATTTCCCCCTCGAGCCGGTCATCCGGGTCGCGCGCCAGGGTCACGCCGGCATGCACCCGGTTGAGCCGCAAGTCTACCAAGCCCTGGTACTCCTGCGAGATCTCGGCCAGGAGCCCCTGGCGGCCGCGCCGCACCACCGCCTGTAGAAAGCGCACGAACTCGAGGCCCGCGATGCCTTCCAACGCCCGCGCGAGCAGCGCGCCCTTCGTGGCTTTCGAGACCCGGGGGGAGTCGAGCGCGACGGCGATGCGCTCGTCCGCGCGGATCGCTCCCGCCACGGCCTCGAGCAGCCGGCCGTACTGCTCGACGGTCTCGCGTCCACCGCGGGCAGCGCCCTCCGCCGCCAGGAGCAGGGCCTGGGCGTAGTTGCGCGCGATCGTGACCGATTTCACCGTTACGGCTCGAGCGTCGCCAGGTATTCCGTCACCAGGCGGCGGTTGGCCTCATTGTCGAGCTGCGCCTCGAGCAGCTTCGACGCCGCGGCGATGGAGAGGTCCACCGCCTCGCGGCGCAGCGCCAGGATCGCCTTCTCCCGTTCCTCCTCGATGTCCTTCCGCGCCCGCGCCACAAGTTCCTCGTACTCTTCCCGGGCCCTGGCGAGCAACGTGGCGCGCTCTTTGTCGGCGACCGCCTTCGCTTTGGCAAGCAGCTCCTGCGCCTCGGCCTTTGCCCCCGCCAGGAGCCGCTTGTGCTCGTCCAGCAGCGCGGCGGCCTCCGTGCGGGCGCGCTCCGCTTCCTCGAGCTGCTGTTGGATGCGGCGCTCCCGCTCCTCCACAACCTGGAGGATCGCGGGCCAGCCGAGCCGCCACAGCAGTGCGAGCAGGATGCCGAAGACGACGATGGTCCAAAAGATGAGCCCCGTGTTGATGGAGAAGGGGGTGAACTCACCTTCCTGGACGAGCAGCAGCGCCAGCATCTAGAGCAGCTTGAAGAGCAGCGCGAACACGAGCGACGCGAGCCCCACGCCTTCGATCAGCGCCGCCGTCAGGATCATGGCGCCGCGGATGTCGCCCGACGCCTCGGGCTGACGCGCGATCGCCTCCACCGCCTGGCCGCCGATGCGGCCGATCCCGAGCCCAACTCCGATCACCGCGAGCCCGAGCCCGAGGCCGGCGCCGAGCAGCGCGTTCGCGTTCTTTGCCGCGGCAGCGATCTCCGCGCCGGTCGGCTGTCCACCCTGAAGCAGCGTCACGAGGTCTACCATGGTCTCCTCATCTATCTGGGTATGTTGTGCTCTTTGGGTATGTTGTGCTCTCGCTTGCGACTTGCGCCTTGCGGCATGCGACTATCAGTGTGCGTGCTGCATCATCCCGATGAACACCGACGTGAGCAGCGCAAAGATATAAGCCTGGAGAAACGCCACCAGCAGCTCGAGCAGCATCATGAAGGTCACGAACGCGACGGAACCCACCGCCACGGCCCAGTTCGAGAAGATGAAGATCAGCCCGAGCAGCGCGAGGATCACGAAGTGCCCCGCCGTCATGTTGGCGAACAACCGCAGCGTGAGCGCGAACGGCTTCACGATCTTTCCGATGATCTCGATCGGCGTCATGATGAGCGCCATCAGCACGGCACCGATACCCGTCATCCCCGGCGGCACGAACACGATCGTCTTCAAGTAACCCTTGGGGCCGAGCGCCTTGAACCCCGAGACCTCGATGGTGACGAACGCGGTGAGCGCGAGCGCCCCCGTGACCGCGAGGTTCCCGGTCGGCGTCGCGCCCCATGGGACGAGCCCGAGCAGGTTGCAGTAGAGGATGAAGAAGAAGAGGGTGAGGATGTACGGCGCGAACTTCCCGCCGCGGTGCCCGATGTTGGCGATGGCCACGTCGTTGCGGACGAACAGCACGAGCGCCTCGACAGCCGCGCCGAAGCCGCGCGGGGCCTTTCCTTCTCTATGGCGCCGCTGGATCTGCCGGCCGGCGTACCAGATCGTCAGGAAGACCAGAGCAGCCGCGATGCCCATGAAGACGACGTGCTTCGTGGGAGAAACGTTGATGCCGGCGATGACCCAGTTGGTCGGCAGGTGGGTTTCGAGGCCGAACGGCCACTCGATCACGTGGCTGTCCGACGTGTGCTCGAAGATCGCCTTGCCGATGTCGGGCGCCTGCGTCATCGCAAGAACCTGGTCTCCAGAAAGAGCAGCGGCAGCAGCACGCCGAGAAAGCCGAGCGACGCGGAACCGGGGCTCAAGGCCTCGCGGTGCGTGGCCGCGACCGCGAGGACGCTGCCGAGCGCCAGCGCCCGTACGCCCATCCCGCCGAGCCACCGCGCCATGAACGCCGGCTGTGGCCCGCCCATCACCGGCCGCAGCAGCGCCACCGCGACGAGCTGCGCCGCGAGCGCCACCAACCCCCCAATCCCGGCCGCCCACCCTCCCAGCAGTACCATCGCCGTCACCAACACCGCGCCCAGCGCCGCGAGCAGGAGGTAGGGCCTCACCCGTGCCCGCTCCCCCTTCGCCCTTCCCCGTGTTTTGCCCGCTCGGTGTCCCGCTGAACCCGATAGTACAGGCTGACGAACCAGCCGACGGTGGCGATCACAAAGCCGACAATCGCGAACAGCGGCCGCGTGCCGACCCACCCGTCCACGAGCCAGCCGAGCCCGCCGAACAGCAGGATGCTGGCGGCGAGCTGAAAGCCCACGGCGACGTACGCGTACCCCTCGCCGAAGCTCCGACCGAAGCGATTCCTATCGTCGGAGGCCATGTTGCGGGCGGAAACTTACCCGCTTGTGAAAACTATCGCAAGCGAGCCCAGACCGCGCAAACTTATGTGGCGCTTGGGAGTATGATGTACTAACCTTGAGGCCGGATGACGCCGAACCCTTCCCCTTTGCCCCGTCCCTCTTCCCCGCCTCAAGGCGACGTCGAGCTGCTCGAGCGATTGGCGCGGGCGCGCGCCGACCTCCTGGCGCAGGTGGGGCGCCGCATCGTCGGCCAGAAAGACGTGCTCGACGGCATCCTCACCGCCGTCTTCTCAGGCGGCCACGCGCTGCTGCTCGGCGTCCCGGGGCTCGCCAAGACCCTCATGGTCTCGACGGTGGCCCAGGCGCTCGAGCTCAAGTTCTCGCGCATCCAGTTCACCCCCGACCTGATGCCGTCCGACATCACCGGCACGGAGATCATCGAGGAGGACCAGGCAACCGGGAAGCGCGCCTTTCGCTTCGTGCGCGGGCCCGTGTTCGCGAACATCGTGCTGGCCGACGAGGTGAACCGCACGCCCCCCAAGACGCAGGCGGCGCTGCTGCAGGCGATGCAGGAGCACCAGGTGACGGCGGCGGGGCAGACGCATCAGCTGCCGTCGCCCTTTTTCGTGCTCGCCACCCAGAACCCGATTGAGCAGGAGGGAACGTATCCGCTCCCCGAGGCGCAGCTCGACCGCTTCATGTTCGAGCTGCGGGTAGCGTATCCCTCCAAGGACGAAGAGGAGACGATCGTCGAAGCGACGACGGGCGACATCGCGGCGACCATTGGGCCGGTGCTCACGGCTGAGGATGTCCTGACGCTGCAGCACCTGGTGCGCCGCATCCCGGTGACGCAGCCGTTGGTGCGCGCGGCAGTGACGCTGGTGCGCATGACCCGCGCCCCGGACGCCGAGTCTCCCGCATTCATCAAGGAGTTCGTGTCGTGGGGAGCCGGGCCGCGGGCGTCGCAGTACCTGATCCTAGGCGCCAAGGCGCGGGCGGCGCTGGACGGACGCCCCATGCCTGATTTCGACGACTTGAAGGCCGTGGCGCCGACGGTGCTCACGCACCGCCTGGTCATCAACTTCGCCGCGGAGGCAGCGGGGCGCACGGCGCCCGACCTGATCGAGGAGCTGATTGTGACGGGGAAGTGGCTCCCGAGGTAGGTATCACGGAAACGTATGCATAGGGTCATCGTCGCCGGTCTGGCGATTGTGCTGCTGCGCGACTGCGAGCTCGCGGGACCGCGTCCCTCGCCCGGCAAGGTCGCCGGTACGTGGGGTGGCGAGGGAGCCGGGCTCATCGCGGACGACACCAGCGCCCATGTCCACATCGGCTGCACCTACGGCAATGTGCACCAGCCGATCGTGGCGGATTCGCGGGGCCGCTTCGACCTTCCCGGCGAGCAGGACATCACGGCGCACCCGGTGGATCGGGGAATCCTCCACCCCGCCCGCTTCAGCGGGGTGGTCCTCGGGAAAACCCTTACCCTTGCGGTGACCCTCACCGACACCGCCGTCACCCTCGGCCCGGTCGAGATGACGCTGGGGCAGGCGCCGAAGCTCGGGCCGTGCCCGATCTGCTTGACGAAACGGGCCGCCGCCCGCCGCGGCGCCGCATTTCCGCCTGCCCGAGTCGCAAAAACGCCCTAAACGGCCCTCCCCGGGCCTCACATGTTTGTCAGCCGAGCCGGACAACGATGCGCGGGCGCCACGTGCAAATCGCCCCGCACCCAGGGCCTCGGCGTGTAAGTCGCGCTGTCCCAACCGCTTTCGTAGATGATTGCCGCGACGCCGGGCGGGTGACAGTGGTCACGCCATCCGCCCGCCAAACCGGCAACTTGGTATAGGCAAAGGCCTTGTGACGGGAGAGCTGGCTTGACCATACCGCTGCGCGTGCTGATCGCTGAAGACTCCGAGGACGACGCCCTGCTGATCGTGCGCGAGCTGAAGCGCGGCGGCTACGACACCACCTACGAGCGGGTCGCGAGCGCCGCGGCCATGGCGGCCGCCCTCGAGCGCGACCGCTGGGACCTGGTGATCGGTGACCACAGCATGCCGCACTTCAGCGGCACGGCGGCGCTGGCGCTGGTGCGGGGGCGGGGCCTCGACGTCCCGTTCATCTGTGTGTCGGGCACCATCTCGGAGGAGATGGCGGTGGCCGCGATGCGGGCCGGGGCGAACGACTGGGTCACGAAGGGACAGCTCAAGCGCCTCATCCCCGCGATTGAGCGCGAGCTGCGCGAGGCCAAGGGGCGCGCGGCGCTGCGCGCTTCCGAGACCGGCTACGAGACGCTGGTCGAGCACGCCCCGGTCGGCATCTACCGCTCGAACCCGCAGGGCCGGTTCCTGACCGTGAACGCCGCCCTGGTGCGGATGCTCGGCCACGGCTCCGCCGCGGAGGTGTTGGGGCTCGACATGGCGCGCGACGTGTACGCCGACGCGGCCGAGCGCCAGCGTCTGCTCGACCGCGACAGCTACACCGATCGTGAATACGACGAAGTGGAGGCGACCTGGAAGCGGCAGGACGGCCGTCTGCTGACCGTGCAGCTCAGCGTGCGGGCGGTACGCAACGCCGACCGGCAGGTCGCGTACTACGAGACGTTCGTGCGCGACGTCACCGAGCAGCGCCGGCTGCAGCAGCAGCTGGTGCAGTCGCAGAAGATGGAGGCGGTGGGCCGGCTGGCAGGCGGAATCGCGCACGACTTCAACAACCTGCTCACCGTGATCACGAGCTATTGTGACTTGCTGCTCGAAGACATGGGGCGCGAGGATCCCAAGCGCGACGACATCGAGCAGGTGCGCAAAGCGGCCGATGGCGCCACGGCGCTTACGCGCCAGCTGCTCGCGTTCAGCCGCCAGCAGGTGCTCGCGCCCAAGGTCGTGAGCATGAGCGCGGTGGTGTCGGGCGTCGAGAAAATGCTGCGCCGCGTCATCGGGGAGGACGTGGATCTCGCGACGCGGCTCGACCCCGACGTGGGATCGGTCCAGGCCGACGTGGGACAGCTCGAGCAGGTGCTGATGAACCTGGCCGTGAACGCGCGCGACGCCATGCCCACCGGCGGCAAGCTCACGATCGAAACGGCGAACGCCGAGCACGATCCGGACTACGCCCGCGAGCACGAGGCGGCGGCGGTGCGGCGCTTCGTGATGCTGGCCGTGAGCGACACCGGCATCGGCATGGACGAAGCGACCAAGACGCGGATCTTCGAGCCGTTCTTCACGACCAAGGAGCCGGGCAAGGGGACGGGGCTCGGGCTCGCCACGGTGTACGGGATCGTGCAGCAGTCGGGGGGCTTCATCTGGGTGTACTCGGAGCCGGGGCGCGGCACCACGTTCAAGATCTATTTGCCGCGGGTGGACGCGCCCGCCGAGGGCGGCGCGGCCGCCGCTACCGGCGACCTCCCCCGCGGCACGGAGACCGTGCTGCTCGTGGAGGACGCGGCGGCGGTGCGCGCGGTCACGCGTCACGTGCTGGAGCGGCAGGGGTACGTCGTACTGGAGGCGTCGCACGGCGCCGCGGCGCTCGAGCTCGCCGCCGGCCATCCCGCCCC
>Ga0209577_10004292_pt1 | contig 13396 bp, 10 predicted proteins | sample GraSoiAngelo_109_FD_185874 | JGI IMG/M metagenome (GOLD analysis project Ga0209577, IMG submission 185874) | Grasslands soil microbial communities from the Angelo Coastal Reserve, California, USA - 14_0903_12_20cm (SPAdes) (version 2) | ecosystem: Environmental > Terrestrial > Soil > Grasslands... | reverse complement strand
GCGAAAGACCTGAATCTGAACAGCCAGATCGGGGCCGTGGTCGGTTTGGCTGTTCATGCTTGCAGGCGCCGTATTGATTGATCCGCCGGAAGTCTTGCCATCGCTTTCAGAGCTACCGCGATTCGCAACGCCCGATGCGTTATAAACAAAGGTCAGAAAACGCAAATACGACGAGCGGGCGACTCGATGATCGATGTTGAGATTGACCTGGCCCAGGAGGTCCTTCCCGGGTCCTTCTTTAGTGGCGTCTGGTTCTGGCGCTTGGGCGTCAGGCTGACTCTTTCTTTCGCCCACAATCAAACTGCTTAGCGTGAGCCCTTTCGACGACAAGTCGGGAATCTCAATCCACTGAATCGAGGTTCCAACGTGACGGTTGTTTTCATCGAGTGCTGCGATGCGTACCTGATAGAGGCCGGGCTTAATCGGCAGGAAATGATTATAGAAAATATTATCCGGCGGAGTTGCCTTGCCGTCCGCGGCCTTTGCTTTTATCGTGAATCGTTGATCGAAACTATTTACGACCTTTCCCTGGTCGTCCAGCACGATGCAGGCCAAGTCAATACTTGCCTGGGGCAACCCGGCAGGTCCTGGTTCAAGCCCCACCGAGCGGATCGCAATTCTGATCCCGGTCGCTAATACTGTCCCTTGATCTATAAAATTGAGAAAGTTGAGCGTAGCTGAAATCGGAAGATCCCTTTTGGCGAAAGGCGAACGTAAGGCTGCGCGCAGATCATCGACGGGCGTTTTTGGTTTCGGATCTGGCTCGTCCTTTGCCTTTCCACGGTTGGCTCCGGTGGAGTTGACTTCGCCGTACCCGTTTCGGAAGCGCACGATCAAATCGGGACGTCCAACTACGCTGACCTCGAGGCGACGGTATTTGTGATTGCGCTGCTCTTCAGTTTCCGGTCTCCAGGCCAGCAGATAATAGAGCGAACTTTCTTTCAGCGCGGCCGAGACTGAGGCTGAGAGAGAGTTATTGTTGAAGTACGCACGACCACCAGTATCGCGAGCCAGCGCATTCATAGCATCCTGTGACGAGGCAATCTCACCCATGCCGCCGCGGGAAAGTCTTCCCGAAAGATCTACCGCCACTTCGGTGCTCGCATCAGTCATGCTGGCGATAAGGCCGCGAGAGTCTATCGAGTAAATTACCGTACCGCTGCGACCGGCGCTCGATATCAGTGAGCGCACTCGCTCCAGAGTATCGGAGTTCCTGGTATCGATGAAGAATCCGTCAGTCAAAAGGAATAGAATCTTACGTCCGTCCATCGGCGCCGTAGTACGCACCAAAGCTTCAAGACTCGTAAGTGTGCGAAATGTGAGTTCGGCAGCTTGCTGTAACATTCGCGTTGCGCGTTCGTGCACTGCCTCTTCAGCGCTGGGCCGCGTGGTCATGTTGTTCTTGAGATATTCATCGACAAAGTAACTAAAAGTATCTAGGTCGCCGCGATCGATCTGAAGAGCCTGGTACTCGGTCATCGGCGGGCGCTCAAGATCGCGGGTCAATCCGGTCCTCGGTCTAATGCGCCCCAGGGCCGCTCGCAACACCGCCTTGTTACCGCTGAGCTGTTGCAGGAATCCAATCGTACCGCTGGCGCTGACTATCGCGGCCTGATCGTTTTGACCCAGGTCATGATCGGCGAAACGCGAAAGCAGTTTGCGCACAGCACCCACATTTGCCGCGTCCATATGCATGTCGTCAACGAAGAAAAAAATCGTCCGGCCACGGTCAAGCGGAACGGCCGCACTGGTTTCTTTCGCGAGACTTGTCGGCGAGGCGGAACCACGGGCCGCGGCAAGTTGGGCTTCTTCGTTACGGCTACCGGCGCGGACTTGCTCAAAAAATGAAATCTCTCTCGGCTTACCGTCGATCTTCAAAACAAACTGATCGCGCCTTAAGCCGTTAACGAAGCTGCCGCCCTTCTCAAGCACCGTCACATCGGTTTGGACCAGCGCCGTATCGACGCGGATTACGTCCTCGCTCTGTACCGGCTTGGTTCGATCCTGCCCGGGAGCGTACGACGACCACAGCCAACAAGCGCTGCAAAAAATTACTATCCGCAATGACAGGCAGTTAGATCGCAAGCAACTCTCCTGAATTCTCGCGTCGAGGGATAGCCGGAAAGGTCGCCGGAAATGATATCATGGCGCGGGGTTAGTCCGATAAGCTTTAGCTTGTCGCGATGTCCCAACCTTCTGCTTGATCGCCTGGTACGACAAGCTAAAGCTTATCGGACACGAGAAACTATGGATGATTTAAAGAAACTGATTCGCGAAGTGCCGGACTTTCCGAAGCCCGGCATTAATTTTTATGACATTACGACATTGTTGAAACACCCGGAGGGTTTTCGAAAGACGGTCGACGCCCTGGCGGCTGAATTCGAGGGCGCGAAGATCGACGCCGTGGTCGGCATTGAAGCACGCGGATTCATCTTTGCACCTGCGTTGGCCTATCACCTGGGGACGGGCTTTGTGCCGGTGCGGAAACCCAAAAAGCTGCCGTCTGAACGCGCTTCGGTCTCTTACGATCTCGAGTACGGACAGGACACGCTGGAAATTCACCGGGACGCGATTACGGATCAGCACCGCGTGATTATCGCCGACGATTTGTTGGCTACAGGCGGCACCGCAAAAGCCGTAGTAGACTTAGTCGAGAGTCTCGGCGGCAAAGTTGAGGGATTGGTATTCGTCGTGGAGCTTGAGTTCCTGCCGGGAAGAAAAAAGCTCGATGGTTACGACGTGCGTTCGCTGATCAAATACCAGTCGTAATGGGCAGTTGTCAGTGGTCAGCGAGCAGAACGGAATCAGAAGTTCCGCCACCCCATTTTGAAGTGGTGAATTCAACTTACAAGCGCAACAGTTGAAATCGTTTTCGCTCCAGAGGAGCGAGATGTTTATAGCTACGAGCGCACACCCAAAGATCTCGCTCCGTTAGGAGCGAAACCCGGCAGCGGAACCTTCTTCGGAGCAGGCAAACGCGATTGCGCTCCTCCGGAGCTTCGGACCAAAGAAAGGACCCCGAGCTATAAACATCTCGCCCCGCTGGGGCGAAGCGACAGACAATGTACGTGGCACTTCAAGTTGACTTCACCAGATGACTAACTTATCGGGAGATTCTGAAATCAATGACAGCTAATTCGCCGGGAGTTCAACACGAGGCGACCTACGAGCGATTCCAACCACCGAAACGTCTCTTGCTGGGTCCGGGGCCGAGTCCGGTTGATGACCGCGTGCTAGTCGCGATGGCCGCGCCGGTGTTGGGCCATCTCGATCCTTTATTCCTGGGCTGTATGGATGACGTGCAAGCTTTATTGCGCTACGTCTTTGAGACTGAGAACCGCGTGACGATTCCGATTTCGGCGACCGGCAGCGCCGGGATGGAAGCCGCGCTGGTAAACGTGATCGAATCGGGCGACGTGGTCGTGGTCTGCATTAATGGAATCTTTGGCGAGCGTATGCGCGACATTATCGAACGCGCCGGTGGCAAACCCGTAGTAGTCGAGGCGAAGTGGGGCGAAGCATTCGATCCCAAACAAATCGAAGCTGCACTCAACTCATGCCGGCCGCGGGCGTTGGCTCTGGTTCACGCCGAAACTTCAACCGGCGTGCTCCAGGATCTAACTGGATTGTCCGAGATGGCCCATCGACGCGATGCCCTGCTGATTGTAGACGCGGTGACTTCGCTCGGCGGGCACTCGGTTGCAGTCGATCGCAACCGAATCGATATCTGCTATTCCGGAACGCAGAAATGTATCGGCGCGCCGCCGGGACTGTCGCCGATCACGTTCAACGAACGAGCACTCGAACGCATACGGTCGCGGCGCACAAAGGTGCAAAGCTGGTATCTCGACATTACGCTCGTCGAGCATTACTGGGGCGATGACCGCACTTATCATCACACCGCGCCAATTTCGATGAACTACGCGCTGCGCGAGGCGCTGCGTCTGATTCATGAAGAAGGACTAGCGGCGCGCTGGCGCAGACATGAATTGAATCATCGCGCCCTGGTGGCCGGCGTCGAAGCAATGGGTCTGCAGATGGCGGTCGCACCCGCAGACAGACTCTGGAGTCTGAACGCCGTGAGTGTGCCCGAAGGCGTTGACGATGCCCGCGTGCGCGCGCGGCTGCTGAAAGAAGACATCGAGATTGGAGGCGGACTGGGGCCTTTGAAAGGACAAATCTTCCGGATTGGTTTGATGGGTTCAGGCAGCACGCGCGAGAATGTCGTCCTGGTCCTGGACGCCCTCCACCACGCGCTCAATGCTGAGGGCTTTTCGTCCGGTTCGGGAGTGGAAGCAGCGCAAGCGATCTATGAGTAGGTTTTTTTTAGGTAGACTTCGATATTGAAAAATGCAAATTGCAAATTTGAGCCGGAGTAATGTCCCCACTGCGAATCTATGCGGTCTTTTTCAATTTTCAATTTGCATTTACCCACAGGCCGGCGTTCACCTCGTCGTCGCGGCACGAGCTTTTCCCTTTTGATCTCCGAGTTCTTCGCGCACGAGGCCGGAATCATCAGCCATTCGCTCCTCACTTGCGGAAGGGTTCAGGCGGACAGGCTCAACTAACTCCGCCGCCGCTTCTTTCATCGCTTGCTTCACCAAAAGTCCCACTCGTGGTTTTAGCCAAAACACGGCCAACATCGCAGCCGTGACGTTGCATCCAACTGCCGCCCAGAACACCGGCACCCATGAATTAGTGGCCTCCATGAGCCAGGCCGCGCACGGTCCGGCGAGGATTGAACCGATGCCTTTCGAGGTGTATTGAATGCCGTAATTAGTCGTCGCGTACTTGATCCCAAAGAGGTCGGCGATGGCCGCCGGGAACAGCGAATAAATATCGCCCCAGGCAAAAAACATCAAACCGGAGATGACGACGAACCACACGGGGCGGGCGACCAGAAGAGTTAGCAAGGTTATCGTTACCGCTTCAATGACGAAAACTATGGCCATCGTGTCGTATCTTCCGATCCGATCCGAGATCCAGCCGAAGAAGGGTCGCGCTGAGCCATTCAAGACCTGATTCAGCGTCAGCGTAATACTGAACACCGTGAAGCCGCCGAAGAGAATGTATTTGTCATAGTGGTAAGTAACGCCAATCGGCTTTAGCTGCGCCGCCATCATCAGTCCGCTGGCGGTGACGAGAACCATCATTACGTAGAGCAGGTAAAACGATCCGCTCTGCAGCATCTCGCGTGGCGTGTAATCGCGTGATGATTGCACCACCCTTGGGCGCACCTTGGCTTTGAATGCCGCCCATCCGGCGGGCAGCCAGCCTGCGGGCGGCATGCGCAGAAACGGCGCCGCGATAAACACCACCACACCTTGAATGGCCCCCCAGACGATGAAGGCCGTCCGGTAACCGCTCGTCCTGATCATCTGGTCAATGGGAATGTTGGTTAGCGCAGTGCCAAATCCGTACGAGCCGGCAACCAGACCGACGCACAAGCCGCGCCGATCCGGAAACCATTTAATCGCGACCCCGACGCATGCGCCGTAAACGCCTCCTGCTCCAACACCGCCGATCGCGTAAGCCAAATGTAGCGCCGCCAGCGAGTGAGCCATTCCGGCGCCAATCCATCCGGCACCCACCAGGACAGCACAACCGGCGACAACAATGCGCGGACCAAATCGATCGACCAGATAGCCAGTGAGCGGAAACAGCATGGTCTGAGCGATTACAAAAAAAGTGAAAGCCCACTGGACCGCGTCCAGGCTGGCATGCAGACTCCGGGTCAGGTCAGTCGTGAATAGCGTCCAGGCGTATTGGAGATTGGCGATGGCGAGCATCGCGACGGAACAAGCGGCGAGGATAAGCCAACGCGAGGCAGAGGGATTCTTGGTTTGGGGTTCAGTCATTGTTTCTCGCGACGAACCGTTGGCACGGTAGAGCAACGAATCTCTGAGACAATCAAAAGGGCAACTATTCGGTTTTGGTTTTTGCGTCAGCTAACAACTTCACGCATGCGTACACCGCCTGAGTGCATGGCAGCGGCAGACGCATTCTATCACCTAACTCAACCACCGCTCCGACTATCGCTTCCAACTCCATTGGCCTTCCGCTTTCAAGATCCTGAAGCATGGAAGTCTTATGGTGTCCGACTTTCTCGGCGCCATCGAGCCGTTGCTCAATCGAAACGCCTAGCTCAATACCTAATCTTTGAGCCACAGACTCTGCTTCCTTCATGATCGCGGCCGCAAGCGCGCGGGTTTCCGCGCAGGTGACGATCTCGACGAGTGTCGCCCGAGTGAGCGCGCTGATCGGATTGTAGGCCACGTTACCCATCAACTTAACCCACATGTCATGCCGAATGTTGGTACGAATCGGACAGCGCAATCCGGCTTTGATGAAGGCATCGGCAATCTTTCGGCAGCGCTCGCTCTTCGATCCGTCAGGCTCGCCAATGGCGAAGCGCGTCCCCTCGATATGCTGGATGATTCCCGGCTCGGTGATTATCGCCGAAGGATAGATGACGCAGCCGATCACGCGCGCGGGATCGATGCTCTGGTTAATGACTCCACCGGGATCTACTGATTCAAGTTGCGTCCCGTCCCAATCGCCGCCGTGGTGATAGAAGTACCACCAGGGAATTCCGTTCTGCGCGCTGACGACTGACGTTTCGGCCCCGATGAGCGGTGCGAGGCGCGGCGCCATGGTCGTAAGGCTATGCGCCTTGAGCGTGAGGAGCACGACATCGACGGCGCCGACTGTTGCCGGGTCATCGGTCGCTGAGACGCGCGCGTCAAAACTTCCCAGCGCGCCGCGCACGCGCACGCCGTGCTCTTGCATTGCACGCAGATGCGCGCCGCGCGCGATCAGCGTGACGTCCTCACCGGCCTTCGCTAACATGGCGCCGACGAACGCGCCGATAGCGCCCGCGCCGACTATGGCAAAGTTCATGACGACTCAAGAGTGCTTTAGGACGAGGTTGATACAGCTAATGACTTTTCGTGTCAGAACCGCGAGCGGTAGCGACCGGATCAACCAAGGTCGTTCAAATCAACGAGGGCGCCTCCATGATCCGGTCGCTACCGCTCGCGGTTCTGACACGCTGAGGCCACGTTGCGACGCTGAATCTTGCCGGTGGCCGTGCGCGGGATCGCTTCCACGATGTAAATCTTCTTCGGACATTTAAAATCCGAGAGCGATGAATGGCAATGCGCGATCAACTCTTTTTCGGTTGCTGCATCCCTGAGGACTACGGCTGCGGCCACCTCTTCGCCGTAAACCCGATCCGGAATTCCAAAACACACGGCTTCGGCAACCGCTGAATGCGTCTTCAGCACTTCGTCGATCTCGCGTGGTGAAATTTTTTCGCCGCCACGATTAATCAATTCCTTGATGCGTCCAACAAGAGTCAAATAACCTTCGTTGTCCAGATAGCCTTGATCGCCGGTGCGGAACCAGCCATTCGAAAATGATTCAGCGTTTGCTTCGTTGTTGCCTTCATAGCCACCGAAGACATTTGGACCCTTGATCGAGACCTCGCCGGTTGCGCCGGTCGGCAACTCCTCGCCTTGCTTGCTCAGAATTGCAATCTCAACTGATGTGCCGCGGCCCACCGAACCGGGCTTGCGCGCGCCCGGCGGCAAGGGATTCGAAGCCATCTGATGCGCAGCCTCAGTCATTCCGTAAGCTTCCAGAATTGGGACTCCAAATCGCTCTTCAATGTCAAACATTGTCTGAGGCGCCAGGGCCGCACTGCATGAACGAATGAAGCGTAGATATTCAGAGCCCGCCGGCCTGGCGCCTGCTTTGGTTCTTGATAACAGCACCTGATGAATCGTCGGCACCGCGGAATACCAGGTGGCTCGGTGTTCCTTTACGGTCGGCCAGAATGAAAGCGGGTTAAATTTTGGCGGCACGACCACCGTGCCTCCGCTGAAAAATGTCGCCAGCGTCGAGGCCACCAGGCCGTGAACATGAAACAGCGGCATCACGCACAACGAAACGTCTTCCGGCGTGAGCTTGTAAGTGTCAGCGACATTGCGCGCTGAGGTCATCAGATTCGCGTGCGACAGGGGCACTCGCTTCGGCCGGCTCGTGGTTCCGCTGGTGTGCAGGATCAAAGCGAAATCCTCAGGACTTGGGTCATTACCCGTGCGGGCAGCGGCGGGATTGTGAGCCGAGGAAAACTTAACGCGACCCTCGCTGTCGAGATCCGTTTCGATAATCAGCACGTTATCTCCTGCTGCGGCCCTGGCTTCTTCGGTATTTTGACGCGGGAGAATCAGTGCGCGCGCGCCAGTGTCTTCGAGGTAAAATCTGAACTCGTCGCGCGTGTAAGCCGGGTTCAGGGGCGCAGCCGTGCCAACTGTCGATGATGCCAAAAACGAAACGATCATTTCGATTCCGTTTGGTAAGGCCATTGCGATGCGATCGTCGCCGCCCAAGCCAGCCTGATGCAGTTCGTCGACCAACCGATTTACTTGCGCACGTAATTGATCGTAAGTGAGTTTTGGTCCGCCTCCCGAAACGGCGAGCGCGAGACGCGACTGATTACCATTTTCCAACAGGTCGAGAATCATATGATTTCTGTGCGGACCGAAGCACATTTGATGGCGTCGCAGACTATCACAAACAGTAGTCACTAGTCAGTTGTCAGTTGTCAGTATATGTTGACCGGCCAATCTCAACTATCCACGGACGACTGACCACTGACGCTTTACCATTCACCATTTACCATTTACCATTCACCTGCACGTGCTCCCGTAGCTCAGTTGCATAGAGCGTCCGCCTCCTAAGCGGAAGGTCGCGCGTTGGAATCGCGCCGGGGGCACCATCACTTGGAGGCTGATCAAGAAATGGTAAGGCAATCCGCAATCGTCATGGAAGAAGTCACTGATCCCGGCGAACTAAACAAGGCTCGAGTTCAGGACGAACGGTTCGAGCGCAATTTCGCGTGGTTTCAGGCACATGCGAATGAGATATTCGCGCAGAATCGAGGTAAGTACATTGGAATTGCCGGCCAGAGACTATTCATTGCTGATACTCCTGATGAAGTCTTTGCAGAGACGAAGAGGGCCTATCCTGAGGATGACGGCCGCTTCATTCACTACATACCCAAGGAGAAGCTAGCCCGCATCTATGCGAATTGATGGGCGGTGGACACTGTTTGATGATGGCGCGTCGCGACCAGTGATTTGGGGTGAGATCAGGACAGGAGATGGGTCTTGGTTAAAGGCGCCGTTTCTTGTCGATACGGGCGCCGACCGAACTGTTTTCAGTGCGGCGACGCTCGCAGGACTTGGTCTTGCACCAATTGCTGAGGCGGGAATCTCCGGCCTAGGTGGAAAGACTAAGTCGGTGTTAATTGAGACTCAAATTCGCCTAACTCGGTGAAGGTCAAGCTAAGGTTCTCTTCCGCGGCCAATTTGCTTCGGTAACGGAGCCAGAAGCCCTCGATATTAATGTCTTGGGGCGCGATATCACCGGCTTGTTTGCGGTGATCGTCGATCAGCCTGACGGCCTAGTCTCACTCTTAGCACAGCAACATCGTTATAAGATCTCCCCGCCCGACTGACTATGAAACTTCTTTGCAAACTGATTTCCATCTCAGTCCTTTTGACTGCGTTTTTGATTACGGCAAGAGGACAATCGAGACCTTTGTCCGAGAGGATGGCCTCGACCGTAATGACGCTTTGGCAGGACTATCCCGGCGCGGAATCCGGCAGACCCGCGAGATGGAGTTACGAACAGGCCGTTGTGCTGAAAGGCATGGAGCGCGTTTGGCGCGACACGGGCGACGGGAATTATTTCAAGTACATCCAGCGCAGTATCGATCAGTTTGTAAGCGATGATGGGACGATTAAAACGTACAGGCTTGACGAATACAATCTCGACAACATCCTCAACGGCAGGGTTCTGTTGCTGCTCTATAAGGTCACAGCCAAAGAAAAGTACCTCAAGGCGGCCAAGCTCTTGCGCGCCCAGTTGAAAACTCAGCCGCGTACCTCCGGCGGTGGCTTCTGGCACAAGAAGATCTATCCCTATCAAATGTGGCTTGATGGCTTGTACATGGCCGAGCCGTTCTACGCGGAGTATGCGCAGACTCTGCATGAGGATGCAGATTTCGACGACATCGCGAAACAGTTTGCGTTGATGGACCTGCATGCGCGCGATCGAAATACGGGCCTGCTCTATCACGGCTGGGACGAATCCAGACAGCAGCGTTGGGCCAATCCGCGGACTGGACAGTCGCCTAACTTTTGGGGCCGGGCAGTCGGCTGGTACGGAATGGCTTTGATCGACGTGCTGGATTACTTTCCAAAGAAACATCCGCAGCGAGAATTACTGATCGCAAAATTAAGGGACACCGCGACGGCGATTGCAAAATATCAGGACGCGAAGACAGGTCTGTGGTACGAGGTCCTGGACAAAGGAAGCGCGGCCGGCAATTATTTCGAGGCTTCTGCTTCGTGCATGTTCGTTTATGCATTAGCCAAAGGCGTCCGCCAGGGTTACTTGCCGGCTTCTTATCTCGAGGTCGCGCAGAAAGGGTTCCGAGGAATCATTAATCAATTTATTGAGACGCAACCTAGCGGACAAGTTAATCTCAAAGGCACGGTAAGCGTCGGCGGTTTGGGTGGCAATCCTTATCGCGATGGAAGCTATCAGTATTACCTGAGTGAGAGGGTGGTCACTAACGACGCGAAAGGCGTGGGCGCCTTTCTTCTGGCGAGTGCTGAAATGGAAAGGCCGAGGGTCAAGCGATCGGGGTCAACACGTTAACGCTCGATTAAAAGCAACGGCAGCGCTGGCTATTTCCCCATCAAGGAATGATTCCGGGTCGCACACCTTGACGTTGGTCTGGTGCCAATCTTCGCGGCTCCGCCACCTGATGTGCGGAAGTGTCTACGACCTTCCGAAAGACCGCCACCAAAACTTCTGGGGCTACGCCCCGCGCCTCCATTCGATGCGATCAATATCGACCATCAGCATATGGGGCGTAGCCCCAAAATTAATTCAGTTGCTATCGGAAGGTCGGAGACCTTCCGCACATCGGGCGGCGAAGCCGCGAGACTGTCACACTCCGAAAGCTAATCTTCTCTGAACTGGCATATTCAAGATCAGCTCGAAAATCTCACGATCGTCGCGCCTAGTCCTCCCGCATCCGGCGGCGCGTCGGTCCAATCTTCAACGAATGAAGTACGCGCGAGGATCGCCCGCACCGTGTCACGCTGCACGCCGATGCCTTTACCGTGAATGATGCGGACTACGCGAAAGCCCTTTCCGTGTGCTTCCAGCAAATATTCTTCGACGACCGCTTTCACTTCGCGTGGCGGAATTGTGTGCAGGTCGAATACATCTGTGATCTCGATCACAACCGGTTCAGGGTACGGAGATATATCATCGATCTCGCTTTGCATTTTTGGTGCACAGTGTTCGATAAGCTTTAGCTTGTCGTGCTTTGTGACCACAAGGGCGACAAGCTAAAGCTTATCGAACATCATCGTTTTGCATTTTCGCGGCTTCGCCCTATAATTTTCTGTGTTATTGCAATCAACTACTGAGTTTTTCCCGCAAACTTCGCAGACCTTGCTGAGTTTATTCCGCAAAGGAGTGCACTGTTGGCGATTCGTCTGAGCAGAACTTTCATTCTGCGGAAACTACATCAGTTGTCTGGCATCATGCCGCTCGGTGTCTTTTTACTTGAACATTTCTATACTAACTCAAAAGCGCTCACCGGTCCGGCTGATTTCAACAATGCAGTTAAGGACCTCCAGTCGATTCCTTACATTCTATTCATCGAGATCGGCGGCATTTTCATTCCGCTGATTTATCACGCGCTGTATGGTTTGGTGATTACTGTCGAGGCGCGGCCGAACAATCTGAATTATCCTTATCCGCGAAATTGGTTCTATACGATTCAGCGCGTAACGGGAATCATTTTATTCTTCTTCATTACGTTTCATGTTTTGAATTTTCGTTTTGGCATGATACCGGGCCTGAACACGCTATCCGTCGCGCACCATCCGGAGCAAAGCTTTGAGGTCGTGTCGCGAGAGTTCCACATTATTCCGATCTTCATCGTGTACATGATCGGCATTACTTCTACAGTTTGGCATCTCGCAAATGGCATCTGGCTGTTTCTGGTAGATTGGGGTATCACAATCGGCGACCGCGCGCAGCGACTGACCGGCTATGCGTGTATTGCGTTTGGTTTGCTGTTGCTGGCCGTCGGCATTAATGCAGCGGTTGCTTTCATTCGACCCGGTGGTTTACTGGGAGGCATACTCTAAGATGTCCGACAAACTTTAGTTTGTCGTTACCCAATGGTGCGCTCCTGGCGAAGCGAACGACAAACCGAAGTTTGTCGGACAATTTTGAAAGGATTATGGCCAAAGGAATCAAAATCGCAATAGTTGGCGGCGGGCTCGCTGGATTGGCGGCGGCGATGAAGATCGCTGAAGCCGGACACGAGGTCGATCTTTTTTCGGTGGTGCCCGTCAAGCGCTCGCATTCGGTCTGCGCACAAGGGGGCATCAACGGCGCAGTCAACACTAAGGGCGAAGGCGATTCGACCTGGGAACATTTTGACGACACCGTTTACGGCGGGGACTTTCTCGCCAACCAGCCTCCCGCGAAAACAATGTGCGAAATGGCGCCGGCGATCATTTATCTATTCGATCGCATGGGAGTACCGTTTTCGCGCACACAGGAAGGACTGTTGGATTTTCGCCGCTTCGGCGGCACGAAGCATCACCGCACGGCATTTGCCGGCGCCTCGACTGGCCAGCAGCTTTTGTATGCGCTGGATGAACAGGTGCGACGTTATCAAGTCGCGGGTCGAGTTCAAAAATACGAGGCCTGGGAGATGATGTCGCTGGTGCTCGACGAACACCAGGTTTGCCGGGGTCTGGTAGCGATGAACCTTCGATCTCTCGAGTTGAAAGCGTTTCCCGCCGATGCCGTGATCATCGCGACCGGCGGACCAGGATTAATCTTTGGCAAGTCGACCAACTCGATGGTGTGCACTGGCAGCGCGGTCTCGGCCTGTTATCAACAAGGGGCGAAGTACGCGAATGGTGAGTTCATTCAAGTGCATCCAACTTCGATTCCCGGCGAAGATAAATTGCGTCTGATGAGCGAATCGGCGCGCGGTGAAGGTGGACGCGTATGGGTGCCGCGGGCGAAAGGCGACAAACGATCGCCTTCGTCGATCCCTGAAAAAGAGCGTTTGTATTTTCTTGAAGAGAAGTATCCGGCTTACGGCAATTTGGTGCCCCGCGACATCGCCACGCGCGAAATCTTCCAAGTGTGTCTCGATGGTTTTGGGGTCAACGGCGAAAATCAGGTCTATCTCGATCTGACGCATATTCCGGCTGAGACGCTCGACCAGAAACTCGGAGCGATTTTGGAAATCTACGAGATGTTCGTCGGCGACGATCCGCGG
>Ga0209577_10004291_pt1 | contig 13398 bp, 11 predicted proteins | sample GraSoiAngelo_109_FD_185874 | JGI IMG/M metagenome (GOLD analysis project Ga0209577, IMG submission 185874) | Grasslands soil microbial communities from the Angelo Coastal Reserve, California, USA - 14_0903_12_20cm (SPAdes) (version 2) | ecosystem: Environmental > Terrestrial > Soil > Grasslands... | reverse complement strand
GATCGGCACCTGAGGAAACGGCCGATGATCTTCACAACCAATAAGCCACTGAATGAATGGGGAAAGGTATTACACGACGAAGATATGGCCGCAGCCATCCTCGACCGGGTCCTAGAACGAGGACGCTTCATCCACCTCGACGGACCCTCTGGGAGAACCCGTCATCTCAACCTGGAAGAAACCTTGCAAGAAAATACAAAACGGCTCAGAATTTCCGGAATTGGTGGCTCAGAATTACCGGAACCCACAACTGGCGATGAAATTAAATTCACGGCCGTTAACTATACGGCCGAACCCCATAAGCCCTTGTTTTGGCGTCGTATAGCTGCCGACACTGCCGACCCTATCTCCTCTGATTGTGCCCACATTCTGAGAAGTCAATTTGCCCGAGGTGTTCTACTGCTAGATAATCCGCCAGTTTATGGTTGATTATCATCTGCGTTCTGATGTATGGTCACCCGCGTGATTTGCCGGAACATTACGGATCGGCTTCTCCAAGCCCTGGCCGACACGCCCGTGGTGCTGATCAATGGGGCCAGGCAAACCGGCAAGAGTACTCTGGTGCAATCTCGGGAGGTGGCTGGCGAGCGCCGCCAATACTTGACGTTCGATGACCCGGGCGTGTTGGCGGCAGCCAGGCGCGATCCAACCAATCTCTCCTAATTCGGAGGAATCTCCGTGGAGCACCAGCCTCCCAGCGAGGTGTCACTACTCGTGCAGGGGTGGCGGAACGGAGACCGCCAGTCGCTCGACGCCCTTCTGCCGCTTGTGTATAAGGAAATGCGCCGTCTGGCGCACTTTCAACTGCAAAAAGAACGACCGGACCACACCTTGCAGAGCGCCGCGTCGGTGCATGATGTGTATCTGCGCATGATCGGACTGAACGCTCCGCAATGGGAAAGCCGCACTCATTTCTTTCCAATTGCCGCCCAGCTCATGCGGCAGATTCTTGTCGACTATGCCCGCCGCCACGGGGCCGCGAAACGCGGGGGTAGTATTTGCAAGCTCTCTTTGGAGGAGGCGACGATGGCGTCCCGGCGAAAGGACATGAACATCGTAGCCCTCGACGATGCTTTGAATGCCCTTGCCAAAATCGATCCTCGGCAGAGCCGCGTAGTCGAGTTGCGCTTCTTTGCCGGGCTCTCCTTGCATGAGATTTCAGAGGCCATGGAAATTGCTCCAGCTACTGTCCAACGTGACTGGACTGCCGCACGTGCCTGGCTGCATCGAGAGATTTCCAGGAACCCGCAGCAATGAACACGGAACAGTGGCAACGCACCAAGCAGATTGTTGAGGAGGCGCTGCGGTTCGCGGCTGACCAGCGGCAGACTTACCTGGACTTGGCCTGCGGAACAGATCGTGCGTTGCGCGCCGAAGTCGAATCGCTCATCGCTTCGTACGAAGCGGCGGGCAGCCAGTTCCTGGCCGCTACCGCTCCGGAGCTGCTGGAACTTACGTCTTCGACGAAATCCCCCATAGGACCCTTGAACCAGGTCATCGGCCACTACCGGTTGGTGGAGGAAGTAGGACGAGGCGGCATGGGCATCGTTTACAAGGCGGAGGACACCCGTCTACACAGATGCGTCGCGTTGAAGGTCCTGCCGCCAGAGATGGCCCGTGACCAGCGGGCGCTAGAACGATTCCAACGCGAGGCAGAGGCTGCTTCCCGGCTCAATCATCCAAATATTTGCACGATCTACGACGTGGGTGAGGGGAAGGGTCAGTCCTTTATCGCCATGGAATACCTCGAGGGGCGGACACTCAAACATTACATCGAAGGCAAGCCACTGTCGCTTGAACAGTTGCTGGACTGGGGTACACAGATCGCAGAGGCCTTGGAAGCCGCGCACGCTGAAGGAATCGTTCACCGCGATCTCAAGCCCGCCAATATCTTCATTACCCGCCGGGGCCTCGGCAAAATCCTCGACTTTGGTTTGGCTAAGCCAGCGCCGACGAGCGGAGAGCTTTCGGAAATGTGCACGCTGCCCGCGTGGGAGACCTCATCGGGTCGGCTTCTCGGAACGCCGGAATACATGTCACCGGAGCAGGTCAGCGGTTGTCAGCTGGATTTCCGGTCAGACCAGTTCTCGTTCGGCTTGGTGCTCTACGAGATGGTGACTGGAAAGCGCGCCTTTCGGAGAAGCACAGCAGCAGAGACACTAGTGGCCATTCTCCGGGAACAAGCCGAACCTATCGCACTACAAAACCCCGACGCTCCCGCTCCGCTGTGTTGGGCTATCGAGAAGTGTCTGGCTAAAGAGCCCGATAAGCGCTACGCCTCTACCCGAGATCTCGCGTGGGAACTTGCCGCCATACGGGACCGCCTCTCGGAGAAACCAGTTAGGCAGGTGGAGTCCCGCCCGACAAATATTCCTGTGCCGCGAACAGGGTTCGTAGGACGAGAGAAGGAACTAGGTGTCGTCAAAGAACTCCTGCTGCGTAAGGATGTACGCCTGGTCACGGTCACGGGTCCGGGCGGGATCGGCAAGACGCGTCTCGCGGTGGAGGTGGCGAGCGGCCTTGTTGACCGCTTTCCAGGTGGAATTCATTTTGTCCCGCTCTCCCCGCTAAGCGATCCGGGCTTCATCGCTTCTGTGATCATTCAGACGTTGGGGATCCGGGAGGTGGGAGGACAGTCGCCGCTCGAAATACTCAAGAAGAATTTACAGGATTCATTGCGCGCACCGGTGTTGTTCCTGCTGGACAATTTCGAACACCTGCTTCAGGCAGCACCCACCGTGGCGGAGCTGTTGGCCATGGGTCCGAATCTTAAAATCCTGGTGACGAGTCGCGCTGCGCTGCACGTATACGGAGAACATGAATTTCCTGTGCCGCCGCTTGCGGTGCCAGATTCGCGTTCCATGCCGCCGGTTGACGTCCTGTCAAAATACCCTGCGGTCGCGCTGTTTGTACAACGCGCCGTGGCTGCCAATCCAGATTTTGCACTTAATCTACAAAACGCGTCCGCCGTCACGGAGATTTGCGCCCGGTTGGATGGTTTGCCTCTGGCGATCGAGCTCGCAGCCGCCCGGGTCAAAGTTCTTTCGCCCTCCTCTATGCGGACGCGACTGGCGAGCCGATTGCAGTTTTTGACAGGCGGCGCACGGGACCTGCCGCAGCGGCAGCAGACGCTTCGCGCTGCCATCGATTGGAGCTACGATCTGCTGAACGCTGCCGAGCAGAAGCTTTTCCGAAGATTGTCGGTTTTCGCGGGGGGATGCACTCTCGAGGGCGTAGAAGCTGCGAGCAACACCAAACGCGACCTCGACCTGGACCTGCTCGACGGTATGGCCTCCTTGGTAGACAAAAGCCTGCTGCAGCAGGTCGAGCAACCGAACGGTGAATCTCGATTCGTGATGTTGGAGACGATTCGCGAGTACGCTCGGGAAAAGCTGGAGGCAAGCTTGGAGGAGGCCTTGACGAGGCGCGCCCACGCCGCCTACTGCCTGGTGCTGGCAGAAGAGGAGGCTACGGACCAGGGCGGCGCGGAACGAGAGGAATGGCTGGAACGCTGCGCGTTAGAAAATGACAATTTTCGCGCGGGCCTTGACTGGTTGACAGAAACTGGACATGCGGATTGGGGTTTGCGTCTCGGCGCGGCACTGTTTCGCTTCTGGGAGGCGCGCGAGTATCTGGCCGAAGGCAGGGACAGGCTGGATAAGCTGCTGAAGATCGCAGGGGCTGCAGCTTCTACGAAGGCGCGCGCGCGAGCGCTTTTTGCCGCCGGAGTGCTCGCCGGTGAGCAGGGAGATTACTTCTCGGCGGATACCCTCATCAAGGAAAGTCTGGACATCGCGCGTCAGTTGCACGACAAACAGGGCGTTGCCGTCTCTTTAAACGCGCTGGCGGTCTTTGCTCGCGACCGCGGCGACGTCGCAGTTGCGCATTCCCTGTTCGAAGAAAGCCTCACGCTTTGGAAGGAATTGGGTGACCAGAAGGCTGTCGCGCGTTCTCTTAGTAACTTGGCGAATGTGGTCAAATTGCAGTCTGACTATTCCCGCGCGCGCTCTCTGTATGCGGAGTGTCTCTCAATTTTCGGAGGACTCGGAGATCGGACAGGCGTCGCCTGGTCGCTAAACTACCAGGGAGATGTGGCTCGCGATCAAGGTGACTCCGCAGCTGCACGGACATTGTACGAACGGGGCCTGGCAATTTTTCGAGAACTCGGTGACCGCTGGGGAATTGCTGGCACCCTGGCGGATCTCGGAAGTTTGGCGAGGGAACAGCAGAATTGGCCCACAGCGCTCTCTCTGTACCGGGAAAGCCTAAAAATTTTCCAAGAACTGCAACATAAACGCGGAATTGCACGCCTGCTGGAGTGTTTCGCGTGCTCAGCGGCAGCCCAACTCCAAGCCGAGCGTTCCCTGCGACTGGCAGGTGCGGCGGCGGCGCTGCGGCAAAATATTGGCGCTCCGCTAACGCCCGCGGAACAGGTCAAACTGGAAGCCAATCTGGACCTGGCACGGCAAGCGTTGACCAACACGGCAGGGACGACTGCTTGGTTGGAGGGTTGGACTATGCAGCTCGAGAAAGCTATTGAGGACGTGCTGCTGTCCGAGGCAGCTGCTTCCTCAAGTTAGTTGCCGCAGGCGCCCAGACCGCCGACGCTGATGGCAGAAAAAATCAGGATACGAGCGAAAGGTTAAGCGGCACTCACTCCGCGCTTGCCGGGTCGATGAGTCGGCGAACTGCAGATACGCGATTGACCGGGAAACCTCCCCGGCGTCCATGCTCGCGAATAGTTTGCTCATCCGGCGCCAAGTACACACAATAAACCTTATCGCCAGTGACGTAGCTATGGAGCCACTGGATCTCTGGACCCATCTCTTTCAAAACACTGACCGACTTCTGGGCGATTTCCCGCAATTGAGCGTCGGATAGATTTCCGGCTCCCGGGATTTCGCGTTCGATGACGAATTTTGGCATCACTGTCGCCTTGTGTGACCGTATACTACCAAGCAACGAGATTAGCTTCAAGAAGGGACGGCCTGGCCAAGCTGGCCCGATCCCTACAAATGGCCAAGGACGAGATTGCCATGGATCTTCGATCGCTACAGAAGCCGCTGAAAGAGCAATACCGCACTGACCCAAATGCCTCGCGAATCAAGATCCGAGCAAAGGGAGGAGAAACGGATGTCCCGGTGACATGCTCGGTCGACATCGGGCGCGCCATCTACCACGCCGAAGCCCACAAAGGAGTCGGAGGCGCCGGTACTGGGGCCTGTTCCGGTGACCTTTTGCTTGGGGCTCTGGCAGCTTGTGCGCAAATCACCTGTCAAATGGTAGCTGCCGCGATGGGCATACCAACCGAACGCCTTGAGGTCACGGTGGAAGGGGACTTAGATCTTCGAGGCACCCTTGGCATATCAAAAGACGTTCCTGTCGGCTTTGAGAGCATTCAACTTCACTTTGATATTGCTGCGCCTGAGGCAAGCCCGGAACAACTGCGTGCCTTGCAGGAAAAAACGGAACAGTTTTGCGTGGTGATGCAGACCTTAATGCGGCCGCCGAGGTTACAAACTGAATGGATTCGTCACAATTGAACGCACGGCCCTCGGACGCTTTCTCCTTGGACGTGAGCTAGAAGGACCAGATGCAGCAGCGCAAGGATAGTGTCTCGATCACTCTCCAGAAATTTAATTAGAGTAACGATTGTGCACGACTCGGCCCAAGTGCTTGGGTACCTCAAGTTCCCCCTCGATGAAGGCCCGATAGATGCTGATCGCTGCCTCATCAGAAAGCTGCGTCGCGCCCGAGCCTCGACCTGCTTCTTCATTAGCTCGAAATTCCTCTGAATTCGGTGGATAGAGAGCACATCGACGAGGCTGGGTTCGTGTGCTTCGCAAGCACCGGAGTTAAGACGCAACACAAAGCCAACAAGTACATTTTCTTGACTAGTCAGAATCTTTAGGGTTGACATACGGACGGAATACTCGGTAATCACAAGTGTCAGTTGGCCGAATTCATGGAGGATGGCGATGTCGACCTTTACCCGGCGTCAATTCAATAGCACCCTGATGGCAGCCATTGGATCGGGTTGGGCTCGCGACTTTGTGGCGTCCCGAGCGACCCAACTGCAGACTGCATCTGGATCCATCACTGACGTTTCAGGCATCAAAGCCGGTCACTACACAGACCCACGTCGACCCACGGGTTGCACCGCGTTGCTTTTCGAGGGCAAGGCCACCGCAGGTGTGGATTACGACGGCTCGGCGCCTGGCTCGCATTTGGGTGTCTTGCTTCAACCGGTGAGTCCAATTGACGCGATTCACGGAATCCTGTTGACCGGGGGTGGCCCCATGGGTCTGGCGGCGGTCGCAGGAGCGGTTCGATACCTCGAGGAGCACAAGACCGGATTCGATTGGGGAATCCCCAATGTTCGTGTTCCGATGGTCGTGGGTGCCGTAATTGATGACTTGGCCTTGGGAGATGCGAGAATTCGTCCGGACGCTGACGCCGCCTACAAAGCTTGCCAGGCGGCCTCCGCGGAGCAACTTGAGGAAGGCAATGTTGGTGTCGGTGCAGGGGCGACCGTTGGAAAAATGCTTAGAAGCAAGGGTTACAACGGTATGAAGTCCGGCGTCGCCACGTCCAGCCTTCGGCTTGGTGACGTGATCATTGGCGCGCTGGTTGTAGCGAATTCGGTCGGCGACATCCTGGACCGGCACACCGGACAGATCGTTGCGGGAGCGCTCCGCCCTGACGGCCAGGGATTTGCCAATATTAGCGCAACGCTAAGGAAGCTCGCCACAGGCGTGGGTTCCTCCTCCTTAAACATCAGCGATTTACCTCTGCGGAGTACAACGCTCGTTGCGGTTGCAACCAATGTGTCCTTCACAAAGACCGAGCTGACCAAGATTGCGATGATGGCTTCAACCGGGGCTGCACGAGCTATCAATCCTTACCACACGAACGGCGACGGCGACTCCACTTTTGCAATCTCGACCAACAAGATAAGGTCCGACCTCGGAATTTCTATTATCGGCGCGCTGGCGGCAGACGTCGTTTCCGAAACTGTGGTTCGCGCCGTTACCCACAGCAAGTCTATCGAAGGCTGGGTAGCCGTCCGCGATTTGAAGTTCTAACTTTGCTGTGCTGAGACATATGAGCCGATCCGTCAGGCAAATTCGGAAAATTCGCAAAGTCCGCTGCAGATATTTTGGAGATAAGCCACAGTGCCACGCAGCAACGATAAGCATTTGTAGGCTCTCACGGTAAACCGAAGCAAAGGATATTGGGGCCGACCGCGAGCGCCACAAATTGCTTGCCGCTGACCATGTAGGTCATCGGCGAGGCTTTGTTTATTCCATTCGTCGGGAAATGCCACAACGCCTTGCCGTCCCGCTCGTCGAGGGCGACTACGTCTCCGCTTGGGTCTCCGTAGAATAGGATGCCCCCGGCCGTCGCCAACACTCCTGCGTTTCTCTTGCCATCGACAGGGCCGATTTGCGGGGCTTCCCACACAACCTTTCCAGTCTCGATATCAAGGGCACGGAGGTATTTCTTTCCCGGTTCCTGGTCGGTCTTGCTTTTTTTTGCTCCGCTGGACGTCAGTTTTGCATCGCACTTCTCCAGGGCGACGACGTAATAGAGACGCGTAACAGGGCTAAACGCAGTGGCATTCAAGTTCGTGCCGACTTCCGGACAGACTACGCCGTCCTCTGGGAGGCGCTGTGGACGGCCGTTAGGAGCAATACCGCCGGCCCAAGTCGCACCAACAAATTTCGTGGCCACCAGAACGTGGCCGTCGGTTCGGTCAAGCACGTAGAAAAAACCGTTCTTGTCGGCATGCAGTAAGAGCTTTCGATCGCTGCCCTGATAGTTCGCGTCAACCAGCACCAGCGGCGCATTTGCGTCCCAGTCGTGAATGTCGTGAGGAGTTACTTGGTAATACCATTTCAACCTTCCGTTATCGGGGTCCAACGCCAGGATGCAATTCGTATAGAGGTTATCGCCGGGTCGGTCGCGATCGTCGGAATCTGGGAAGGGGTTGCCGGTGGACCAGTAGAGAGTGTTAGTCTGAGCGTCGTAGGAGCCAGTCAGCCACGTTGAGCCGCCGCCGAATGCGGGTTCTTTGCTTCCCCAGGTCTCATGCCCTGGTTCTCCTTTACTTGGAATTGTCCAGAATCGCCACACACGTTCGCCGGTCGAAGCCTTGTAAGCATCGACAAACCCACGAATGCCCCAGTCACCTCCGGAAACCCCGGCAATGACGAAGTCCTTAACGACGAGGGGAGCCACAGTCGAACCATAGTGCTGAGGTTCATCCGGCAACGCGACTTCCCACATCACATGGCCTGTGGTCCGGTTCAAGGCAAGCAGATGCGCATTATCGGTCATCATGAATACTTTATCCGCAAGGACAGCAACGCCGCGGTTCGTGCCCAAAGCAGCGTCTCCAACAAGGTCGCGAGTGCGCGGGCGCGAATATTCCCAAATCTTGTGGCCCGTGAGCGGATCGAGCGCAAAGGTGGCATTTGGTCCGGTCACGTACATAATGCCGTCGGCAACAATGGGCGTTGTTTCGAGCCCGAAGTAGCGCATGTTTTCCACAAAATAGTTCGTATCGGGAAGCAAGTTCTTCCATAAAGGAACAGAGAAGATCCACTTCAAAGTGAGTTGGTGCACATTCGTGTTGTTGATTTGAGTGAGTTCGCTATATCGGTTTCCGCTCAGATTGCCGTTGTAGGTCAGCCACTCGCCTGGCTTCGGGTTTGAGATTCTCACGAAGTCGATTCCCGGTGCGTGGATGGTCTGGGCGTCAGGGGCTCCAGCACCGACGCCAGTCCGCCTGCCCAGATAAGCTGTTAAATCCCGCAGTTCTTCGGGGCTGGCTTTGACAGGCGGCATTATCGATTGCTTTTCTTCCGTGATCGCTGAGATCTCCCCCTGTTGAATGATGTGGAACTGTCCTGTTAGATCCTGCAATCGAATGTCAAAATTGCTACGATTCCTCACAAATCCACGTATGGTCTTCCCATTTCCCAGTTGGACGCTAGCCAGTTCATAGCCGGGCGTGATCCGCGAACTTGGATTCGCCAGCTTCGCTTGAATTTCGTCGACGGTCATTTCCCGGCCCACGTTCGACAAGTCCGGGCCTATCGCGGCTCCGCTGCCAGAAATCATGTGGCAAGATACGCATTGTCCCTTACCGAAGAAAAATGACGCTCCTGCTGTGGGGTCGCCGCGGGCGGAGCTTTCCGCGGACGGAGCATTCAGGGAGCGTACCAATGCTACAAGTGCGTCGAGTTCCTGAGGCGGCAGGTTAAAGGCAGGCATGCCTGAGGCTGGAACACCATTGCGGATCAAGTCCCGCATCTCCTGAACAGAACGGTCACGCAGCCCTCGGTTTCCTGCGAGCCCAGGGGCTTTGTCCGTACCACGAGCATCAGCACCATGGCAGCCGGCGCACGATTGCGCGTATATTTTTGTGCCTTCCGTCAGATTTGGCACCGTTGTTGAAGGAGTCTGCGCGAGCACCGGCATCGCACCCAAAGCAAGCGCGACAATCAAGGATCTCGCAATGCGACATGCGGACGAATGCTGGCAAAAGCATGCTGGGTTTGCGGTAATCGGGGCCTTCATCAACCTTCGGTATCCTGCCGATTTCCCTGATGGCGAAAAGCGATCGCAAAGGGAATCGCGTTGCGAGCGACTATGTCACTGCTCCTAGACCTGGTCCGTTCATGTCCCCGGTGCGCATCATTCCATCCTTGACGAGGAAGATTCCTGGAAACTTCTGCTCCCAGGGCTTGTTCGCCGTGGGCATGTACTGGCGGGCATTGGCCTCGACTGCAGTTACACCCGGCACGCGCGCTGCCAGTCCGACGGAATGCACGAGGGATGCGCCGGGACAGGTCAGATCTTGAACGCAGCGAAACATCTCGTATTTCCGCGCAGCAGCGGCCATAAGCAAAGCCTGGCTTTGTCCCTTACAAGCTTTAAGCGCCACTCCCGTATAGCCCAGCTCCCGCGCCAGGATGAGCCTGTCGAGTCCTGTCAGCGATTCGTCAATCACGACGGGTCTCAGCTTAGCTGCTTCATGCATGGTGTTCTCTCGGTGCTTCTCCAGCTCTCGCGCAGTGGGTTGTTCGATGTATCGAATCCTTTCGAAGCCTAGCGGCGTCTTCTCCTTCAGACGACGCAGAAATTCCAGCAAATAGCCTACGTTGGGGCATCGCTCGTTAAAGTCGAGAGAGTACGTCCAAGTTTTTACGCTGCGCTTCGTTTGGGCTTCACTCGTTGTACGGTCGATCCGTACGACGCGGTCAAGATCCCATGCCAAATCGTCACCGGCCAATTTGATCTTAATGTGAGTCAGACCGTTGTAACGAATCCAACCAGACAAGGTCTGGGGCAAGCCGTCGTCCATCCGTTTTCTGACGTCCGACGCTTCGATTGCATCCGAGGCTCCGACCGAATGGTAGAGGGCCAAGCTTGCGTTTGGTTCCATCAACAGGTATTGGTCCAGGTATTCGTCTTTGAATTCCGGCCCCAAATAATGCGACAGATCGTGCGCCATGAAATCACGCCCATAGGTACAGTAAGAGCTGAGGGCATGAAGTTTTCCGAACACGTCGTGAAGGGCCGCATCAAAGGCGCTCGCTGTAACCAGAATGCACAGTTTCGGAATAGGGTCTGCGAGTTGCAAGCGATGTGAAACTTCAGCTGCTGCTTTCAAGTACTCCGGTTCCAAGGCGACGTTGATGTCGATGGGGTGGCCAGTCTCCTTGAAGTCCGCTGTGATACTTCGAACACGTTCGGCCAGGGCTTTCATTGCTCCAAGCGTCATGTCGTAAGACATCCGCTCCGAAGGAAATGACCAGACGTTCCCCATCGGCATTGAGCCAAAACCATGAGCCGAGCGGCCGTTTGCGAGATGCGCGACGCAACGCACGTTCAAGATTGTGGCGCGGTCCACTTCCTTGCCGGCGAACTTGTATGGAGTTCGATAGCGAAACTCTTCGTAGTCGTACGACACGTCATCAATGCGCATATCGCCGGATTTTGCGGGCGAAGGGCGGGAGGCGCTCCAAGGCTGGAACACGCGAGGGCGAGGAATTAACAGCAAAGACAAAGGTGCGGCGCACAAGAATTCCCGCCGGCTGAGTCCGTCGCGTTTCCGCAGTCGCCGCTGGTTCTTAGCGGTCACCTGTTATCGCTCCGTAGCCTTCGCGCAAGTGCGTCTTCAGGAATTGGAGATCGCGGTGAAGAGCGGCGAGGATGTTGTTCTCCCTAGCGGCGCTAGTTTCCCCAGCCAGGTCGTACTCGAGGTGCAGCGAAATGGGACCTTGAAAACCGCCGGCCGCCAGCGCATTGATAAAATACTTCCAGTCCACCATCCCTTCTCCCAATGGACAGTTTCTAGCTGCCCATCCCGTTTGTGTTTTCTCCCACCAAAAATCTTTGGCGGCAACCATTTTCAGACGAGGCATCACAAGGTTCGTTGCGATCTTCCAGGCGCCCACTCCACCTTCGGCCACGGCATGACGCGCGTCGAAGTAGAAGCCAGCCCATTTAGAATCAAGCGTATCTATCACCGAGGCCACATCCCAAACCGGCGCTCCGATGTACTGCTCATGATTGTGGTAACCCGCCTGGATTCCATATTGTTTGCTGAGGTTGACGAGCCCACGGAACTGACTAGACGCCACATCGAGTTCTCCCCGCACGTTGACCATCTTATACTGGTAATAACCCGGCTTGAAGAATGGGATCGAAAGCTTGGAGGCTGCCGATAGGATTACGCGCGCAGCCGGATCGTCGGCAGAAGTGAGCTCTGTAGTGATCATCGGAACGTCCAACCCTTCTTCACGGATCGCCTCCACCGCTCTGGGGAGATCTTCGGTAGCACGCTCTGGGGGCACGTGCCCGCCCGGGCGTACCGTCAGGTCAATCCCGCCGAATCCCACACTCTTGGCGGCCTGAGCCAGTCGGCGCCAATCCATGTCTGGGAGTGACTTCGAGAAGAGGCAAAGCGTCCCGGTATAGCCCCCAGGATGCGACACCGAGGGTTCGGCCATATTTAGAGACACAGCGCACGCCACGGCGGAGCATCTGCCGAGAAAGTCGCGTCGCGAGAGTTCTATGGACATGATTCTCTCCTTCCATTCCCTGAGCTCAAACCCAACGATCAAACCAGTCCATCATTTTCCGCTGAGCCTGGAGGGGAAACTTGTGAGGGCCGTTGAACAACAGCGTGTCGAACCGCTCCGGCTTGCCGATCGCTTAATAAGACTGACGCAAGCTGTCAATGGAAGCCTTAACCCCGTCAGGGGAAAACAAGCTGTCGTGCTCCCCGTGGACCACGAGGAGCGCGCTCGGCATTGCGGGACCATACCCGAGGGAACCGTGTAAACCTCGTAGTGAGGGATCAAGTAGCGGAATGAGGTCATCCATCCTACCACGCACGCAGCTTTAATCCGCGGATCGAGCCCTGCTAGAAAAACGGTCCTCCAACCTCCGACCGAGAGTCCCACGCACGCAATGCGACTCGGGTCGACTTCCGGACGCGTCTGCAAGTAATCCACCGTGCGAATATCGTCCCACGCGAGCACGCCGCCCCAGGTGAATCCCGAGTGGAGAATATTCTGGAAAACAATTTCTTCCGAGCTTCCGGCGCGATGAATGCTTTTGCGAATGGTCTCTTCCGGCTCGGGCCTCGAACGGTCGTTCGTGTCGCGCTCCAAGTCTTCATCAAGAATCAGGCGGCGCTCACCGTGATAAAACATGTCAATCACGATCACAGCGTAGCAGCGTTGCGCGAGCGAGGCGGAAAAACTTACGCCGTCGTAATACTCCTTGCGATAGGCGGTGAGCATCGGGTGTTCGTTATCGATTCCAACGAGCTTCTCCTTGCCCCAGTAATAAACGCCTCCGTGGTCATGCAACGCAACGACCGCAGGGACGGGGAACTTGGCGCGTTTGGGAATGAGGAAATAACAGGGCACTTCCACATCCGGGGCAGTCCAGAAGTTTAACCGCTCGCGCACGTAGTCGCCTCTATCCAGGCGCTCGAGAATCTGAGGTCGAGGGTTTGTCGGCTCAGGCAGATAGGACATGAGCTCAAAGACTTTGGTTCGCGCTTCAGCCTTCCAGGCTTCGAGATCCTTTGGCTGACGATGGAGAAAAGCAAGGCTCTGGTGCGTCTTTTGCTGCTGATGCTTAACAAAGGGATACAGATTTCCGAGCGCCGAGCCCTTCCAGCGCTTGCTTTCGTCAGCCGCAGATCCGGCTTGCGATAATGGAAAGAAGGCTGAAGCCTGCGCCTTCGGCGCGTGTCAACGACTTTTAGACAAGTACTCACGGAATTTATTGAACTTTTCATGTGTGTTGGACCGGCTTGTTGATCCAGACCTCGCTGGGAAGAGCCGGTGGTGTGGGAGCGCTTCGTACGAA
>Ga0209577_10004290_pt1 | contig 13398 bp, 10 predicted proteins | sample GraSoiAngelo_109_FD_185874 | JGI IMG/M metagenome (GOLD analysis project Ga0209577, IMG submission 185874) | Grasslands soil microbial communities from the Angelo Coastal Reserve, California, USA - 14_0903_12_20cm (SPAdes) (version 2) | ecosystem: Environmental > Terrestrial > Soil > Grasslands... | reverse complement strand
CGAGGGCACCGTGCGATACGTGACGCCGTCGGTGGAGTCGATCCTGGGGCTGAAGCCCGACGAGGTGATCGGCTCGAACGGCTACGAGTTCGCCCATCCCGACGACCGCGATGAGCTGATGGCCAGGCTGGCCCGCCTGCTCGAAGGTTCGTCGCGGCAGCGCGCCGTCGAGTTCCGAGCCCGGCACAAAGACGGCTCCCTCCGCTACGTGGAGCTCGTTCCCACCAACCTGGTCGACGACCCCGCAGTCCGCGGCATCGTTCTGAACGTGCGGGACATCACCGAGCGCAAGCGGGCCGAGCAGGAGCTGCGTCTGTTGCAGACGATCGTGCTCGCCATCAACGAAGCGCCCGACCTGGGGGCCGCGCTCGAGGTCACGGTGCAGCAGGTGTGCGAGGTGACGGGCTGGGCCTGCGGAGCGGCGTGGACGCCGCTCCCTGACGGCTCGGCGTTGCAGCTTCGGCGGTCGTGGAGCAGGGACGACCCCGAACTGAAACGGTTTGCCGCAGACCGCCAGACGCTCGAGCTGGCGCCGGGCGTCGGCCTGCCGGGTCGGGTGTGGGCGTCAGGCGAGCCGGCGCTGGCGACCCGGGTTCCTGCCGACGACGACCGCGCCCGAGATGCGGGGCTACAGGTGGGTGTCGCTGTGCCGGTGCTGGCCGACCGAGAAGTGGTTGCCGTCCTCGAGCTGTTCAACATTGCCGAGGGAACCGACGATCGCCGCGTTCTGAGCCTGGTCGCGGCCGTGGCCAGCCAGCTCGGGACGGTGATCGAGCGCAAGCGGGCTCAGGAGCGACTCGCCCACCAGGCCCTGCACGACCCCCTGACCGAGCTGCCGAACCGGGCCCTGTTCCTCGACCGGCTGGCGCTCGCCCTGGCCCGGCTTCGTCGGCGGCCGTCGAGCATGGCCGTGCTCTTTGCCGACGTCGACCGCTTCAAGGTCGTCAACGACAGCCTCGGTCACGACACCGGGGACCGGCTGTTGGTCGAACTGGCGCATCGGCTGCGCGACGTGCTGCGGCCGGGGGACACACTGGCCCGCTTCGGCGGCGACGAGTTCGCGGTGCTGTGCGAGGACGTGCCCGAGGGCGACGTGGCCGGCATCGCCGATCGCATGATGGACGCCCTGGCCGACCCGTTCCTCGTCACCGGGCGGGAGGTGTTCGTCAGCATGAGCGTCGGCATCGCTCTCGCCCGCGACGCGGACCAACGTCCACAGGCGCTGCTGCGAGACGCCGACGCCGCCATGTACCTGGCCAAGGACCGCGGGCGCGCTCGCTTCGAGGTGTTCGACGAGGCGATGCGCGACCAATCCACCGAGCGCCTGCTGCTCGAGAACGCTCTGCGCCGAGCGCCCGAGCGCGGCGAGCTGCGCGCCCTCTATCAGCCGATCGTGCGCCTGAGCGACGGGGCGATGATCGCTGCTGAGGCGCTGGTGCGGTGGGTGCACCCCGAGCGGGGCCTGCTCGAGGCCTCACAGTTCGTGCCGCTGGCCGAGGAGACGGGGATCATCGTGCGCATCGGCGGCTGGGTCCTGAACGAGGCGTGCCGCCAGGCTGCGTCCTGGGCGGGCGACAGCAAGGCCCCCGCGGTCTCGGTCAACCTCTCCGCCCGGCAGCTCAGTCGCCCCGACCTGGTCGACGTCGTCGACGAGGCGTTGACGGCGAGCGGGCTCGACCCCGACCGGCTGTGGCTGGAGATCACCGAGAGCGTGCTGATGGAGGACGCCGACACCGCGGTGGCGGCCCTCGAGCGGCTCAGGCGCCTCGGCGTGCACCTCTGCGTCGACGACTTCGGCACCGGTTACTCCTCCCTCGCCTACCTGCGGCGGTTCCCGGTCGATGCCCTCAAGGTCGACCGGTCGTTCGTCGCCGGCCTGGGCCAGGACCCGGAGGATTCGGCGATCGTCGAGGCGGTCGTGAGCATGGCCCACTCCCTCCGGCTGTCGGTCGTGGCCGAGGGCGTCGAGACCGACGAGCAGCTGGCCCGTCTGCGGGACCTGGGATGCGAACTGGCCCAAGGTTTCTACTTCGCGGCGCCCGTGCCGTCGTCCGCCCTCGATCCCTTGAGCGTCGGCCCCCGCTGGTAGCAGGGACCACTTGCACTCAAGGACCGGGCGGTTTGCGTCGATGTCGCGGTGAGTGTTGATGTTGATGAGGCTAGTGTTGCTCCTGTAGCCTAAGCAGCCGCACGTCCAAAAGGGAGACCCGGTGGGCTCGACCCGAACGCCAGGGAGAGTCGGCCCGGTCGCCGTGATCGTCCTGGCTGTCGCCTGCGCGGTCACGGGGACCGCGTCGGCGGTCCCGGCCCCCGACAAGCAGACCCAAGCCGACCAGCTGGCCCAGCAGCTCGACAACCAGGGCCAGCGCATCTCTGCGCTCGACGAGCAGCTGAACCAGGCTCAAGCCAAGGCCGACGCCATCGACCAGCAGCTGGCCGCTATCGGGCCCAAGCTGACCGACTCGGACCGCCAGCTGGCGGCCGCCCGTCAGCGGCTGGCGGAGGCGTCGGTAGACGCCTACGTGCGGGGCGGGGCAAGCCCCTTGCTGGGCGCTCTCATCAAGGGCAGCGCCAACGACTTCGGCGTGCGCAAGTTCTACGTGGACGCCGCCCTCGACGGCCAGCGCGGCGCCCTCGCTGCGTTCGACACGGCGCGGCATCGTCTGCTGGCGATGCGTGACCAGTTGCGCGGCGCCGAGCGCCGGGCACGGGCTGCCGTCGACGCCATCAACGCCAACCGACAGGCCATCCAGGCCACGGTGGCCGCCCAGCAGGCGACGATGAACAAGGTCGCCCAGCCCGACATGGCATCCCTTGTTGCACAGGCGTCGGCGGCCCGAGCCCAGCAGGCTCAGCAGCAGGGCCAGCAGAAGTTCAACACCCTCGCGGCGCCGGCGGCCGCCCCGGCGACGAGCGTCGCTCCGCGGGGACCCGGAGCCGCGGCACCGACCAAGCCGGCCGGCGGCTCGGGATCGGGGCCGGCGACCACGGCCAAGCCGTCGACTCCGACGACTGCCGCCCCCAAGCCCACGTCTTCGCCTCCGTCGCCGGCACCCACCGGCCCGGCGCCCCCGGTGAAGCCTGGTGCAACGACGGCGGTGAACACGGCGAAGGCGCAGCTGGGCAAGCCGTACCAGTGGGCGGCCGCCGGTCCCGACAGCTTCGACTGCTCGGGCCTGACGCTGTACGCGTGGCGGGCGGGCGGCGTGATGCTTCCGCACTCGGCGGCCATGCAGTACGACGGCATCGCTCACATCTCGGTGTCGCAGCTGCAGCCCGGCGACCTCGTCTTCTTCTACACGCCGATCGAGCACGTGGGCATCTACGTCGGCGGCGGTCAGATGATCGACGCCCCCTATACCGGCGCCGTCGTCCGCTACGACTCGATCTACAACCCCAACCTGGTCGGCGCCGGCCGCCCGTAGCCGGAGTCGGAGAACGGCAGCGCGGCGCCGACGAGCGCGGCCACGAGAATCGGGATCAGCGTCACGTGCCACATGAAGTCGAAGGCGCTGGCGACGAGGAAGGCGACGAGGACGGCCAGTCCGGCTGGCGGTGCCCGCCGGGCCAGCGCGACGCCGATGACCGCGAAGGTGGCCAAGGCGACGGCCAAGGCGGGGAAACCCTGCTCGGCGGCGAGCTGCAGGAACTCGTTGTGGGTCGCGCGGGCCACATACGTGTCGCCATTGGCGCCGCGCCATTGCAGTCGCAGCTTCGACGGGCCGACGCCGGCGAGGGGGTGAGCGCTGGCGACCGCCCAGGTCGCGCGCCATTCGTTGTCGCGGTCGGGCGAGCTCACGGTGAGCCGGCTGGAGCTGAAGGCGGCGCCGATGAAGAGCCCCCCGACCGCCAAAAGCGCGGCTGCTACGAGCCAGCGCCCCGGTCTGCGCACGGGCGTGCATGAGATCGCCATCCCGATGAGCAGCGTCACCGTGGCAAGCGCGGGCCGGCTGGGAAGCCGCGCCGGTGCAACGGCGACGACACCAGCGGTTGCGATCGCGGCGCCGACGAGGATGGGCAGCGTCACGCGCGTCGTCCTGCGCCAGCCAGTGCGCCACACGAGGACGGCCCCGCCAATGGCGAGGGCGGCCCAGCCCGCCCGGCTGAGCGTGGCCGCGACGCCCACGACGAGGACGAACGTGGCGAGGCGCCACCGCCGCTGTCGAGGTTCGGCCGTGGCGCGGGCAAGGGCGACGAGAGCGAGAGGGGCCAGGACCGCGGCGGTTGCGTTGGCGTAGGTGAGCGTTGACGACGCCCGCCACAACCCCTGGTCGACGAGGGCAAGTGGGTCGTGCCGGACAGCGACGCCGATCCACCCGCTCAAGGCGAGGGCGACGCCGGCGACGAGAAGCCCGGACACGAGTGTTTCCCGCGCCTCCCGGTCGGCGCTCCGGGTGACGAGGGCAGCCACCGCCGCGGCGGCGACGATGGCGACAACCGGTTCCGCCCCTGCGACGTCGCGGGCGACGACGGCGGCCCCGACGCCGCACGCCCACGCGGGCACCGCGATCGCCGCGTGGGCGAGGACCCGGCGGCCGGGCGCGGCCAGCACGGCGAAGGCGCCGCTCAGGGCGACAAGGGCCAGCAGGACACGTTGCTGGCCCGGGTAGAACCCGCCTTGGGCAACACAGCCGTAGGCGACGGCGAGGAGCAGCGTCGCCGTGGCGAGCACACTCGCCGTTCGTCGCTCCGCGCCGAGATCGGCCGCCAGGCGCGACGAGTGGTGGATCGCGCCTGGCGGAACCGCTACGTCATTTCCCACCGATCAGGTCAGCTGTCGACTGCCTAGTCGCAGCCGTGCTCTTGCTCGTGCTGTTGAGCGTGCGAGTTCTCGTGCTGCTCTTCGGTGTCGTTACAGGGCTGGGAGTGGTCCTCGACCTTGGAGTGGTCCTCGACCTTGGACTGATCCTCGACGTGCGAGTGCCCATGCGCGTTGTGCTGGTGGTGCCCGTTGTTCGCTATCGCCTGCGACTGGAACGCGAACAGCCCGCCGGCGAGCAACGGGACAGCCAACCAGATGCGGGCGCGCGAAAGAACCCCTGCCATTTCTGCTCTCCTTTCCGCCGGATGAAGTGCGAGTCCCTACCCGACAACCCTCAGCTGAAACAGGGCGCAGCGCGCGTTTCCCTGCGGTCTTTCGCCTGCGACCAGCATTGACGCCAACGTGTGGGATCCGTCACAGAACGCAGCGGTGTCTGGTGGAGCTGAGGGGAATCGAACCCCTGACCCCTTCCATGCCATGGAAGTGCTCTACCAACTGAGCTACAGCCCCGGAAGTCGCTTCAGAGTAGTCAAGGACGAAGCCGCCGTTACCATCGACGCGTGGCTGCGGCGTACGACATTCAGGCAGTCGAGAAGAAGTGGCAGGACTACTGGGCTGAGCACGGGTCCTACCAGGTCGAGAACGACGATCCGCGGCCGAAGTTCTACTGCCTGTGCATGTACCCGTACCCGAGCGGGTCGGCGCATCAGGGGCACGTGCGCAACTACACGTTCGGGGACCTGATCACCCGTCACCGGACGATGCACGGGTACGCCGTGCTCTCACCGATGGGGTTCGACTCCTTCGGGCTCCCGGCCGAGAACGCGGCCCTGAAGACTGGTGTCCATCCTCGCCTGTTCACCGACGAGCGCATCGCCGAACTCAAAGCATCGATTCTCCGCCTCGGCGCCCAGTACGACTGGCGGCGGGAGGTCCGCAGCCACGACCCTCAGTACATCCACTGGACCCAGTGGATCTTCCTGCGCCTGCTGGAGGCCGGTCTGGCCTACCGCAAGAAGGCGCCGGTCAACTGGTGCCCGGGCTGCCAGACGGTCCTGGCCAACGAGCAGGTGCTGGCCGACGGGACCTGCGAGCGCTCGGGCGACGTCGTGGTCAAGCGTGACCTCGAGCAGTGGTTCTTCCGCATCACGGCCTACGCCGAGGAGCTGCTCGAGGACCTCGACCGGCTCGACTGGCCCGAGCGGGTCAAGACGATGCAGCGCAACTGGATCGGCCGCTCCGAGGGCGCCGAGTTCGACCTGGCCGTCGAAGGGCGAGAGGACCTGAAGCTGCGCGTCTTCACCACCCGGCCCGACACCACCTTCGGCATGACGTACGCGGTCCTCGCCCCGGAGCACCCGCTCGTCGACGAGCTCACGACCGCTGACCGCCGGGAGGAGGTGCAGCAGTTCGTCGCCCGGGTCACGCTCGAGACCGAGGTCGAGCGCCAGTCCGCCGAAGGGCCGATCCAGAAGCGGGGCGTCTTCACCGGCTCCCACGTCGTCAACCCGTTCAACCGGCGGCCCGTGCCGGTCTACCTGGCCGACTACGTGCTCATGGGCTACGGCACGGGCGCCATCATGGCCGTGCCCGGCGAGGACCAGCGGGACTGGGACTTCGCCCAGGCCTATGGCCTCCCGATCATCCGAACCGTGCAGCCGCCCGACGACTGGGAGGGCGAGGCCTACACGGGGGACGGCCCGGCCATCAACAGCGAGTGGCTGGACGGCCTCGACAAGGACCATGCCATCAAGAAGGCCATCGAGTGGCTCGAAGAGAGCGGCATCGGCCAGAGGACGGTCAATTACCGACTCCGCGACTGGCTGGTCTCACGCCAACGCTTCTGGGGCTGTCCGATCCCGGTCGTGTACTGCCCCGACCACGGCGTCGTCCCCGTGCCCGATGACCAACTTCCCGTCCTCGCCCCCGACGACGTCGAGTTCCGACCGACCGGCGAGTCACCGCTGCGCTTCCACGAGGGCTTCCTCAACACCACGTGCCCCATCGACGGCGGTCCGGCCGTGCGCGAGACCGACACCATGGACACGTTCGTCGACTCCTCCTGGTACTTCCTGCGCTTCACCGACGCGCGGAACGAGGACATGCCGTTCAGCAAGGACGCGGCATCCACGTGGATGCCGGTCGACCAGTACATCGGCGGGATCGAGCACGCCATCCTCCACCTGATGTACGCCCGCTTCTTCACCAAGGCTCTGGCCGACCTCGACATCGCCCCCAAGGACCTGCGTGAGCCGTTCAACCGCCTGTTCACCCAGGGGATGATCCGCCTCGGTGGCACCAAGATGTCGAAGTCCAAGGGGAACCTGATCACGCCCGCCCAGTTCTTCGACACCGTCGGCGCCGACGCCCTCCGCCTCCACCACCTGTTCATGGGCCCACCCGCCGAGGACGTCGACTGGACCGACGCCGGCATCAAGGGCACGTCCAATTTCTTGCAGCGCCTGTGGCGGGTCGCCGATCCCGAGAGCGACGCCGTCCCCGCGGCCGACGAGAGCATCGCCCTCGAGATCAACCGCGCCGCCCACCGGCTCATCGCCCGCGTCTCCGACGAGTACGAGCGCTGGTCCTACAACACCGCCGTGGCGGCGTGCATGGAGTTCACCAACGTCCTCTACAAGCGCGGAAAGACCGAGTTCGCCGTCGACTCCCTGCTCCTGCTGATGGCACCCATGGCGCCCCACATCACCGCCGAGCTGTGGGAGCGGCGCCATCCCGGCGAGCACGTCCACGAGCAGCCTTGGCCCGAGGCCGACGCCATCATGGCCGCCGAGGAGATGGTCGAGATGGTCGTGCAGGTCAACGGCAAGAAGCGCGACGTGATCAACGTCAAGCCCTCGATCGACGAGGCCGAGATGGAGGCGCTGGCCCGCTCGTCACCGAGGGTGCAAGAGGTGCTCGACGGCGGTCATCCCAAGCGGGTGATCGCCAAGCCGCCGCGCCTGATCAATCTGGTCGTCTAGCCGGCCGACTTGAAGCCGGCCAACACCGCTTTCCAGCGGTCGGGGTCGGACTTGTACGGCGTGTAAAACGTGACGCGGTCGATGACGTCGCCGTAACGGGCAAGGATCAGCTTGGGGATCTCCTCGGGTTCGCCGCGGACGGCAAAGGCGTCGACCACGTCGTCGGTGATCAGCGTCCCCATCTCGACCCAATCGCCCTGCTTCGACATGCGGTTGAGCTCGGGCTGCAGGTCGCCCCAGCCGTGCTTCTCGAGGACGCCCCGGTATGCAGGGGTCGAGCCGTAGAAGGCGATCTGCTGGCGCACGGCCTTGTCGGCGTTCGCCCTCTCCTCCTCACTCGTGCCGGTGATGACGAACGTCGGACACGAGATCTGCAACTCCGAGCGCTGCTTCCCCGCCTTGGCCAGCCCCCGATCGAGGGCGGGAAGGGTGACGTCGCGCAGGTATGCCTCGGTCGTGAAGCCGTGGGCGAGGAGGCCGTCGCACACCTCACCGGCCACCTCGGTCATGCGCTCGCCGACGGCGGCCAGGAACACCTTGGGCATGCCGTAGGGGTTGGGACCGGGGTTGAAGAACGGCGTCATCAACGTGTGGCTGTAGAAGTCGCCGCGGAAGTCGAGCTTGGTGCCCTCCTGCCAGGACCCCCAGATGGCGCGCATGGCGAGGATGAGCTCGCGCATGCGGCTGGCCGGCTTCGACCAGGTGGCGCTGAACCGCTTCTCGATGTGGGCGCGGATCTGGGATCCCAGGCCCAGCAGGAAGCGGCCCTTGCTGTAGTGCTGCAGGTCCCAACCGACGTTGGCCAGATGCATGGGGCTGCGGGGGAACGCAACGGTGATCCCGGTACCGATCTCGAGCCGCTCGGTGTGCTCGGCGGCCAAGAGCAGCGGGAAGAACGGGTCGTGGCTGGTCTCCGCCGACCACACGCCGTCATAGCCGGCGTCTTCGGCTTCCTTGGCCGTGGCCGCTGCATTCGTGAGCTCGAACCCCACGCCGCCGTCAACTCTCATTACGGGTTCTCCCCTCGCAGAAAGCGTTCGAGCTCGGCCGCCAGTTCGTCGCCGGACGGGAGCAACGTGCCCAGTGGCCGCTCGGTCTCGGCGTCGACGGCCGCCTCCAGTTGGTGCACGAGCGTGGAGTGCTCCTCGCTGTTGGCGACGAGCTCGTCCAGGCGCACGCGTGTCGACTGGGCGGCGTTGCGCAAGTCGCTGGCGTCGGCACCTACGCCGGTGAGGTGTTCGAGGCCCTCGAGGAGCACGACGCTGGCCTCGGGGTACGGCATGGCCGCCGCGTAGTGGGGCACGCGCGCCCACAGCCCCACGGCCGGTATGCCCAACTCGGCGAACCGGCGCTCGAGGGCGGCCTGGGCTCCGGCGGGGACGTCGATGGTGCCGGGGATGAAGCCCACTCGGTGGGCGAGCTCGGTCGACGTGGCCGTCGACACCAGCCGGGTCGGGCGGGTGTGGGGGGCGGGCGCCGGGAAGGCGCCGAGGCCAACCACCAAGGCGACCCCGAAGCTTCCCGCCAGCTCGGCGACCGCCGTCGAGAACGCCCGCCACCGGTGGTCGGGCTCGGGGCCGACGAGGAAAAGGAGGTCCTTGCCGGACTCGGACCGGCCCGACCGCAGTTGGATCTCCGGCCACATGAGCGCGCTGTTCATACCGTCGACGATGCGGACGATCGGCCGTCGGGCCCGGTGGTCGAGGAGGTTGTCGACATCGAAATTGGCCACGACCTCCGACGGAACGGTCCCGAGCAGGGCGGCCAAGGCGGCGGCCGCGCCGAGGCCGGCGTCGACCCAGCCCTCGAGGGTGACGATGAGGACGGGCTCGTGGAGCTCGGGCCGCTGGACGACCTCGTAGATCTCACTCATCAGGTGGACTGGGCGGCGACGGCGTTGCGGGCCGTCTCGGCCAGCAGCACGACGTGGTCGCCGAAGGCGTCGAAGGCGCCCCGGTCGCCGCCGGCGTGGCCGGCCTTGTAGCGGGCGTACACACCCTCGAGGATGCACGCCAGCTTCCAGTACCCGAAGGCGACGTAGTAGTCGAGCCTGCTGAGGTCCCGCCCCGACCGCTCGGCATAGCGCGCCGCGATCTCGGCGCGCCGGGGAAAGCCCTCGAGGAGCGTGGGCGCCGATAGCAGGGCGGAGAGCTCGTCCCCCGGGTCGGCCCAGTAGACCATCAGCAGGCCCACGTCGGCGAGGGGATCGCCGAGTGTGCAGATCTCCCAGTCGAGGACAGCGCGCACCTGGCCGTCGTCTCCGAGCATCGTGTTGTCGAGCCGGTAGTCGCCGTGCACGATCGTGGCCGGCCCTTGCTCGGGGACGGTGCGCAGCAGCTCCTCGTGGACCTCGTCGACGGCGGAGATCTCGCGAGACTTCGACTTCTCGAACTGGGTGTGCCAGCGCTTGAGCTGGCGCTCGATGTAGCCCTCCCGCCGACCGAAGTCACCGAGCCCGACGGCGTCGATGTCGACGGCGTGGAGCTCGGCCAAGACGTCGACCAAGGATTCGCCGGCCACCCGTCGCTCCTTCTCGCCGAGCACGTGCTCGGCCGTCGGTCCGTCGCGCAGGATGTGTCCTGACACGTAGCCCATGACGTAGAAGGGCTGGCCGTTGACCTCCGTGTCCTCGCACAGCCCGATGGCGGGCGGCACGGGAACGGGCGTGGGACCCAGAGCCGAGATGACCCGGAACTCTCGCGCCATGTCGTGGGCCGTCGGGAGGATGCTGCCGAGCGGGGGCCGGCGCAGCACCCACGCCGCGCCTGTGGAATCGTCCACCCTGAACGTCAGGTTCGACCGCCCGCCGGCGATGAGGTTGAACTCCAGCGGGGGCTTGACCCCCTCGACGTGGTCCTGGAACCACTTCGTGACGTTCTGGAGGTCGACGCCTTCCACGGGTTCCACGGCGGCCGTCAACCTAGTTTGCGGCTCGGAATGCAGGCAGGTCCACAACCGTTCTCCCTACTGAGATGACTGACGTAACTGACGCCACCTTCGAGCAGGACGTACTCGAGCGCTCCAAGCAGGTCCCGGTCGTGGTCGACCTCTGGGCGCCGTGGTGCGGGCCCTGCCGCACGCTGGGCCCGATCATCGAGAAGGTGGTCGACGCCACCGAAGGCGGGGTCGAGCTGGTCAAGGTGAACGTCGACGAGAACCCGCGCGTCTCGGCCACGTTCCAGGTGCAGTCGATCCCGGCCGTGTACGCCCTGAAGGACGGCAAGGTCGTCGACGGTTTCATCGGCGCCCTGCCCGAGAAGGCGGTCGCTGAATTCGTGGCCCGACTGGCTCCGGCCGAGACCGAGGCCGACCAGCTGGTTGCCGCGGGCGACGAGGATTCGCTGCGCAAGGCCCTCGAAGAGGACCCCGACCACGAGGGCGCCGTCGTCGCCCTGGCCGAGCTGCTGGCCGAGCGGGGAGACGCCGACGAAGCTTTGAGCCTGCTCGCTCGGATTCCGGAGACGGCCGAGACCCGGCGGGTTGCGGCCGTGGCTCGGTTGGGTGACGAAGCCTCCGCGGCCGGCTCCAACGGCGAGGTCGAGAGCAAACTCGACGACCTTCTCGAGCGAGTGAAGGACGACGACACCGCCCGACAGGAGTTCCTCGACCTCCTCGAGGTGCTCGGCCCGGACGACCCGCGCACGGCGCATTACCGCAAGGCCCTCACCGCCAAGCTCTACTGAGCCCCGTGCGCCTCCGGCGGCATGGCGACCACTGGCTCTGGGTCGGCGGGCCCGTGCCTCCTGGCGCCGACGCCATCACCATCGGTCCACTTGTGTCGGTTCGCGCCGCGGCCGCCGGTGACGACCACCTGCTCAGGCACGAACTCGAGCACGTCCGCCAGTGGCGCCGCCTCGGCCCCGCCGGCTTCCTCGTCAGGTACGCCGTGTCCTACCTCCGCTGGCGCCTGCGCGGCTATGACCACTGGGGCGCTTACCGCCGCATCCCGCTCGAAGTGGAAGCCGAGTGGAACGCGCGCCGCCGCCTTTGATTCCGCTTTCGCTCAGTTCTTCCCGCTATCCGGGAGAAAGTGAGCAATAGCGAGGACGCGGCGGTGGCGACAGGTCTTTCCCCGACGCGTATCCGGCTCTAGTGTGACGACGCCGCTTCCCCGGTTGAGCTCGTCTCCCGGAGGGTGCGCGTGTCCGATCTTCTACGCCCGTCGCCGCCGGCGACGTGGCGCGACCGCGCGGAGACGGCGATCGACATCGTCAAGGGGGCGCCTCGGGCCAGCGCGGCGGTCGTCGTGGCCCTCATCGTCGTCACCGTCCTGGGCTTCGTTCTCTTCCACCGTGCGCCGGCGGCGCCCGCCATCCAGTTGCCGAGGGCGGAGGCGGCGCCGGCGTCCACGCCCACGACGACCGGCGAGGTCGTGGTCGACGTTGCCGGTGCGGTGATTCGTCCTGGTGTCGTACGCCTCGGCGGGCCCGGGCGGGTGATCGACGCCATCGCCGCCGCCGGGGGAGCGGCACTCGACGCCGATCTCAACATGGTCAACCTGGCGGCCAAGGTCGCTGACGGCGACCGCATCTACGTGCCGAAGAGGGGCGAGTCGCCACCGCCCCTGCCAAGCGCAGGCGGGTCGTCGAGCCCGGCGTCGAGCGGGCCGGTCGATCTCAACGCCGCCACGCCGGAACAACTCGACGCACTGCCGGGCGTAGGCCCGGCTACGGCGAAAGCCATCGTCGACTACCGCACACGGCGCGGACGGTTCCGCACGGTCGACGGCCTCCTGTCCGTGCCTGGCATCGGTCCGGCCAAGTTGGCGACGCTCAAACCGCTCGTGCGGGTGTGAGCGACCTCTCAACGGTTGTGTTGGCGCTGGCCGCGGCCGGCGGTGCCTGGATGGCATGGCCGGTGCCGTTGCCGATCGCCATCGGCGTGGTCGGAGTCGCCCTGCTCGGGCGGTGGCCCATCATCCTGATCGTCGGGGCCGCCCTCCTCACCGGCACGCTCGCGGCACGCTCGTGGGCCGGGCTCCATCCGCCACGGGATGGCGCCGTCGCCGGCGTCGTCACGCTGCTTGGCGACCCGGCGACCGTCGGCGCCGAGACGCGAGTCGAGGTCCGTATCGGCACCAAGCGGGTGGAGGCGTGGGCCCACGGAAGAGCAGCGCGATCGCTGACCGACCGACTGGCGGGAGAACGCGTCGAGATGGCCGGCCGCCTGGAATCTGTTCCGTCCAGCGCTCGCGCCCGGCTGTCGGCGCAGCACATCGCCGCCCGCCTCTCGGTCGACCGCGTCGGCGCCTGGCACACGGGCGACCCAGCGAGCCGGCTGGCCAACGGTGTGCGGCGCACCTTGACGCGAGGTGCCCAGTCGCTGTCGCCATCACACCGCGCCCTGTTCCTCGGCTTCGTGCTCGGTGACGATCGAGGCCAGTCCGCGGAGGTCGTCGACGACTTCCGCGGCGCCGGGCTCACGCATCTGCTCGTCGTCTCCGGCGAGAACCTGGCATTCGTCCTCGCTCTCGTCGGACCTGTGCTCCGGCGGATGGCCATCGGCGGGCGCCTGCTCGCCGGCGCCGCCGTACTCATCTTCTTCGGCCTTCTCACCCGCTGGGAGCCATCCGTCCTCCGGGCGGTGGCGATGGTGTCGGTGTCGATGCTGGCGTGGGCGGCGGGCCGGCCGTCGTCGACGGTGCGCGTCCTCGCC
>Ga0209577_10004288_pt1 | contig 13403 bp, 13 predicted proteins | sample GraSoiAngelo_109_FD_185874 | JGI IMG/M metagenome (GOLD analysis project Ga0209577, IMG submission 185874) | Grasslands soil microbial communities from the Angelo Coastal Reserve, California, USA - 14_0903_12_20cm (SPAdes) (version 2) | ecosystem: Environmental > Terrestrial > Soil > Grasslands... | reverse complement strand
GGCCTGCTCGGCGTGATCGTGCCGGAGCGGTTCGGCGGTAGCGGCGGGGACGAGATCGATCTGGCGCTCGTGCTGGAGGAGGCCGGACGGGCGGCGTTGCCCGAGCCGTTCGTCGAGACCGTGGTGGCATCGCGATTGATCGAGCTCCACGGTGATGACGTGCTTAGCGAGAGTTGGTTGACGGGCATCGCCAAGGGAGACGTTGTCGCGACTATCGGCCTCGAAACCGATCCCTTCGTTGCCTATGCAGACGTAGCCGATCTCGTCCTTTTGATCGATACGAGCGGCGCGCGCCTCCTGACGCGAGACGACGTCAAAGCAAAGCCTGTACGAAGTCAGGACCCCGCCAGGCCGCTCTTTGCCGTCGAGTCGAAACGCGGTGAGCGACTCAATCTGACAACTCCTAGTCTCCGCGCTGCAGCCGCCATCGCCTCCGTGCAGCTCGGCATTGCGCGCAGGCTGCTCGAGATGACTGTGGACTACGTGAAAGACCGCAAGCAATTCGGCAAGCCGGTCGGCTCGTTCCAAGCCGTGAAGCACAAGCTCGCGCGCGTGCACACCGCGATCGAAGACGCGCGCCCTGCGGCCTGGTACGCCGCGTATGCGTTCGCGCGCGACCTGCCGGAAGCTGCGCGCGCGGCTTCGGTGGCGAAGGTTGCGGCGTCGCGCGCAGAGGCCTTGGCCAACGCCGAGGCTCTCCAGTGTCACGGCGGCATCGGCTTCACCTGGGAGCACGACCTCCACATCTGGCTGAAGCGCGGGTTGACGCTGCAGCCGGCCTTCGGGACGCCGGCCGAGCACCGTGCGATGCTTGCACGCGAGGAGGCCCCCGATGCCTGATGCACCACTCCCACACGATCTGTTGAAGGGGAAGATCGTCCTCGTCACCGCTGCGGCGGGCGCGGGCATCGGCCTTGCAACGGCGAAACGCTGCATCGAGGAAGGCGCCACCGTCGTGATCAGCGACAAGCACGACCGGCGTCTCGAAGAGACCGCATCGGAGCTCGGCGTGCTCGGCATCCCTGCGGACGTGACCCAGGAGACCGACGTCCAGCGCTTGTTCGACGCGGCCGTCGCCGAGTACGGCCGCATCGACGTCGCCGTGAACAACGCCGGCCTCGGCGGGACGGCGAACATCATCGACATGACCGACGTGCAGTGGAACATCGTTTTGGATGTCACGTTGAACGGGACGTTCCGCTGTACGCGCGCGGCGCTGCGCCACATGATCCCACGTGGCAGCGGTGTGATCGTGAACATCTCGAGCGTCCTCGGGTGGCGCGCGCAGGCAGGCCAAGCGCACTACGCGGCGGCGAAGGCCGGCGTGATGGCGCTGACGCGCGCGGCGGCGATGGAGGCTGCTCCGGCGAACGTGCGCGTGAACGCGGTAGCGCCGTCGCTGGCGATGCACCCGTTCCTGGAGAAGGTCATGGACCCCGCGGAGCTCGAGCACCTGGTGACGCTGGAAGCGTTCGGGCGATCGGCGGAGACGTGGGAAGTTGCGAACGTGATCGTGTTCCTGGCGAGCGACTACTCGAGCTACATGACGGGCGAGATCGTCAGCGTGAGCAGCCAGCACCCGTAGGGATGCCCGGGACACTCGGTCTCCGCGGGTCACAAGACGCTACCTCCAAACTCTCGCTGCACGGGCTCGATCTGCGTGACCGCGGTGTTGTCACCAGAGCATGAAATAAGCGCAACTCGTAACAACACCTTGGGTTAGCGCGCGCGCCGCTTCTCGCGAAGCAACTCTCGTTCGAGCGCCCCCGCCAGCCACTCCTCGAACCGTTCTTTGCTCCATCCGCGCCGGTTCACGAGCATGTCGTAATGCACCGCATCGTTGAGCGTCCACACGATGTCCGCCGCGGAACTCTCGTCCAAGCCGTCCCGCAGTGGTTCGCGCGCGCGCAGGTCTGCGACAATCGTGTCGGCACCGCGCCGGCGATCGGCGTTGATCTTCCGCCACAACGCCCCGACCTCCGAGTCCGAGTGCGAGGCTGCTCGGACGACTTCGTGGAGGGCGGCAAGACGGACATAGATGTCGGTGACCAAGCCGGCGTAGCCGCGCAGGTACGAGCGCGCGTCGGGAGCCGCGCGCACCTCACGGCTGCGGGGCCTCTCGACGAGCCGGATCTCTTCGTCGTCTCCCCCGACTGCGAAGTCGTACGCCAGCTTCAGAAGGTCGCCTTTCCCGCCCACGGCGAAGACGGTGGCCCGACACACTCCGGCCTTGGCCGCGATCTCGTCAGCGGAAGTCCCCGCGTAGCCCTTGCGGACGAACAGGCGCGACGCAGCGTCGACGACCGCGCGCCTGGTAGCGCGCGCTTGCTCCTGCCTTCGTGAGGCGTCGTACGGCCGCTTGGCGCGCGCTTGACTTTTCATCAGACTGAGAGTCTAATCAAATTATGAGGCGAGTGCAGCGTCCCCGACACAACTTCGGAGGGAGGGGGGCCAGATGATCCTCTTGGCAGGCGGTTCTGGAACCTTGGGGCGGTTTCTGATTCCGATGCTTTCGAAGCACGAACCGGTGACGGTGCTCACGCGGTCGCCCGACCGGACCGCTGATCGAACGGGCGACAACGTCGAGGTTGCGATCGGGAACGTGTCCGATCCGGAGTCACTGACCTCTGCGCTAGCTCGCATCGATGTCGTCATCTCGGCCATCACGGGCTTCGCCGAAAAGCCACCTCTGGGCCCCGCGGCCGTGGACCGCGATGGGAACCGCAACCTCATCCGAGCAGCCGTCCGCGCCGGCGTGAAGCACTTCGTCCTACTGTCGATCCTCGGTGTCTCCCCCGAGCATCCGATGGAGCTCTTTCGCATGAAGTGGGAGGCGGAGGAAGAGCTTCGGCGCAGCGAAATCTCGTGGAGCGTCGTCAGGCCGACCGCTTACATGGAGACATGGGTCGGGATCTTGGCCGCGCCTCTTTTGAACGACCGCCCCGCGATGGTGTTCGGCCGCGGCACCAACCCGATCAACTTCATCTCTGCGGCCGATGTCGCGCACGCGGTCGACAGCGCCTCGGTCGAACGGCGCGAGGGTGGGATCGCCGAGATCGGTGGTCCCGACGACCTCGGGATGAAGGATCTCGTCGAAACGTTCCGATCGGTTACCGGCAAGCAGGGGTCGACACGCCGGATCCCTCGGCCGATGTTACGGCTCATGTCGGTTGCGGCACGACCGTTCAATGCCGTGCTCGCGCGCCAAGCCGGGGCAGCGCTCGTGATGGATACGCGGGACATGACACTAGCCGGTTCGCTCACGACTTCCCGCGCGATCGCTCCGTCGACCAGCCTGACCGAGATGCTGAAGCGCGACTACGCCGGCTAGCGCGCCCCGTCCGTGTAGCCGGTGAAGCCCGTCGGCGCGTGCGGCCCGAGTACCAGCTGCTCCAGGCACCCGATCCCCACTTCGTCGCCGCAGCGCGCGCGCACAAGCTGCTCGACATGGAACGTCGTCGGATCGAGCGGGTCGAGCTCATCGACCTTCCACACGTCGGTGCCTTCCGCGTACTCGCCACGGTCGTACCCGTGCAGCCAGTTGGGGTTGAGGTAACCGAGACCTTTGAGCGGGAAGCTCAGGATGGGTTCAAGGATCAACTCATCCGACGGCGAACCGTGATAGGTCTGCGTGAACTGCGCGCGCGAGATGCGGCGCGTGCCCGGCTCGAAGCCGATGTCGTACGCGGCGCTCTCGGCATGTCTCACGCGAACGTCCGGACCCCACAGCGGGTCGCCGGCGTTAAGCACGGGCACGCTGTCGGCGCTCGTGTACCAGCGGTGCCCGTCGGGGAACTCGAACAGCATCGCGTGCGTGCAGCGGTTCTCGAAGTGCAGGACGGACCACAGATAGAAGACACCGCCCCCGACCAACGCGTTCAAACCGGGAACCGGCTCCCCCACCGGCCGGATGCCCCACGAGCGGTCCTTCATCCCGCGCGACGTGTCGCGTACGTCGATGCGCTCACCTTCGACGTCGATCGTGCCGGTCCAAGATCCGAACTGCACCAGGCGCGTCACGTCCATCACCGTCCGGGGGCCTTGCATCAGCACTTGGCTCGGCTCTTCGATCGCGGCGGTGCGGGGGTTCCACGTCAGGTCGGCGGTAACGCCCAGGTGTGCGGCGTCAACGCGCACGCGGCTCTGCGCCAAAGGCTGCACCACCTCAACCGAGATCGGGCCGATCTTTGACGGACGATCCAGCGGGAGATGGCCGCTCGCAAAGACGGAATGCTGCACGCCGTTCCGCACCACCGAGAACGCGCCGTCGATCACTCCGCGGTTCGGGTAGATCCCCAGGGCCACGCCGAAGTAGAACTCGCCATTGGGGTCGAAGCCGTTGAAGAAGTAGCGGTCGTAGTGGTTGGGATCGCCGCTCACCGGCGTCGCGACCGGCATCGCCGTCTGGTGCACCGGATAGTCGTCCCACGGAGTGATCATGCGCGCCCCTCCTCGTCGAGCATGCGTCCCACGAACTGGATCGCGAAGCTGTCTTGGTCGAACCCTTCGGCGTCGGTGATCAGCTGCCCGAGCCGCATCAATACCGCCGCGAACGTCACCGCGACCCACATCTGCCACCACTCGAGATGCTTCACCGAACGCCCGGATAACTCTTCATATCGAGCGGCCGTCTCGTCGCGCCCCGGGAAGCCGGGAAGGCGCGCGACGTTCAGACCTTCGCTGAGGACGCGGTCGAGGTAGATCCACCACGCGAGATCCATCTCGGGATCGCCGATCGTGACCATCTCCCAGTCGAGCACGGCGACGCAGTTGCCGTCGTGGAAGATCTGATTCGCGAGGCGGCAGTCGCCCCAACACAGCGCCGGGTCGTCGGTCGAGGGCGGCTCGTTCTTCGCGAGCCACGCGAGACCATCGGCGACGAGCTTCGGTGGGTTCGGTGTGATCCATGCGAGGTAATCCTGGAGCCAGCGGCGCTGGCGGTCGGCGCCCGGTTGTCCGGGGCCGCGATCCAAAGGCTGCAGACCGAGCGCGCGCCAGTCCGCCTTGTGGATCTTTGTTGCGGCTTCGAGGCCGCTCCACCACATCTGTTCTTGAACGGCAGGCTCTTCGCCGGCCGGCCAGCCGCCGAACGCGTATGGGGGGTTGTCGCTCGGGATGCGGCCGTCGACCTGCTCGACGACGTAGAACGGCACAGCGAAGTAGCGCGCGTCTTCCTCGTAGCCGAAGGTGCGCGCCATCGGCACGTCGGTGAGGTTCGCCAGCGCGTCGATCGCGCGGTACTCGTTCGCGAACTCGAAGCTGTTGAAGACGCTGTGACCGGTCGGCTTGAGGCGCGCGACCAGACGCTGCTCGCCGTCGGCCCAGTGCGCGCGGAACAAGAACGTCTCGCCGGAGTAGCCGGTCGAGGCCGGCATCGCGAGGTCGGTGATCTCGACTGCGGCGTTGCGCGCGATGCGGCCGGAGGTCCAGTCGGCCAGGCGGGCGCGGACTTCATCGAGGTCTCGATCAACCGGGCGCGCCATCGTGCGCCGAAGGGTAGCTGGTACCCGTCAGGTTCCGCATATGAGCCCAAGCAGGTACCACCTCGGCCGTTGGCGGGCCGAGGGCCGCTCGACCAGGCAAAACGCGATAGGTTGCCCCCAAAACTAGAACGTGTTCTTGACCGGGCAACCCCCGCCCGCATACGCTTTGGCCCTCGTTCGAGAGGAGCTCACGCCCATGGAATTCGGCCTCTTCCTTCAGGGTCACGTCCCCAACAAGCGCGTCGCTGAAAACCCGGACTACGAGCACGTCAGCTTCATGAACGACGTCGCGCTCGCCAAGGAGGCCGACCGCTCCGGCTTCAAGTACGTGTGGGTTTCCGAGCATCACTTCCTCGATGAGTACTCGCACCTCTCGGCGTCGGAGACGTTCCTCGCCTACCTCGCGGGCCAGACCGAGCGCATCCACCTCGGCTCCGCGATCTGGAACATCTCGCCGCCGGTGAACCACCCGGTGCGCGTCGCCGAGCGTGTCGCGATGATGGACCACCTTTCGCAAGGCCGCTTCGAGTTCGGCATGGGACGCGGCGCCGGCAGCCACGAAGTCACCGGCTTCATGATCAGCGGCAACGACGCGACGAAACCGATGTTCGAGGAGGTCGTGCGCGAGTTCCCGAAGATGTGGCGCCAGACCGACTACTCGTTCGACGGCGAGTACTTCAAGGTCCCCACGCGCAACGTGCTGCCGAAGCCGTGGAAGAAGCCGCATCCACCGATGTGGCAAGCCGCAGGCAACCCACCGACGTACGAGAAGGCCGCGCGCTCGGGCTTCGGCGTGATCGGCTTCAACTTCAGCGCGGCGCCCGCGATGACGCCGCTCATCGAGACTTACAAGAAGGCGATCGGCGAGGCAGAGCCGATCGGCGACTTCGTCAACGACAACGTCATGATCACGAACTCGGTGATCTGCATGGCCGACGGGCGCAAGGCGCGCGAGGTTGCCTCGCAGATGGGCAGCGGTCGCCTGCAGTCGCTGGTGTTCCGCTACCACGACACGTTCCCGAAGCCGCAAGGCGTTCCCGACTGGCCGAAGACGCTCCCCGACCCGAACCTCGAGCAGGTCGAGAAGCGCATCAAGGACGGGTATCTGCTGTGCGGCGACCCCGACGAGGTCTACGAGCAGGTGAAGAAGTACGAATCGACGGGCGCCGACCAGATCGTGTTCGGGATGCCGGTCGACATGCCGGTCGAAGCGGCGCTCGAGTCGATCAGCCTGTTCGGGAAGCACGTGCTGCCGAAGCTCGACAAGGACCCGATGCACCGCTCGTCGCGGATGCGCGACGCGGCGCCGGTCAAAGCGTAGCGACGCGCAGCGCGAAGACGACTGCGGCGCTCACGAGGGTCAGCCACAGCGATACGCGGATCACCTTCTCTTCGGGATAGAAGGCCGGCGATTGAACGCTGGCATAGACGAGCAGCCCTAACCCGACGCCGACGAGCACGAGCGTCGCCGGCGCGCGCGCATCCACGAACGTGGCGATCGCGGCCGCGATCAGGGCACCACCCGTCGTGAATTCCGCCGCGAGATGAAGCTGCATCACGCGCTGATCGAGCGCCACGCGTCCTACTGCGAGGCGTTGGACCCAGAAGCCAACGACGCCGATGCCGGCGCCCAGACAGAACAACGCGACGATCCAATCGCACCACTCCATCAGTGCAGCACCGCTGACGCGACGCGCGCACGATGCTCGTCGGGGTTGCCCCATGCAGCGTTCAACGCCCAGACACGTTTCATCCACACGTGAAGGTCATGCTCTTGCGTGTACCCGATCGCGCCGAGGGTTTGAAGCGCTGCCTTCGCGGCACCCGCCGCGGCCTCGCCGGCCATCGCCTTCGCCATCGAGACGTCACGTTCTATCGTTTCGTCCCTCCGACTCAGGGACCATGCCGCTCGATAGACGACGGGGCGCGCGAACTCGACGCGCAGCAAGGCGTCGGCGAGCTTGTGCTTGACGGCTTGGAAGGAGCCGATCGGCTTGCCGAACTGATGGCGCTCCTTGGCGTAGTCGGCGGCCATCTCGATACAGCGAGAGGCGAGGCCGAGAAGCTCGGCCGCGGCGCCCAGTGTGGCCCGGTTATCAGCCAGATCTCTGTCGGCTTCGAGCGCGGTTCCGCTCTCGAGCCCGCCGGTTATCAGAAAGACCGGTCTCGCCGCATCGATCGTCTCGACCGGTTGCAGCGTCACAGCGTCTCGCCGCACCGAATAGAGCGCCCCGTCTCGTTCGATAACGATGACGTCGGCCACGTCCGCGTGGGCTGCGTACCTCGTTCCCACCGCCGCCGTCACGACCCCGTCGAGCGTTCCCCCTGCGATCATCGCCGCTTCGATCAGCGGTTCCGGCAGGGCTGCTCGGCCTGCTTCTTCGAGGATCGGCACCAAGTCGATCTCGGTCATGCCGCTCGCGAGCATGTCGATAACGCCCATCTCACGCAGCTTCGCCCACCGTTCGGCGGAGAACCCCGCGCGCGCGGCCTCCGGCGGACACTCCTTCTCCAGCAGCTCGCGCACGGTGCGCGCGAACAGCTGCTGGTCGGCGGTCGGCTGGAATCTCATGATCGCGGCAAGCCGAGCACGCGCTCGGCGACGATGTTGCGTTGGATCTCGTTCGTGCCGGCGTAGATCGGCCCGGCGAGAGAGAACACGAAGCCGTCGAGCCACGGTCCGTCCAACGGCGCATCTTCACCAAGAAGGCGCTGAGCCGTCTCGTGCATGTGCAGATCCATCTCGGACCACCACAGCTTGTTCAAGCTCGCTTCGGCGCCGATCGTTCCGCCCTCCATCAGCTTCGACACCGCCCAGAACGTCGCCAGCCGGTACGCGTCGGCGTTCATCCACGCGCGCGCAACGTCGTCCTGAAGCGCGACCGGCGAGCCGCGTTCTTTGAACAATTCGAGCAGCCGGTCGGCCGTCGCCATGAAACGTCCCGGTGAGCGCAACACGACGCCGCGCTCGAAGCCGGCCGTCGACATCGCGATCTTCCACCCGTCGCCTTCGGGGCCGAGCGTGTTCGCGACGGGCACGCGAACGTCGTCCAAGAACACTTCCGCGAAACCGGGTTCACCGTCGATCTGCGCGATCGGACGCACCGTGACCCCGGGCGCGTCCAACGGGACAAGGATGTAGCTCAGTCCGCGATGTCGTTCGGACGACGCATCGGAACGGAACAGACCGAACATCCAATCCGCATACACGCCGCGCGACGCCCACGTCTTCTGCCCGTTCAACACCCATTCGTTTCCGTCGTGCGTCGCGCGGCTCGCCAACGAAGCGAGATCGCTTCCTGCATTCGGCTCGGACCAACCCTGGCACCAGATCTCGTCGCACGACGCGATCGGAGGCAAGTAGCGTTGCTTCTGTTCTTCCGTTCCGAATTCGAGCAGCGTCGGCGCCAGTAAGAACAGTCCGTTCTGATTGAGACGACGCGGCGCGCTTGCGCGGTAGTACTCCTCTTCGAATATCAGCCACTCGATCAGCGTCGCCTCGCGTCCTCCAAACGCGCGCGGCCAGTTCACGGCCGACCACCCTGCGTCGTGGAGCCGCTTCTCCCAGGAGCGATGCTGCTCGAACCCGTCCGGCGTATCCATCGACGCGAGCGGACCCGGCGGATTCTGGCCGAACCAGGAGGCGCACTCATCGCGAAATGCCTGCTCCCGTGCGGTAAATGCGAGATCCATGGTGCCGGGAGTGTATCTGACGGACCGTCAGGTTCGAACCGCCCGAGTGCTTGCAAAAATAAGCAAATTACAGGCCGGGAAAAAATATTTTCCCGTGTGCGTTCGAGAAACCGCAGGAAACAAGGGTTTTTGGGCCCACCTCGATTTGGAGCTGGCGTTTGCACTCTGCTAACAAGGGGATGCCGCAAGGGACAAAACGCCCTAGTCGCGAAGCACCCGCTTCCCCAGTTCGGGTGCGCCCCACAGATCGGCGTGGGAGCGATTGCGGCTCCGCAGGAATGAACAGAACCGGCCGAAACAATGCCGCCCGGGTCGCCACGAGCGCCTCGGTGGGCCCGCATCCCCTGTCGGACGACCGAGGAGCTCGCTCATGAAGTTGAAGCTATTCGTTTCCCTGACCCTCGTCGCCGCGTGCGCCACCGCAGCTGCCTTGGGCGGCCGCGGCGCGGCAACGACGCCGACGGCGCAGACGTACAGCGATCAGTTGATCCGTGTGCAAGAGGTGCGCGCTGCGAAGATCGTCAAGCTGCCGGCGAAGCCGGCCGTGCATCGGGCACCGCGCCGCGCGCGCGTTGTTACGCGCGCAACGCGTAGCTACCGTCGTCCCGCACCCGTGTATCACTTCACCGGTGCGACTCACTACGGACGCGCGTCCTGGTACACGGGCGGTTACGGTGCATGCGGACACGCACTTCGTGGTTACTATGCCGCCTCGCGCACGCTTCCGTGCGGCACGCATGTTCTGGTTTCGTACGGCGGCCGCAGCGTCGTCGTCACGATCGAGGATCGCGGTCCACAGTCAACGCTTCGCGATCTCGATCTGTCCAAGTCGGCGTTTGCCGCGCTTGCGTCCACCTCCAAGGGCGTGATCTGGGTTCACTGGCGCGTGCAGTAACCGCTACAAGCTGGCGACGCGCGCTGCGAGAGCTTCGTCCATGGACGGATCTTCGTAGCGCGCGCCGCCCAGCATGCGGGTGACGTCCACCGCCGTCGCTTCGATCGACCGGAGCAGCCCGCCGAGCGTCTCCGGTTCGAGCTCGTCCCAGTGGCGCGACAGGAAAGACACGCCGCGCGTGAACGCACCTGTTGCGCGAACGAGCTCGTCGTACCCGGCCGTCCAGTCACCCTCTCGAGCCCGGTGCGACCACATCGCGACCGGCGCCGGCAGGGCCTCAACGTCTTCGAGTTCCACAGCTGCGATCATCGGAGCCTCCCTTCGACTGCCGACAAGGTAGCGAGCGGAGATTTCAGGGCCGTATCGCCCATGTGACGACGGTGTGAAATCCCGAGCCGACCCTGATACACCTTCGCCTCACACGCTCGAAGGGGGACGCCGTGGCGTACCGAGTCATCCAGTGGAGCACCGGAAACGTCGGCCGCTACGCGTTGCGCGGGATCATCGGCCATCCCGACATGGAGCTCGTCGGGCTGTGGGTGTCGTCCGGCGCGAAAGCGGGGCGCGACGCCGCGGAGCTATGCGGCCTCGACGAGCCGACCGGCGTGCTCGCATCGAACGACACCGACGCGTTGCTCGCGATGGACGCCGACGCGGTGTGCTACACGGCGACCGGCGACCTGCGTCCCGTCGAGGCACTGCAAGACATGTCCGCGATCCTCGCGTCTGGAAAGAACGTCGTATCGAGCTCGCTCGTTCCGCTCGTTCATCCCGCAGGCGCGCTCCCCGACTTCACCGCGCCCCTCGAGGAAGCGTGCGCCAAAGGCAAGTCCTCGTTCTTCACCTCCGGCATCGACCCGGGGTTCGCGAACGACGTGTTGCCGCTGTTGCTGACCGGCGTGTCCGAGCGCATCGACACCGTGCGCGTGCAAGAGGTCCTGAACTACGCGACCTACGACCAGCCCGAAGTCCTGTTCGAAACGATGGGATTCGGCAAGCCGATGGACCACACGCCGATCCTGTTGATGCCGAGCGTCCTTTCATTGGCGTGGGGCGGAACGGTACGGCTGCTCGCCGATGGTCTGGGGCTGACGTTGGATGAGATCGCGGAGACGTACGAGAAGCGTGCCGCCGACGAGACGTTCACCACGAAGCCCGGCACCGTCGAGAAGGGAACGATGGCGGGTCTGCGCTTCGAAGTCCAAGGCGTCGTCAACGGCAAGCCGCGCGTGATCGTCGAGCACATCACGCGCATGCACAACGACGTCGCACCCGATTGGCCGGCCCCGCCGGGCAAAGGCGGCTACCGCGTCATCATCGAAGGTTCGCCGAACATGACGTGCGAGCTGATGCTCGAAGGCGACGGCGGCGACGAGAACTCGGGCGGGTTGATCGTCACCGCGATGCGCTTGGTGAACGCGATCCCGGCCGTGGTGGCGGCGAAGCCGGGCTTGATGAGCGCGCTAGACCTGCCTCCGATCACCGGGCGGGGACTCGTTTCCATCTGAGAAGGGTTCCGGCCGATCCGCACCGAAGTTGAACGGGGGGGACTGATGCGCATCCGGATCGCGGTGGTCGTGGTGGCAATCTCGCTGGCCCCCCTCGCCGTCCAGCCTTCCCCTGCAACGACGAGCATCGTGCGCGAGGCGGTTTCGTTCACCGTCACGAACCCGCTGAACCCCGGGCACGCGTACACGATCCGCGGCGAGCTGGTGCGGCCGCGCGCAGGCTGCTCGGGATCGGTCTTGCTGGCGATGCACGGCCTGTCGTACGCGTCGTGGGCGTGGGACTTCCCGCTGCAGCCGGACCGCTATTCCGTCGCCGTCGCGCTGGCGAAGCGAGGCTACGCGTTGCTCGCCGTCGACCGGCTCGGCTATGCGACGTCGGAAGGCAAAGGCAGCCCCGACCATCCCAACGGCTACATGCTGACCACGGCAGGCTACGGCGAGATGGCGGCGCAGATGGTCGAGCAGCTGCGCGCCGGCACCTACCGAGCCAAGAAGCCCGTCGCCTTCCAACACGTGGGCTTGATCGGGCACTCTGCAGGCTCGGAAGACGTCGAGCTCGCCGCCGCGTTGCACCCGGGTCTCATCGACGTGTTGATCCCGACCGCGTACACGCACGAGCCGTTCGTGAACAACAACTGGCTCGTTCGCGAGTGGACCCAAGACAACATCCGCGCGGCGCAGAGCGACTACGAATACTTCGAGACGAACCGGGCGATCCGCGCGCACGACATGTACAACCTCGCGAACGCGGATCCGCGCGTCGTCGCGTGGGACAACAGGCACGCGAACCTCACGCCGTCGGCCGAGATCTTCTCGATGGGACCGCAGTTCAGCCGCTTCCTGCTGGCGACGATCACGATCCCGGTGCTCGTTGTGCTGGGCGACAAGGACGAGCTCTTCCCAGGCGCGCAAGGACCGAACGAGATGCTGTGGTTCGCCGGGACGAGCGACAAGACGCTGATCCGGCTGCCGAACGACGGGCACGCGTTCATGCTCCAGAAGGACGCGCCCGTGGCCTTCGCGAAGATCGCCGGCTGGCTGGACGCTCACCACGTGCAGCTGCCGCGCTGCTGACCCCGCCGTTTCAGGAAGTTTTTGGCCGGGTATCCCTGGCAGCACCATGGCGGTCGACCGGGAAGAGCTCGACTCCGCGCGCGCGGCAGGGCTGCGCTACGTCGGCGACGCTGCGCCGGGCATCCGCCGCGTCGCGCGCGGCGGCGGGTTCGCGTACGTCGACGCCGACGGCGAACCGGTGCGAGACGACGAGACGCTTGCGCGCATCCGCGCGCTGGCCGTCCCGCCGGCGTGGACCGACGTGTGGATCTGCGCGAGCGAACGCGGTCACCTGCAGGCGACCGGACGCGACGCGCGTGGACGCAAGCAGTACCGCTACCACAAGAAGTGGCGCAAGACGCGCGACGAAGCGAAGTATGGGCGGCTGATCGATTTCGCCGAAGGGCTGCCCGCCTTACGCAAGAAGGTCCTTACCGACATGGCGTTGCCGGGTCTCTCGCGCGACAAGGTGATCGCGACCGTCGTCCGACTGCTCGACAAGACGCTGATCCGCGTCGGGAACGACGAGTACGCGCGCGACAACGGCTCGTACGGTCTGACCACGATGCGCGCGAAGCACGTCGAAGTGAACGGCTCGACCGTTCGTTTCGAGTTCAAGGGCAAGTCGGGCAAGACGCACTCGATCGACGTGAACGATGCGCGCGCGGCTCGCATCGTGAGGCGCTGCCGCGAGCTGCCGGGCTACGAGTTGTTCCAGTACATCGACGAGGACGGCGAGCGCTGCACCGTCGGCTCCGAGGATGTGAACGA
>Ga0209577_10004287_pt1 | contig 13403 bp, 17 predicted proteins | sample GraSoiAngelo_109_FD_185874 | JGI IMG/M metagenome (GOLD analysis project Ga0209577, IMG submission 185874) | Grasslands soil microbial communities from the Angelo Coastal Reserve, California, USA - 14_0903_12_20cm (SPAdes) (version 2) | ecosystem: Environmental > Terrestrial > Soil > Grasslands... | reverse complement strand
GGCCCGCAACCGAAGCCGCCTAGGGATCGCGGGGCTCAGACTCCTCTCGGCGCCTCGGCCGGCAGGACGTCCATGAGCTGGTCCTTGAGCTCTTCCATGCGCGTGCCCATGTCCTCGAGCTCGTCCTTTTTGAAAGCCCGGCGGACCTTCGGGAACATCTTGCCCTCTTCTTCCTCAAAAGCGTGGTGCTCGATGTTCTCCATCATCACCTTGAACTTCGCGGCCCACTCTTCGGAGTCGAACGGCGTGTTCTCGATCTCCGCTTTCACGATGTCCACGAAGTGGTGCTCCTCGTACGACTCGGTAACGAGCTCCTCGAGCTGCTTCGACGTGGCGCGCTCCTTCACCGCGGGATAGAAGATCTGCTCCTCGATCTTCTCGTGGATCGTGAGCTCGTCCACCAGCTTGGTGAAGAGCTGTTCGCGAGTTTTCACGCCGCGTTCGGTCGTCTTCTCGATCTCGCCCATGAGCTTCTTGACCTTCTGATGGTCCTGCTCGAGCAGCGTCAATGCGTCCATAACCGCCTCCAAAAAAAGAGTGTTGACGGTATGCAGAGCAAAGCCGCTGCCAGTTACACAGCCGTGGATAACTAGAGGACCCGCTCCAGGTAGTCGGCAAGGATCGTGAACGTTCGGATCTTCTGCTGGATGTCGGCGCTCCCGTGGCCCTCGTCAGTAAGCTCGACGTATTCGAAGTCGTCGCCTTCTTGCCTGCCGAGCTCGAGGAGCCTGTCGCGGAAGATGCGCGACTGCGAAACTGGGCAGCGCGGGTCGTTCACCCCATGGACCATGAGAAGCTTCGCCCTCAGGCGATCGGCGAACTCGATCGCGCTGCGGTCGCGCCACAGGGCACGGTCCTTCTCCGGATCGCCCATCTGCTCGCGAAGGAAATACCGGAAATGCTCTTTGCTCTCGTCCCACATCCGGTGCAGGTCGCTGATGCCGACCCAGGAAACAGCAGCGCGCCAGAGCTCGGGCTTCTTCGTGGCCGCGATGAAGGTCATGAATCCGCCGTAGCTGCCGCCGAATACCACGAGCCGGTCGGCGTCGACGTACGGCAGCGACGCGAGATACCTCGCGCCGGCCGCGACGTCCTCGAGGTCCGCGCCGCCCCAATCCTTAAGCGCGGCGTCGCGGAAGTCGACACCGTATCCGGTCGAGCCACGGATGTTCGGCTCGAGCACGACGAGCCCGCGGTCGACGAGGAACTGCGCGAAAGGATCGAATCCGCGGAACCATTGAGCGGTCGGTCCGCCGTGGACATGCACGATGGCCGGCAGCTTCTCGCCCGGGGCGATGTCGCTCGGGCGGTACAGAAGAGCCGGCACCTTCTTGCCGTCGAAGGTCTCGTACCAGACATGCTCGGCGTTCACGAAGACCTTTTGGTCGATCGACCCGTACTCGGCCTCGATGAGCGTCTCGAGGGTGTCGGTCGCGAGGTCGTAGGCGACGAGCGCGGTACGCGTCACATCGGTCGAGTAGTTGAGGAGAAGCTTCGTGTCGTTCGCGAAGAACTGGGCGCCCAGCGCGAATCCCGCCGGCAGCACAACGTCGCGCGCCTGGCCCGTCTCGACGTCATAGAGGATCGGACGAACCTGGGACTCTTGGTTCCGGATCGTGACCAGCCATTTGCCGTTCTTCGAGAAACGGAGCGCGTGCTCCTCGATCCCCTCCGGCGAATACCAGCGGACCTCGCCCGTCTCGATGTCGACGATCCCAGCGCGATTCTGTCCCGACGCATCGCTCGTCGCCGCGATGCGACGGCCATCCGGGTGCCAGTCGCCGAGCGTGTCCTGCGAGCCGGCGCGGATGCTGAAGATCTTGCGCGCGCCCGAGCCGTCCGGATCGACGACGTAGCCGTCGCGGTTCTTGAGGTTGGTCATGTCCTCGTTGGTCACGTAGCTGATCCATTTGCCGTCATCCGACCAGAGCCCGCCAAAGACGGGGAACGCGTATCGCGTGAGGGGCGTGTAGTCGGAGCCGTCGGCGCGGATCTTCCAGATGTTGAGCTGCCCGGGGCGGTCGGGGCTTTCCGGAAGACGCTTGTTGGTGTCGACCGTGAGCCACTCGTCGTCGGGGCTGAACTGGACTGCGTGCTCTTCCGCGGCCGGATCGTTCGTCAGCTGGGTGACCTTCTCCGTCTCGACCTCGATCTTGTAGAGATCGTGCTGCTCGTTGCCGCCCGCGTCCTTTCCAAACGCGATGAAGCGGTCGTCGCGGCTCCAGGCGAAACCTGTGCGCATCGCACGCGGCACCTCCCCATGGCTGACCTGGCGCACGGCCTTCGTGGCGAGGTCCATCACGTAGAGCTCGATCCGACCCGACTTGTCCCAGTAGAACGCCACCCTGTCGCCCTTCCACGAGACCTGCGGGAAGAAGAACGAAGGCAGGCGGCAGAGCTCCTCGAGCGGTATGCGCGGCTGACGGCGGGTCATGACGGCCACGGCTGGTCCTCCCCTGGATGCTCGCTTCACTCTAAACAGCGAGCACGCCATGTGCATCGCTTCTCGGCATGCGCCAGGACCCTCCGCATGGTCGGGGACCGAAGGAGCGAGAGCCACTCACCGAAAGCGTCACGCACACGGTCGAGGAGGCTCGCATGCTCATTCCCGGCGTGACCGCCTTCCTGGGCTTTCAACTCGTCGCGGTTTTTAACACCGCCTTCGCGCAGAAACTCACCCGGGACGAGCAGATGGTCCATGTCGGCGCGATGTTCCTTACGCTTGTCGCGCTCCTTCTCCTGCTGACCCCGGCCGCGTACCACCGCCAGGCGGAGTCGGGCTGGGTGTCCCAAGGCTTCGTGAACCTATCGTCGCGATTGATCACCGGGGCCACCCCGCTCTTCGCGCTGGGAATAACGCTCGACTTCTACCTCCTGGTGCGAGCCGTGAGCGAGAACGCGGCCCTTGCGCTTGTCACCGCTCTCGTGATCCTGGCGCTGACCGTGGTGCTCTGGTACGGCACGCCACACGTGGAAGCGCTCGCGAACTTCCTTCGCCGCTGATCAAGCGCTACCGAACAGTGGAGCTAGGAGCGCTTCCGTCGCGCGGTCGTCTTCTTGCGCGAGCCCTTGGTCTCGCCCTTCTTGGCCCGCGTCTTGTTCGTCGTCGCCGCCGCGATCCGCTCCGCGACCTTGTTCGAGCGCCCGCGCGCCGACTCGCTCCGCTTGATGTGCTCGTACTGGCGCTTGCGCTTCGCGCTTTTCACTCCGCGTGGTGGCAAGGGGCACCTCCACGAATCTCGTATCTCTTCCTGACTGCGCCCGCAAAATCCGGACCACGAAGCCGCTTCATCGGTACGCTCCACTAGTGAGGACGGGTCTCCTCGCCGTGCTTGTGCTTTCCGTCGCCGGCTGCGGCCCGGTGGCGGCCCCTAGTGACACGCCGCCATCCGGCCCGATCGCTCTCCCAAGCCCGCCTGTGGAACCCGCCCTTCCCACCTCGGCGCCCACTCCGAGCATCGGCGGCCCTCCCGGCATCGCCAATCCAACACTCGTCCCGACGCCGCCGCCGTCCCTGCCGCCGATCCGCGAGTTCGCTGGGATCGACTTCGCACTCATGCCCGGACCGAGCGACCTTCGCATCGAGGCTGCACTCTCGCGCGAGGACGAGGAGGTGGTTGCCGCCACCGTCGCGGCGGACATTCCCGCCGTAGAGCGTGAGTTCGAGCGGACCTTCTCCGCGCGTCCGGTGATCTATGTCTTTGGCGGCACCGAGAGCTACGCGGACGGGTTCGTGGGGATCTTCGGCTACCCCCGTGCGACCGCGACGTTCGTGGCGGAGAACTCGGTCTCGTTCTTTGAACCCTCGCTACGGCTCATCGCCGTGAACTGGGCCGCGGTCGGCGACCGCCGGCCGGTTGCCGCGATCCGGCACGAGCTCACGCATCTGCTGACGCTCGATGCGTGCTCGCCACGATGCGACCTTGTCCCCGCGTGGCTCAATGAGGGACAGGCGCGGCTCGCGGAGGCACTCGTGCCCGGCGGCGACTGGCGCCTCGTGCGCGTTCGCTACGAGGCGGCGTCCATGGCCGCGACCGGAACTCTCATTCCGCTCAACACGCTCGTGTCGCAGCTTTCATGGAACGCGCTGACCGACTGGGCCGGGTACTTCAAATATCAGGAATCGGCGCGCGCGGTCGAATTGCTTCGTGAGGACGTCGGCGGCACTGCGCCGATCGCGCGCGTGTACGAGAGGCTCCGAAGCGGCCAGAACCTCGCGCAGGCGTACGCCGCGCTTACCGATCGATCGTTCAACGATTTCGTCGCCACCCTTCCGGATCGGATGCGCGCCGCTGTCCCCGCCGGCCATGGCCTCATCGCAGTCGCGACGACGAGCTACCTCGTCTACGGGTTCCCGCCGGCTTCGACGATCACGCTTACGGTGAGTGGCCCGCGCGGTAGCGAGAGCTCGCCCATGGTGATCTCGCCGTTCGGTTCGAACTTCGACGGAATCGCGCCGACACGCCCCCGGGGTGGCTACACAGTTAGCGCCCAGACAGACAGTGGTGTCTTCACGATCAAGCTCCGGAAGGACAGCACGGGCGATCCGAGCGACATGCGATAGCCCGGACTTGATCGCTTCGCACCCAGGTAATGTTCGGCGTCGTGCACGCCTATTCTTCAGACTCGTCTTTGGGCAGCAAGTCCCCCAGCAAAGCCTTGACCGACGAATCGTCAGTTGATGGAGCAGTGCTCACGAAGCGGAACGTGGGTCCGGCGCCCTCTTCACGGAAACCGAAATCGGCGAGCCGCCGGTTGTCAGGCGGACGGCGGGGAAACGCACGAATGAATTCACTCAATTCGGACGCCGTGAAACGTGCCGCCTCGTCGAACAGCGGTCCCGCACGAGCCCCGATCAGTTCCGAGGCTCTGTAGAGCGGGCCGACCGCGACAAAGAAGTCGCGAGGGTCGTCCGGATCCGTTTCAAGCGCAAGCGCGCGCAGCCCCAAGAGGACGTACTTGGGGTCGTCGGTCCGCACGGCACGTGTCGCCATACGAACGGCGAATTCTCGCAAGCCCCACGCGACTCTGCGGGTTAGTTTGTCTCCGATCATCTTTCGTTCGTCTACCGAGACGGCCGCCAGACCCGAAATCAGGTCGGAAAACCTCACGTCAAGGTCCGCCGGGATCTCGTCCTTTACGTACGCTCGCGCCCGATTACCGGAAAGAAGCGGTCCAAGGGCCGAGAGCGTCGCGGCGATTGCGGAGTTGACAGGTTTCGGATTCATCGGCCTAGCACGAAGCGTCAGCCGCCGCGGCTGATTCTCAGGACGACGTTCCCAGTCTTGCGCTCCGTCTCGACATAGCGGGTCGCGTCTACGACGTCCTCCAGCGGGTAGGTCCGGTCGATGACCGCTCGGTATTTCCCGGCCTCGATCAGCTCCTTGAGGAAGAGGACGTCCTTCTTCGTGAATCGCGGCGGGATCGCAAACCGCACTCTCTTGCCTCCGACGAGGGAGGTCAGCGGCACCAGGATCAGGTTTCGGAGACCGTCGGTCGGCAGGTAGATGCCGCCGGGCTTCAGTGAATTTCTGCACGGCCCGAACGACAGCTTGCCGACCGCGTCGAAGATCGCGTCGTACGTCTCACCGCTCTTGGTGAAGTCGTCCTGCGTGTAGTCGATCACCCTGTCGGCTCCAAGCGATCTCACCAGCTCGACATTCTTGGTGCCGCACACCGCCGTGACGTCGGCTCCGAAGTATTTCGCCAGCTGCACGCCAGCGGTGCCGATGGATCCGGATGCGCCGTAGACGAGGATCCTGGATCCTTTCCGGAGATCGGCCTGTCTCAGGCACCCGAGGGCCAGCATCGCTCCGTCGCAGACCGCCGCAGCCTCTTCGAACGTCATGGCGGCCGGCTTCTGTGCCAGTGCTGCCCTCTCGCGCATGCAGATGAACTCGGCATGAGCGCCGAATCGGCCCGCACTGGTGCCGAAGACCCGGTCACCGACCGCGAACTCGCTGACCGTCGCGCCGACTGCTGCCACCTCGCCCGCGAGCTCCGCGCCGAGGATTCGCCGCTTCGGTCGACGGACGCCCGAGTAGAGCCGGCTGAGAAACGAGACGAAGGGACCAGAGCTCGCATTGGCTTCGCGAATCCCGCAGTCAGACCGGGTGACCGTCGTCGCGTGAATCTTGATGAGCACCTCGTCTTCCTTGGGGACGGGCTGCGGGACGTCCTCGAGTCGCAGAACCTCCGGGGGACCGTACCGGTCGTAGACAACTGCTCTCATGCGTTCACTTCCCCGAGCGCGAGCATCGGTTCGGCCGAGCCCCGCGGCGATGACGCGGTCACATCCGCGGCGGGGCGGATTCTCCAGTGGCGAGCCAACGCTCGACTTTCGGTATGTAGCGTTTCGGATCTTTTGCGAATCTTTCGAGACATCCGGCGCCGCAGAACGCGTACTCGCGCTCCGGTCGTTCGATGGTGAGACCCTGCTCGCGCTGCTCGGCGACGTCCACGATCATGTCGCAGACCGGATCGAGCATCTTTCCCTCGTTCGCCACCGCACAAAAATAGCCGAATCGGACCTACTCCCCCGGTCGGGGTAGCCGAAATCTCTCACCTCGTACGGTGTTCTCAACGGCCGCGGCACGGCGCAAAGTGCGGAGCGTGGAACAAATGGCGGGCGGACCCTGGGACCGAGCCGGCGTGGACCGTGAGACCTGGTACGCCGTCCGGATGATGGCCGTGGCGATCCGCGAAACCGCGCGACTCCCGATAGACCCGACGGAGAAGGACGAGGCATTGCCTGCCGATCACGAGCGACTCGGCGAGTACGCCGACCGACTCGTATCGGCGGTGGACGACGGTGACCCCGAGACGGTCGCAATGCTCTTGCGGCGCCAGACGCGCTCCGCGAGCTAGGGCTCTTCTCCTAGGGCCGGCGGCGCCGGCCACCGGTCTGCGGCGTGCTCGTCGCATCGGTCCGCGCGACCGTGAAGCTCGAACCATCGCTCGCGATCGTCGAGGTTTGCGCGATCGCCTGGCCCTGGGCATTGATCATCGTGATCGCCTTCGCGCCGAGAGCCGAGAGGGTCATCGTCTTGCCATCCCGTACCGCGCTCGCTCCGCTGAACTGCACTGTGCCGAACTGGTCGAGCGAAATGAGGCCGCGGCCGACGCTGGGCGCCTCCTCGACCCACTCCGCCGACGATGTCGATGAGGCGTATTGAACGGTCACGCTGTAGGTGCCGCCGGTGGTGTTGTTCTTCATCGCGATGAGCCAGTCGTTCCCGCTCTGCTGCGTGATCGAGACGGTGACGGAATCGCCGGCGCTTACGGAGAGCGGTACGTCGCGCGAGGACTGAGGCAGCATCTCGATCCACGAGGTGTAGGTGACCCCGTTGCCGTCGACCATCGCCTGGGTTCCCGCCTGGATGAGATCGCTGCTCGAGAGTCCTCCGATCCCCACCCACGTCGCGTCGGCTCCGGTCGAGGTCGACGCGACCGTCGGTACGGTCCAGGTAGCGCTGACAGACGTGAACGTTCCACCGGTCGCGGCGTAACCCGACCAGTTGCTCGAGCTGCTCGTCACCGAGGCGGGCGTGCCCGGCTGCGTCACGCCCGGCGCGGTGCCGGTGCTCGGGTTGATGATCTGCGTCGTGGGCTGCACGTCCGCCGAGATCTTCCACGCGCCCGACTGAAGGACGAGCGTGTAATCGTTGCGGTCAGTGCTCTCGGCGACCGAACCGTCGGTGTACGTGGTTCGCCAGGTCTCGGTCGTGGTGGCTTGAGCCGTCGAGCCGCTGACCGTCACGTCGACCCAATCGAGGCTGACCAGCTCGATCGACCGAGCGCCGCTGCTCTGTATTCCCTGGTTTGTCTGAACGAGCTCCTGGTAATAGGAGTCGGTCGCGGTCGCACGCATCAAGGTCGGGTCGTTCCGCGCATAAGCCTGTGCCTGCGCCTGGTTGGCGCGCTCGACGACGGCCTTCACGGCCGCGACCGCCGCGGTGTCGCTCGAGCTCGTGTTCGTCTGCGCCGCGGGGGCGGGCTGATCCACGTACGACCTCGCGGTGGTGATCAAGGTGGCGAGATCGACGCGACCGGTGAACGCGGCGAGCGCGAATGCGAGAAGGCCGAGGGCCAGAAGGCGGCCCGCGGGGACGCCGCCGCTCCTGCGGGTCGGCGGCCGCGGAGCCACCGGACTCATCGGGGTGGTGGCGGTCGGATCACCTTCGAACATGCCTATAGCCTCTCTCGCGCGCCTAAGCTCGGCCTAAGAACGCGCTGAAATGACCATATGAATCGGATTCCGAGGTTCCGTCGACCCTGCCGTTCGGACCAGGACTAGGCCGGCTTCGGAGCCTGCAGCGATCGCACTCCGACTGCCACGAGCGCGCCGACAGCCATCAGTACTAGCCAGGCAGGCAAGAGCCAGTCCGGATAGGTCAGGCCGAGAAGCCTATCGAGCGACCAGGAGCCATTTCCCGCAAGGGCGATCGCGAGACCTCCGGTCGCGAGCGGGAGCGGGAACTCCCACCCGACCTTCCCTCCGCCGGCCCAGAAGCCTTGCGCCCAGTGCGCGACGATGGTGACGACGACAAGATCCGCCGCAAGCACCCCAGGTCCGATCGGTCCCCCGAGCCCGAGGACGGTGAGCAAGCCTCCACCGGCTTCGGCAAGCGCGGCCACATACGCCCAGAACAATCCCGGGCGAAGCCCCATCGAGTTGAACCACCCGGCGACCCCGGCGATCGATCCGCCCTTGCCGACCAGGCCGAGCTTTAGAAGTCCGTGCGGGATCACGACCCCGCCGATCACGACTCTGAGGAGAAGGAGCGCCACGTCCGGATACATGGACTTCCCGAATGGTAATCCGCACACTCGATCGGCGTGCGCCTCGTCATCCGCATCGTCGCATTGCTCGCCGGATTCGCGGGACTCGTGTTCTTCTTTCAGGGGATCGGGGTCATACCCGGTTCTTTCATGACCGGGCGGAGCGAATGGGCCGTCATCGGCGCGACGCTCGTAGCCGGCGCGGCCGCATTGCTCTGGCTCACCGGCATGGCCGCTCCGAGCGGTAAGCGTTAGGGCTGGGTGCCCAAGCTGACCAAGCCCGTCAACGACGATCCGGTCGCTACCGGCTGCGAGGAGGGAGCAGATCGGTGAGGGGACGCGCGTCTCTAGCCGCGCCGAGGCGCGGCAATCCGAAGTGATCCTCGATCGTTGCAAGCAGGGAGTAGTGATCGTAGAAACCGTCGACGCGGCGGCTTTCGAGGTCCGGCGCTGCGACGATCAGTGGCACCACGCTCGAGCGGCCATCGCCTTCGTCCCACACGACGAAAAGCGCGCCGCGATCGCGCCACCCCGGCGACGCGACGATCCGCGCGACAAGGCCCTCGAGCCACGCTCCCGCCTCGGCGAGGGCGCAGTCGTGCCCGTCGTGGCAGAGACCGGGTGTGATCCACACGAAGCTTGGAGTGTTCCCGGCCAGGTCCGCGTCCAACGCGTCGAGCGGCACCACGTTCGCCGGACACGAGCCGCCGTAATAGGCGAACGGGTTGTGCTTGAGGGCATAGGGATAGGGGCTCCGTGCGCAGCCGGCGGAGGTCAGCCCCTCCATGTAAGCCCGCCAGCTCACGCCAGCCGCGGTGAGCTGAGCCCCGAGCCCACCCGCCGGGAGCGGGTGGTATGAGTCGTCAGTGATGCCCCACGTGCTCCCGGAGGTCATGGCCAGATAGTTCGGGAGGCTCGGCGACGAGACGGCGTTGTAGTTGGTCGCGAGCTCGTATTTCGCCGCGAGACGCTCGACGGTAGGAGACCGCAAGGCCGTCGCGAGTGTCGCGTTCTCCATGACGATGACGAAGACGTGGGCGGGGTTTGGTGCCGGCGTTTCGCTCGGCGCCGGCGAAGCCGTTCGAGTCTCCGTCTGCAGGGTCGGTGGCGACGGTGAGGTGCTTGTGGCCGGCGACGCGCACGAGACCGCCAGGGAGACGATGAGTGCGAGCAAGGCAACGGCACGCATCCTCAACATGGTCGCATCCGCTCTCGCGCCGCGCATTGCGTTCGCGCAACACGAACGCAAACGTGTGCACGCACACGGTGTGAGAGATCACGTCGCGCCGGTGAGTGCCCGCACCCCAAGCAAGCCTCCGGGACCGTAGACCGCTCCAGCACGCATCCCCTGGATGGATGCGCGCAGGAGGAAGAAGATGCGCAAGCTCGTTCTCACGGCGACCCTCGCCCTCAGCGTCGTGTTCTCGTTCGGCCAATCCACGGCACTCGCGGCCTCGAGCACATCACAGACAGTCGATGTCACCGGCTACGCCAACTTCTCAAGCATCCTCGGCGGGAACATCAGCGGACCGGTGGCGCTCTCGGGCTCGCTCTCCGACGGCCAGCTCGGGACGCTTCACGGATCGGCCAACTTCCCGCTCCGTGACGAGAAGGTCACCGTGGCGCCAACCACGTCGATCGTCCTGACCGCCGAGCAGATGAACGTCGGCTGGTATCGCTACACCTGCGGCCAGTTCGGATGCATCTACGAGAACGGGATCTCGGTGTTCGAGCGTTCGTACGGAAGCGCACCGGTCGACATCCGCCTCGGGTCGCTCAAGGGCAACGGGACGCTATCGCTCGGGACGAACTCGACCTGCATCGCGGCATGCCCGCCTCCGGGTGCGTACTGGTACGCCCCGACCGGCTACTGGCAGGTCCAGAGCGCGGTCCTGAGCTCGCAGGACGCCGGCGGCTTCAGCATGAACGGACCCGCCCCGACGATCCACTAAGCCGCCACGCTCACACAGACGATCGCCCCGGGCACCAGCTCGGGGCGATCCTCTGTTCCGAGCTACGTCGAAGGCTCAGGCCTCGAACACGACCTCGTGACGGGTCGTCGCGCGCCACGGTCGACCGCGCCAGCGCTCAGGCGGCAGGGCCGCCGCACCGCGACTGCGCACGCAACGTCGCACCAGGATCTCGAGATCGGCGAGCGTCACGCGTCCACGCTTTTGCTCCCAGATGGCGCGGAGCGCGAGGATCGCATCGAGGGCGGCGTTCGCATCCATGGTTAGATGAAGCTCCTCCCGGTGATCGGGCTCCACTCTCGCCGCAACGTGGGGAGTGATGTGTCGGATACGTTTCGTTCCATTCGTGCAGCGAACGCACGGCGCGTGCCAGCGAACCTGCGACGTCGGTGATATCCGATTCGGTAGCGCCGCGGCGTCAGCCGGCGCGAGTGGCCTCCGCCGCCAGCTGCGGTAGCAGGTCGGCGCGGACGCGTGTGACGTCTTCTTCGTACTTGAGGACGACCCCCAACGTTCCCTCGATGGCGGCTTCGTCGAGCTCAGAGGTGCCGAGCGCCGAGAGCGCCATCGCCCAGTCGAGCGTCTCGGCGACCCCCGGCCGCTTGAAGAGATCGTCACGACGCAGCGCCTGGACGACCGCGACGACGCTCCGCGCGAGACGCGCCGGCACGTCGGGCAACCGCCGGGCGACGATCGCGAGCTCGCGCTCGACGGTCGGATAGTCGATCCACTGATAGAGACAGCGGCGCTTGAGGGCGTCGTGGATCTCTCGCGTGCGATTCGACGTGATGATCACCGGAGGCGGCACCGCCGCGCGGAACGTGCCGAGCTCGGGGATGGTGATCTGAAAATCTGAAAGGAGCTCGAGCAGGTACGCTTCGAACTCCTCGTCCGCCCTGTCGATCTCATCGATGAGCAACACCGGCGGCGGGCCCTCGCCCGCGATCGCCTCGAGAAGCGGACGCTTGATGAGGAAGTGCTCGCTGTAGATCCGTTCGCGTGCGTCGTTGGGGCGACCCTCACTCTCGGCCAGGCGGATCTCGAGGATCTGCCGCGGGTAGTCCCAGTCGTACACCGCGGTCGCGACGTCCAGCCCCTCGTAGCACTGGAGCCGAATCAGCTTGCGGTCGAGCGCGGAGGCGAGGGCTTTCGCGATCTCGGTCTTTCCGACGCCGGCCTCGCCTTCGACGAAGAGCGGCTTGCCCAAACGCAGCGCGAGAAAGAGCGTGACCGCGAGCGACCGGTCCGCGACGTAGCGCTCGCGCTCGAGCGCATCCGCTACATCTTCAACCGACGAGATGACGGGCACGCCCACGGCTCGGATGCTACGAGGCCTCTTCTCGGTCAGGCCTTCGCGCGGCTTATCGCGCGCTCGATCGCCCGTTTTGCGTAGACGGAGACAAGGTGCTTGCGATAGTCGGAAGAAGCCGCGAGGTCGGAAAGCGCGGTGATCCCGTCCGCCGCCTTTGCCGCCGCGGCGGCGATCGCCTTCGCGTCGCCATTCGTGCCGGCGAGCGCCTTCTCCGCGGCCGTCGCGCGATACGCCGCGGCGGCCGCGCCGGTGACTCCGATCGCGGCCCGCTCGACGGTCCCGTCCGCCTTGATCGTGATGACCGCCGCGACACCCGTGATCGCAAATCCAGATGCGGGATGGGCGAACTTCGCGTAGGCGCCGCCGGTGCGTCCGGCCGGCGCGGGGAAGCGGATCTCGGCGATGATCTCGTTCGCGGCGAGCGCCGTCTCGAACACTCCCTTGAAATACTCGCTCGCCTTGATGTCGCGGCGGCCCTTTGGGCCGACGGCGCGGATGATCGCGTCGTAGGCGAGCGCCGGTGCGGGCTCGTCGGCGGCGGGATCGGCGTGTGCGAGGCTGCCGCCGATGGTGCCGCGTGCGCGGACCTGCAGGTCGCCGACCGCGCCGGCGGCCTCGGCGAGCGCGACGAGCTTCGCGCGGACGGTCTGATCGTGCGTGATGTCGCGATGTGTCGCGAGCGCGCCGATCGCGATGGTGCTATCTGCCTCGCCGCGGATCTCGCGGAGTGACGCAATGCGACGGAGATCGATGAGCGCCTCGGGCTGCGCGAGCCCGAGCTTCATGAGGGGCAGAAGGCTGTGGCCGCCGGCGATCACCTTTCCCTCATCGCTTCGATCAAGCTGCTGGACCGCTTCATCGATCGTCGACGGTGCCTGATAAGTGAACGGGTGCGTGATCATCGCCGTCCCTCCCCGGCGGCGCGGATCGCCCGCCAGATCTTCTCGGATGTGAGCGGCATGTCGATGTGTTTGATTCCGAGCGGTGAGAGCGCGTCGATGACCGCGTTGACGGCGGCGGGCGTCGAACCGATCGTGCCCGCCTCGCCGATGCCCTTGACGCCGAGCGGGTTGGTGTTGGTGAGAGTCACGGTGTTGTCCAGATCGAACGCGGGCACATCCTCGGCGGATGGGACGTGGTACTCCATCATGCTTCCGGACAGGAGCTGGCCGTCGTTGTCGTAGACGGCGCCCTCGTACAGCGCCTGGCCGATGCCCTGGGTGATGCCGCCGTGGAGCTGGCCCTCGACGATCATCGGGTTGATCTGCCGTCCGCAGTCGTCGCACGCCGAGTACTTGACGATCTGGACCGCCCCGGTCTCTCCGTCGACCTCCACCTCC
>Ga0209577_10004286_pt1 | contig 13409 bp, 9 predicted proteins | sample GraSoiAngelo_109_FD_185874 | JGI IMG/M metagenome (GOLD analysis project Ga0209577, IMG submission 185874) | Grasslands soil microbial communities from the Angelo Coastal Reserve, California, USA - 14_0903_12_20cm (SPAdes) (version 2) | ecosystem: Environmental > Terrestrial > Soil > Grasslands ... | reverse complement strand
CGGTGGACCGCCTCACCCGCGAGGTCGGCGACCTGCGCCGCGCCGTCGACGAGGGTGCGCGCCGCCACCGGGCGCTCGCCGAGGAGATCGCCGTGCTGCGCGCCGGGGTCGACCCGCCCCGGCCCTGACGATGCGCATCGCGATCGCCAAGCCCGACTTCGGCGTCGTCGGGGGCTTCGAGAAGGTGATGTCGCGGGTCGAGCACGAGCTCTCCCGAGCCGGCCACACCGTGACCTGGCTCGGCGTCGACATGGAGGCGCTGAGCCCGGTGCCGTACGGGGTGGCGGTGCCGCCGTCGCTCGGCATGCGCGCCGGGGGCTTCCTGCGCTACATGGCGGCGCTGGAGGCGTTCGCGCGCCTCGACGCCGGCGCGTACGACCTCCTCGTCACCACCCAGCCGCCGTCATTCGGCGTCGAGCATCCGCGTCATCTCTCGCTCTTCTCGCACCACCAGCGGCTCTACTACGACCTCTGCGACGTCTGGATCGCCGCCGGATGGGCCGACGCGGAGCGGCACCGCCACGCCGCCGGTCTGGTGCGGCGGGTCGACCAGCGTCACCTCTCGAGGGTGGGGCTGTTCCTCGCCGCCTCCGAGGTGGTGCGCGAGCGGCTGCGCCACTACAACGGCTTCGAGGACAACGTCGGCGTCTACCTCGCCGGCACCGGCCTCGACGAGACGCTGCTCTCCACCGCGGCGCCACCGACCGGAGTGGCCGGGCACGTGCTCTGCGTCACCCGCCAGGAGTTCACCAAGCGGGCCGAGCTCTTCGTGCACGCGATGGCCTACCTGCCCGACGTCCCCGCGAAGCTGGTGGGCAGCGGCGGCAGGCTGCCCTTCACCCTCGACCTCGCACGCCGTCTCACCACTCCCGGCACCGACCTCGACGCCGTCGAGGACACCGAGCTCTGGCTCAACCGCGGCGTCCTCCCCAACGGCGTCGCCGCGGCGGCGCCCGCCACCGGCGCCATCGCCTTCCTCGGGCAGGTCGACGACGCCGAGCTCGCCCGGCTCTACGCCGGCGCGCTCTGCGTGGTCGCGCCCGCGTACCTCGAGGACTACGGGCTCACCGTCATCGAGGCGATGTCCGCGGGACGGCCGGTGGTCGTCTGCCGCGACGGCGGCGGCGTCTGCCTGCCGGTCGTCGACGGCGTCAACGGATTCGTCGTCGAGCCGACCGGCCGGGCGATCGCGTCGGCGGTGTCGCGGCTGGGCGCGGACCCCGACCTCGCCCGGCGGATGGGCGCGCAGGCCCGCGAGACCGCCGCGGAGTACACCTGGGAGCGGGCGATGCGCCAGATCCTGGACGGTGTCGAGAGGCTCGCCGGATGAGGATCGCCGTCGTCGCGCCCAGCCCCGTGCCCTTCACCCCGGGCGGCGCCGAGCGGGTGTGGAACGGCCTCGTGCGCGCCATCACCGAGGGCACGGAGCACGACGCCGAGCTGATCAAGCTGCCGGTGCGCGAGCACACCCTCGCCGGGCTGGTGGCGGGCTACGAGGCGTTCGCGCGCCTCGACCTCAGCCACTTCGACATGGTGGTGACCGGCAAGTACCCGGCGTGGATGGTGTCGCACCCCAACCACGCCGTCTACGTGCTCCACCGGCTGCGCGGCCTCTACGACACCTACCACCTCACCGGCATGCCGCTGCGGGTCGACCTCCTCGACCCCGAGCTCGCGGGGATCCAGCGGCTGATGCGCCGCCGCCGCGGCCGGGCCGCGGCGCTCGAGCTCATCGCCCGCGTCGGCGCCTTCGTGGAGCGGCGCGGCGCCGACCATCCCGCGCTCGCCCTCCCCGGACCCCTCGCGCGCGAGGTGGTGCACTTCCTCGACGGCGTCGCCCTCGCCGAGGCGCGGAGGTACCTGGCGATCTCCCGCACGGTGGCGGCGCGGCCCGGCTACTTCCCCGAGGGCGCAGCCGTCGAGGTCGCGTATCCGCCGTCAGACCTCGGCGGGGCCCGGTGCGGCGACGCGGCCCACCTCTTCACCGCGAGCCGTATCGAGGCGCCGAAGCGCATCGACCTGCTCATCGAGGCGATGCGGCGGGTGCCGCAGCCGGTGGAGCTGCTCGTCGCCGGCGGTGGCCCCGACCTCGAACGCTGCCGTGCGCTCGCCGCGGACGACCCGCGGGTGCGCTTCCTCGGGCCGGTCACCCCGCAGCGGCTGCGCGACCTCTACGCCGGCGCGCTGGCGGTGCCGTTCATCCCCCGCGACGAGGACCTGGGGCTGATCACCCTCGAGGCGATGGCCTGCGCCAAGCCGGTGGTCACCTGCGACGACTCCGGCGGGCCCACCGAGCTCGTCGTCGACGGCGTCACCGGGCGGGTCGTCCCGCCGACCGCCGAGGCGCTCGGCGAGGCGATCGCCGGGCTCTGCGCCGATCCCGCGGGGGCGCGGCGGATGGGGGCGGCGGGCCGGCTGCGCTCGCGGGCGGTCTCCTGGGACACGGTCGTCGAGAAGCTGCTCACCGCGCCGCCGCCGCGGCGCACCGCCGGCGCCGCGCGCGGCGCACGGCCGCGGGTGGTGGCGCTCTCCACCTTCGCGGTGCATCCGCGGCGCGGCGGCGGCCAGCTCCGCTGCCTGCAGCTGCTCGCCGCGCTCGGCGAGCGCTGCGACGTCGAGCTGCTCAGCCTGGTGCCCCACGGCGAGGCCGCGCGCCGGATCGAGTTGTCGCCAGGACTGGCCGAGACCGTCGTTCCGAAGTCGGCGGAGCACGAGGCGCGCGAGCAGGAGATCGCCGCCGAGGTGGGGCTGCCGGTCACCGACATCGTCGCCGCGACCCTGATCATGCGCACCCCCGAGTACCTCGACCGGCTGCGCACCGCCGCGGCGGGCGCCGAGGCGGCGGTGCTCGTGCACCCCTACCTCCATCCCGCGCTCGCGGCGGTGGCGCCGGGGCTCCCGGTCGTCTACGACGCCCAGGACGCGGCGTTCCAGCTCAAGGCGGCGGTGCTCCCCGCCGGGCCGGTCGGGGCCCGGCTGCTCGCCGAGACCCGCGCCGTCGAGGCGGCGGTGGTTCGGGGCGCCGCGCTCGTCGCCGCCTGCTCGGCGGAGGACGCGGGGGCGCTGCGCGAGGAGTACGGCGGCCCCGCCGAGCGCTTCCGGGTGGTGCCGAACGGCGTGGACGCCCGGGCGACCGCCTTCTGCGGCGGCGAGCCGCGGCGGATGCGCCGGCGGCGCTGGCTCGAAGGCCTGGCGCGGACCGCGGACGGGGGCGCCCCCGACCACGCGGCGCTCTTCATGGGCAGCTGGCACCCGCCGAACATCGAGGCGGCGCGCCGGGTCATGGCGATCGCCGAGGACCTGCCCCGGGTGCTCTTCCTCATGGTCGGCGGTCACTGCGTGGCGCTCGACGGCGAGACCCTTCCCGACAACGTCGCCCTCTGCGGCGAGCTCCCCGACCTGCTCAAGCGCAGCCTGCTCTGGTCCGCCGACCTCGGTCTCAACCCCATGGTCAGCGGCTCGGGGACCAACCTCAAGCTCGTCGAGTACTTCGCCGCCGGGCTTCCCGCCCTCTCCACCCCGACCGGAGCGCGCGGCCTCGACGTCCGTCCCGGCGAGCACCTCTGGTCCGCCCCCCCCGAGGGTTTCGGCGCCGCCGTCGCCGCCGCCCTGGAGCGGCCCGAGGAGGGGGAGGCGATGGCGGTGCGGGCCCGGCGGCTGGTCGACGAGGAGCTCGACTGGGCGGTGATCGGCGGGCGGTTCCGGGACGCCGTCACCGGGGTGCTTGCGTAGACTCCGGCCTCGATGGCCGCCACCGAGCTCGCCGACCGCCTTCGCGCCGTCATCCGCGACGTCCCCGATTTCCCCCGCGAGGGGGTGCTCTTCAAGGACGTGACCACCCTTCTCGGCGACGCCGCCGCCTTCCGCGCCGCGATCGATGGGCTCGTCGAGGCCCACGCCGGCCAGGCCATCGACCACGTCGTCGGCGTCGAGTCCCGCGGCTTCATCCTCGGTGGCGCCGTCGCCTACCGGCTCGGCGCCGGCTTCGTCCCGGTGCGCAAGCCGGGGAAGCTCCCCGCCGAGCGCATCAGCGTCAGCTACACCCTCGAGTACGGCGAGAGCGTGCTCGAGATCCACACCGATGCGATCCGTCCCGGCGAGCGGGTCCTCGTCGTCGACGACCTGCTCGCCACCGGCGGCACCGCCGCCGCCACGGTCGAGCTCGTCCAGCGGCTCGGCGGCATCGTCGTCGGCGTCGCCTTCCTCATCGAGCTCGCCTTCCTCGACGGCGCCCGCGCCCTGGGGGATCTGCCCCGGGTGGCGCTGGTGCGCTTCTGATCACCCGACACCGCCCGACCAGGAGGATCCGATGACCACCATGGCCCACGACGTCGCCGACCTCGCACTGGCGCAGGAGGGCCAGCGGCTCATCGAGTGGGCGGCCAAGGAGATGCCGGTGCTCGCCCTCATCCGCGAGCGCTTCGCCGCCGAGCGTCCGCTCGACGGCCTCCGCATCGCCGGCTGCCTCCACATCACCACCGAGACCGCCAACCTCGCGATGACCCTGAAGGCGGGGGGCGCCGAGGTGCGGCTCTGCGCGAGCAACCCGCTCTCCACCCAGGACCCGGTCGCGGCGGCGCTGGTGGCGGTGCACGACATCCCCACCTTCGCGGTCAAGGGCGAGGACTCGGAGCGCTACTACGCCCACATCGCGGCGGTGCTCGAGAGCGAGCCCCAGCTCACCATGGACGACGGCGCCGACCTCGTCAGCCAGCTCCACAAGGACCGGCAGGACCTCCTCCCCGGCGTTCTCGCCGGCACCGAGGAGACGACCACCGGGGTGATCCGGCTGCGCGCCATGGCGCGCGCCGGGGCGCTGCGCTTCCCCATCGTCGCGGTGAACGAGGCGGACACCAAGCACATGTTCGACAACCGCTACGGCACCGGCCAGAGCACCCTCGACGGGGTGATCCGCGCCACCAACCTGCTCCTCGCCGGCAAGACCCTGGTGGTCTGCGGCTACGGCTGGTGCGGGCGCGGGCTGGCGATGCGCGCCGCCGGGCTCGGCGCCCACGTCGTGGTCACCGAGGTGAACCCGCTGCGGGCGCTCGAGGCGGTGATGGACGGCTACCGGGTGTCGACCCTCGAGGCGATCGCGCCCCAGGCCGACCTGGTCATCACCGTCACCGGCGACCTCAACGTCGTCGACCGGCGCCACCTCGAGGTGATGAAGGACGGCGCGATCATCGCCAACAGCGGCCATTTCAACGACGAGATCAACCTCGCCGCGCTCGACGAGATGTCGGTGTCGGTCACCCGTCCCCGCACCTTCGTCGCCTCCCACAGGCTCGGCGACGGCCGCACCCTCCACGTCCTCGCCGAGGGACGGCTCGTCAACCTCGCCGCCGCCGAGGGCCATCCCGCGGCGGTGATGGACATGTCCTTCGCCAACCAGGCGCTCTGCGCGGAGTTCGTGGCCCGCAACCACGCCACCCTGAAGCCCGACGTCTACGACGTCCCCGAGGACATCGACCGCGAGATCGCGCGACTCAAGCTGCGGAGCATGGGGGTCGCCATCGACGTGCTGACCGAGGAGCAGCAGCGCTACCTGGCGAGCTGGGAGTCGGGGACGACCTGAGCGGAGCCCACCCCGGTCCAGAGCGCGACCGGCCCCCACCAGCTCGGGGGCCGGCCGAGCAGTGAGGTCATCACCGCCGCCATCAGCTCCTCGTGGCCCATCGGCCCGACGACGACGTCGCGCACCCCCCAGGCGCGCAGCTCGGCGGCGATGCGCCCGCGCAGCGCGGAGTCGAGGGGCGGGGAGGTGCCCTGCGACCAGATCTGCTCCATCAGGGCGGAGATCGACGACGGGGGCGGGCCGTAGAACCGCGTGCCGCCGGGCCCCGGGCCCTGGTAGTAGCCCTCGGGCATGCGGAAGCGCATCCCGCTGAGCGCCTGCCAGACCATCGCATCGGTGGGCACGGGCAGCCGGGAGAACGGGGCGACGAGCACCACGTCGCCCTCGGCGATCCGCTGCACCGCGGTCCCGGTGAAGAAGGCCGGAGTCGAGACCGGGGCGGAGGGGAACGGCATCCGCGGGAGCAGGCTGATCGCGGTCGCCGCGAGCAGCGCCGCGCCTACGAGCCTCCGGGCCGGCGCCCGCCGCAGATCGCCGGCGAAGACGGCGAGGAGCACCGCGGCCGCGAGGAAGGCGTAGAGCATCAGCCGTCCGGGGAGCAGGTTGTCGAGGACCGGTACCCGGGTGATCGCGAGCGCGGGGAGGGGGATGTGGGTGTGGAGCCCGCCGATGTGGAGGGTGGTGCCGAGCGAGAGCACGACCGCGGCGGCGCCGGCGATCGCGGCGGTGCGCACCACCGCCTCCCGCCGGTGGCGCACCACGGTCAGGGCGATCAGCCCCAGCAGGGGCACGCCGAGGTAGCCGGTCCGCTCCGCGCCGTTGCCGGCGAAGCGGGCGGAGAGGCTCTGCGCGGGATGGGGGGCGAGCCACTGGGACGAGCCGGGGACGACGAGGTTGAGCAGGTCGGTGCCGAACCCCGAGGCCGCCCCCGTCCCCCGCAGCCGGCCGCTGCCGAGGAACTGCACCGCCAGTGCCCAGTCGGCGAGCACGGTGAAGACGGCGGCGGCCGCGGCGAGCGCGATGAGCAGCCGGCGTCCGTCCTCCCGGACCCGGTCGCGGTGGAGCAGGGCGAGTACCCCCAGGACGATCGCCGCCACGATCGCCTCGCTCGCGAGCACCTCCTCGGCGATGAAGAGCTGGAGGGTCGAGAGCAGCCCGAGCGCGGCGCCGCCGGCCAGGGGCGGCAGCCGCCGCCGGACCAGCAGCTCGTGGAGGACCAGGAGCAGCAGCGGAGGGATCGGGGCCATCACCAGGTCGAGGTGGCCGCTGGCGTGGGCGACCATGTACGGGGAGAAGCCGTAGAGCAGGCCGCCGCCGAGCGCCCCCGCACGACCCGGGACGATCCGCTGGATCGCCAGGTAGGCGCACCAGCCGCTCAGCGCGAGCGCGAGGGTGACCATCGCGTTGTAGGCGAGCACCGGCCCCGCGGCGGCGGTGAGCGGCCAGGCGGCGAGGGCGGTGAGCGGCTGCGCCGAGTTCCACATGAGGTTGGCCCCGGTGGGATGGCCGATGTGGTCGGTGAGCAGGGGGTCGTGGCCGTGGGTCAGCGCCCAGGGCAGCCAGCGCAGGAACCACATCGACTGCTCGGCGTCGCCATGCCCGCCGATGACGGTGTGGGTGGGATCGCGCCACGCGGGCAGGAAGAGGAGGACGGAGAGCCCGACGAGCAGCCCGAGGACGCCGAGGTCGGTCACCGCGGCGCCGCCGGATCGGGTGCGGGCAGGGGCGGAGGTGACGGTCATCCTCAGCGGGTGGCGGCGAGCCGCTCCGGGTCGACGTGTGCCCAGAGGGCGACGCCGCCGCTCTCCACCGGCGGGCGGCCGGTGAGCGCGGTCATGAAGGCGGTCATCTCCTCGCGGTGCGGCATCGGCCCGACGAGGATGTCGCGGACCGACCAGGCCTCGAGGTCGGCGGCGATGCCCCGGCGCAGCGCGGTGCTCAGCGCCTGGGCCCGTCCCGTCGCCCAGATCGCCTCCATCACCGCCGAGGTGGTCGACGGCACCGGCCCGTAGATGCGATGGCCGTTGCGGTCCGGGCCCTGGTAGTAGCCCTCGGGCATGCGGAAGCGCATCCCGCTCAGCGCCTGCCAGAGCATCGGGTCGTCGGGCACCGGCGAGCTGACGTAGGGGGCGACCAGGGCCACCTCGTCCTGGGGGATCTGGCGGACGCCCGCGCCGGTGAAGAACGGCGGGGTGGAGACGGGCGAGGAGGGGAAGGGCAGGCGTGGGAACAGGGTGACGGCGACCGCGGCGAGGACGACGGCGCCGGCCACCGCGGTGGCGCGCCGCCCGCGAATGTCGTCCACGAACACCGCGAGGAGCACCGCGGCGAGCAGGAAGGCGTAGAGCATCAGCCGGCTGGGGAGGAGGTTGGCGAGCACCGGGAGGTGGCCGATCAGCGCCTCGGGGAGTGGGACGTGGGTGCGGCGGCCGGCGACGTGGAGCGACGGCCCGAGGGAGAGGACGACCGCGGCGAGCCCGGTGAGCGCCGTCACCCCGACCAGCGGCCGGTCCCGGCGGCGCCACGCGACGGCGGCGAGCAGGGCGAGGAGCGGGATCCCCAGGTAGCCGTTCTGCTCGGAGCCGTTGCCGGTGAATCCCGAGCTCAGCGACAGCGCCCACTGCGGGGCCAGCCCCTGGACATCGGTGGGGACACCGAGGTTGAGCAGGTCGGTGACGTAGATCCCCGGAGGCTGCACCCCGCCGTGGACCCGCTGCGCGCCGAGGAACTGGATGCCGATCGCCCAGCCGCCGAGCGCTCCCACGGCGAGGGCGGCGACCGCGACCGCCCGCAGGGCGTGGCCGAGCCGGGGGCCCACCTCGGGCCGGAAGAGCACCGCCAGCACCACCGCCCCGATCGCCGCGATCAGCGCCTCCGAGGCGAGGAGCTCCTCGGAGATGAAGAGCTGGCAGGTGGCGAGGACGCCGAGCGCCAGGCCGCTCAGGAGCCACGGACGCCGCTGCCGCACGAGCACCTCCTCGAGGACCAGGAGCAGCAGGGGCGGGACCCACACCGTGGTGAGGTTGAGGTGCCCGACCGAGTGGGCGAGCATGTACGGCGAGAGACCGTAGAGGAGCCCCCCGAGCACGGCGGGCAGATGCCCGGGCACGTGGCGGTGGATGACCAGGTAGGCGCACCAGGCGGAGACCGCCGGGGCCAGGGTCATCATCACGTTGTAGGCGACCACGGGGCCGGCGGTCGCGGTCACCGGCCAGGCGAGCAGGGCGGTGAGGGTCTGCGGGGTGTGCCACATGAGGTTGACCCCGACGGGACCGCCCATCTGGTGGGTGACGAGCGGGTCCTGGCCGTGGAGAAGCGCCCAGGGAGCCCAGGCCAGGTACCACATCGACGCCTCGGCGTCGCCGTGCCCGCCGATGATGCGATGGGCCGGATCGCCCCACGTCTGCCGGAAGAGCAGCAGGGCGATCCCCGCGTAGCCGGCGAGGACCCCGAGGGAGGCGATCCCACGAGGCAACTCCAGGCGGCGGGACGCGTCGACCGGGGCTCGTGCCGCGACCGAGGTCGTCATCCGGCGGGATCATGGCACGCTGTGACGGCCCCATGGCCGCAGCGCGCGGTCGCGATCCGGCCCGTAGAATCGCCGGGTTGTACGTGGCGGCGCCCATGGAGCGTTCCGCTGGTCCGGAGGTGATGACGTGATCGACGACGCGGTCCTGCGGACCACCCTCGACCGCGCCCTGCGCCGTGGCGGTGACTTCGCCGACGTGTTCGTCGAGCAGCGTCGCAGCACCTCCATCGCCATGGAGGACAGCCGCATCGAGCGGGTCCAGGCGGGCACCGAGCAGGGCGCGGGGATCCGCGTCGTCTGCGGGCTCAGCACCGCCTTCGCCTACACCGACGAGCTGACCGAGGCGGGGCTCCACCGCGCCGCGGAGGCCGCCGCCGCCGCCGCCCGCGGGGGCGGGGACGGCGCCGCCATCGACCTCCGCGAGCGCCCCGTCGCCGAGCAGACGGTGCGGATCCCACCCGACGGCGTCGACATGACCCGCAAGGTGGAGCTGCTCCGCGCCGCCGACACCGCCGCGCGCGAGGAGAGCGCCGCCGTCCGCCAGGTGACCGCCACCTACGCTGAGGGCATCCAGTCGATCATCGTCGCCAACAGCGACGGCACCCTCGCCCGCGACCGCCGCACCCGGGTCCGCGCCTTCGTCCAGGCGGTGGCGGCGCGCGGCGGCGAGGTGCAGAGCGGCTACGAGGCGCCCGGGCGCGCCACCGGCTACGAGCTCTTCGAGACCCCGGTGCTCAACGACGCCGCTCGCGAGGCCGCGCGCCGCGCCACCCTGCTCCTCGACGCCGAGCCGGCGCCCGCCGGGACGATGGCGGTGGTGATCGGAAACGACTTCGGCGGCGTGCTCTTCCACGAGGCGAGCGGCCACGGCCTCGAGGCCGACCACATCGCCAAGCGCGCCTCGGTGTTCGCCGGGCAGATGGGCCAGCTCGTGGCATCGCCGCTCGTCACCGCGGTCGACGACGGCACCCTCGACGGCGCCTGGGGGACGCTGCGCATCGACGACGAGGGAATCCCCACCCAGCGCAACGTGCTCATCGAGGAGGGGGTGCTCACCGGGTACATGTTCGACCGGCTGCGCGCCCGCCAGGACGGCCGTCCCTCCACCGGCAACGGCCGGCGGCAGTCGTACCAGCACATCCCGATGCCGCGGATGACGAACACCTACATCCTCCCCGGCGAGTCCACCGTCGAGGAGCTGATCGCCGCGACCCCGCACGGGCTCTACGCCAAGCGGCTCGGCTCCGGACAGGTGAACACCGTCACCGGCGACTTCGTCTTCGCGGTCACCGAGGGATATCTCATCGAGAACGGGCGGATCACCCGCCCGGTGCGCGGCGCCACCATCATCGGCAACGGCCCCGCGGCGCTGCGCAAGGTGGACATGGTCGCCGACGACTGCGGCCTCGCCCCCGGCACCTGTGGCAAGGAGGGCCAGGCGGTGCCGGTGAGCGTCGGCCAGCCCCACCTGCGGATCTCCGAGCTGACCGTCGGCGGCACCCGCCTGACGGCCGGGATGCAGATGTGAGCCCCGCCGCGCTGCGCTTCGCCGACGTCGCGACGCGGGTGCTCGACGGCGCCGCCGCCGGTGGCGCGAGCGACGCCGAGGTCTACGTCCACCACGGTGCCGAGCTCACCGTGAAGGCCTTCGAGGGGGAGGTCGAGTCGCTCACCTCGGCGGAGTCCCGCGGGCTGGGTCTGCGCGTCTTCGCCGACTCGCGGATGGGCTTCGCCTACACGTCGGACCTCTCCGCCGAGGGTCTGCGCCGGCTGGTCGACACCGCGATCAGCGCCTGCCGGGTCAACGAGCCCGACGAGCACGCCGGCCTCCCCGACGCCGTCCCCGACGGCGACCTCGACCTCGTCGCCCTCGACTTCGACGCGCGCTCGGTCGAGGAGCGGGTGGCGATGGCGCTCGAGCTCGAGCGGCTCGCCATCGGCGTGCTCCCCGAGGTGAAGCGCGCCGCCAGCGCGGTGTACGCCGACGAGCGCGGCCGCAACGAGCTGTACACCACCCGCGGCGTCGCCGCCGCCTTCGAGGCCACCGTCGCCTACGGCTACGTCGAGACGATCGCCGAGCGCGGCGAGGAGATGCAGGCGGGGATGTCGTTCACCTACGGCCGCTCCGCGACCGCCCTCGACCTCGACGCCTGCGCGCGCGAGGCCGCGGAGCGCGCCGCCGGCCTGCTCGGCGCCGAGCGGCTGCCCAGCCGCACCGTCCCGGTCGTCTTCGAGCCCTGGGCCGCGGCGTCGCTGGTCGGGACGCTCGCCTCGAGCATCAGCGCCGAGGCGGTGCAGAAGGGCCGCTCGCTCCTCGCCGGCCGCATCGGCGAGGCGGTGGCGGCGAGCTGCGTCACCCTGGTCGACGACGGCCGGCTCCGCGACGGCCTCGCCTCGCGCCCGTGGGACGCCGAGGGCGTGCCCACCCAGCGCACCGAGGTGATCGCCGAGGGGACGCTGCGCTCGTACCTGCACAACAGCTACACCGCGCGCCGCGACGGCAGCGCCCGCTCCACCGGGAACGCCGCCCGGAGCTCCTACCGGAGCACCCCCGAGCTGGGGCCGACCAACCTCGTGCTGCTTCCCGGCACCTCCGGTCCCCAGGAGCTGCTCGCGCGCATGGGCGACGGCATCCTCGTCACCGACGTGCACGGCCTCCACACCGTGAACCCCGTGACCGGTGAGTTCTCGTTGGGCATCAGCGGTTTCGTGGTGGAGGGCGGGGTGCGGGGCGCGCCGATCCGGGAGATGACGGTGGCGGGGACGCTGCTGGATCTGCTCGCCGCCGTCGAGGCGGTGGGCAGCGATCTGCGCTTCACCTTCGGGCCGGGCTTCGTGGGAGCGCCGTCGCTGCTGGTGCGCAGCCTGCCCGTGTCGGGGGCGTAGTAGCCCGGCGCGCCGTGTTGCTGCGGTGATCACGGACCCGCCCTGGTCCTGGGCCGCTTCCAGTGACCTCCGGTGACCGTGCCCACCTCCGTCCCGTCGCGGCCGACGAAGCGCAGGTCGCCCTCGGGGGTGCGGTGGATCTCGAACTCGCCGTCGTGGTGGCGGTCGTGGTGGTGCGAACAGAGCGAGAGGATGTTCCAGTCCTTCGTGGGGCCACCGTCGAACCAGTGGTGGATGTGGTGGGCCTCGCACCGGGTGGCGGGGATGGCACATCCCGGGTACCGGCAGATGCCGTCGCGGTTCCGGACCCTGAACTTCATGTCGGGAGGGACGGCCGGCTTCTCGCGGCCGGAGGCGAGCGGCACCCCATCGCGCTCGATGAGCGTCTTGATGGTGGCGTCGCAGCCGAGCCCGCGCAGCCTGTTCGTGGAGAGCGCCGGCCCGTCCTCGAGGTGACCACGACCGGCGGGGTTCGCGCCGGTGAGGAGGTCGTAGTCGGCGTGGACGACGATCCGAGCCGGCGGCGCACTCGGAGCCTCGGTCGAGCCGGACTCACCGAGCACCGCCTCGCAGATCCACACCAGCGCATCGGCCCTGCGGGCGGCGGTGGGCTGCTCGGGAGGGTCGAGGTCGATGTGGTTCGCCACGCGCAGCCTCTCCTCGAACCGGTTGAGGGCGATCTGGACGATCGCGCCCTCGAAGGAGGGCAGAGCTCCGGAGATCCGGAACATGTTCTCCTCGTCGTACCAGGCGTGGAGATGCCGCTGGACCCGCTGCGCGCGGTCGCGCTCCGGCCCGGTGCGTTCGCCGTTGCGCGCCTCGCGACACCGCCGGGCCAGCTCGGCAGGCGAGGAGTCGACCGCCATCCGCACCCACCCACCCTGATCGTCGAGGTCGACGACCGGGGCCAGCAGGCGCACCTTGTCGACGGAGAGCTCGCCGGCGGAGAAGGCCTCTCCGACCTCCGGCAGCTCCCGGGCAGCATGCGCGGCCACCATCAGCGCCTTCGCGTTCTGGGGGTTGTATCCGAGGTGGCAGGTGACCCAGTCCGCGCAGTCCCGCATCCCGGTGCCGCGCCATCCGTCGAGCTCGTCGAAGAGCGCGAGGTCCCTGGCGAGCTCCGCGGTCTGGGCATGGATGGCCGCCGCGCGCTCACGGATCCTCTCCTCGAGCGAGGGCAGATCGACGTCGGGCTGGGGAGCGATCATCACAAACGAGTATATCGGAACAGACGTTCGAACGTCAACCCAAAACCCCAACCCCCGCAAGGCAAATCAGCCAATCACCACTGCCCGCCGCGCCCCGCCCCGCAAAGCGCCGCAGACCACGCTCCCCCTTGTCGAAAAGATGTCCACAAATCAACCGCGGTGCACAGCCCGTGTGGGCAAAGGCGCGCTGAACGTCCGCGAACGAGTC
>Ga0209577_10004284_pt1 | contig 13411 bp, 13 predicted proteins | sample GraSoiAngelo_109_FD_185874 | JGI IMG/M metagenome (GOLD analysis project Ga0209577, IMG submission 185874) | Grasslands soil microbial communities from the Angelo Coastal Reserve, California, USA - 14_0903_12_20cm (SPAdes) (version 2) | ecosystem: Environmental > Terrestrial > Soil > Grasslands... | reverse complement strand
GCCGGTTATCGAAGGCCCTCAGGGCTCGTTTTCTGGGACCGTATTTCAGCAGACGCATCGACGCCTCCTCTCATGTCGCTAAGCGCCGCGCTGCGTTGCGCAGCGTCGGCGAGGTTGGATGGCTTCGCGTGAGAGCTGTCGACGGCCGCGTCGGGCTTGGTTCGGGCCAAGTCACGCTGGCGCCTGGTGAGGCGGTACTTCAATCGACGCACCGCTCCTCCTTCAACTCTCAATGCCGCGCCGTTATGCGGCGCGGCGCGGTTGGAGCCGCTCTAAAGCGAGCCGGAGAGGAGGCCTTGTCTTCTGACTTTTTCGTCTTCCCCGCAACGATTACTTGCCGTGCGTGGTATCCCTTCTGTCGCAGGGTCGCGACAAATGTGGCGCGAATTTTTACACTGAATTTGGTGTATTCCCAACCGCGACCCCGCATTTTTGTTGTAGTGCGAAATGGGACGAAGCGTTATCGATCCATCGTGCGTGGATTCTTCGCTTCGGGTCATAAGCAGTTCATCGGCATGTGCTTCCAAGGCAAAGCCGCCACGCGCGCGCGCCTGTGGATAAGATCGCCGTGGGCTCGGGGACTGTTTCGCACGTCGAGCCTTATTCGATCGGGGCGCGAAATCCTGGTGGTGGGTCGTACTCGATGGCTGCGCCCGCTTCGCTGCGCAGCGAACCGGCTGCGACATTGATCGCGGCGGTGCCGCCTGAGCGAGTGGGCATGAAGGTGATGACGAAAAATTCCGCGTCGCCGGCAGCGCCGCTCGATCCACTCCCGCCAATGAGGATCGAGCCGTTCAGGCTGATGCGGGAGGTGAACTCGCCGGCGGCAAAATGGGCGCCAGCGCGTACCTCCAGCGGCTTCAGCGCCTGCGCGTCGTAAGTGAGCTGCAGCGGAGAGGAGTACACCGGCTGCGGTGAATTCACCCGGAGGGCCACCTCGAAGGGACGGCCAGCCTGCACCGTCTTGGGCCCTTCCCAGCGCAGCCGTGCGCGCTGTGGGCTGGCAGGTTCCGCTGTGGCGCCCGTCGCGGCAGCGCTTGCCGGCGTCATAGAGAGCGCCGCATCCATCGTCAGAGTATCGCGCACCCCGAGGGGCAGATAGAGAAATGTGATGCGCTCGCCTGAGATCGATTCGACGCGGTATCGGTCCTCGAGCGTCTCGCCTTGCTTGGCGAAGAACAGGGTATTGCCCTTGGCGAGCACGATCAGCGCCGTGCCTTCGTAAAGTAGTTTCCCGGCATAGCGGTAAGGCAGTAAGGGGTGCGGCGCACGCTCGATCGGTGGCGCGGCGAGGGTCGGGGCCGCGGGCGGGGCGCCGGGCGATCGGTCTGCAAACACCTCGCCGCGCAACTTGCCCAGCGCTTCGCGCAAAGGCAGCGCGGCCGTTCGCGCCTCCTGCGTCTCCGCGCGTTGCGCTGTGCGCTCAGGTGCGGCGGAAAGCGGCGCGGCGTACCGAGGAGCAAAGGAAATCCAGACGGCGGCGGTCGCGCCGATGAAAAGGAGCAGGACGACGTGTCGCTTGCGCATCGCAGACCCCGCCGAGAGGCCGGGCATTCTAGCGCCCCGCATTCGCGCCTCGCCACCGCGGTCAGCTTCTAAAATGCTCCGATGCTCGCGTTCCGTGCTGACCACATCGGCAGTCTGCTTCGTCCCAAGGCGCTGCGCGAAGCCTTCCGCAAGCACGCCGGCGGCGAGCTCGCCGAGCGCGAGCTGTGCGCGCAAGGGCATGAAAGCGATTTCACCGGGCCCTACGTGTGCGCCAACGTTGCGCGCAGCGTGCCGATCACCGTGGACGAGTTTCGCTTCGTCAAGCAGCACACCGCGCGCGCTGCGTCGATGAGCCGCGGCGTTCGCACGAAGCTGCCGATGTGCTCGGCGTGAAATGGCGGGCGCTTCATGCTCTCGCTCCTCCGAGATAGGCCTCGATTACGCGCGGGTCCTTGAGCACGCTGTCCGGTACGCCGGCGGCGAGCGGCACGCCGTAGTTCAGCACGTACAGCCGATCGGCGAGATCCGCCACCATCTGCATGTCGTGCTCTACCCACACCATGGCGATGCCCAGCTCGTGCTTGATGCGAAGGATATGGCGGGCGAGGTCTTCGCGCTCCTCGCGGTTGAGGCCGGCCGAGGGCTCATCGAGCAGCAGCACCTTGGGCTCGAGGGCGAGCGCCCGGGCGAAGCCGACGATCTTCTGCCTGCCGAAGCCGAGCGTGCCGACGGGCTGATGGCGATAACGCTCCAGCTCGACGAATTCGAGGATCCGCTCCGCCGCCTCGCGTTGCGCGCGCTCCTCGGCGCGCGCCGCGGGCAAGAAAAGCGCCTGCCCAATGAAGCTGGTCGTGAGCCGCGTGTGCCGGCCGACGAGGAGATTGTCGAGCACGCTTAAGTGCGGCAGCAGCTCGCCGTGCTGGAAGGTGCGCGCGATGCCGAGCCGGGCAACTGCGTGCGGTCGCGCCCCGGTGATGTGCGCGCCGCGGAAGAACACCTCCCCGCCGGTGGGGCGGTAGATGCCGCAGATGCAGTTGAGCACGCTCGTCTTGCCGGCGCCGTTCGGTCCGATGAGCGCGAGCAGCTCGCCGCTCTCGAGCGCAAACGAGACGCCGTCGAGCACTTTGAGGCCGCCGAAAGCGAGATGCAGCTCGCGCAGCTCGAGCTCAGCCATACCAGCGGCGGCTCCGGCGGTATTGCTTCACCTCGCGGTAGCTGCGCCGCGCGCTGCTGCCGCCGAGATAGAACTCCGCGACGTCGGCATGCGTACGCAGCCGCTCGGGAGTGCCGTCGAGCACCACGCGGCCGTTCTCCATCACGTAGCCGTAGTCCGCGACCTCCAGCGCCATGCGGGCATTCTGCTCGACGAGGAGGAGCGTCATGCCAAGCTCACGGCGTATCGCCTGCAGCCGCTGCATCAGCTGCTCGACCAGCAGCGGGGCGAGGCCCTGCGAGAGCTCGTCAACGAGCAGCAGCTCCGGCGCGCACATGAGCGCGCTGCCGATGGCGAGCATCTGGCGCTCGCCGCCCGAAAGCAGGCCGGCTTCGCGGCCGCGCAGGGCGGCGAGCTGCGGAAAGAATTCGTACACCCGCTCCGCGAGCCGGCGGCGCTCGGCGCCCGACCGGTGCGCGGCTTCGAGGTTGTCGGCGACGGTGAGATTCTCGAACACCTTGGTGCGCTCGGGCACGAGCACGATGCCGCGCGCGGTGATGCGGTGCGGCGGCTCGTGCTCGATGCGCTCGCCCTTGTAGTGGATTGCGCCTTCCGTAACCTCCGCATCATCGAGGCCGATGAAGCCGGAGATGGCGCGCAGCGTCGTCGTCTTGCCGGCGCCATTCGTGCCGAGGATGGCGACGAGCGCGCCGCGCGGCACCTCGAGTGACACGCCCTGCACCGCGGTGATCACCCGCTGATAGGTGACTTCGAGCTTCTCGACCTTGATCAGGGTTTCACTCATTGCGACGCCGCGAGCGGCTTGCGCTTGAAGGGCCACAGCAGAAAGTAATCCTGCAGGCGGCGCCAGATGCCGACGAGCCCGGCGGGCTCGTAGAGCAGAAAGACGATCATCACCAGGCCGAAGGCCGCGTAATTGACGGCGAACAGCGAATTCGCCCAGGCTGCTGGCGTCGGCACGCTCGCCACGAGGTATTCGATGGCGTAGGGAAAGAGCGTCACGAAGATCGCGCCGAGCACCGCGCCGAGGATGGAGCCCATGCCGCCGATGATCACCATGGCGACGTATTGGATGGTGAGAAAGAGCGAGAACGCTTCCGCGGAGACGAAGCCGCGGTAATAGGCGAACAGGCATCCCGCTACCGACGTCATGGTCGCGCTGATGACGAAGGCGAGCAGCTTGTACGCGGGGATATTGATGCCGAGCGCCTCGGCCACCGCCTCCTTGCCGCGGATTGCGTGCCAGGCGCGGCCGGTCTTGGTGCGCAGGAGATTGAGGGCGAGAAGCACCGCCACTGCGGCGGCCGCGAAGAGCGCCGCGTACCACGCGCGCGCATCGACAATCGGCGCGTCGATCACCACGCCGGTGGAGAAGCCGCGCTTCGTCTCGTATTCGTTGCCGAGATAAATGACGATGAAGTGCAGCGCAAGGGTGGAGACGGCGAGATATAGGCCGCGCAGTCGGAGCGACGGCAGGCCGAAGATCACGCCGAGCAGCGCGCCGACGGCCGCGGCACACGGCAGCGTGACCCACCAGGGGGCGCCGAGCTCCTTGAAGAGAATTCCGGTGGTGTACGCGCCCGCGGCGAGAAGGCCGGCGTGGCCGAGGGAAATTTGGCCCGCATAACCGGTGAGGAGCATCAGCGCTACGGCGCCGACCACGGCGAGCAGCACCTGGTTCGCGAGATCGAGCACAAAGGGGCTCGCCACGAACGGCAGCGCGAGCGCGCAGAGCGCGACTACGCCGAACGCCGCCCTCTGCGTGCGCGTGTCGAGAAGTCGGAAGTCCTCGTCGTAGCGCGTGCGGAAATAGCCCGAGGCCCGCGGCAGGCTCATACGCGATCGAGTTCCTCTCGCGAGCCAAAGAGGCCCCACGGCCGCACGATGAGCATGGCAATCAGGACTGCGAACGGCACGACCTCGGAGAGCAGCGGATCGATGTAGTAGATGAGCAGCACCTCGGCGCTCGACACGATGAGCGAGCCGACGAGCGCGCCGAGCAGGCTGTCGAGGCCGCCGACCAGGGCCGCGGGGAAAGCCTTCAGGCCGATCGCCACCATCGTCTGGTCGAGCGCGTTGTCGCATGCGATGAGCATGCCGGCGATGCCGCCGGTGAACGTCGCGAGCGCCCAGGCGAGCGCATAGACGCCGTGCAGGTTGATGCCGCGCTGGGCGGCGAGCAGCGGATTCTGCCCCGCCGCGCGCATGCGAATGCCCCAGTGCGTGTAGCGCAGGAAGAAGTAAAGCGCACCGTATACGCTTGCTGTAATGAGCACGAAGGCGAGCCCAACCCCCGAAATGCGCGCCGCGCCGCCGAGGGGCAGCGAGGGATTGGCCCAGCCGAGCACGTTGAGCGGATGGCGCTCCTGCGTCGACCAGACGAGCACCGTCAGCCCTCGCACGAGGATGCCGAGCGCGATGGTGACGAGTACGGCAGCGAGCACTGATTCGCCGGTCATGCGCCGCATGAGGAGCGCGTAAACCAGCAGCCCGATCACCGCGGCGAGCAGGGCGGACATCGCGACCGCGAGCGCCGGCGAGCCGGAGAAGAGCGAGGCGGTGCTATAGAGGCCGTAGGCGCCGAGTAGCATCAGCTCGCCGTGCGCGAGCGACAGCACCCGCGACACGCGGTAGATCAGCACGTAGCCGCAGCTGATCAGCGCATAGATCGAGGCGAGGACGACGATATTTACGGCGAGCTGCACCTACTGGCGTGCGACGTCGATCGCCTGCCAGTCCTGCACGCGCGCGACGGCGTTCTTCTGCGCGTCCCAATGCCATACGCGGTAGTACTGCCGCGTGCGGAAGTGGTTGTCCTTGGTCCACTCGAGCGGCCCGCCGCGCAGCCCCTTGAGATCCACCTTGAGCTTGCTCATCGCCGCGGCGACTTTCGCCGGGGTTGGCGGCCAGCCGGCGTTCTTGAGCGCCGTCTCGAGCACCACGCCGACGATATAGCCTTCGGTGAGATAGGTCGTCGGATACTTGACGTTGCCACGGTGCGCGACCGCCCGGATCTCGGCCTGGATGGGCAGGTTGTCCTCGAAGAAGGCGTTCGTGCCGATGACGTAGAAGTCAGGATCCTTGATGCGCGCGAGCTCCTCCTCGGCATTGAGGTGCGCCCAAGTCAGGTAGCGGCCTTGCCAGCCGAGCCGCCGCATCGCCTCGTAGGTGCGCACCTGCGCGAACCAGGGCGACCAGGCCCACATCCAGTTCGGATTGGCGTCCTTGAGCTTGGTGGCGAAGGCCGTGTAGTCAGGCGTCGGCGGCGGCGTGATCTCCTTGTCGACCGGCGTCATGCCGAGCTTCTTCGCGAGGCCCTCGGCATAGTCGATCTCGGCGCGCGACACCGGAATCGCCATTCCAGCGAGACCCAAGCGCACCGGCTCCTTCGAGCTCTTGCCGATGAAGTTGAGCGCCGCCTGCGAGTCAAGCGTCGCGCCGAAGGCGGTCGAGCAAAACTGCAGGGCATCGGCGGGCGGATAGGTTTCCTTCGGACACACGGCACCGGCAAAGTAGAGCGGCACGCCGGCGCGCTTGGTTTCAGCGACGACCGGCGCGTAGGTCGATGAGACGCTGCTATTGAGCAGCAGCACTACGCTGTCCTGCGAGATGAGCTTCTTGGCGTTCGCCGCTGCACGCGAAGGCTCCCCCTGATCATCGGCGACGATGAGGCGCACCGGCTTGCCGTTGACGCCGCCGCGGCCATTGATGTGGTTGACATAGGCGCCGGCCATCTCGACCACCGGGGCGAGAATCCCGGCTTGCGGGCCGGTCATCGCGCCGGTGACGCCGACGACGTACGCGTCCTGCGCTGCCGCACTCTGCGCCAAAAGCGCGAGCGCCATCATAATGATCTTGTTCACGTTCGCCTCCTCCTCAGGGCTGTAATGCGGTGCCGGCCTCTTTCGCCAGCAGCTCTTCCTCGGTCCGATCGTACATTGACTCGACGAGCTCCCTGAAGCGCTCGTACATCTGCTGGCGCTTCACCTTGCGCGTAGGCGTGATCGGCTCGCCTTCCTCCTCGGGGTCGAGCGCCTTCGGCAGGACACGGAATGCCTTGATCTGTTCGACGCGCGCGAGTTGCGCGTTGGCGCGCTCGACCTCGCCCTTGAGGAGCGCCTCCACCTGCGGATGGCGCGCGAGGCTGGTGAAGCCGGTATAGGCGATGTCGCGGCTGCGCGCCCAGTCGGCGACGGTGTCGAACTCGATCTCGAGGAGCGCCGTGAGGTACTTGCGCGCGTGGCCAAAGACAGCGGCCTCGGCGATATAGGGGCTTGCCCGCAGAATGTTCTCGATATATGCGGGTGATAGCGTCTTGCCGCCGGTGGTGACGATGAAGTCGCGCGCTCGGTCGAGCAGGCGCAGCCGCCCGTCCTTCCATTCGCCGATGTCGCCGGTGCGCAGCCACCCGTCGGCGCCGCGCACTTCGCGCGTCGCCTCGGGCTGGCCGATGTATTCCTCGAACACATAGTCGCCGCGGAGCTGAATCTCTCCCCGCATCTCGCCCGTTTGGGCGAGCCGCAGCTCCCAGCCCGGCGCCAGCGTGCCGACGTCGCCGGGGCGTGGAAACGGGCCCTTCTGGCCGCTGATGATCGCGCCGACCTCCTCGGTCTGCCCGTACGCCTCGCACAGGTTCGCGCCCCAGATCTGCCACAGCGCGGCGGTCTCCTGCGGCAGCGGGGCGCCGGCGCAAATCACGAGCCGCAGCTCGTCGAGGCCGAGCTTGTTCAGCACCGGCCGGAAGACCAGCGCGCGGCAAATCGCATAGAGAATGGCATCCCAGGTCCGCGTCGCGCTGTCCCAGCGCGCGCGTGCGTAGCGACGCGCGATCACCATCGCCGCCTCGTAAGCGCGCCGCTTGAGCGCGCTCGATTCCATCATCGCCACCAGAATGCGGGAGGCGAACTTCTGCAGATAGCGCGGCACGGTGAAAAGCACCGTCGGTGCGACTTCAAAAAGTGTGGTGGCGAGCTCCTCGACATCCTCGCCGAAATGCGGCACCAGGCCGCTGATTAGCGGCAGCGTAATGGCGATGTCGCGGCCCAGGCCATGGCTGAGCGGCAGATACACGACGGTGCGCTGCGGCTCGCTGAGCAGCGGGTAATGCTCGACAATGTTGTACGTACCGGCGAGATGGCGGCCGTGCGAGCAGAGCGCCCCTTTCGGATGGCCAGTAGTGCCGGAGGTATAGATGATGAACGCGGGCGCTTCGGGCGCGAGCTCCGCCGCCAGTGCTTCAAGCTTTGCAATCGCCGTCTCGTCGTCCGTGGTGGAGGAGTGAAGCAGGGCGGCGAAGCTTGTCAGCTTGTCGTGCCGGTACGCGAACATGGCGCGCGTATCGATGACCACGATATGGCGCAGCTGCGGCAGCCGTTCGATCAACGGCAATACCTTGTCGACGTATTCCTGGTTCTCGGCGATGACGATGCACGCGCCGCCGTCGCGCAACTGGTATTCGGTTTCCGTGGGCGACGCGGTCGGATAGATGCCGTAGGTGAGCGCGCCAAGCGCCTGCGCCGCCAGGTCCGCGAGCACCCATTCCTCACACGCATCGCCGATGATCGCGACGCGCTCGCCGCGCTTGAGGCCGAGCCGTGCGAGCCCTTCGGCGACGCGCCCCACCAGCGCGGCGTATTGGCGCCAGGTGCGTTCGCGATAGATGCCGAGCTTCTTGGCACGGTAGGCAACAGCGTCCGGCGTTTGCCGCGCGCGCGCGGCGAGCAGCCCGGGCGCCGTTTTGCGGCGCAGCTCCGCTCGGCGCGCCGAAAGCGCGGTTTCGTCTGGCATCGGCAGCGTGCGGTTATAGCACAATAGATTTCCGCGTCGAGGAGAGCTCATGATCCCGCCCTTTCGCGCCGACCATATCGGCAGCCTGCTGCGCCCGAAGCGGCTGCGCGAGGCGTTCCGCAAGCGCTCGTTGGGAGAGATTCCCGAGGCCGAACTGCGTACGGTGCAGGACGAATGCATCCGCGACGTGATCAGCCTGCAAGAGGGCTGCGGCCTGCCGGTCGTCACCGACGGCGAATTCCGGCGCGTCTCGTACTGGGAAAAATTCGTGCGCCTCACTTCCGGCCTCGAAGTGCGCAACGCGGTTTTCCGCTTCCATGACGCGCAGGGCCATGAGAGCGAGTTCACCGCCCCGTACGCGCGCGCGAAGGTCGCGCGCAGCGCGCCGATTACGCTCGACGAGTTCCGCTTCGTGAAGGCGCAGACGCAGCGCACGCCGAAGATCACCATGCCGGCGCCCTCGACGATGCACTTCTACCGCTTCACCGACTGGGGCGATCGCGGCGTCTATCGCGACGCTGCCGCCTTCTTTACCGACCTCGGCAAGGTGTACCAGCAGGAGATCAGCGAGCTCGCCGCCGCGGGCTGCGGCTACGTGCAGATCGATGAGGTGGCGGTGGCGATCCTTTGCGACCCGGCGGCGCGCGAGAAGGTGAAAGCCGCGGGCGAGGATCCCGAGCGCCTGGTCGACCTCTATATCGACGCAATCAACAACGCGGTCGCCAAGCGGCCGCGCGACGTCAAGGTCGGCGTGCACGTCTGCCGCGGCAACTACAAAGGCATGTATCTCTCCGAGGGCGGCTACGACTCGGTCGCCGAGAAGTTCTTCGGCCGCACCAACGTCGATCATTTCCTGCTCGAGTTCGACACGCCGCGCGCGGGCGGTTTCGCGCCCCTGCGCCATGTGCCGAAGGGCAAGGGCGTGGTGCTCGGCCTGGTGAGCTCGAAGACGCCGCAGCTCGAGAAGACCGATGACCTGCGCCGCCGCGCCGACGAGGCGGCGAAGTACATCGATGCCTCGCGGCTCGCGATCAGCCCGCAGTGCGGCTTCGCGAGCAGCATCGGCGGCAATCCGGTCACCGAGGCCGACGAGCGCGCGAAGCTCAAGCTCTGCGTCGATGCGGCGCGCGCCATCTGGGGCACTGCGTGAGCAAGGTCTACGCGCTCAATCTGTTCAACGTCGCGAACAAGGAGGAGTACCTCGCCTACTCGCGCCGCTCGGCGCAGGAGGTGCAGGCGCACGGCGGCCGGGTAGTAGCGCTCGGCCGGTTCCGGCAGGCAATGACCGGCGGGCCGCGGCGGGAGGTAATGATCGTCGTCGAATGGGAATCGAAGGCGGCATTCGAGAGTTACTGCAATGATCCGCGGCTTGCCGACCTGCATCCGCACCGCGTGAAAGGCACCGCGGACTACCTTTGGCACCTCTTCGACAAGCTCGAGGACCTGCGCCCGCTCTTTAAGTAGATGAACGTTCTCGTCGTCGGCGCCGGCCCGGCCGGCGTCTATTTCGCCTATCTCGCCAAGCGCCAGGCGCCGGACTGGCGCATTCGCGTCGTCGAGCAGAACCCCGCGGATGCGACGTTCGGCTTCGGCGTGGTGTTCTCCGACAAGGCGCTCGAATTCCTGCGCGCCGACGACCCGTCGACCTACGAGCTCATCACGCCGCAGATGGAGGCGTGGAGCGATCTCACCGTCGTGCATCGCGGCACGCCCGTGATCATCGACGGCATCGGCTTCGCCGCGATCGGGCGGTTGCGCCTGTTGCGCCTCTTGCGCCAGCAGCTCGCGACGGTAGGCATCACGCCGGAATACGAGCGCCCGCTTACCGCTCCTGGCGAGCTCGAGGCCTATGACCTCCTCGTCGGCGCCGACGGCGCCAATTCCTACGTGCGCCGCACCGCCGACTTCGGCACGCGCATCGCGCATTGCACGAACAAGTTCGCCTGGTATGGTACGCGCCGACGTTATGAGACGCTGACGCAGACTTTCGTGGGAAACGAGCACGGCAGCTTCAACGCGCACCATTACCGCCACGCGCCCGACATGAGCACGTTCGTCGCCGAATGCGATGCCGGCACGTGGGAGCGCGCCGGCTTCGTCGGCATGGGCGAGGAGGAAACGATCGCCTACCTCGAGCGCGTGTTCAGCGCGCCACTCGCCGGCGAGCGGCTGGTCTCGAACCGCTCGATCTGGCGCAACTTTCCAAATGTTCGCAATGACCGCTGGTCGGTGGGGAACCGCGTACTTATCGGCGATGCGCTGCGCACGGCGCACTTCTCGATCGGCTCGGGCACGCGCCTCGCGATGGAGGACGCGATTGCCCTGGTGAAGGTGCTGCGCGAGCATGCCGAGGTGCGCGAGGCGCTGGCGGCGTTCGAGGCGGCGCGCCGGCCGATCGTCGAGAAGCTCGTCGCGGCGGCCGACGCGAGCGGCGCGTGGTACGACGGGTTCCCCGAGCACATGAACCTCTCGCCGCGCGACTTCGCCTGGAGCTATATTCAGCGCAGCGGCCGGGTCGACCCACAACGGCTCGCCCGCACGTCGCCCCGTTTCGCGAGAACCTGAGCATGCTATTTCCGACCACGCTGGTCGGCAGTTATCCGCAGCCCGAATGGCTGATCGACCGCCGGAAACTCGCCGGGCGGTTCCCGCCACGCGTCCGGGCGCGCGAGCTCTGGCGTGTGCCCGAGCCCTATCTCGCCGAAGCGCAGGACGATGCCACCGTGCTTGCGATCCGCGCGCAGGAGCAGGCAGGGCTCGACATCATCACCGACGGCGAGATCCGGCGCGAGAGCTATTCGAACCGCTTCGCCACCGCGCTCGAGGGCATCGATATCGACAATCCCGGCAGCGCGCTCGACCGCTCCGGCCATCCGAATCCGGTGCCGCGCATCGTCGGCAAGATCCGGCGCAAGCACCCGGTGGAGCTCGACGACCTGCGCTTCCTCAAGCGCCATACGAGCAGGAAAACCAAGATCACGGTGCCCGGGCCGTTCACCATGTCGCAGCAGGCGCAGAACGATTACTACCGCTCGGAGGAAGAAGCGGCGATGGACTATGCCGTCGCGGTGAACGAGGAGATCCGAGATCTTTTCGCCGCCGGCGCCGATGTGGTGCAGATCGACGAACCCTACATGCAGGCGCGGCCCGAGAAAGCGCGCCAGTACGGGCTGCGGGCGCTGAATCGCGCGCTGGAGGGAGCGAGCGGCACCACCGCGGTGCATATCTGCTTCGGCTATGCGGCGATCATCCACCAGCGGCCCTCGGGCTATTCGTTCCTGCCCGAGCTCGCCGGCTCGCCGGTGCAGCAGGTTTCGATCGAGACGGCACAATCGAAGCTGGACACATCGGTGCTGCAAAAGCTGCCGGGGAAGAAAATCATGGTCGGGTGCATCGACCTTTCCGACACGCGCGTGGAGACGCCGGAGCAGGTCGCCGATCGCATCCGGCGGGCGCTGCAGCACGTGCGGCCGGAGGACGTGATCGTCGCACCCGATTGCGGCATGAAATACCTGCCGCGCGATGCGGCGTACGGCAAGATGAAGGCGATGGTCGAGGGCGCGAAGCTGCTGCGCGCCGAATATTCACGAAAGGAGACCCATTGAAGAAGCTCGTCATAGCAACGCTCGTTCTTACCGGCTGCGCCGCCGACGGCGGCAGCTCGATCAACCGGCCCTACACGGAGGCAGGCGTCGTCCTCGGCGCTGCCAGCGGCGCGCTCCTCGGGGCGGCTGCCTATGGCACCCACAATTCGCGGGCGGTGCTGATCGGCGCGATCGGCGGCGGGCTCGCCGGCGGCGCGGTCGGCGCTTACATGGACAGTCAGCGCAAGGACCTGGAGAAGAACCTCGCCAAGGAGATCCAGCTGCACCAGGCGCGCGTCGACGAGCTGCCGAATAAGGTCCTGCGCGTCACCATGACGGGCGATACCAGCTTCAACACGAACTCCACCGAGATCAAGCCCGGCTTCCACAGCACGCTCGACAAGATTGCGGATGTCGTCGTGCGCTATGCCAAGACCACGCTTACGGTGGCGGGCCACACCGACGACGTCGGCTCGGCGCAATACAACCAGGGGCTCTCCGAGCGCCGGGCGCGCGGCGTGGCGCAGTACCTCGAGTCGAAGCGGGTCAACGAGGCGCGGCTCTCGATCGTCGGCAAGGGCGAGAGCATGCCGATCGCAAGCAATGCCACGGAGGGTGGGCGCGCGGAGAACCGGCGCGTGGAGATCTACGTCCAGCCGGTCGTCGAAGGCACTTAGTGGCCGACAAAGCGAAGCGCGGCATCTCGCGCGGCCTCACCAACTACGGCGACCCGGCGTTCTCGCTGTATCTGCGCCGCTCGTTCGCGAAAAGCATGGGCTACTCGAGCGAGATGCTCGATCGCCCGGTGGTGGGCATCGCCGATTCGAAGAGCGGCTTCAACAACTGCCACCGCCATTTCCCGGAGCTCATCGAAGCGCTGAAGCGCGGCGTGCTCGGCGCGGGCGGCCTGCCGCTCGAGTTCCCCACCGTGTCGCTCGGCGAGGTGTTCCTCAGCCCGACGTCGATGATGTTCAGGAATCTCATGTCGATCGACGTCGAGGAGATGATCCGCGCCCAGCCGATGGACGCGGTGGTGCTGCTCGGCGGCTGCGACAAGACGGTGCCCGCGCAGCTCATGGGAGCCGCCTCCGCGGATCTGCCCGCAGTGCAGCTCGTCGCCGGGCCGATGATGCCGACCTCGTTCCAGGGCGAGCGGCTTGGCGCCTGCACCGATTGCCGGCGCTTCTGGGCGCTGCATCGGGCGGGGAAGGTGAGCTCGGCGGAGATCGACACCATCGAGGGCAACCTCGCCACCACCGCGGGCACCTGTGCGGTGATGGGCACCGCCTCCACGATGGCGTCCATCTCCGAAGCGCTCGGCATGGCGCTGCCGGGAACTGCGGCCATCCCGGCGGTGCACGCCGATCGGCTGCGCGCC
>Ga0209577_10004281_pt1 | contig 13415 bp, 14 predicted proteins | sample GraSoiAngelo_109_FD_185874 | JGI IMG/M metagenome (GOLD analysis project Ga0209577, IMG submission 185874) | Grasslands soil microbial communities from the Angelo Coastal Reserve, California, USA - 14_0903_12_20cm (SPAdes) (version 2) | ecosystem: Environmental > Terrestrial > Soil > Grasslands... | reverse complement strand
CAGCGGCCAGAACGCCAGCGGCACCGGCCAGTCCGGCGGCACCGCAGCAGGCGCCAACAGCGGCCAGAACGCCAGCGGCACCGGCCAGTCCGGCGGCACCGCAGCAGGCGCCAACAGCGGCCAGAACGCCAGCGGCACCGGCCAGTCCGGCGGCACCGCAGCCGGCGCCAACAGCGGCCAGAACGGCAGCGGCACCGGCAACTCGGCGGCCAGCGCCAACGGCACCGGCAACAACGCCGGCAGCAATACCGGCGGCACCCAAGCCGGCCAGCAGAGCCAGAACAGCGCCACCGGCGCTCAAGGCACTGGCGCCAACAGCGGCCAGAACGCCAGCGGCACCGGCGGTCAGCAGGGTGTAGCGGGAGCCAATGGCACCGCGCCCGTCGCGGGCACAGCCCCGGCGGTCACCCCGGCCACGCCGACATCGTCGGTAAAGGCCACCACCAAGAAGAAGAAGAAGCACAAGAAGCACTTGGTCAAGCCCAAGCGGCACAAGAGGACCAAGAAACGCTCTGTCAGCGGAGTCGCCGTGACCGCGCCCGCGTTCACCGGCTAGCCGACGAACGCACCAGAGCAACCCTGGAGGGGGCCCTCGGGCCCCCTCCAGGCGTTTCTGGACAGCGGTGCGCCCCCCGGGCTACCCGAACTCCTCCTCCAGGACCCGGATTGCACGGGGTGGTGCGCGCAGCACATCCAGCCGCGCGATCCGCTCGACCGCCGCCTCGAAGCGCGACTCGAGCACAGCGTGCATCACCATCACGAGTCGGGCCTGGTCGCCTAGCCCCTTCTGGACGACGGACCTGACCGACACCCCCTCCGCCGCGAGCACCTGCGCGACCTCCGCAAGCACCCCCGGCTCGTCGGCGACCTCGAGGTGCAGGTAGAACGCCGACACCACATCGCGCACGATCTCAAGCTTCTTGCTCGTGGGCGGGGTCGAGGCTGGCGGGATCATCGCGCTGATCACGTCGCCGAGGACCGCGCTCGCAGTCTGCGGCCCGCCCGCGCCCGGGCCCGACATCGTGATTTCCGTGATCTCGGCGGACTCCACGGTGACCGCGTTGAACGGTCCGCTGACAGTGGCGAGAGGATGACCGGGGTACAGGAACGCGGGGTGAACTCGCACCGACAATCCGCCGTCGATCCGCTCTGCGGTGCCGATCAGTTTCAGCTCGAGGCCGAGCTCGCGCGCATACTCGAGGTCGTCGGGCTGGATCTGCTCGATCCCCTCGTACCGGACCTGATCCAGATGAACCGGCGTGTCGAACGCCAAGCGGGCGAGGATTGCCATCTTCGCGGCCGCATCCTTTCCGTTCACATCCTCTGACGGATCGGCCTCGGCATACCCCAGGCGCTGCGCCTCCGCCAGCGCCTGCTCGAACGTCATCCCGGTCCGGGCCATCTCCGTGAGGATGAAGTTCGTGGTTCCGTTGACGATCCCGTGGACCCGGTCGATGCTCGCGCCGGCCAGGGACTCCTGGATCACTCTGATCACGGGGACCACGCCCGCCACCGCCCCCTCGAACCGCAGCTGCACTCCACGGATCCGCGCGGCCTCCCACAACTCCTCGCCGTGCTGCGAGAGAAGTTGCTTGTTGGCGGTGACCACGTGACGGCCCGCCTCGATCGAACGCAGCACCCAGTCCCTGGCCGGATCGATCCCGCCGATCAGCTCGACGATCAGGTCCGAGCGCCCGAGCACTTCCTCGAACGACCCGCTGCTGCGGGTCACGATCCCAGCCAGCTCGGGTCGGAGTCCGGTGAGCAGCTCGATCCGGTCGGCGTGTCTCGGAAGTAGTCCCGCGAATGCCGCGCCCACCGTCCCGTGCCCGAGCAGGCCGACGCGGAAAGGACCCGTGACGCTCTCCATCAGGCGCTAGTCGACGTCCCGCACCGCGAGGTCGTCGTAGGTCTCCCGCCGGACCACTACCCGGGCCCTGCCGTCGCGACAGAAGACCACCGGCGGCCGCGGGACGCTGTTGTAGTTGTTGGCCAGCGCATAGCCGTAGGCGCCCGTGACTGGCGTGACGACCACGTCGCCCGGCGCGGGATCAGCGAGCGGCACATCCCCGACGATCACGTCCCCCGACTCGCAGTGCTTACCGGCGACGTTGCAGCGCTCGGTCGCGTCGGCGAGCGGACGATCCGCAATCGCCGCCTCATACGCGGCTCCGTAGAGCATCGGCCGCAGGTTGTCGGACATGCCGCCGTCGACTGCAACCCAGGTGGAAACATTGCGCTTGACGGTCTGCACGGTGTAGAGCGTGACCGTCGAGTTCGCGACGAGCGCTCGCCCCGGCTCCAGCAGCAGCCGCTTGTCGTGCCCCAGCAGCTCGTGGACGACCTCCACCACCGTATGCACATAGTCCTCGACCGAGGGGGCTCGCTGTGCGGCGGTATAGGCGACCCCTAGGCCACCGCCAACGTTGTAGACGGGAAAGTCGCCGAGCGCCGCAAGCTCCCCGATCGCGGCCCGGAACGGCCCAAGCTCGAGCAGCTGCGAGCCGATGTGGCAGTGCAGCCCCACAAGCTCGAGATGCGATTCATGCTTCAGCTGGGTGATCGCCTCGCGGGCGTCGCTGATCGAGAAGCCGAACTTGGAGTCGGCCTGACCGGTGGAGATCGCATGATGCGTGTCTGGTGCCACACCGGGAGTTACGCGGACCAGGACCTCCTGGCGGCGCCCGAGCTCCGCGGCGATCCGTTCGAGCCGGACCATGTCATCGAACGAGTCGAGGACCACATGGCCGACACCGGCTATCAGCGCGTCACGAAGCTCGTCGTCTGACTTGGCGTTGCCATGCAGGAACACCCGCACGGGGTCGAAGCCGGCCTTGAGCGCAAGCTGTAGCTCTCCGCCCGAGGCGACGTCGCACGCCAGGCCCTCCTCCGCCAGTGTGCGGTAGACGGCCGTGCAAGGAAACGCCTTCGACGCAAACAGGACGTCGAAGTCGCGATGTAGCGCGCCGAGCGCATCGAGGAACGAGCGCGCCCGGGCGCGGAGATCGTCCTCGACGACTACGTATGCGGGTGTTCCAAACTCGCGAACCAGCTCCAGCGCGTCGCAGCCCCCGAACTCGAGCCGGCCGCGCTCGTTGACACGCGTGCCGATCGGGTAGACCTGGGAGAGCCCTGCGGCGGTGGCCGTCATCGCGCGCGATCATGCCATGCCGAGCCGCGGCGCGGGCGGTTATCTCTCGCCGCGGAGGAGCAGCTCTCGTAGCCGGTCGAAGTCGTCGTCGGTGAACTCGAGCCGCGTGGGTTCAGTGGACTCGATGAAGTCCCTCAGGGTCTGCGCGAACAGCACGGGGTCATGGAGCTGGGGAAAGTGACCGGCATCGTTGAAGATCTCAAGCCGGCTGCCCGGCAGTCCTTCGTGCGCAATCTTGGCGTGGCTGACGGGGATCAGGGGATCGCGGCTCCCCCAGATCACCATCGAGGGCAACAGCTCTCCCAGGTACAGGCGATCGGTCGCGTTCACCCGTTGTCCGGTGATGTCGAGAACCGCGCGGAGCGTGTGGATAAAGGCCATGCGAGCGCCTGCATCGGAAAGCGATTCGTAGCCGCGCACCATCTCTGCGAGGTCAGGCCCCGCACGCAACCCAATGCGGTCGAGCGCTTGAGCGAGGAAGCTGCCTACGCCGTGAAGGCGCTCGTGCGCGATCATCGGCAGCACGATCTCAGACCCCGGGAGCGTCGCCGCCCGCAGTAGTGGATGGACCTCGCGCCCCAGGCCTCCGCTCGAGACGAGCACCAGCCGCTCGGCGAACGGAGGGTATTCGTAGGAGAACTGCATTGCCACGCCGCCGCCGAGCGAGTGGCCGATGATCGTGGCCCGGCGGTGCCCCAACGCCAGCAGCAGATCCCGCACGCTCGCCGCGTAAGCTCCGAGGGAATAGTCGCCCCGTGGCTTGGCCGACTCCCCGTGGCCCAGCAGGTCGGGTGCCACAACCGTGTAATGCTCGGCCAGCAGCCTTGTCACCGGGTCCCACTGCTTGGCGGACCCGACGATTCCGTGTATCAGCAGCACGACCGAGTCGCCCTCGCCGGCCGTCCGGTAGCTCACACGGTGGCCGTGCAAGACGATCTCGCGCTTGGTTGACTCAAGCGGGCGCAGGGGCGAGCGTGAAGGCGAAGCGTCGGCTGTGGCCTTAGCAGTGGTCACAATCGGTAACACATACCCCGAGAAGGGTTTTTGTGACAGGCACGTCCCGCTCGCAGGGCCTGCCATGATCGGCCGCGTGCGCCGCCGCCTACAGACCGTCGATCCCGTGCGGCCGAGCGAGACCGGGGTCCATGAGGGACTGTCGTTCACGCTCTGGCTGCCCGAGAAACCCCCCGGCAGCGGCTTAGTGATCCTGCACGGTGCCGGATCGTGCAAGGAGAACCATCACGACTTGGCGCGGGCCGCTGTGGCGGCGGGATTCGGCGCGATCGCCTTCGACCAGCGCGGACACGGCGCCAGCGACGGCCCGATGGACGGCCGGGTGCTCGAGGACGTGGCGGCGATGGCCGGGTTGCTGCGCGTGGGCCTGCACGCGCCTGATGCGCCGGTCGCGCTGCGTGGCTCGAGCATGGGGGGCTACTTGGCCATCCTCGCGGCGCCGCTCGCGCGCGCTCGGGCCGTGGTTGCGATCTGCCCAGCGGATCCCGAAGGGCTGAGACGTGGGCTTCAGTCAGGAGAACTCGGATTCGACGCCGACGTCGACGCGCTGGAGCGCCTTCTGTCCGGGCACGATCTTCATCGGGCCGTCGAGTCGCTGGAGATCCCGCTGCTGCTGCTCCACGCGGAGGGAGACGAGCGCGTACCCGTACAGCACTCGCGGGAGCTGGCCGAGCGGCTAAGAGCCCCGGGGAGTCGTCTGATCACAGTCCCCGGGGGTCACCACCGGTCCGTACAGCACGATCCCGAGCTGCGGGCTGTCAGCCTGCGGTGGTTGGAGCGGGCGTTAGCGACCTAGTGCCCGCCGAGCGCGTTGGTGACCGTGTTCGCCGCGGTCGATACCACGCCCGAAGCGGTCGTGGCGGCGTTGGTGACCGTGCTCGCCGCGGTCGAGCCGGTGCTCTGAACTGCGTTCGACGCGGGCGGGCTTGTCCCGCTGAGCGCGCCAGCCACGGCTCCGGCCACTCCGTTGACCGTGTTGCCGATCTGCTGGCCTGTGCCGGAGATCGTCTGCGACACCGCCGTGGCGGTATTGCTCGTCGTCTGCGAGACGGTGCCGGTCACGCCGCCGTTGCCCGGACCCGATGGCGAACCGCCTGGCTGACCGGAGCCACCGCCGGCGGTGGAGTTAGGAGGTGCCGATCCGCCGAATGGCGTCGGCTGAGCTCCGCCGCCCTTGGACCCGGTGCGCGTGCCGCCTCGGCCGATCCGTCTCGCTGGGGCCCCGGCGACCCCGGAGCGCGCCGCCGCGCCGGTCCGCGCCGCCGCGGCCGCCGCCACCAGGATCCGCCCGGCACGCGATCTGGTGCCCGCTCGCGGAGGCGATGGCGGGACGCTCACCGCGGCGGTCGACGGCAACCCGTCGCCCACCTGTGGCCAACCGCGAAACGCCACGATCGCGCTGGCCAGCACGAACAGCAGGGCGGCGCCTGCAAGCAGCGAGCCGGAGGTGCCAAAGCCGGCGAGGTATGTGCGAGCGGCACGCACCTCGGGCAGGTATCGGCTCTCCGCGGGCATGAATAAAGGCCTCTTCGTAGACACTTAGGCGCGTCTGCGAACATTGTTGCCGTTATGGCTCGTAAAAATGTATTCGGTCGCGACCGCGGACTCCAGGCCCGGATGACTTTGACACTGTTCTTGCTGGGGCTGGTTTACGCGGTCCTGGTGGGCGTCCTTGTCGCGGCGGGGGCCGGCGCGGTCACGATCGCGGTGATCGCGGGGCTTCTGTTCCTGCTTCAGTTCTTCACCTCGGACAAGATCGCGCTGTTCTCGATGGGCGCGCGCGCCGTAGGCCCAAACGACTCTCCGCAGGCCCACCGTTTGCACGCGATCATCGAGCGCCTGTGCATTCAGGCGAACCTGCCCAAGCCCCGCGTCGCGATCGCAGAGACCCCCATGCCGAACGCGTTCGCGATCGGCCGCTCGCCGAAGACCGCGACGGTGTGCGCTACGACGGGGATCCTCGACCTGCTGAGTGACGCGGAGCTCGAGGGCGTGCTCGGGCACGAGCTGACCCACGTCCAGAACCGCGACGTGCTGGTGATGACGATCGCCAGCTTCTTCGCCTCAATCGCCGCGTTCATCACCCAGATGGGGTTTTGGTTCGGCGGGGCGTTCGGCGGCGACGACAACGACAGTGGCCCTGCGTTCATCGTCGTAATCCTCGTGTCCGCGGCCGTGTACGTGGTGTCATGGCTTCTGCTCCAGGCGCTCTCGCGTTACCGCGAGTTCGCCGCCGACCGTGGCTCCGCGATCCTCACCGGGCGCCCGAGCGCGTTGATCTCGGCGCTGATGAAGATCAGCGGGACGATGGATCGGATCCCGCAGCGGGACCTGCGTGCTGCCTCGGGCGAGCTGGCGGCGTTCTACATCTTCCCGCCGAAGGCGAAGCGGTCGATCAGCTCCCTGTTCTCGACCCATCCACCGCTCGAAGCCCGGATCGCCGCGCTTCAGCGGCTCGAGGCGCAGCTTCAGGGCACCGCGTAGTCCGAAGTGGGCTTCCTCGACGTCCTCCTCGGCAAGCGAAAGCTGGCCGGGCCCGCCCCGGACCGGCTGTTCGCGATCAGCACAGCCTATGTGAAGTTCGAGACCGAGCTCGGACTCGCCTCCCGCGGCACGGCCGCGATCGTCTTCCAGCCGCTGTCCACGGCCGACTTCCAGTCGATCGTGAAGGAGATGGAGGAGGTCGTGCGCGCGACCTCGGCAGACAGCGGGACGTCCGTCGAAAGCCAGGACGACACTTACGGCTTTCGCTGGCTGGTCCTGCGCGGCAAGAGCTTCGACGATCTCGTCGTCGGGATCAACGCCGTCAGCGGCTCGCTCGAGTCCGGCGGGTACGGGGAGCGCGTGCTGTGCGCGGTGTTCGCGTTCGAGGACGAGCAGAAGCGACCGCTGTACTGGATCTACAACTACAAGCGCGGCTCGTTTTATCCGTTCGTTCCGGCGAGAAAGGACCAGGAGCGCGACAACGAGCGCGAGCTGGTGCTCAAGGCGCAGGTCGGCAATGAGCTTCCCGTTGAGGCGGAGTTGGAGCGGTGGTTCCCGTTGTGGGGGATCCCGATCTGAGTCCTCCCGAGCGGCCAGCCCGCCGCGGAGGGCTGGTCATCTTTCCCGCCGCCGGTGGGCTGAGAGCTCCGCGTCAGGCCGGGGAGCGCCGGCCGGGCCCAGCAAGCGATGTGACGGCTTGGCTCTCGCAATGGCGCGTCTTCATGGTGACGCTCGTGATCGGCGCATGCGTAGTGATCGCCGTCGCGCTGATTCTGCGCGCAGGTAGCACCAGACCTACCGCGCCCGCGCTGCCCCCGCCCGCGCCGAGCGCTAACCCGGGATCAGGCCTTCACCCGTGAACTCCGCCTTCGCTTCTTCGAGCGAGGTGTCAGGCGGCGGCAGAATCACGTCCGAGATGGCAAGCTCATCCTCCGGGACCGGCGTGCCTTTGGTGCGCACGAAGTCCAGCAGTTGAGAGAACACCTGGTGGAAGCTCTGCTCGTCCTCCGACTCGCAGGCCCCGACTGCAGCGTTGTCCAGTTCGTTCAATTGCTCTGCGTCGCTCTCGTCAAGCTCGTACTGCGCCTCCGTGGAGATGCGGACGATCACGGGGCCTGCCCCTCGGATGGCTGGGCCCCCGTGCCGGCCCCGGGCGCGGCTTGCCCGCCGCCAGCGCCGATCTCGCCCGCAGGCCCCGAGCCGGCTCCGATCTCTGCCTTCATCTTCTCGAGGTCAGCGTCCACCTCGCTCTGGCTCGAGAGCTGCTTGAGCTGACGGTCGATGTCGTCCTCGCCCGGACCAAGGGCGGTTAGATCAGTGAAGGTCCCGGCAGCCTCGAGCTCTTGAACGGCATCGGCGCGGGCCCTCATGTTCTCGGTCTTGTCGAGCGCGCGCTGCATCGCGAGGCCGACATCGGCCATCTCCTCGCCCACGCCGGTGGCGGCCTCCGAGATCCTGACCTGTGCCTCGGCGGCGGAGTACTGGGCCTTGATGACCTCCTTCTTGGAGCGGAACTGCTCGATCTTGGTCTTCAGCTTCTGCTCGGACTCTGTCATCCGCTCCTGCTGCTGCTCGAGCTCGGCGACCTGTGAGTCGAGCGACTGGAGCTCGGTCTGCGCCACGTTCTTGCGCTCGAGCGCGGTCCGGGCCAGATCCTCCTGGCCGGCGGCCAGCGCCTGGCGCGCCTGCGTGTCGAGCTTTACGACTTGCTGGCGAAGCTGCTCCTCCTGTAGCTGAAGGCGCTTCTTGGATGTAACGACGTCCGCGATGCCCTTCTTGACGTTCTGGAGCAGCTCGATCTGCTTCTGATAGCTGTACTCGAGCGTCTCCGCGGGATCCTCGGCGCGGTCCAGCAGTTTGGAGATCTTGGCCTTGACGATTGTCGACATGCGCCCGGAAAGACCCGGCATCGCATCCTCCTTAGCGGGTTAGTGACGAGCAGATGAAGCGTAGCGGGGCGTGGGGTGCGGGCCGCGCGCGATCCGCATAAGGGCGTGGCGCCCGCCTCAGATTCCCGCCGGGTGCCTCGCCACGTAGCCCGTCGTGCTCGTCACCAGGGGCCGCCACCGCGGGCCGGTCCCCGGGGCAGGGTGCGGATCCTGCTCGGAGGAGGTGTCGAGCCTAATCCCCGCGATCTCGACGAACGCGTGACCGGGATTGGTGTAGACGGTGATCCACGCGCCGACGCCGGTCTGCCCCCAGGTCATGAACTCGCCTGAGTCCATCGAGGTCTTCAGCAACCCAGCGGCGTGGAGCACATAGGACACCGACCCCGAGCAGTCGTAGGCGGAATCGTTCCACACGCCGTGACCGCCGCCGACGCGGTACGGCTTGTGGCGGATTACGTCCCCCGCCCAGATCGTGCGCTGGACCTGGATCGGCGCCTCCGAAGGCGCGTACGCCAGCCCGTGGATGATCTTCGCCGTGAACCCCTGCACGACCGGGTGAAGCGGGGTGCTGACCGACTGCCCCGGTGCGGGAGCGATACCGGCGCCCCCGGAGCTCGTCGTCGCCTGCGGGCTCGATGAACCACTCGAGCCACTGGGGCCCGAGGCACTCGAGCTCGAGGCCCCCGCCAGCGCGGCTAAAGCACAGCCAACCAATATGGGTGTCGCTACCCGCAAATCACTCTCTCGTCGGCCTGCGGGGTTAGCTGTCGGGCTGGCGCTGAAAGAGCCTGCGCCTCCCACGGATTCACCGCGGGATTCGCCCCGGGACCTGGGTCCCCCGCTCCGCGGCTTTGGCAACCCGCGGATTAGGCGTCGCGGCAATATACATATCTCGGTTGCCAGACGCGTCGTTCGACGCGCGCAGGCTAGTTCCTCCCGGGAGGTGCCGGACGGCGAGCTCCCAGCGCCCTCGCCCGCGGCGCTCGCTAACGTCAGCGCCGCGATGCGACGGATCCTCCCCGCTTGCGTGCTCGCCGTATGCATCCTGCTCGCCGCATGTGGAACACAGACCACGCTGTTCCGCAAGGAGACGGTCACCGTCAATGGCATCTCGCCCCATGGCGAGGCGATCGCGGGATTCCCGATCGCGGCGACGAAGAACACCACCCGGATCGCCGGAGTTGACCCGATCGCCGACGCGGCCCAGGTCGCCCTCGCCGTTTATCCGTCGGCCGCACCAGGCACCCACCCGCCGGTCGTCGCCCTGGCGCCGATCGACGACTGGCAGGCGGCGCTCGCTTCGGCAGTCCTGATGGCTGCGCCCATCCGCGCCCCAATCCTGCTCTCGAGCAGCTCCTCCCTGCCGCCGGTCACCACCCAAACCCTAAACACGATGGCGCCACGTGGATCCGGCGCCTCGGGCGGCGCTCAGGTGATCCGGATCGGAGATGTTCCCCGGACCCCGGGGATGCGGGCGGTGGCGATCCACGGCGGCGGGCCATTCGCGGTTGCGGCCGCGATCGACAGATTCGCGAGCGCCGCCGCCGGCACCGCCAGCCCGAACGTCGTGATCGCATCCGCAGACCAGCCCGCATACGCGATGCCCGCGGCCGGGTGGGCCGCGGAGAGCGGCAACCCGATCCTGTTCGTCACGAGCTCCAGCGTCCCCGTCGCGACGAAGCAAGCGCTGCTGGCCCACCGGAGCCCTCACATCTATGTGCTCGGGCCTCCCAGCGTGATCCCCGACAGCGTGCTCGCGCAACTGCGCAAGTACGGCAGCGTCAAGCGCGTCGGAGCGGACGATCCGGCGGCCAACTCCGTAGCGTTCACGACATATCGCGATCCGCCCTGTGCCTCCGGGCAGCCTTGTGTCCACGTGCCGGGCAGCTTCGGATGGGCGCTGCGCAGCCCGGGACACGGATACATCCTCGTCAACTCCAGTCGCACGCTAGATGCCGCGGCGGCCGCACCACTGTCCGCAAGCGGCTCCTACGGCCCCGAGCTGATCGTTGACAACGCGGCCTCACTCCCCACCCCGATCGTCAACTACTTCCTCGACTACGCCACCCCCGGCTTCACCCAGGAGGGGCCGACGGCCGCGGTCTACAACCACGGATGGGTGGTAGGCGACGAGAGCGCGATCTCGCTCTCGGTCCAGGCCGAGATGGATACCCTCCTTGAGGCGGTGCCGCAGAAATGAGCCAAGCGGAGCATCCAGATCGACTGCGACAGGGGAGGCAACCGACCGTCGAGGACGTGCGCCAGCTGATGGGCGCCTCCACGCCGCACTTCGCGCTTCAGTTGCGCGAGCGGATCCGCAACCTGATCCGGGACCTCCCCCCTGACCATCCCGCTCGGGTCGAGGGCGAACGCGAGATCGCCAGGCTCGACCGGCTCGCGTTCGCCGGAGAGATCCGAGGTCATCCCGCGGAGGAGGGGCTCGACCCCCTTCCCAGCCTCGAGGACCGTTCGGCCGAGGCGGTCCAGACGCGGTGACCGAGCGCAGGTCGGTGTCGGTGATCGGGCTCGGCCGGGTCGGGCTGCCGCTGGCGCTGTCCTTCGCCGACCGCGGCCTCAGCGTGCTTGGCGTTGACCACAACCGCGCGCTGCTTGACTCGATCCGTTCCGGCCGGATGCCCTGGAAGGAGGCGGGCACACAGGAGTTGCTCGACCGTGTCTCGAGGACTCCTCGCCTCGAGCTGTCCGAGCGGGCAGCCGACGCCGCGCGCACCGACGACATCATCCTCACGCTCGGGACTCCGTCCTTCTCGCATCTGGAGAGCGATCTGCGCCAGGTCAGGGCCGCCGTCGACGATCTGTTGCCGCTGCTGCGGCCGGAGCAAGCTGTGATCCTTCGCTCGACAATCGCCCCTGGGACGACCGAGTTCGTCGCCGGCTACATCGAGAAGCGCCGCGGCCTACGCGTGGGCGAGGACGTGTTCGTCGCGCACGCGCCCGAGCGGATCGCGGCCGGGCGCTTCCTAGAGGAGATCTCAACGCTGCCCTGCATCATCGGCGGCGTCGGCGAGGCTTCGACCGAACGCGCCGCGAGCACCTTCTCGGTCTTCGGCGCGCCGATCGTGAAGACGACGCCAGTCCAGGCCGAGCTCGCGAAGATCTGGACGAACATCCTCCGCTACACCTCGTTCGCCCTCCCCAACCTGCTGATGATGGACTGCGAGAGCTACGGGGCGAACGTGTTCGAGGTGATCGACCTGATCAACCATGATTACCCCCGGGGCGGAATCGCGATGCCCGGGCTGACCGCGGGCACCTGCCTGCGTAAGGACTTCGTCTTCTCCGAGGAGCGCTCTAACGCGCCGGGCATGCTGCTGGGCGTCTCCCGCGTCAACGAGGCCGTGCCGCGGTTCCTCGTCGAGGGCATCAGGCGGAGGCTCGGCGAGTTGTCCGCGCGCAAGGTGGCGGTGCTCGGACTGACGTTCAAGCGCGACACCGACGACGAGCGCGACTCGCTCTCCCCGAAGCTGATCCGGTTGCTCGAGCGCGAGCTTGCCGACGTCGCGGTGTGCGATCCGCACGCGCGGACGCCCACCCAGCCCCTCGCCGACGCCGTCGAAGAAGCCGACGTCGTGATCGTCGCGACGAACCACTCGGACTTCGAGAACCCCCAAGCGCTGCGCACGATCCTCGCGGGCGCCTCCGAAGACTGCCTGCTCGTCGACCCCTGGAACGCGCTCGGCACGGGGCAGGTGTTTGCGTACGCCGCCGAGGCCGCGATGATGCTGGGGGAGGCCGAGGGCGTCGACGCCACGCGTGACGCGGCCGCTTAGAGGAGCGAGGTCATGAGCCGCGTGCTCGTGACCGGGGGCGCCGGGACGATCGGCGCGGCGGTGGTAAGACGACTGCTGCGTGACGGCGAGTGGCAGGTGCGGGTCTCAGATCAACGGTCGGCGCCGGACTGGATGCGCGGGCAGGTGGAGGTGCACACGGCCGACCTGCGCGCACTCGACAGCGCCCAGGAGGCTGCCGCGGGGTGCTCGCACGTGATCCATCTGGCCGCGATCGTCGGCGGGATCGCCAACTTTCACAAGCTTCCGTTCACGCTAACCGAGGCAAACAATGCGCTCACGGGAGCGGTGGTCCACGCGTGCATCGACCACGACGTGCAGCGGTTCGTGTACGTCTCCTCCTCAATGGTGTTTGAGCGGGCGACCGAGTTCCCGACCACGGAGACCCACCTGGCGGCCTGTCTGGCGCCGCAGTCCGCATACGGGTTCTCGAAGCTCGCGGGCGAGGTGTACGCGCGCGCGGCGCACGACGAGTTCGGCCTGCGCTACACGATCTGCCGGCCGTTCAACGCCTACGGTCCGGGTGAACGTCCCGAGCCCGGGGAGCCCGGCATCGCCCATGCAGTACCCGACTTGATCGCCAAGGCTCTCGAGCCCCAGCGCCCACTGCGGATCTTCGGGTCCGGCGACCAGACTCGCACGCTCACGCACATCGACGACATCGCCGAGGGGATCGTCACGGCGATGGCCTCGCCCGCCGGGGAGAACGAGGACTTCAACATCTCGGCCTCGCGCGAGCTGACCGTCACGGAGATCGCGAGCGTCATCTGGGCCACGTGCGGAAACGACCCCGAGGAGCTGGCATTCGAGCATCTCCCGAGCTTCGAGGTCGACGTGCAGCGCCGCTGGCCATCGGTCGAGAAGGCCCGCCGGCTGCTCGGGTGGGAGGCCCAGATTCCGCTCGAGGCGGGGATCGCGCAGACGGTGCGGTGGCTGGCGGGCGAGCTCAGCGCCCGGGGCTGAGCTCCGCGCGTACGAGCTCGAAATCGCACCCTCGCGCCCGTAGCTCCTCGAACATCGCCTCCGGCTCGATGCAGCGCTCCGGGGGAAGCACTCCTCTGGCCGTGA